>Ga0209417_1000597_pt1 | contig 81623 bp, 63 predicted proteins | sample RifGroF2_FD_184002 | JGI IMG/M metagenome (GOLD analysis project Ga0209417, IMG submission 184002) | Groundwater microbial communities from Rifle, Colorado, USA - Groundwater F2 (SPAdes) (version 2) | ecosystem: Environmental > Aquatic > Deep subsurface > Groundwater | place: Rifle, Colorado... | reverse complement strand
TTCCCTCGGCTTCATATGGGTTGTTACCTTGCCATATGCGAGGTTCAGTTCTAGGCTGCTGGTTAGGCTTTACCTAGGTTGTTTTTTTTCCAACTTGTTTGCACCAGCTTATCTTGGCGCTCTCATGATGCTACTCCTTTTTTAAGTTTAAATCCCTTGTTCTGAGTTGGTTTATCCGCCCCTTCGGGTAGCTGATGTCCGACCGTTTTGACCGTAGCAAAAATGATTCTGATTAGAAAAGTTGAGGTAACGAATGCTTTTAGGTAGGAATAAAAAATCTATTTTTCCTTACTAAATCGGAGTTATTTTCTGCAGGGAAAAGTCGAGACTGAAAGCTTAGGATAATCAAAACAGAATAAGGGAGCTAAAAAATGAGTAATGAAAAACTTAAGAACAATTAACAGAACAAATTTGCCGTAAAACGGAACTCATCTGATTTTTATTGTTGAAAAACAGCCTTTAGGCTATAAAAGTGCTTATCCAATACACTGAAATAGTTTATTTTATTATACACAATATCAACATTTTAAATATTCTATCTTATATATTAAACTATAAGCCTTATTTTATGTAGATTAATGTGAGTCACTTTGCTTTTGAGGAAGATAAAGAGCTTAAAAAATTTATTATAAAATTTCAACTATTAATTCTAAAGATTTTAATCCATCTTGAAAAGTTATTTTCTCCCTTTCAGGAGCGTAAGACATACCATCAACAAAGCTCTTATATTCGTTTTCATAAAGCTTATCTTCAGATAAATTCTGCAAAGTTCTTTGAGCTAAGTCTCTGATGTTTCCAGAACGATTGCTCCTTCCTCTACTCTTGTCCTTTCTATATATTACGTCAACAAGATCTTTAAATTGTAATTTGTTAGTTAAAACAATAGAAGTTAATGCAGACAGATCATGAAGATGTCGAATTATAGTTGGATCATTTTCTTTACAACCAATCTCAAGGTCACGATTTTTTATATCGATTCTCCATAGCAAAGCGCAAAATTTATCAGATGCTGTCTCTAGAGGTAAGATAGTCTTGATCTGGCAATCATATTGATCTTTAGATGTATATAAAGTTATAAAAGATTGTATCTGCTTTAATTCTGTCAATAATTCTCTTTCATCAAAAGAGAATTCAAGTTTTAAATACGGTCTTAGTGCATAAGGTAGTTCAAAATATTGATGATAGTTTATATTGAAACTAAAAAAACTGCTCTTGTTTTTAGACTCGATGGATTTTTCATCTATAGAAATATTATCCATATTCCGAATTCTCTCGATTATAGCAAAGCGATGATTCTTTCTCTCTTCTCGGCTTAGATTATAATCTAAAATTCTAAAATCCAAATCTTCAGAGAAACGCTTAATTAAGCCATAGGCTTTTGAAAGAGAAGTGCCACCTGTAAAGATTATTGGAATATCTATTATTGAAGAAATAATTTTCAAAATCTCTACGGCATACCAGTCCTTTTCAATAAAAGCTGGCGCAGCCCCAAGTTCCAAAGAAATATCTTCTATTATTTCACGATTGGGATACTTTTTCATATTTTATATAACGTTCGTTGAATCCAATCTTTCTGCTTACTCTTTTATTTACGCCGATAACTAATCCCGTAGGAACTTGCGTTGATCTGCCTTCGTTGTATTCGTTTTCCATCCTAGTTGGGAAAATTCGTATTCCGGATTTCTTTAATGCAGTTATCGCTAAAGCTCTCAAATTTTTTTCAGGAATAGGCTTATTTGTTATTGTTGAAATCTTAGCTCTGGCATAAACTCCTTGCCCTAGACGTATTAGTTTATTTTCGCTTATAAGTTTTCTTAAAACTCTAAGCACTTGATCTCTATCTGATAAATCAGAAAAATCACTCAGAATGAAAGAAGAATATTTACTTCTATTTATTCTATATCTAATTTTATTTTCCAATGAGTTAGTTATTATTCTCATTATCAGCCTCATCTCTTTAACAAATATACGACACTTAATACTTACAAGTATACGACATATTACAATAAAAGCCAATATCAATATTAAACATAAAGAAAGCAAAATATAGATTCATAATTAATGTTAGTTACTTTAGAAATGCTTTAACTACAAATCCCTTACAGTGCTTTACCACGCACTCGAAGTCAGCTAATTTGCGAAGGTCGAAATATTTGTATTCCCCAGTTTCTTTTTTCTGATAGGTTACATTCCCCCTATTCTGAGAAAAACCATAAGACTGTTTCTGGAAAACCTCAGATTTGCCAAGATCTGATTCTGCAAGTTTAGCAGCCCGTTCATCTGCCTGTCGAAAATAAATTTTATTACAGAGGTTAAGAAGCAAAGTTTCTGTCTTATAAACGTCCAGCTTATTCAGAAAACTAGTTGTACTTTGAGTGCTGAAAACGACTGTTGAATATGTGCTTCTTATTTTGTCCACAACAGTCGAATCATCCATACCTTCAGCACTCGTAACAACAGCCTGGGCTTCATCGGCAAAGAAGACCAGGAGATTTTTATTTTCTTTATCTGCAATGGATAAATCTTCTCTTAGCTGGGCATGGTAATAAAAAAGAAGTTTCATAAAAGTATTGATGTAATTCCTTTGAGAATAAACATTTGATACAGCAATACAGACAATCTTCCCATTATCAATATCCTCAAAATTGAAAGTGCTGTCTTCTGAACAAAATACTTCTACAACTTCGTCATCCGTATATGGAGATAAGTAGTTGTTGATAGTTGAAACAACTCCCTGAAACTGTTGAGGAGCCTTTTTTGATTGTTCAAGAAAATCTTCGACAAAGTATTTAACTGCTTCATCCTCATACAATTGTTTCGGCAATGATTCAAATAGTTTGTTAATACCTTTTTCTGATAGGATGTCCTTTATAGCTTTCAGGGTAACTTGGCGCTTATTTCCTTCAAGCAAATATATCTTGTCTAATAATTCCATAGCATATCTGATGGCAATAGTTGCCTGATGTTTAAAGAAATTTTCAGTACTTCCCATACCTTTTGCCTGCCCCATTGATGAAGCCACATTTGCTATCAGCTGAGCGTAAGTATGCCATGGCATTTTCCTGTAAGAAAGTAGATTAAACTTATGTCTGATATTTTGACCTGTCTTAAGAGTTATAATTTTATCAGCCATGTTAAATTCAGGCGCTATTTTTTCTATATCCCTATAACATGAACCTTTGGCGTCAACAATCAGACCACCCCAGTCAGGAACATATTTAAACAACTGCCTGTAGATTGTCTGGATAGCTCCGGAAGTTTTTCCGCTTCCGGTTTCACCTGTAATAAGCCAACCTCTGCAGAATTCTCTCAAGTCCCATTTGAGACTTGAGAGAGTTAAAACTGTTTTGCCTTTATCAAAACTGATAGTCTTACTTTTCCTTAGATGATAAACCAACGGCACTCCGATAGAAGGTATGACAATCATTACAGCTATATTATCATGAAAAGATGTATAAAACATGTAAGAAGAAACTATCAAACCTATGCATGGCAGCCAGAATTTTATCAGCCTTAAGGGTTGTTCTGTAATTGATTCTATGTTTCTGATAGCCAAAACAGACAGTCCGAACATCAACAGAGGCAGGCATTTTTCAGGATAATTTCTGGCAAATGCGAAAATATTTTCGACTGTGCTAGAAATATCCATTTGTTTAAGCCTTTACATCTGAGATTGGAGATGTTTTATCAACTGTATTTTCCTGAGGTTTTGCCTCAATCAGTTTTTTCAACTCATTTGTAGTTTCGGATTGCTTTTTAATTTTCTCATTCAGTTCATTCTGATTTTTAATCATGGCTTCATTCTGTTTTATAAGAGCATCCATCTTTTGTGCAGACTGATTTATGTCCTGGGCTCCTTTATTTATCATCTCGGCATATTTTTGATTATTCTGAGCTACTGCATCCCTATAATCCATGATCCTTTTTTCCAATTCAACATATAAAGGTTTTATCTCTGCAGTATTGGACGCCTCAGGCTCAAGAAAAGTAGAACCATCTGATAGCTTTATTGGCGGATTTGGACGCCTATTCCATGTTGATGAATTGGCAAGCCTGTACAGCTCACTCTTTTCATACATGATGTCGCTGTTATTTGGATCAATGTATCTGCCAACAGTATATACTTCGACATTTTCTGGATTCCTGACATCATTCATTCTTATTTCAGACACATTTGTTCCAGCTACATAAACAGGTGTCATAACCTGTGTTTGAGGTTCAACTTTTGGAGTACTGCTGCAAGCGCTTAATATTATAAGAGTTGTACCGTAAACTATGTTTATTACTATCATTTTCTTCATTTCTTATTCCTTAGTTATTGTAATCCTGGGTAATTTTTTAATAACATTTCTTTTTTCTGTTCCAGTTCATTGGCTTTTGGATAGATATCCTCCTGAGATGTGAATACTTTTTCATCACTTTTCTCATTGTTATTAGTCAGATCGACACGAGAACCAGCTATGGACGCTTTTCTCATATCGATAGTTTGTTCTACATAAAGATAAAAAGTTGATCCGGCAGGACATCTGACAAAAAATCCATCCTTCATGATATGACTTAGCATTATATCGGCATAAAGATCAGCAGATTGCTCAAGACCTTTACCTAATGAATCAGCCCACGTCCCTCCGGACTCAATCATTGCGGCTCCTCCGGACATTCCAACAATATTATTTTTGTACATACCCTGTCCCATACCTGCAAGCATTTTTAATGCTATTGCTTTAAGTTCGGCAAGACTTCTGTTATCGATTGTATATCCTTTAATCCCAGCGCTCCCGTCAGTAATAGACCATTTTTTACCTTCTGATCCTGCAATTCTACCATCTTCAAGGGCAATCCCTTTTACTTTTAATTCAAGTCCATTATCTGTGCTATCAGACCTCCACACAAGAATCCATGAAGTACTTGTTGCAATATGATCTCTGATTGGCGTTGAACGTGCAGTTCCATGTACTTCAGTTCCGGAAGGAATTATAAGTTTCCCTTCGTTATAAACATCTTCTGTTACAAGTCCTATTATTGGTGTTTCTGTATTGGCCGAATCTATAGTATTTATAAGTTCACAAGGAATCAGCCTTCCATAAGGAGCAAATTCTGTCATAGGTGAGCTATTATCCTGTGACTTTGCAGTGTATAGATCAAGAGGAGTAATACTAAGTGCTCTGGTGTTACTATAGATATTACTAACAGAATCCTTGTTTTGTTGCTTTGTTTCTGCTGCTTCAAAGGTTTTAACATTAGGAACAGCCCTCTTTTCTGGGATACTTGTATCAGGTTCAGAATCATTCCTAACTATAACATTTGTGGTTTCGCTCCCTGGAATAAACTTCCCGGGATTAAGAACTACCGAGCCTTCGGATTCCTGAATAGTATAGTTGCCACCTTTTGGCATTTCTGCAGAAAGCAGGCTTCTTAAAAATGGGGATATTACCATAATAAACAAAAGAACAATAAAAAGCATGACAAACTTTCCTATAGGCGTCTTTATAAAATTGATAATACTTCGTGCGTCTTTCATATCTAAAGTGCCTATTTAGTTAAATGAATTTATGTATAAGCCTATAAAAATAATTGTGTTCTATATTAGGCAGAGACTGTTTATCAATAGGCGCATCTTTTAACGCAAGCCCTCTATCTGATATAGGCGCTGGAAGATTGGTTTTCTGCTGGTTTTCAATGGCAGTCAGTCTTTTTTGAATATCAGATATAACTTTATTCTCATCTTTTCTGAATTCGCTGAGTTCTAATTTCAGAGAATCGTTGTTATTTTTGATATCATTTTGAAGTGTTGAAATGTTTTCGGTGTAATGATTTCGCTGTGAGGATAATTCCTTCTGATAATCAGAAGCGGATTTTTTTAAAAGACTTTCATATTTTTCTTTAAGATTTGAAATTGCATCAAAGTTTTCGGAATTAATTTTCTCAATACTATCTGAATATTTTGATTGTTGGTCTCTTAGACATATACGCTGATTATCCAATTCCTTATTAAAAGACTCTCGATCTTTCTGATTTTCTGTTTTTAATTCATCAATTTTCTTATCATATTCTTCCTTCTGTTTTTTCAGCTCAAGGTCTTTTTCTTCCAGAAGTCCGGCATATTGGTTCATCTTCGCAACATGATCTTTATTTAGCCTATTAAGACTATCCGTCAGACTATTAACCTTACTTATGAGTTCGAGCCTCTGGTTAAGTTTTACTGCTTCTTCATATTTTGGAAGATCTTCTGCCAATAGAATTGATGAGAAGGTAAAGAATATTAGTATCGTGTGTATGTATTTCATATGTTATTTCCTTTCTAATTCAACTAGCTTAGCTGCTTTTGTATTTCTGAGAACTTTTGCTGAATGTCATCTATTTCCTTTTGAGTGTCAGCTTTATCAAGTTCACTATTAAGGTCTTTAAGTCTCTGTTCAAGAATAAGCTTTTTCATCGCGTTAGGATCATTATTTGGAGCATCCTTTGAAGAGTCAGGATTATTTACAGCCAAAAGCACAAGAAAATTGTTATCTACTGACAGCCAATTCTTACTGCCATCAGGAGTTCCTGTTATACAGAAATATGCCTGAGTTGTTCCATTTGGAGGGATGACTCCGGATGCATCCGAAAGCGATGAGAAGTATATTTTCTCTCCGCACCTTATTGCTATGTTTGCAGGATCGTAGGTTATTTTCTGATCCGTTGAATTTGTAAGGATTACCCAAAATACAAGAGTATCAATATCATTAAATCTATAGATAGCATTGAGTTTTACCGAGTATCCTTTGTACTTGAACAAGTCTTCTCTATGTCTGTACTGAATATTTGCGACATTATCAGGAAACTGCTGCAATAACAATGGATACATCTTCGCTTTATCAATCGCAGATACTAATAAAGACGGACCAACTCTCGGATTACTGTTACCGTTTGAAGAGCCTAGAGATGAATTACCTGTTTCAAATGTCACAGAGTTATAAGCTTCATTCTCTGACACACTTTTTAAATTGATAACATATATTTTCCTGTTATAGACAATATTTAAAGATGCTGTCTGATCACTTCTTATTGACTTAATTGAGAAATAATAATTCCCTTCCTGATAAGTTAGCAGATATGCCCCATTATCTTTTGCTTTTGAAGGATCACTGATGATGTTTGAACCATAGATGCCCTGTATTGGAGAAGGAAACATTACGGTTGTAACACTTCCATCACGGGAAATGTTCAATGTATAAACAATGTTTGAATCGAGGATAAACTGTTTAATAGGCCCCGCATATATTGAAGAGCCTAATAAGAGAACAGATATTATGTATATAATTTTCTTCATCTTACGACCTTTAAGCTTTGTTGTTCTCTAGAGGGCTTGTAGCCAGGGAATATTTTATGACGGCAAGCGGAAGCCTAAGATTATTTCCGAAATCTGGGTTCTTCTGCATCAACAAGTCCAGAGTGAAATTCATCCCTTCCTGAAAAGGTTGTCCTCTGTATGTGCCGTTTCTTATTAGCTGCCCTTTTACCTGGCATATCACCTGTCTGTCAGTGGTTCTTATTGCCTTTATAGACTTTATCTCAGCTTTCTGATGGATCAGACGTTTTGAAAACCTGTCTGAATCCTTACTCATCTCTTGCTTGATCTTCTCAATAGCACTATTGGAAAAAGTCTGACTGAGAAGTTCAGAATTATCCAGGCCATTTGGATTCCTGTTAAGGAAAGCTATAGCCGCAAGTTCAGCTATGTATTCGTGCATTTTTAATGCTTTTTGCATTCCAATGACAGGATCAATATGGAAGTCCCCGGATGGATCCATAATGACAATGTTTTCTTTATTTTTTGTAGAAAAGTATGTCATGAGGATTGGTTGTATTATCAGTCCGGCAAGCATTACGAAACAACAAAACATCCAGAATCTTGCAGCTTTCATATTATTAGCAAAGAGTAAGGCTGGATTAAATTTTTTGATTACATCTATTTTGTTTATACCTTTTAGATTAGGCTCCTTTATAGGATCCTTTTTTGCCTTGTTTTTGAAAAAAGTAAACTTCATTTTTTATTTATTCCCTTTGTCTGCAGTGAATGGTTTAACTGGATTGCCCCTTAAATCGAGATTTGGTTTTCTGCTTCCTGTAGATGCGAATGTATTAGTTCCGGAACCATGTAATGTATTCCGGACATAATTGCTAATCCCACTGGCAGCGTTACCTGCTGCACTAGTGATATTTTTCTGAAGATTAAAGGCACCAGTGGCAATTGCTTTTTGCAAAGCTGAGGAACCAGCTCCCATAACAGCAGTCTTTGTAACGGTGTTTAATACCGCCTGTGTTGGATCAGCTCCATTAATCAGCTTCATTACGATTATCGGACCAAGCATATAAAAAAGAACGGTGCTTATAAGGAAGAATAAAGCTGTGACAATCGAACCAAAGATCGTAAGAGGAATGGCTCCTGATATAACAGAACTCCCGGCAACAAATGTAGCTGAAGCTGTTCCTGCTGCTGCCCCTCCAAATGTAATAAGCCCTGCAATGAGATCCCATGACTGAAACATCATGAGATCAGCAATATTAAGACCGATTATCCACATCATTACGCCAATTGAGGTGATAAGAAACTTAGCTCCGATTGGCCGTGTATCTTCAGGTTTAAGAAATGCTATCATTAATGGAGATAGAGCTATAAGAACATACTCAAGACATCTCTGCATACTCAATAGAAACTTGCGCAAAATTCTTGACATTCCGAATCCAAGATTATAAAAAAACTTAGATATTTTGGCAGTAAAATTGAATGTGGAGTTTTCTCCTTCGATAGAAGCCTTGCTCCATGTGTCCATTGCCTGGTCTACCTGTACTGTAGCCTCTTTTGAAGCGTCATATACAGCATCGGTTCCTTTTAGAAGAAGTGTCGGATATCCCATGATCAATGCCGTGATCATAAAGGTTCCCACAATATTTTTCATTGTGCTCAAAGATGAATTGACAGTATAGTTTTTTACCTGCCATAACCATCCGAAGAGGATTATGATAAAAGCGACAGGCAAAAGCACATTTCTGATCTTTAAGGCAAAATCAAGTCCGTTGAAATCCATATTATTTCTCTCCTGTTTACCAAAGGTTCAGATCATTTCTGGCCAATGCTTTGTCTTCCTGTTCTCGAAGAGAGTTATATGCTTCTTCATTAGTCAGATATTTAGAATTTTCCCTGTTCTTGGTTTCCTGATATGCATAATTGTTATCGTCCAGATAATTACGAACAGAACTGTAAATTTTCTCCCTGTTCATTAAAACTTGAAGATTTCTGTACGAATTCTCTTCCTGATCCTGTATCTGATTAAGGCTTTGTTTTACGACATCCATTCCTTTAGCATAGGCAAGTCTTTTGTTTTCTGTATCAGCATTATCATAACAATCCTGAAGCCTTTCGAGCTCTTTCTGCAATGTCTGTTTTTTTGCGATATTTTCTTTTATCAAGGTGTCATAATCATAATATGATGTCGCAAGCTCCTGAAGGTTTTCATAATGCTGTTTAGTATTATCCCCGGTGAATCTATAGGTAACATTATCTACATGTCCGTAAGCTCTTTCGAAATTTTTCCAGAGGTTCTGATCTGTCACTATGTCTTCCGGATTCTGATAGTAACGATTACTGTAGTAGTCATATCGCCTGACAGTTCTTTTTGTATTTGCAAGGATGCCGATAAGTTCCTGCGGATCGCCTTTGAAATCCTTAATTGTATTAATCAGGCTGTTTCGTTCTATATCGTTTTTATATATGTCCTGAAGCTTATTGAATCGGTCAATGGCATTTTCGTAGAGTTTAATGCTTTGGCTATATGCTCTTAAAGCCTCTTGTGCTCTGTCTATGCCTTCGACAATATCGTTTGTTGTCTGTGCCGAAAGCAATGAATGTGTCCCTACATCAACCACAGGAAATGCAAATATTTCACAGCATCCTAAAGTTAATATAATTACTGTAATTAATGTGCATGTAATATATTTTTTCATACATCGATTGTCCTTACTGTTATGGTATGCGGAACGAATTTTACTCCGTCCACATCTGTTGGAGATTGAATTTTGTAATACTTGATGTTGTAGTTTTTATCATCGCTTTTTTTCTGCTGGCTCTGGATTATCCAGTATTGCCGTTTAACTGTGTCACCCATTCCAAGATCATAGGCATCCCTGATTTCATCAGTGGACGAACAAGCTGTAATGGAGACGAGAGAAACTATTAGAGAAGAAAAGGATAATATCCTGATTATATTGAACATTGGAATACCCTTCTATTTACTTAATTATCACGCTATAGCAATATTTCTGGAATATCTTTTTATTGCTTCAACAAGGTTTGGCTCTTTTTTTAGCTGCCTTGAACGAATATCAAATAATTCGGCATTCGAACTGCTCACATAAAGCATTTCAGGACAACAGATGTTTCTGACCGTTCCGTATTCCGGAACCGGATAACTGTCAAAATGGTAGGTGAATGAAGCATACTTATCCAATGCCTCATTATCTGCAGGGCTTTTATATTCCCTTATGATATTCTTTGCTCTTTCAGAAATGGTTATGTCCTTGCTTAGATCATCAAGATCACTTCCAAGCAGTTGTTTCAAAATAAAGAACTGTTTGGAATTTCCCATTATAATCGGGCGAATGGCATCGTTTTTGAACATCGCATATTGCTGAACTATCGTCAGAACAAACGTATTTAGTTTTCTCATCTGGGCATAAGCTTCAGATATGATTTCTGTTCCTCCGGGAATATTCAGAAGTTTGCCTGCCTCTTCAAAGACAATTCTCTTTCTGCATTTTCTCGGCAGTGAGATTATATGATTTCTAATCTGATTGCTTATAAGAAATACTACGATCTCTTTGAGTTGTTTATCTGCTGAAGAAAGTCTGCCAAGTTCAAAGTGGACAATTTTTCTATCAAACCTGACATTTGTAAATCCATCAAATAGACAACCATGTTTGCCATTATAGCACCAGTCTTTTATCTGCTGAGCGATGCTGCCAATTTCTTTATCAGATCCGAATTCAAAAGAAGACATTCTTATAAGCTCATACAGTTCTGAATGCACGGGATACTCGTTATTATTGAACCATGCATATGCAACATTTTTGATACTCTCTTCATCGCTTACCATTAGCTTCGAAATATCATCCTCTGAGATACTGTTTAATATCTCCTTGGCTATACTTTCTGGATCATTCCTGATGTCTCTGAATTCCACCCATGCCTCAATGAAAGAAGATCCTTCTGGCATTTCCTTTGTTTTGTATTTATTTACTGCAAGAACAGTCTTTGCAATGTCAGGGATCATATCCTGATGAGACTCTTTCCAGTCGTTGTATTTGTCCTCATAAAGCATGTTTATATGCTCCGTAATAATTGATGTGCGCCTTTTCATAAGACTCTCATCTGTTGAGTGACCGCACATCATGGCAACCAGTCCTGATGCCGATGAAATATGCTGCGGAGTTATAGGAAGCCTACCAGTATCAAGATAGTTGATTATGTATGTCGAGTTGGGATTAAAGATTATAGGTACTTCTCCATAAGCCCTGGTCATCACTCCATAGGAAAGCCCATCTTCAATGATGCAGCTAAAATCATAAAAACATTCAGTCTGAGAAAGAAGATCAATAATTGTCGCCGATTTTCCGGCCCCTGTAGACCCGAATACGGCAGAGTGTTGTGGTGAATTGGCTTTAAAGGTTTTTACTCCAATTATGTTATACAAATCTCCGTCATATAGAGCTTCGGCATTTTCAAGCAATCCGGTATATGTAGAACTAAAAGGGATCATATCGGTGAGTTTGGGATCATCCTCTTCGATAGCGTATCCTTCATCAGAATATTCACTGAATGTCCATCCAGGCCATGTCATGTAAAACAAATTTTTCGCTGTTGTGCAGTTAGGGATTTCCCAATATTTGGAACCGTTCATCAGATTGATCTGGCTCTTTATTATTGATGCGTTGTTTATCAACTGTTCTGTATTACTTGCCCAAAGCCTTATTATTACATCTGCTTTAAAGGGAATCTTTTCTCCTGATGAAATGTTATAGAGCCTGTCATGTGCTTTATCTATGCTGGCTTCCAGGCTGGCTTTTCTTTCCGCGGCCATATCGCCTTTGAGCCTTTCAATGAGTCTTTCGGTCTCATCGATTTTAACTTCGAGCTGTATCGGGTAGATGTTTACAGTGATGGAATAATTGATGATAGGCAATGATGTCAATTGATGCATTATTCCTGGATAAGTTGTCTCTGGCATTCTTTTTATCAGGATAATATCGTGATAATATTCATCCATAAAAAAGGCAAAATCGTTGTTGATGTTTCTCTTATTATTTCCCTTGAATCCACTGAACCAGCAATTGTCCTGTATTGTTGAATCAGCTTCAAAAAGAGTTAATGGATCAAACTCCATATCTCTGTCTGAAAAAGAAGGGTTTAAGAATTTTACCCAATGTAGAAAATGATCTTCATCTGTCATCGCCGAGACTTTTGTTGAACCATTAGAGAGAATGGCCTGAAGTTCATTAAATTTACGATTAAAAAATAGCTGATAGTTCTTCAGCAGGTCTGTGTAGAAATCCTCCAGTTCATCATCAGTAAGATTATTAGGCACATGCTCTTTTATTTTTTTAGTGACGTATATATAGAGATTTTCTCTTCTTAATTCTCTATTTAACATCATCTTCCAGTATCTGTTGAACCTTTCTTCCCGGACAAACTTAGTCCATTCATTTTTTGCTGTTTTTTCAGTTTCCGCTCTGTATAAAAGCAGTTCTCGTTGATAGTCAGAATCTACTCCCCATTGGAATTGAACTCTTGTATCATGCTCTATGGTTCGAAGAAATGTGTTCAATCTATGATGAATTTCGTTCAATGTCATATTAAATGACTGACGTGAGTCGCAGGTATTTATCTTGAAACCTTTTGACACATATCCTCTAGTATCAAGATCACCGAATACTATCATATTATTTACAAACCATCCATTTGGTTGTCTCATAATTAATTACTCCTTGTAGAAATATATGGATTCCGTTTTTGCTGTTTGGGATGCGGATTAATCGTGTCTCCTCTCATAAGCAGGTCTATTAAATCCTTCTGATATGCAGGCGGTTTCCCTATCCTGAATATTTTCAGGTAAACCATTACTAGAAGTAGAGGCATGATACTTACTGTTATTGCATTTATCAGAGGAAGCTTTATAAAGCCAATTAAAAGTATCAGGAGGAACATAGTCCCAAGGACTCCGGCTAAAAGTATAATAAATAGATTGCCTTCAAGCCCGAATGCCACGCCTTGTGATACTTTCATTGCGCTTGATGTCGATATTTTAAGTTCTTCGTCCATTTTTTATCTACCTGTTTGTTCGTGTATCATTGAAAATCAAAGTTGGTAGCCTGGACAGCATCGCCCATACCCATGATGGTAAATATTATTCCTACTATGAGGATTGAAGCTGGGATCCATAGTCCTGCTATCATTGAGTTGTAAGCATCGCTGTCCCCTTTCTTCTTTGCCTGAACTCCATGCCAGATGACTATCAGGCACCATGGCACAGAAACTACATACATAATTCCCTGCAATGTTCCGATTCCCTCTTTCAGAGTCGTTCCTTCGTCTCCCGCAAAAATGAAATTAGAGATAAAAAACATAACCATTGTTACATACCATCTGTACAATCTTTTCATTAGCATCTTGAATTCCCTTCTATTTAAATATTGGCAATAACTACTTTGTTGTTTTTAAGATCAGCCTTAATCATTCCGTCTGCGGAAAAACCATTAAGCAATCTGTTTGAAACTGCTGTCTGTACTGTAGTTTCTATACAGTTTCGCAATGGCCTTGCTCCCATATTACGGTCAATACCATTACGGATTACATAATTGAGAAGAGTGCTGTCGTATGAGATATTTTGACCAAGAAGTTTTATGCGGCTAATCTCTGAATTGAGCATACTTTGTGCTATTTCTTTCTGAGTGTCATATTCAAGCTTTCTAAATACGCAGATATTCGATATTCTTGCTACAAATTCAGGCCTTAAAACAGATTTTAGTTCGAGCATTATAGCTTTCTTTATTCTTCCGTAAGTAAGGTACTTTGAATCCTTAATTCTCCCTGAACCGATATTGGATGTAAAAACAATATAGAAGTTTGAAAGATTATATTTAGCTCCTCTGGCAAGAGTAACTGTGGCTGTGTCAAGTATCTGTAAAAACAGATCCAATATTCTCTTGTCGGCTTTCTCCATTTCATCAAATAGAAGAACACCATCATCATATTTTTTCAGTACTTCTTCAAGCCTTCCAATGTGACCTGCTTCATCGCCTCTGAATTCTTTGACACTGTCAAAGTGCATGAATTCAGACATATCGAATCTATGAAGTTTTCCTTTACCGAATAGATAATCGCTAAAGGTCAGAGTAATTTCGGTTTTCCCTACTCCTGTCGGTCCCAGAAAAAGAAACGATCCTTTTGGCCTGTCTTTGGATTTCAATCCGAATTCCCCGTTTTGCAGCACTTGTACTATTTCAGGGATTACATGATCCTGGCCTTTAATTTTTAACTTGAGAGTAGTTTCCAGTAGTTTTAATTTGCCTGCCATTGATAAATCAATCATTTTTGTTCCTCCTTCACTCCTGAATAATTAATATTTTGAACTACCTTTGAGCCGCCCCTGTCAAACTCAATGCTTCCCAGACCTTCATAGGAATAAACCGTCCTGTAGTCGTTATCGGTTTTCCATGGAATAAGATCAGCCCGCCAGGTTTTTTCCTGTGAGACATCATTAGGAGCGTCAAGGATGTCTATTACTTCACCTCTTGTCATTCCTGATTTAACCTGTGACATAGGAGACTTTTCCGGGATATTGCTGCAGCCAGTAATTACTACAGTGCTAAAAACACTTCCGCTAAGGATTAATTTGATGAGTATATTCATATTCCCTTTGCTTTATGATTAGAGTTCGATAGTTGACAACTCGTGCCGGGTTATGGGATTTTTCATCAGATAATATCTAATCTGACCACGCCTGTACATGAAGTTCTGGTTTTTCAGAAAGTCCGCTATCTTTGCAACAGACATTCCTTTACTCTTCAGAATGACAAGTACCTCTCTTATCACATTCAAAGGCGGAGACATTGCCAGGCTGCTTGCGTTGTTTTTTACACTTTGAACTTTTTCGATTAAAAGTCCGTTTAGATTTTCATTTGTCATTTAAGCATTTACCTCACTCTTTTATGGGTTTGTACCTGAAGCAACTATTTCCATCTTTTTTCGATTTTTATAATTGCAAAAGAGAGAGTCATAAATACATTCGGTTGCTTTTCATTACATAAATTAGATTTATTTGCAAACATGTAATGATTCATTACATAAGAGGGAGTATGGAATTCTATTTTGAGAAATTTAAAGCGATCAGAGAGCAAAAAAATATTGCGGTAAAAGAAATATCTATTGCACTCAATAAGCATAGAGTAACTGTCTGGGCGTGGGAAAGCGGCAAGCAAAAACCTTGTCTTTCTGACATAAGGGAATTAGCTAAGATATTACATGTAGATATATCTGAAATCTCAGATATTAAAACAGGTCTATCAGATGATAGCGATTCTTCAAATATTGCAGATAATATCAGCGCCCCTCTTTCAATTGAAGACAGAATTTATTTACAAGGCATTGAGCATGAGCTTTTGGCTTTAAGGAAAAAGGTTAGTTACCTGCAAAGAGAAAAAAAGGAACTCCAAAGCATTGCCAACAACATTCAGACCTTGATATATAGGAAGGATTCCAGTCTTAAATTTGTCTTTGCTAATAAAGCTTTTCTTGAAACTCTTAACCTCTCTACTAACAAACTTGTAGGAACTAACAACTCCAGTTTGTTTTTAGGAGAAGAAATGAGTCTTGTTCATTCCTTGGAGGTGCGGATTCTTAAAGGCGAAAGAATTACAAATCATGAGATTATAATTCCTGGCACAAGAAGACAAAGAAAGGGCTATTTTTCAGGTAATCCTATATATGATAATAATGGAATCATATCAGGAATCGCCGTTTCTATAGAGGATATCACCGACAAATCTATAGCCATAGCAAGATATAAGCAGCTCGAAGATGCAGTTAATTTATCTCAGGATATTCTCTGGATTAAAGATATCAGGAACGAAAATAGTTATTCCTTCATCAGCAGTTCGATAGATAGGATCACAGGTTATAAAATCAAGCATTTTAATAACAATGTGAGATTCTGGATTGATACCGTTGTTCATCCTGATTCTAAAAGGCATGTTCTGGAGTTTTACAAGAAGAGAAACTGGGAAAAACCAGTTGATTATAAAATACTAACTGCCAATGGGGAAATTAAATATCTCAGGGAAAAGTGCTATTCTGAAAATGGGATGCAGTTTGGTGTAATTGAAGATAGAACAAGCAAAATGGAAGCTGAAAAATATCAGTTACTGCTTCTTGATATTATACACAAAGTTCCCTATGTCATATGGCTGTCAAGCGATTACGGCAAGAAGGTTGACATGATTACAGATACATATAAACCTTATCTGGATTCTAATTCAAAGTTTGTCCTCAACAGCCAGGAAATGTATGAAAAATTTATTCATCCGGAAGACACTCAAAAATACATTGACTGGAAAGAGTCGATTAGCGACTCAAAATGGTGGAATAACAAGTCTGCAAAGACCATCAAAACCTTTCTTAGGTACAAGTTATTACTGAATGGAAAGAGTGTCTGGGTGGAAGAGCAGATTTTTTCTGACCCTGTGCTTAGAAAAAGAGGGATACGATATGGAATTCTGAGAGATATTACAGAAGAAATCCAGAATTCAACAACTTTAAGACTTTTGAAAGATGTCATTAATAAAGTCGATGACCTTGTATGGGTTTGTACACCGCCGCCTAATGCCAGATATTTGTATATAAGTGATGCTATAGAAAAAATATGGGGAAGATCAGTCGAGGAATTTAAAGATGATGCAAAGAGATGGCTTGAGTTTATTCATCCTGATGATAGAGAAACTGAAAAAGAAGCAATTGAAAAGGATGAATTCCCTATGCATAGGACTTACAGGATCATTCGTCCTGACGGCAAAACTAGAAAACTTCAAAGCTCCAGTTTCAGGGATATCGACGAAAATGGCAACATGGTTGACTTCGGCGTAATCAGAGATATTACAGACAGATGTAAATGTGCTAATAAATAATAGAAAATTCGGCTAATTCGTGGATGAACCTATATGAAGATTTTTGATAAAGAATCATGCCATAAAATATGCAAAAAGCCGGAGCGGATAGTCTGGGTCGTAACAAACTATAAGAAAGTCAATATCTGTCCGATTGGCTGGAAAATGTTAACATCAAAAGAGCCTCCTATGTTTGCTGTTAGTGTCTATAATAAACATTACACACATAAGGCTATTTCTGAGACAGGTGAATTTGTTATTGCCTGGCCGGGAAAAGATCTGGCAGAAGAAACTTATTTTTGCGGGACAAATTCAGGAAATAATATCGACAAAATGAGTTCATTACCGAATCTAAAATTTGGCAAACCGGAAATTGTATCCGTCCCTATTATTGAGAATACCGTTGCCAATTATGAATGCAGACTGGCTCATAAACTCATTACAGGTGATCATACGATCTTTGTCGGAGAGATTTTGACTGCCTGGTCAACAGATAATCCGGAGAAAATCCTCTGTTCTATAGATGACTCTTCTGGCTATGAAAAAGTCCTCGAGAAAGGCAGGGTTAAGTTTGGATCGGTAAAGTAATATTATCATTAACTTTTACAAGAAAATACTCCAGGCCCGCTAATTGTGCTCTTTCCTCCAGAGACAGGTATTATGTTTATCTGTGTGCTGATTCTTTCCTTCAACGCAGATACATGGGAAATAATTCCAATTAGCTTGCCGTCCTGCTGTAGCTCGGACAATGTCTCCAGTGATGTTTCCAAAGCTTCATCATCAAGGGTGCCGAAGCCTTCATCGAGAAATAAAGAATCTACGCGAACTTTACGACTGGACATTTTGGACAGGCCCAAAGCCAAAGTAAGACTCACAATAAAACTTTCACCTCCTGATAGATTCCTGGTGGATCGAATTTCCCCAGCCTGGTAATTATCAACGACATTCAACTCCAGAGGCTGGTCGTAATCACGCATAAGCAGATAACGATCGGTCATCTTTTCCAACTGTCGATTGGCATGCGAAACCATTAATTCAAAAGTTAATCCTTGAGCAAAGTTGCGGTATTTCTTTCCGTCAGCCGAACCGATAAGGTTATGCAGTTTGCCCCAGCGATAATACTCTTGTTTCTGTGCCTCAATGGCAAATTGCTTTTCCTTAATTCGTTCCTTGGCTACTGTATTTTCAGTCAACTTATGTTTGAGCCCGGCAATTGCATCGCGTAGCGTTTTCAGTAATTCTTCATTTTCTTTGAAGAGTGGCTCCAACTCCTCAATTGATTTATCGGTAACATTCTTGGCGGTCTCAGTGGCCAAGCGCGTTTCCCTGTCTTTACCTTTTGCCTTAAGCTCGGTTTGAGCATTATCCAGATCCTTTGCTCGGCAAGACAAAGATTCGCGTTCCTCATTAGCCAGTCTGGCCTCAATGAACTGTTTTTCATCTGTAAATCCAGCTGGAGACAGTGCTGCTAAAAATTCTGTTTCCGCTTTTTGCAGATCTGGCACTCTTTGCACGATACGCTTTTTCAGAGATTCAACGTGCGTTTTAGCACTCGTCAGTTTCTGCTGCAACTCAGTATTCAGATTTCTGGCTTTCTTCTCTGCTTCCTCAGCTTTAGTAATTGCTTTATTCAGGCGGATTTCTTCCTCGTCAGGATTTCTTTTACCATACAATGTATTCCGTTCTTCTATCCCCGCAGCATGTTCCTTTATTAGCTTTTCCAGATTTACCTTCTTCTCTGCCAAAACATTATTTTGAGTTTCAATTACGGCATCCAGACGCTTTATCTCACTATCAATACCTGTTATCTGTTTTTCAATTTCCGTTTTTTGCCTGATATGTTCCTGCCATGTTTTCAAGCGGGATTTTAGAGAATCAAGCAGTGATGACAACTGTGCTTCAGGTATTTCCTTAATTCCAAGCGGTTGAAGCTTGCCGGATACTGCCAGTTTCAGTTCGGTAAATCCAGTATGAAGTTTCTCCAAGTTATCCTGCAATTCCAGAATTCTTTTTCCTGCAGCTTTTTTATCGTTTTCTGCAGCAGCTTCCAGTTTTTCATTAACAGTCAGGTTATTGCGAGCTGATGTTTCAGCTTCTTCCAGTTTCTTATTAGCAGTCTCAATATTCTCAGCTTTATTGATAAGTTTTGTAAATGCCTCAATTTTCTTTTCTGTTTCATCTGGTACAGGAATATTTCCTTTGGCAAAAGGATGATCAATAGAACCGCAGAGTGGACATGGTTTGCCATCTTCCAGCTTAGCACGGTGGTCTTCAAGCTCTTCGATTTTTTTGATAAAAGCCATTTCACGAAGCATGGTTTCCTTCTCGGTGCGATATTCTCGAAGTAGTCTGTCGCCAAGCAAATCACTTAATGCAACTTTGCCATATTGAATATTTTTAGATAACTCGTCAAGCTTTTGTTTGAAAAATCCGCTTTGTTTTGTTATGTCACCCAGTGCTTTTACTGTTTGTTCCAGAAACTTGCAGGCCTTTTTGTAATCAGCCTCTTTTTGTTTTATCTCTATTTGTTTTATAAGAAGGTTTCCGAATTGTTCTTCTATACCAGTCAGCCCACTGATCAGCCATTCATCCTGTGCATGCTCTTTGAGATATTGCTCCACAGTATTCAATGATTTTTCTGCCAATATTCGCTTTTCATGTTCTTTTGTCAGAATCTGCTTATTCGTCTTAATCTTTATTGCATCTCTGGTACATCTCTCAGAGCTTTCTGAAACAGTTCTGCTCTTTTCAATAATCTTATGATCAAGTAAACGGATTTGCTGAATCAGTGGAGAGGCAATTTTCAGATCTTCTTTGGTTTTTATGGTAAGTTGTTCAGCTGTTTTAAGTGATTCAGACTGGATATTAGCTGAAGTCTCCAGTCCTGGAATAGTTGTTTCCACCTTTTTAAGTGCAGTATGGTCATCAGATTGCTGCTTGCGGAGTGCTGAAAGTGTTGCATATACTCCTTCCAATGAAAAGGCCTTTATAGCAAGTTCCAGTTTGCATCGCTCCGGCTTAAAAGCCTCTAAATCATTCTGGAGTTTAACCGTTTCCTCCGTAAGACTACTAAGTTCTTTTTTCAATCCATCAATAGAAGTAAGCCAAGTAATAGCTTTTCCTGTTTCGGCAAATTTACTACTGATATTAATTTCTTCTTTCTGCTTTGCATCAAGCTCAATTTGAATCTCTTTCTCCTGTTCAGAGTCAAGAATCACTATACCTGCTGTTTCGGCTTGCAACAGATTTAGCTTTTCCAATTCAGATCGCTCCTTTTCATGAACACGGATGGATATTTGTGAGTAAATTTCTGTGCCAGTGATCTGTTCAAGAATTTTGGATTTATGCTCAGTATCAGCTCTTAAGAAAGTATCAAAGCCGCCTTGAGCAAGCAGTATGGATCTAGTAAAACGATCAAAATCCATTCCGGTTTTCTCTTCAACAATGCCTAACACCAGACTTCTTTTAGTTTCAATAGGCTTACCAGTATATGCATCCGCTATTTGATGTTCCTGATCCTGTAAATTACCATCTGCTCTTTTCCGAGCGCGTCGCTGTTCCCAATGACAACGGAAACGGCCTGACTGTGATTCAAACAAGACTTCAGCATAACATTCACCTGTTTGACGGGACATAATTTCGTTTCCGCTCTTGGTGATTTTTCCTAAGCGTGGGGTTGCCCCGTAAAGAGCTAAACAAATGGCATCAAGAATAGTGGATTTCCCTGCTCCCGTTGATCCGGTTAGTGCAAAAATCCCATTGGATACATATTCCTGATTTGTGAAATCAATAATCCACTCTCCGTATAAAGAATTGAGATTTTTGAATCTAAGTTCAAGTATTTTCATGACTAGCCTCTCTACTCCGCGTTTGTGTCTTCCTCTTGGAGAGACTTGATTATTTCATCATATGAAACCTTCAGTTCCTCTCGCTCATCAGCGGAAATCTCATAAGTATCAAGGCAACGATCAAAAACATCATTTGCATCCAGATCGTCAAGAGTTTCATTCTCATTTATACCAATTATTGTCCGTTCAATAACTGGCTTAGTTTTTATACGTAGAATTTCTATAGAAGAACCAGTAAGAGTTTCTTCTATAGTTTCACGTAGATTCCCTATTATTTCACTACCTGTATATTCAACTTCAATCCATGCCTGACTATTTTCGTCTTTTAATTCTTGCAACTTCGTTTGGATATCATCCAGATCGCCTGATATTCTCATTAATTGCTGAAAGCACGGTACTTGGATTTCAATAATAACTGGAGTTTTATTTTTGAATTCAATCATAATGACTTTCTTTCCATGTGCAGCCTCACCAAACCCTATTGGGATTGGTGATCCACTATATCGAATGCGTTCTGACCCTCCAACTGACTGAGGAATATGCAGATGCCCAAGAGCTAGATAATCAATTGTCGATGGGAAGACATCCTTTTCGACATGCGCAAGTGATCCTACATAAAGCTCTCTTACTCCATCGCCGTCTACAGTCTTACTGCCTGCAGTAAATAGATGCCCCATAGCTACTATAGGAATAGGCGCATGGCTTTCCTTCTCTAATTCTAGTTGCTTATCTTCAGCAACTTTGCATACATCATTATAGTGCTTTTTTATACCTTCAATTAGCTTGGCATTTTTGTCATCTATGGTTTCTCCAGGTTCAACCGTTCTAATATCCTTATCTCTCAAATATGGTACTGCACATACAATTGCCTTAGGCTGTCCATCTTTCTTAAGAATAATAACTTCATCGTAAATAGATTCTGTCATAGAACCAATTACATGAATATTCATTGCTCTCAAAAGCTCTTTAGGAGCATTAAGAAACGAAGGAGAATCATGGTTTCCGGCAATAATAACAACTTGGCAATAGCATGTAGCTGATGAAATCTTACAAAGGAAGCGATAATAGAGTTCTTGTGCCCTATTGCCAGGCGTGCTGGTATCAAAGATATCTCCAGCTACAAGCAGAATATCAACTCCATTCTGTTGAATTATTTCTGCCAGCCAAGATAAAAACGCCTCGAACTCCTCATAGCGGTTTTTCCCATAAAGGGAGCGGCCTAAGTGCCAGTCTGATGTATGCAAAAGTTTCATAAGATGTCATCAAACTCTATTACACCAGATTGCATACTTCTCGATATAGTTTTACAAGATGTTCGATATTCAGATCCAAAATGGGTTCATACATAAATGAATTAAGGTGTATGTTGGAGTTGACAGTAATGCTTACCTTTTCTAATGTTCGTAATTCTATTGCTGTTGGATCTAATAATGTATATTCTTTCATTAGACAGCCAAACTGATTTTCAGATTGAGACCAATAAGTCGAATCATTTTTTAGAGTTCGAATCTTATTGATTAGAAATATCTCAGCTTGCATACGAATTGCTATAGACAGTAAAACTTTATCCTCTAGATTCAAACCATCTTGCACACTCCTATTACAAACTTCATCAGCCTTGTCCAAGAGAAGAGTTTTTACCAGTTTTGCATTGCTGGTGATGTGTCCAGCACCAAAAAGCCGGTTATAAATCTCAAGGTAATTGCCAACAGTGATTTGTTCTGTGTCATTCTTCCAATGCAATAGACTAGTGAGTTTCACATAATCGGTGTCTTGCTCACCTTTAGTATATTCGATAAGATTTCTTGTAAAAGGAATAGTGGCACATAGGATAATGTCGTTATTAGCTACATTGTCTTTCCATTTTCCAATAAAGTAATTATTAACTCCCTCTGCTTTTGTAAGAAGAACTGCATTGATACTACGATTGGCCATTAGGCATCTGTCTCGATGAACAAAAATGTTGGCGAGTGTTCTAAAGAAGTCATAATTGTGGGTCAAAATAATTCCTTGAAAATAACTAGTGTTAGTAAGGTCTTTCAAATACTGAACAATGGCATGTTTGTTCTTGTAGTCGAAAGAATCTGCAACATCATCAAAGATGAACAATGTCTCTTGGTTGTTTATCCTACGAGATTCTACTTCAAAAATGAAATTGAGAAGATAAAGAGCCCTTTTTTCGCCTTGACTTAGAGTCTTGATCTCAGAGCGAGAGCACTCGACAATATCAGGACCATCTTTGAAAGTAAATTTCAGTTTAGCATTCTCTTTACCAAGTGCAACTTGAGTCTGATTGTATACAGAAAGCGTAAATGGCATATCCACAAATCGGTCATTAAAAAGCTCGATAGCTTTTGTCCATCTTGGTGTAGCTTGTGCAGCAGCGGCTTCAATGGATTCTATTTCATTTTTGCTAGTGTTATACGCCTCAAGATAAGCTGTTGCATCCGTGTTCTCTTTTATGTAATATACCCAAAGATCCTTGCGAAACTGGTTTTGATTCTCTGGCTTGAGTTTTTCAAGCAAAAATTCAATCTGACTTGGTGAAAGTTTCTCAATTAGATCGGTTAATGCCTGAGTTTGAGCATTTTGAGCAAGACTGTTGCGAAGTTTTTTCAGCGTTTCATCACCATCAATGCTTGCATGAATTACTTGAAGTTTTTGCTCCAACTCAGCCTTATCAATGGAGGCTGGTTCTCCTCGGAAATGAACGCGGTGCCCAGCTGTAAAAAATCCTTGTTTTCCCAATGTTCCAAACGATGCTTCTGCTTTTGATGGATTAAACACTCCCTTTTGGTATATTGTCCCAATCTGGTTAAAAAGCTCTTGATAACGCTTATTAAACTCACTGGCTTTATCTATGAATTCCTGGCTTTTCAAGATTTCGATGACTTTAGGGTCGAAAATTATTGCATATTCATAGAGGCTCAAATCATCCTCAATAGAGATTTTTTTTATTTTTTCAATGCAGGCAGGAAAGCTTGTCTCCAACCAGTTATTGAGTATTGTCTTTTCAATGTCTCCTTTCTTTACTTTCGATGATTTCTGAAGAGATCCGATTAACTTATTTTTTAGTTTGTCGAGTTCAATAAGCAAATCATCGTATTTGGCCTTGTTTTCAGGATTGACAAGTATGTTGGTAATAGCCGGACTGTCGGTGTTGATGTCTATTTCTGCTTTAAGAACATAGATATTTTCCTTTTGAATTGCCATTCCATCTATCTCAACTACGCATGCTGTCTTACGGTTGTAACGCTCTTCTTTTGGAGATTCGCCTTTAGAAAGGACATCAAAAGTTCTGGCGAAAGAAGATTTCATTAGTCCATTAGGGGCATAAATAGCATAAGCCTTGGCTTTTTGTCTATTTGGATCACCAATGCTGAAATCAAATTCATACTCCAAAGACTGGATACCATAACAGTTTTTTAGATTGACTTTTAATCTGTTCATTTATCTTTCCCTCATTCGGACTTAGTTTTCACTCCGACGATTTCCATCAACTTACCGTAACTGTCAACAACATCATATTTGACTTTATTTTGATCTACTTTCTTATTGATTTCAGCAAAGAACTTTTTAGCACAACCAATCTTGGTTTTCTCTATTTCCCTAAGTTCCATTGAAGACAAAGAACCTTTCGTTTCTGCAACAAAATATATATGTTTCACAAGTCCTTCTTTAAATGATATAGCCCAGTCTGGATTATAATTTCCTACTGGTGTGGGTATTTCAAAGCCTCTTGGTAATTTAGCATAAACCACGACTTCTGAGCTTGTATCAAGTTCTTTTGCAAAAGTCCTTTCAGTTCCTGAATCAGTAACAACATAATCGTAAATATGTTTCTTCAATGGTTCTCCGGCATTACTAAAATTCTGTTTTAATTGTGAATCTGTAAAAATGTCTATATCATGCTTTTCGGAAACAGCATTGTATGTAAGATGTTCAATAATTACTGTTGCCTTCTGCTCTTTGATTAGTATAATTGATTCAGAAATAAAACTTTCAGGATTTATTTTAAATTGATTAAATACAGCATTATCTATTTTTGATAAGATTTCAGATACAGTTTTTCTAGTAAGCAACGTTTCTGCAGCAATTTTACCCACAAGATCATATTTGACTGAAGAATGAACAGTTCTTCGGTTAGTTTCTGTCCTGGTTTCTTTAATATCAAAGCCGTCACCGGATAATATATCTTCGAATGTATTGCTATCTTTTTGTATGCCACTTTCTATCTTGTACTTCAAAGGAGTGACTCTAAGATTATGGGTTAATGATTCAACACACTTTGTTACGAGTTCGCTACTATCGAAATTAACACTATAGACAGCCTTATTGTTGATTCTATTCCAGAGTTCCTTAAACTCTTTCTTTTCGAAGTTCGCATTCAGCGGGTTTATTTTAGCGCCACGGTCATTCTCGATTTGAGGCAATTTTGCATCGCTGTAAACAGAGTCTATGAGAAGGTAAATTTGAGACTTAAAAGGAATTAGTTCTTCAGGTAATAAAGCTAGAGTATTGTTTTTAACGGCTTCCAGGTATTCCTGAGTAATGTGGTCATTGTCATCGGTATAATCATTTTTTACAAGATACCTGTATATCTGTTTTGCCATCTGTTGAGTGACTTCGACATTTTTGCCATCAATATTTATAATTTTAGAAGTGAAATATGCTTCATTTGCCAAACGCGGCCTTTCCGAAAGAGAGCTGCTGATATCGCTTTGCAGCCCGGCAACAAAATCATTATAACTTTCATTGGCTACAACTGTAAGGACATTTGTCTGATGAACAGTGGCAGGATTATCCTGTCTTTCTCCTAAATTATTTACTGCAATTCTTAGTCCGCGTCCCACTTCCTGCCTGCGTGATATCGTATTATCGCTATGCTTAAGAGCGCATATCACAAATACATTTGGATTATCCCATCCCTCACGCAACGCAGAATGTGAAAATATGAAACGAACAGGTTCACTCAAAGAAAGAAGTCTCTCTTTATTTTTGAGTATCAAATCATACGCATCCACATCATCTGTTTCAGTAGATTTTTTCCCTGTTTCAGGATCAAGAAGCCTTTTTGATTTTTTATCAATTGAAAAATATCCGTCATGTGTCTTTTCTACATGGATAGAATCGAGATATTTTCTATACTCTGCTTTGTCCAGGAGTGCTAATTCATTAACTGCATCGATATATTCTTCTTCGAATATCTTTGCATATTCTCCGCCTTCTTCTCCGTCATCTGTATATTGTCTGTATTTTGCCACTTCATCAATAAAGAACAAAGATAGAACTTTTATCCCCTGATGATATAAAACTATCTCTTTTTCAAGATGGGCTCTTATTGCTTCACGGATTTGTATTCTTCTTAACATTATTTCATTTACATCTCCGGTTGCCTCTCCGGCTACTAAATCAAGCCCATTCCCAAAACTGATAGTATCGCTGTTTGCATTTATATCAGTTATTACAAACCTGTCTTTGTATTGTTCTAACCCATTTGAATGAACAAAAAGGTTATCTCCTTTTTTAAACTTTTTGAATATCCTTTTAATGCCGTTGTTTTGCCTTAATTCAAACTCTATTCGTGCCATTGGCCCTTGCTTTGATACTTCAATAGATTCAAGATACAGATATGCATTTGTGCCAGCTAAATTTTTTACCGAAATCCCACGAACTGCGATTTTCTTGACAAGTTTCTGGTTATACGCATCCAATGCATCAAGCCTGTGTATTTTATTGTGTTCCTTTTTATGTGTGGCTGAATAACGCAGGATCATCAAAGGATTAAATTCTTTCAAAGATTGGAAGCTTTTACTTTCCTTTTTGGAATCTCCCTCAATTTTTTGGGGCTCATCAATAATCAGTATCGGATGGTTTGCTTTAATTACATCTATAGGTTTCCTACTCTGAAAATCATCTAATTCTTCATATATCCTGCGGTTTTCTTTTCCTGTAGCATTAAATGCCTGAACATTTATTACCATAATATTAATTCCGGCATCGGATGAAAAACTTTCCAGGTTATGAAGCTGGCTTGAATTGTAAATAAAGAACTTCGCCTTCTTGTGATAATCCTCAAGGAAATGTTCTGCTGTAATTTCAAGAGATTTATAAACACCTTCTCTAATAGCTATGCTTGGAACTACAACTATGAACTTGCTCCAACCATATCTGATGTTCATTTCAAATATCGTTTTGATATAGCAATAGGTCTTGCCTGTCCCTGTTTCCATTTCGATATCAAGATTAACTGGAGAGACTTTACTTTTTACCAGTTCTTTTGATATCGGCAGATTTTGCCTTTTCTGTACAGATTGAATATTCTCCAATAATTGAGCTTCACTGATAAGCAGACCCTGATTTTTAAATCCGGATTCTTCAAATCCGGGCAATGCAGCATCTTTTGATTTTGAAACTCCAGGGTCTATACGATAGGTTATTTTTGAAGTATTCGGCTGTCCTTGAAAACAGTCAATTACAGAGTCAACCGCATTGGTCTGATATTGCTGCTTTTTAAATTTAAACTTCATCTTTCTTCTCTCCAATCTGCTTGACAACTTTATCGAAATCACTTTCGAAGAGTCTGTCTTGTACAATACTGTATTTTTCAAACTCGCTTTCAGCAAAAGACTTCGCAAGCTCAGCGCTTACTTTACCCGGATTGTCCAGAATGTCTCTTTCATTAAACTTAAGGAAAGCATTCAGCTTCTCTATCCAGTCACTCATGTACATGGCTTGCTTCTTCATAGCCTGCATCTCTGCATAATCCAGATACATACTGACAATACGGTTTAACCCATCAAGTTCTTTTTCGTTGAGATAGTTTTTGGCTATGGACACATCGTTTTTCCTTATCATACCTTTCGGAGCGTTTTTCCATGAAGTCAGCCCCATATTTAGTTTATCGCTGCTTGCTCTTGAATAGACTATCTCTGCAGCTGTTTGTCCGCTGATGGCCCAATGAAGTTTGTTTTGAACTGTGGCAAAGAAAAGTTGTGTCTCTTCGCTGTTTTTGTCATAATCAGCGCTGCACTGTGAATATATGTCAGTTATCTTCTGGTAAAACCTTCTTTCGCTCGACCGTATATCACGGATACGCTCAAGCTGTTCATCAAAATAATCTTTCCCGAATATATTATCAGGATTCTTAAGCCTTTTATCATCCATGGCAAATCCTTTGATAATATACTCTTTCAGAACTTTTGTAGCCCATATTCTGAAATGTGTAGCTCTAGTAGAATTAACGCGGTACCCTACTGAAACAATTGCATCAAGGTTATAATATTTTACTGGCCTGGTTTGCGTTTTATCTTCGATGGCACCGTGTTTAGTGGTATGTTCCAAAATGGAACTAACCACATTTGCGTCAAGTTCTCCGCTATCAAAAATATTCTTAAGGTGTTTTGTTATCGCAGGCCGATTAACCCCAAAAAGTTCAGCAATTTTATCTTGAGAAAGCCATATAGTTTCATTCATTAAAAATATTTCTATTCTAACATCTCCATTTGGAGTAGTATAGAGTAAAAATTCCGTCATACCTTTTCGTGCCAGCTTATTTTTCGGATCTTTTCTGTCTTTTTTGTTCTTCATCTGAAAAGCTCCCGGGGAAAATCTTCTGCAGTTAAACTTTGTGGACAGTAAAAGCAAAGATAATAACCACTAAGTATTTTGTGGACATTCTGCAATCCACAAAGCAATTTGTGTATCGCATTGCCATCATCACAATACACAATATTCATTATGAATGCTGTACAATACACAAAATAAATCATAATACTTGTCTTCCTTCGGCTATATTAATGAGCTTAGGGAAGCTCAATATTGCAGCTCTACGTCCACTTCCTGGTCGTAACTCTTTTAGAATATTCTCGTGCTTAAGCGATCGCAGCAGTCCCATGGCCGTAGGCTTATGGATACCGGTTCTTCTTACGAAATCCATAGTTTCAAATATAGGTTTATCAAAAATAGCATCCAGAAGATGAATTGTATATTGGGAATGTGTAAGCTCATGAATCTGTTTTTTCATTGATTCATATAGATTCATAATAGCCTTTACCTTCTGATTATTTGAAATTGCCTGAGCTGTTACAGCTTTCAGAAAAAACTCTATCCAGCCATTCCAATCATTCTCTTTTGAGATATTCTGCAGGCGGACATAATACTCCTCTCTGTTGGATTCAAGATAAGAACTAAGATAAAACATAGGCTTGGAGAGTTTCTTCTTTTGATAGAGAAATAGCGGGATCAGTATGCGGCCGATACGCCCGTTTCCATCTTTAAATGGATGAATAAGCTCGAATTGAGCATGCACTATTGATATTTGCAAAAGCAAATCAATGTCATTTATTTCCAGATATTTTTGCCATGCTTCAAGATAGTCTAACAGTTGAAACGGATTTGGAGGCACAAAAGTTGCCTGCTCAATAGTACAGCCATAAGGCCCGATCCAGTTCTGATCTTTGCGAAATTCCCCTGGAGTTTTGTCCTGACCTCGTACGCTATTGAGTAAAATTTTATGAAGCTCTCTGACAAACGCCAATGTGATTGGCCTATCATCCAGATATTTATGTGCTGACTGCAGAGCTTTTCGATAATTAATAATCTCCTGGATATCATTATATTTTTCACCCTCTTTGATTATTCCGGCTTCCTGTTCTAGAACTTCATCAATTGTTGCCTGTGTGCCTTCTATTTTTGACGAAAGGACAGCCTCTTCATTGGTAAGAGGCGATAACATGATAGAAGGATTTACTATTCCCTGAAGCAGCCCGTCATACCGTGCAAGTTCTGAATTTGCCTCTCCCACAAAAGCAAACAGTCGTTTATAATCAAGATTTTCAAGAGGCAGTTTATTCGGTTCGTATGGTTTCATAATATAAAATCCCTTCCCTTAAATTGTCTTGATTTCAGTGTGCGGTGAGAGCAGTTTAAAAATCTGTTCTACATTGATTCTGGTGCTGTCATCCTTGAAACCTGAATCACAAAATACTACTCTAAGAGGTTTATAGGCAGCTAATTCCTTGCAGAATTCATCAGTTATCTCGCCATTCCTGACAAAACAACCGGCCAAAGAGTTCTTGTCTACAAAATAGACTTCAAACTCTTGAAAGGATGAAGGTTGAGGGCTGAAGGCTGAATCTTTGGAATTATGAGGGATGAAGGTTGAAGGATGAATATTATCAAATGATAAGTTTTTATCTTCAGGCTTTTCTTTTTCATCCTTTATCCTTCCGCCTTCCGCCTTTTTAACTCTGACGATCTCTCTCCTAATCGGAAGAGTTAAGTCTACGCCCCAGTCAAGCAATACCTGAAACAAAAGGTCTTCCGAACTTCTATCTGATTTTATGTTATCCGTAGTACGGAATAATATATCTTTATTTACTTCATCCGGGGTATAATAAACATCTGACATATTGGATGAATCAACTTTCAGAACCCTGAATCCAATATCAAGATTCGGTGCAGTAATAGCATTCTCTTCCTTGATTTTCTTCCCTGCGCGGCGGATACGCTCCTTGCTGATTTCGGCTATTGTTTTGTAGCCAGCTTTAAAAGCTTCTGAGTTTTCATCGCACTCTTCAGGAAGCTGAACCATTATGAATTTGCGATTCCCTCCATCTTCAGCATTTAACTGCATTACTGCGTGGGCTGTTGTTGCGGAACCACAGAAGAAGTCGAGAATGATTGCTTCTGGATTACTCCCAGCTCTTATTATATCCAAAATCAATCCGGTAGGCTTCGGGTTTTCAAACGTTGTCAAATTTCCAAAGATATCCGTCATCTCAGATGAACCAACGGTATTGAACGGAGTAAAATCCCAAAGCGTCGTCCATGTGATCCCTTCTTTTACATCACAAAGGAATCTTTTAAGCTTTGGACGTCCTTGATCGTTATCTCCGAAATAAATTTCATTGTTTTTAATAAGGAAATCAATCCGCTCTTTATTGAAACGCCAATTTCCATTTGATGAAGGATAGTGCGCCTGACCCGTTCGCGGATTGACTATTGGAAAGTATAGTGATGTAACATAACGTCCTCCTTTTACATTAGCCATCAAGTCGCCAGCAGTCCAAGGGCCTTTTGGGTGGTTGTCAGAATTCTTGTATCGGCTGATTTGTTCTTCTGTTCTTGGTCTCAAATTCAATCCTAAGCTATTGCTATTTTTCGTAACACATAGAATGTATTCATGTTGGGCAGCAATGATTCTGTCATTAGGTGGGGTGCTACGTTTTTTCCAAATTATTTGAGCAGTAAAATTTTGTTCGCCATATATTTCATCACAAATCTTTCTCAGATTATGGACTTCATTATCATCAATACTAATAAAGATTACGCCATCATCTCTTAGAAGGTTTCTTGCCAGTTTGAGTCTGGGATATATCATAGAGAGCCAGTCAGAGTGGAAACGGCCATTTGAGTCGGTGTTAGCAACAAGCCGATTTCCATGTTCATCCTTCTGATTGGAGCGCTTTAAAAACTCTTCTGAATCTTCAGCAAAGTCATCCTCATAGATAAAATCATTACCTGTATTATACGGAGGATCGATGTAGATCATCTTAACTTTTCCAAGGTATGTTTCCTGAAGAAGTTTCAGAGCATCCAGATTGTCGCCTTCAAGGAATAAGTTTTTTGTAGTATCAAAATCTACGCTTTCATCACGGCATGGACGGAGAGTTTTGGCAATCGGGGCATTTGCCGTCAGTAGAGCTTCCCGTTTGCCTGGCCAATTCAGATGATAGCGTTCCTGAGGCCCTTCGACTATCTTATCTGCAAGCTCCTGCTTCAGTAGATCAAAATCAATAGCTTTTTTAAGTGAACCGTTTTCTCCTGATATTTCGGTAACACAGTTAGGAAAAAGTTCTGCAATTTTTTCTATATTTTCTTCTGTCAGATTCGGACTTCGCATCTTCAGTTTATCCATAATTATGATCCCTTATTATTTTCTATAATTTTATCTACAAAAGAGTTTATTGGAGTTTCTTTTTTACAAAAATTCCAATTTAGCCTACGCCCTCCAATAGCCTTTCTATATCTACATTTTAATTCTTTAGTTGTGTCGGTATTTATAACATAAACTTTTGCATCTTTATTAGACTTCAACGCAGACTGGAACAAGAATTTTACATACAAATCAGTTTGAGGGAAAGAAAACCCAATTACATAAATCTCCTTAGCATTAGCCAAATATTCATGGGCTTTAATCCAAAGTATTTTAAGGATATTATTTTCATACAAGGCATCTTTTACCAATACCGGTGGGATAATAAAAGGAATTAAATCACTATTGAATTTTCTCTTTGCATATTGACCGTTTATGTAAGCCTCAGCTTCAGATACCTTATCGGTAAAATAAATCTGATTAGAATAGTCCTCGCCTTGATAGAGCCAATTAACAGAACCATGGAGCTTAACTACATGAGGAAAGAGTTCATTTTTTAAATCTCTAACACAATTAGTTATCCTTTGAACTCTATTTGCGACATGTAAAATAGGTATTTGATATAGATAATCATATTCATTTGTTAAAGTTATATGAGAGTTACTTATTAGAGCTTTTTCGATAAGTAAATCGTAATTAAGTGTTATTGTGGGAGATTTGGTTTCTAAGATAAATTTTGACAAATAGTCCAATATTTTATTTTTGTCTTGATCTTTATTTTCCAGATCTTTAAGATGCTTTACACTTTCTTTTGTAATATCTATATATAAAGCTTTATCCAGTGCGTTAGTTATTTCATCTTTCCAAATAAGTTTGCCTGAAAGGTATGAGAGGAGTTCTTCAATATTATTTTTTAATTTATCCGGGATAGTTTTATAGTGTTCCTGTAGGGATTTTTCTACCTTGTCAGAAGAGTAAATATTTTCTATTTTCTTCGACAATTCAGTTAAAGTGGGATATTCACAATTAATTCCTTTAGAAAAACCTGATCCCAGGAAGAATACTTTTTCGTGATTTAGTTGCCCTTCAGTAACATGTTCAACTAGGTCTGTGTAGTTAATTTTTTCAGTTCTTTCTATATTCATAAACTCAATTCTTTAATTTCTTGTTTCAGTTTTCTAAGTTCTGAATTTAACTCAACTTTTCTGTTAAACTGTTTTTCTCTATTCATACTAATTTCAAGTTGAGCAGCTTCACGATTCTTCATTTCAATTCTTTCAGCTCTCGCGACTAACTCTATAATATTTTCATTCTGTCTTGATCTAATAGGTAGAATATTAGCGATTAGTGTTTCATATAAAGTCTGCAAATCAAGGGCTATTGGTATTGGACTCCTTTGAGTGTCTTCAGAAAACCAGGAAGTATAAAAATACGAACTAACGACCCATTTTGTTTTATCAGATTCACTTTGTCTTTTATAGGCAGCCGCATAACGGAACTTATTATTGAATATAATTTCATAAAGGATAGGAGACGGAATTGATTTATCAATAACAGCAAGAGTTTCGTCTTTTATTGATTCTTTCTTAAGAATTACTTTAAAGATTTGTATTTCCTGAACAAAACCATTTGCGGGAACATTAATTGTTTCAGGCGAAAGCTTGTATGCCCAGATGATCTTTTCTATGTCTTTTACAAAACTCTCTTTTATTGACGCAGAAGGAGAACCATGCTCGTAAATTTTGTTCTTGGGAAGGATTTTTCCTACACAGGCATTACAGGGAAATGCGAAGGGGTGAAGTGTGAAGGATGAAGGATGAATGCGAAAAGCGGAAGGATGATTGGAAGATATCATTTACTATTTCCTTTTCTGTTCTTGGCATTTTTCGAACATGTAGTCAAAATAGCCGTCAATTCATTCGCCTCATTTATTAAATTTATGAGTTGGCATTCTGAAATTATTCCAGCGTCAAGAAGTAATTCCATCCAATAACTACTTTCTTCAAGTTCCTGTAAGCCGCCTTCAATTTTACTAATAAATTCTGAGTCAGAACGGGCACGCATCCCTTCTCGATAATGAGCCCCGACAGAAGTCCCGGATCTAAGAAGCTGTTTTCCTATAATTTGAGCTTCCGTTGTTTTAGGCAGTTCTGTGTATAATCTAATTACACTAAGAGCAAATTCCTTAGTTCTTGTTTTTAGATCTTTCATTTCATCCTTCCGCCTTCATCCTTCATAATTACAAGAAAAGTTATCAATTCAAAATCTTCCAATCCATGCAGCGTATCTATTAATGCACTGGTTCTGTTTCCAGTAAACAGACTGTCAATATCCTTATCCTCTTTTATCTCGATTATTGAACTTATGCTTTGACTGAGCAACTGAGAGTACTTAGTCATTTCACTTCCTTCTTTTGTCTCAGTATTAAAGAGCTTACACAAACTTGTTATTGGCTTATCTGATTCTCGACAAGATGCTCTTATAATATCCAGAAGTTTTTTTACTTCCATGTGGTTTAAGATAACCTGTCCATTGGTATCCACATAGACCAGATAATAGGGATGGAGACGGTTATGCTTATTGATGTTGACATTTGTGTTTCTGTTTCGCAGTACAAAGATTACGCCATGGGATAGTCCTAAGTCTGAATTCGCGTTGATAACAGCATGTATTCCGTTAGGTACATCTGATAAGTCATTACCATCTTTAATATAGTTGATCAAATCCATCCTGAAGTCATTTAGCCCTAAATCTGTTATGTTTACGCCTGTTTTAAGGTCTTCAAGCTCTATTACTTCATCCTGGAGTTTGCGAAGCTGTTCTTTTCTATATGATATGTCATTAGATTGGGCAGATAATACATTGTCATCCCCTGTAGCAGTAACATCTACTATCATCATCCTGTTTTCTACACGCTCTTTTAGGTTTATATACTCATCGAGTGAAATGTTTGGCCAATAATTAACAAGTTGGATTATTTTATTTATTGATCCTATACGATCTATTCTGCCAAATCTCTGGATTATCCTCACCGGATTCCAATGAATATCATAATTAACTACATAATCGCAATCCTGAAGATTCTGGCCCTCAGATATACAGTCTGTCCCAATCAGTACATCAATTTCGCCTTTTTCTTCGGGTAAAGCTAATAATTTTTCTTTTGAATGCGGAGAAAAAAGAGTCAGAACAGATTGAAAATCATATCCCTTTTTCAAAGTTGTTTTTGGGGTATCTTTGCCTGTTACTTTTCCTGAATGCAGTCCTATATCCAATAGGAATGGAGATAAATTTTCATACAAGTAATTTGCTGTATCAGCAAAGGCTGTAAATATAAGTATTTTCTTATTCTCCGGATTAATAGGATTATTTATCTTATTTACAACTTGCTCTTTCAGATTTTGAAGTTTCGCATCATTTTTCGGTTTTATCTTAGTCATCTCCATAAGCAATCCGGAAATAATTTTTAAATCAGCTTCTAAGTCATATTCCCATGAAGTTAAATCCATATCAGAAAAACTGATCTGAACTTTGCCTTCAGTGGAAAAGTCGCCCAAAATTGATATATCGTCTTCTTCGGGTTCTAGATCACTTAGAGTATCAGCAATATCATGAACCGAAAATTCATAACCGTTAGTATTAAATAGCTTAATTTTTTCTATTAGTTTTGTATGATTGTTTTTGAGGAAAGTTAAAGTAAGCCTGAAAGACTCTACAGAACTTTCAAGACGTTTTAGAAGGTTAGTAGTCATAAGAGCCTGAAGACTTCTTTCCCTATCTACCTGACGGAGTTTCCCCCTTCCTTCACTTACGGAGGTATCATATAAATCTTCGTACTTCTTTAGCCTGCTTGGTAAAATATAACTTACAGGAGCATATATAGATAATTTCAAGATAGTTAAACGATTGTATATTTCGTTAAAACTAATAGTCTCAATTCCTTCAGATAAAGGACATCTAATAGATATAGGTTTTTGCCTCAATGGGAATTTACCTATATCTTTGGTGTCGTAAAAAGTTTCTATATGTTTTCTAGATCTTGCGATAGTCACGCTGTCTAAAAGTTCATAAAAATCAAAATCAAGAGATTCTAATATTCTCTTGGCTGTTCTTTCTTCTGGTGGAAGTCTTGACCATTGATTAAACATGGATTGAGCATGTCTGAAAATTTCTTCAACGCTTTTATCTGTACGGAGTTTTTTGCTTAGACTTTCTGAGTCGCCTTCATACGCTAGGGCCAGTTGGTTTTTTAAGTCATTAAACCTGTTGTTTACAGGCGTCGCTGACAACATTAATACTTTAGTTTTAACTCCCTCACGAATAACCGCGTTCATAAGCTTTTGATAACGCGTCTCTTTATCTTTATAGGCTTCGTTATTTCGGAAATTGTGAGATTCATCAATTACAACTAAATCATAATTCCCCCAGTTGACTCTATTTAAAGGAGTACCAAATGATTCTCCGGTAGTTCGTTGCAAATCTGTATGACATAAAACATCATAATTGAATCTATCTTTAGCAAAAATATTTGTCTTTAAGTTTCGATTATAGTTCAACCAGTTATCGGCTAGTTTCTTAGGACAGAGAACAAGGACAGATTTATTTCTGAGTTCGTAGTATTTTATAACAGCCAGCGCAGTAAATGTTTTACCTAATCCTACACTATCAGCCAAAATGCATCCGTTGTAATTTTCGAGCTTATTAATAATTCCAGTTGCGGCATCTTTTTGGAAATTGAAAAGTTTATTCCATATTAAGGTTTGTTGGTATCCAGTAAGGTCATTAGGTAGAATATCTTCATTTAAATCCGATAAAAATTCATTAAAAATATTATAGAGTATAAAAAAATATATTTTTTCTGGCGAGTTCTCCTGATATACAGATTCAATATGATTACAAATATTTTCCGTAACATCTTCAACCTTTGATTTGTCATCCCAGATTTGGTTGAAAAGCTGAATATACGCACTCGAAAGAGGCGCTTCGTCAATTTTATTTATAAAATTCGAAACAGCATTTCCTTTCTGATATCCAAGGTCAACTGCAGTAAAACCATGTAGCGGAGTATATATAATATTTACATCATTAGATTCTAAGCACGCCAATTGCTGCATCGGATAATTCGTATTATTAGATTTAAAAACAGCTTTTCTTTTTATCCATTCGGCACACTCTTTTGCGATTGCTTTTTGAGTTAATTTATTTTTTAGTTGAATTTCAAATTCACTACCGTATAAATTACTCTCTCTTATTTTCTTAGGAATATGAAATTCTTTTCTATGTTTTGATATTTTATCTGTAACTTGATTGGGCACAAAAGATGGAGAAGTGAATATAAAATTAATAGAATCAATCTTTTCAAGTTCTTGCTTCAATACTTCATAAGCATATATAGAAAAACAGGAAGCAGCTATTTTAAGTTTTACCCCTGGTTTAATTGATTTTTTCAAATCATCGCCCCAGAGCGTATTTATATTATCTAATATTTGCATGATTGTATTTTAAGTTCCTTCAGAAATAGTTCTTCTTAGCCACTATTTATTCTATCTTCCCATTAATAAATATTTTATCATTATGCTGTCTTATTTTAAAGATGTATTTAAACCTATAAAGTTTAAAACTTATTTTACTTTAATCTACGCCATAGGCCATATAGCGTCCTGGCTGGAGTTTTTCTTCAAAATTTATGACTTTTGAAAAGCTATGCTCTTGTTTATTGTATCCTAAAATCAAATTCAACTTCTGCTTAATTTTTCTTGTGAATTCGGATAAGGCATTAATAATACCAGTCTTTCTGTTCTCTGAGATTTCATGTCTTTTATTTTCAACGAGTTCCAGTACAGACTTTCTGTCACCTTCTTTACTGTCGATTTTTATCAAGTCCTGTTTGTTCTCACAGAAGATTTTCATCTCTTCTACTCCTCTGGTTCCAGCGACATAGGCTGTTTTCTTATCAGCAAATCTTACGGAAAACCTGTCAAAGGCTATCAGAACGGATTCAGTTGTCCTCCCCTGTGATTTATGAGAAGTGGACGCATATCCGTATGTAAATTTTCTGGTCGTAATCACTTTGTTGTCATTTGTGATGATATTTCCTGAACTGTCAAATCCGTTGACCTGTAATATTTCACCGTTAATTAATTCCCCGGTTCTGTTTTTCTCTCCAGTTCTAAGCATGATTTTATCGCCAATGCCAAGCATGATTTCTTTAGGGACGCACACATCATAAAATTTGAGATTATCTTTGATGAAAGTCTGTCGCTCTCCTTTTGATGAAATACATACCAAACCTTTGCTGGGATCAACAGTTTCAACTGTCCAAAAATGCCCTTTATCTTTTCCTCTTACAGATTCTATAATCATTCTAGGCTTATAGTTCTTATACTCTGTTTTCTGTGCATTAGTCCAGTTTAAAGGGATATTAACGGTCACCTTTCGTTCATCTCTGATTAATCCTTTTTCTTTAAGCTTTTCTCTTATTGCCTCAGATGCTAACAAATTCTCTTTATGTGTTGTATTAACAACAATAACGGTTTTGTCTTGTGCATAGTATTGGATGTATTCTTCTGCCAGTTTCTTATACATATCATAGTTTTTAACTTCGATAATGGCTCCGATATTATCAAGGCTATTAAAAGCTTCTGCTATCCGTCCAAAGGCAAGGTCTATTGCTATTTGCCTGTATTTGCCTTTCATCGCTGTTTTTTTCTGTCTTTGGATAGCTTTCAGTTGACATCTTTTTATATCAGAATATTTGAGTTCAATCCTGAATGCGTCTCCGGCTTCAACGGAGATATGCTGCCTAATATCCCCCACATGGAGCACTCTCCAGTTGTTTTTTCTTGCAAGCACTCCAAGATCATTAAGCTGTTTTAGTGAAGCCATTCCGCTTTCATCAAGAATGATAAGAGAGTTTGCTTTATATATAGATTGCAGACTTTCATCCACAAGTAATTTTTGTAATGAAACAGCCTCCTCAAATGCTTTGGCCGTCAATGGTTGGTTGTAATCAGTTTTTATTTTTATTCCGTCCTCTCGCAATACATCTCTGGCTCCATTAGATGGAGCACATAAAAGAACATCATAGCCATTTTCTATATTGGCTCTGACTATTTCACTGACAGTAAAAGTCTTGCCTGTTCCTGCTCTGCCTATTAAAGCATTAAACTGATCTTCTGAAGAAATGATCTCATTAACGGCGATTTTCTGTTCCTCATTAAGTTTTTCAGAGGAATTAAAATCCTTTTTGAGAATTCCCTTGAATTTGTTTTTGCCCTCTTTGATATAGTTTATAATATTCAGTTCCTGCTCAAGGTGCTTTTTCGTGGCTATTTCATCTTTAATTTTGATAAGCTCATTATCTTCCATCATATAGGAAAGATAATTCTTCATCATTTTCAAATCAGTCCCCCGTCCCAATGAATGATTTAGCACAGTTGTGAAGTAGTCATAATCCTTGATGACGCTCTTCCTTTCAAAATGATGATCCTTAGAGTAATCCATAGACTCTCTTAAATTATGAGAAGATATTCTCTCTGATTGTTCTGTTTTCATCTGATATTCACGCCGGATTGACTGTTCCAAAATGTATTCCAATCTCATCAGTTGTTCTTCTGATAGGCTTTTCTTTTGGTTTTCTATCACATCGGGTGTAGTTGCTTCAACTAGACCTGAGTCGCTTGCTCTGCTGATAAATTTCAGGTATTCATTGAAAAATGATTCTTTTGTCCAGTTCCGGCCATTTTTAGCTTCGTTGTATAGGCTTTTAAATTTATCTTCATCAAAGCCTCTGGTAGCAAATGAAATGAGTTTTTTCTGCGAATTACTAAGAACAGTTCCTATCTCGTCTTCAATTCTTTTTACATGATCTTCAATAATTCTGGTTCTTCCGGAAAAATGTCTGATAATATCTTCTGTGTTCTTAATTTGCGGTGCTCCCTGATCGTCTATCTCAATCTCATAACCGCCTTTGATAGCCTCTTTTGCAAGTTCATCCCTATAGACCGCCGTTATATATTTGCATCGTTTGTAGAACTCTCCGAACTCTATCGCATAGTTATTTCCACTAGCTGAAGGAGTTGCATTGAATATGACAATATGATCATGGATTTGAGGTTCAAGAGATCTGTTTGCATCATGCTTAAAATAGGCGCTGCAGAACTTTCCGGTTTTCTCAACATCTTCTGTTTTATGCTCCTGTCTTGATGTATAATGCTCCATCTCGGATATTGCTTTTCTTACAGCCCTGTCATGCCAGTTTCTGATTCTGCTGTCATCAAGAGTAACAGCCATAACAGAAAAGCTTTTTGGAGCAGACATCGTAAAATCATAAAAACTTCTTCTATTGGAAATTTCTTTTGACACTAATTCATTGCCAAGAGTTATAGACTCTGTTCGTGTCGTATTATTTCTAAGAGTTAACTGTTCTCCGGTTACTGGATTCATATTGTTCCTTAGTGCTTCAAATTCTTTATCAGTTACAACTTGCCCTTCCTGAACACCAAAATCACTACATGCTTTCCCCAGCCAGTAACCTGTTACACTCTTCCCTTTTTCGTAGTAGTCATTAGATTTTAGATGGTTCTCAGCATATCCCTGACCATTTGTAAAAGCTTTTCCTGATAACATAAAATACTCCCTAAAATTAATAGTACCCTTTTATCTGAGCCGCAGACTGCCCATTCTGAAGACTGATAACTGAATCCGGCTCAATAGTAAGATACCAGCCATCCCTGTCCTTCACTTTGAATACTTCCGGTGCCTTGCTGCACTTCTCCAGGAACTCTTTTCTGGCATTATAAGTTTTCTCTATGGAGTTAGATGTGTAGCAGTAGTTGAATACCAAACCCATAAGCGTAATTAAAATAACAATAGCAATATGAAGGCGGTTATAGATATTCTTCTTATCCTTTATGGCTGACTGAGAATTAGTCTCTTGAATAGTGTTTGACGGCAGGGATTTTTTGAAATCATTTATTTCCATTGATAATTTCTGACCAATATCCTTCTGCTCTTTCAGGATATTCTCAATGGACTGTCTTTCATAGACCATTCTTTCAGGGACTTCTCCAACAAACTTTGCGATTATTGAGAGTACAAGGCTGATTTTTATCAATGGATCGTTGTCATCATGTATGTCTAAACTGCGTAAGTTCTTGTATAGTTCTGTTCTCTGTTCTTCTCCAAGATTCAAATTCTCCAAAAGTATTTCCAATGATGTTTTCATTGTAAACAACGCCTTTCAATATAAAGAGGGAGAAAGTGCTCTTGTGAGGCATTTTCTCCCATTGTTTAACTACGCAGGTAACAGGATTGCTTTAACCCTGTCAAATTCGTTAAATATCTGCTTCCTCCACATGTGAAGCCTGCATTTTGCAGAAATTTTAGAGAACATAGGTAAGCTGCTATCCATTGCTTTTGTTAAAGTCAGACCATGGTTTTCGAGTTCAGTCTGCCATTCAGGAATTCTAGGTTTCATTTCAATTTCATCGGTTTTAAAACCTTCTTTGAACTGAATTGCTTTTTCTCCGGTAATCCATAAATCAGGTATCCCCTGAAATGTATTTTTTATTATTAAGTACTTAACTCTTTGCTGAAGAGCTTTTCCCCAATTGAACACAGTTTCAATTGATCCTGGATTGGCTGTCACACTGCCTATGGCAAGAAACATGATGCCAAGATCGTTAGCTGCCGGATACATTTCTTCAAACCATCCAATTAAATCCACGCTTGATCCGGCACCCAGATCAGCCACAACAACAGGAGAATCCTCTGAGGAGGCAATATCTATAAAGACATCCAATCCATTAGGCTGCCTGATATTTATTTTCTCGGCCTCAGGGAAGAACCTTTTAAGGCTTCCTGCTTTTTTATTCTCCATATCACAATCTATAAGTTTTCTGGATATTTTGTTTTCATCATAATATTCTACCAACGATACAAGCGAGGCTGTTTTTCCAACTCCGCCTTTTCCGCCCATCGTAAAAACTACAAGTTTATTCATTTTATAATTTCCTTTCAGTAAATTGGTTCATCCGGATTAAAGTCAAAGACAAAATCATCTTTGCTTTTTGGTTCTTTTTTGAGATCTTTAGAATTAGACAGCATCTGTGAAAAAGAGCTCCTTGGAGGTTCGGGATTTTTATCTTCACAGATCGATATGACTTTCTTTCTTTTCTTAGATCGTGCTTTAACAAAAGAAAATATTGTTGACTGATCGACTTTTAACCCGTATTCTTCCTTTAGCAAAGCAGAGATCTTCTGATAACTAAAACCCTCACGCCTGGCTGTTTTTATCTTCTCATAATGAGGTAATAGTTTGCTCTGAAATGGCTTACCATACATAATACGCCTCTTTTATTGCTCAAATGAACTTCCAATAATGTTCCAACACATTGGAGCTTTATTGGGACAATGTTTTAAGTTCGTTTGAACTTCTAGGAATCTCTTAGCAAAGCTAAGACGATAGTCTATATAAAAAAATAAAAACCTATTCATATACTGAGACCTTGGCTTTTTAAGTTAAAGTAATGATAGAAAAGGTTCCTTTTGACATGATTTAAATGAACAGGTGATTCTATGCTCAAGAGAGATCTTTTATGAAAATTATCCATATAGTCAAAGTGTCCTGAGTATTCAACGAATTCTTTTAAGTCCTCGTATTGCTGTTCTTTATCAGTTTGCTTCTCATAAGAGGAAAACCATTTGTCAAGTTGCTCTTCAAAAGCTTTTTCTTTAGCCTGTTTTTTCCTTAGTGCTTCAATCTCTTCAGCAATGGCTCTTTTATCCTTTTTTGATTCATAAACATGTTTTTCGTAGGCTGTCCTAGCCTCTCTTTTAACCTTTGTTCTGATAAAGCCGCCTCTAAAATAACTTCTGGAAGCTTTTAATAATTTCTTCAGGTAGCTTTCCCAATACCAGGACAAAGCCTCTAGCGATCCGGCATAGTCTATCAAATCGTTTACTTTTCCTGCATACCCAAAATCTATTAACTCAAGTGTTAAATCATCCCTATTCATTGTCTTATCCTATAGTTATTACTTAGTTATTATTGGTTGGTTGGATTGTTATTTAGTTATTATTAATTAGTAGTGGTCAATTTCCGTGACACGGAAAACCGTTCGCGGAAAACCGTGACACGGTTTTTGATCCGCGGTTTTTTTGTTATCATTTTGGAGTTTCAAAAACATCATAAATAACCTCTCCGAATTTCTGGCCTTTTGCTCGTTCCTGGCTTCTTGTTATATATCCGACTCTAATCAACTCCTTCAATGCCGTAGATATAGCTCCAAGTCCATTAGAGAAATGCCGTGGCAGTTCACGCCGATTGATTATCCAGTCATCCGGCAAAGAGAGCAGATATGCTAATAGCCCTTTTGATTGCATTGACATTTCAGGATTATTAAGGAAGCCTTTGTTGAGTACTACATAGGGGCTGCTGTCCCTTTTAATTCGGTATGTGGCCATAGATCAGACTCCTATGTATTTATCGACATCAGAAAATCTGTATCGCACCTGTCCGAAGTGGTTTTGGGCTCTTTCGAGGATCCCTTTCTTTTCCAGGCGATCTACAGTCCTCGGAGATTTATAACCCAAGAGTCTTGCTATCTCTTTTTTGGAAACCAACCTGTCTTCTTTTTCTTCTGGTAGACTTTCCGGAGTTCCTTTTAGCCTTTGGATTGTTTCAGAAAGTTCTTTCTGGTTGATTATTCCTGCATTAACAAGAGTCTTTGCGTACTCTCTGATAAGGCAGATTGTTTGTTTTGTCAGTTCCATTTGTCACTACCTTTCTTTGTTTGTGGTTTAAAGGGGCGACAATAAAATTGAACATTTATAGACAATGGCGATTATTGTTTTAGAAACTGCTTCATTTATGAAGTTGCGTTTCGTTACATTTATTTGAGCTATTCGCAATTCAGTAATGTTCCGCAACTTGGCAGGATAAATTTTTAAAATAAACTTCTGATTCAGAAACATGTTCCAGCATGGAGAGTTGAGATAGAGAAATTATTCTCCCTGGTAGTTTTTAACTATCTTTTTTTCCAATAGTGACACCAACTTGAAAAATTTTTCTATTCTTGAATCGTACAAGAGCGACTATCTTCTGAACCCAGCGTATGACATGATTAATTCTAAAATACATGTAAATGACAGTGATTTTGCCCTCGATAAAGGTCTTTTCTCCGATGATTTCAAAAGTTATCACTGCAAGGTAAACGGTCATCCAGGAAGAGAAGACTTTATTGAGTTTGGAAAAAGGATCGGAGTTTCATCTCAAAGAATTGAAAAGCTGCTTAAACCTTTCCTTGAAAGACAATCCCTTGTCGAAACCCTTATAGGCAGATCATTCCTTAATGATTCAACCAAAAAATCTTACCTGTTCCTGTATAACACAAAGAGAAATTACTTTACTCAACTATAAGGAACTTGTGTCAGAGCCAGAGCGTACTACAGAGATATGGACGGACAGTAATAGTAGCCTGACAATCGTAAGCAGTGACTTAGGTGTAACAATCAGATCAAATCCTAAATAATACATTTTTACTCTTTATGCGCTATTAATCCGACTTCTTCCTTTCCTGTAAGCCTAATGTCTAAAGGAAGGTCTTTGCGATTTATGAAGGAGCATTCTTCTATTATTAGCCCACATTCAATGCATGCTCGTTTTAAAATATCTGGATCGAACACATGAATAAATTTAGGCACAATATGGGATATAGAAATGTCATGATTAAATCTTTGGTTAAAATCTTTGATTACACCTGGCCATCGATCTCCTCTGCTTTTTCTTCTTTCATATGTAGTAATGAATGTACTTAACATTTTAATATAGGGCGTCTTTGTTACTAAAAATAATTTACCCTTTGGCTTTAACCATAGTCTAATTTTTTTTAAAGCTTTTATTAGATCTCTTGGGAGAAGATATTGCATTACTCTTGCTGCCAAAATTGCATCAAAGGTATTTTCTGCAAAGTTTATTCCATCAGGGAGTCTCCCAATAACTATTTTAGGTTTAATTTGAATAGAATTATTTTGATTTTTGATTTTTTTTTGTAATACTGTTAAATGTCTTTTATCTAAATCATTTACTGTAATTTTTACTTTTTTGTTATGTCTGATTATTTCTTGTGTTACAGCTCCATAAGCAGCACCCAATTCAGCAACATGAATTTCACTTTCTAGTGATAATGTGTATTTAATAAATTTTTTAGTATAAATATCAAAAATTTTAGTCATTAGCCCATATTGATTCATGGTAGGAACCAATCCAGGGACTATGTCATTTGGAATGTTTGAGCCTTGCATTTTTGTTAAATTAAAAAATTATATATATATTTACAAAATAGTTCTGGGTTTTCAAGAGGAAGCATATGTGCCATTTTGGGAACGATAGTAAGTATCGAATATGCAATATGTTGTTTTAGGAAAAGTGCATCTTTTAGAGGGATTAATATATCATCCTCTCCATTAATAATTAATGTTGGAGAATGAATTTCTCCAAGTTTGTTAGCTGTGTTGTTTTTAAATAAAGCATCTGACTGATAAAAAAAACTACGTCGACTTTCTTCTAAAGGTTTTGCGAGTGAAAGTGTAATTAAATTTTGCAATTTTGTATTGTCTTGTAAAAAATCACCAGTAAATAACCAAGACAAAGCATTTTTTACTATAAGTTCTCTTGGACTGTTTGATTTCATTAATTCCATAGATGTTCGAATATAATACTCGCGTAAAGGAGATATTTTTGACTCAGAAGAACATAGGACTAATTTATCAATATATTCAGGATTACTAATGGCAATCTGTTGAGCAATACAACCCCCAAGAGAATGCCCGATGACATGTGTATGTTTAATATCTAAGTGGTTTAATAATTCTAGAACATCATTAGCCATTAAATTTATTGTACATGGAGTTTCGAAAAATTGAGATTCACCTACTCCTCTATTATCACAGATGATTACTTTGAAATATTTCTTTAAGATATTAGCAACTGGTATCCAGAAAAAATGATCTGCGTTCAATCCGCTAATTAGCAAAAGGGGATCTCCTTCTCCATGTATTTCGTAATAAAGCAAGTTTTTATTGCTCATAAGAATTCCTTTTAATTGATATAATTACTCATTTTTAATATAGAAAATAAATGGATTGAAATTTGTTTTATAGTCATATATATCAGTACGTTCAACCTTCTTTAGTAGCGTCGCAATAATATTTGCTGGCCCAGATAATATTATAGTCATTATTAGTCTAAAAATTATTACATTGCTGAACAGTATTATAATTTCACTTGGCGTCCATATCTTTGCAAAAAACGTTCCTATTAGACCAATGCTTAATTGAATACTTTCGCCTAATACACTAGCTCCTATTGCTCTTAGCCAAAAATACTTTCCTTTTAATAGTATTTTCCACTTTGAGATCAAAAAACTGTTTAGAAAGAAACCAATTACTAATCCGAAATCTCCAAAAAATCCTATAATTCCCATTCCTTTAAATACATAATCATACGCATATTGATATTGCCAATTTACAGGAGTTGGTACTCCAAATAGTATTAAAAGAAGAATTGATTGGTAGTAAATAGTACAAGGGATTTGGCACCAAATAAGTTGTCTGCTGATTTTATAACCGTAAACTTCAGTGATAATATCGGCTAAGAAAAAGGTAAGAGGATAAATTAAAGAACTAGCTTGTAAGTGCAATGGCCCTAAAACTACAGGTTTATGCAGACTTAACCCTACAAGAGGAAAAGTAGAAATATAAAAAATAATAAACATTAAAAGAAATTTATAATTATACTTTTCTGTGTTTTGATAATTCATAGCTAAATCACTTTTTTCCTAAACAATTTAAAACTTAACCATAACGCAACAACTGAAATCATGAGACATATAAGCATAATTATTTGTAGCGAAATTAAAAAACTGGATGTTGCGTAATGAATAAGATCAATATTTAAAATATGAGAGCTTACATTTTTAAGCGGTTCTACTCCTGTCATTAATTTGCCTAACAATGTTTCTTGTATATTGTTTAGGCTTAATTTGCCTATATTTAAAATATTATAAAGTTTAAACTTTGTTGTAATTGATAAAATGAGTCCGGAAAATGCTACACCAAAAGAGCATCCTAACAAAGCATTCATTAAGAAAATACTTGATGCTGCTGCTCTGTTTTCTTTTTTTGTGTTACTCAGACAAATGAATAAACTACTAGGAAATGTTAAGCCCAATGCGATTCCTATTACTATAAAAGATGAGAAGATTATTGAAAGGGAACATGTGTATGGTAAAAAAACTAAAAATAAACATCCTAAAATTAAACTTATTATTCCGGTTATTAATGGATACTTTGGTCCATGACGATCTATGATTTTTCCTGAAATAATACTGAACATAGCAAAAACCAATGTCATAGAAGAATATATTATGCCCGTAAAAGTGCTGCTATATCCTAGTATATTTTGTAGAAGAAGATTAGGAATGAATATAAATATTACGAAAATTATTTGTATGAAAAATCTTATTATATTAATTCTTATAAATTGTTTATCTAACAATAATGAGCGATTAAAAACAGGAATTGGGTTGTTTTTTTCTCTAAAAATAAAGATAATTAATAGTATCAAACAGATAAATATTCCCCAGAAAGTGTTTTTAATTATATTCTTGTTTAATTCAAAAAGATTTTGATTCAATACAAGCATTAAAGTCACTATAATCAAAAACATAAGAAACGCATTGCTTACTCCTAATAAACTTGACTTCTTTTGATAGTTATCCTTAGGTAAATTCATAATAGTAAAAAAAATGATAAGTACGCATATTGGAAAATTAATAAAAAAAACAGTGCGCCAACCGAAGTAATAAGAAATAACTCCACCTAGAACAGGCCCTACTGTTTGAGCTATTCCTGTTGTGAAGTGTAGAACACTTATAGCAAATCCTCGTCCTTCATTAGGAAATATACTAAATACAAAATCATATATTAATGGAAATGTAAGAGCATATCCTATTCCTTGCAAGAATCGCATTGTAATTAATATATCTACATTAAAAGAAAGACCACAAAACAAGGATGTTAATGAAAAAAGCATACACCCTATAATGAATATATACTTTTTATCGAAAAAATTACATATTTGCGTGTTTATTATAATGAATGATGCTGAAGCAATAATATAGCTTATCATTATCCATTGTAATCTCGATAGATCCGATCCAAAACTTTTTGATATTTGAGGCAAGACTAAAGCTACTGCTGTAAAATCAAAGTTTCCTAAAAAAATTAAAAGGGACATCCCTATTAATACTATCCATTTTAAGTTTATACTTCGTATATTATTAAGCACTGTAAGCCTAGGTAAAAATCTATGAATTAAAACTTTGAAGTTCTTTTTTTAATTTTTCTTTTTCTAAATTATCTTCTAATTCTTCAGTTTTTGCTTTTATGTATCCTAGGCGGACAGCATCTTTAGAATGGATAGATTGAATAATTTTTTCATTACAAACAATGTCAGTAACATGTTTCTTTATAAACTCTCTTTCCCCTCTTTTTTTTAATGTTAACATACCATTAGCATCTGGCGTAAAAAGTTGAGAAATTATTTTAAATTGGGGGCTATTATGATCTGTAAAAGCATAGTAACATATAGTCCTTATGTCATATGCGGAAAACCCTTTTAGGGTAACATCGTCATTAACAAGATCAATAGCTTTTTGATTAAAGATAGCATTTTTATTAGTTATTTTTATTGTCAGAACGTGCTCTTCTTTGTTACTTTTCTTGACTTCAACTAGTCTATAAGGATATTGCTGGTTATTGTCTTTGTAAGATAAGAAAAAAAGTCTAACTATATCCCAAAATGAACGAAGTATTTTTGTTGTCATTTTTATTATTAAAACATCCTTATTATTTTAATGAAAATCATATTTGCTCTGTACGACCACTCCCAAAATTTTATCTTTTGGTGTCATTATTCTCATACTAGCATTAAGTGTCTTGTTAAGTGCTTTTAAATATTTATAATCAATATCTATTAATATTTGCCTGAGGATTAATTGATTATAATTGTGCAATTTTACGACAACATAGGCGTCATTAGTTACTTCTTTGATTGGATCACATATGATTATCGTTCCTTTTGGGAATAGTGGTTCCATTATTGAATCTTTTATTATTAGAGAAAAAGCATTATCGCTTACCTCAATGTCTGTTAATGTTGTTAATTCTGTTCTGTCCATAATTTCTGGAACCAGTTTATTCCCATCCAATTGCCAGGAATAAATTGGTATACGCCTACCCACCTGAAGGTTGAGGACTCCTTTTATATTTTCCCAATAAATAGGTTTTAGTCCCTTTATCTGATCTATAGTAAGAGAAAAATATTCTGCTATTGATTTAAAATATTCTTCTTTGATTTTTTTGATATCTCCATTTATTATTCGCAACATTGTAGCACGATGCACTCCTATCTTTCTGGCTAATTCTGCCGGAGTTACTTCATAAATAGCTAAAAGTCGTTTTAAAATCAACGTTGGGTTTTCAATTACTTCTGAATACATAACTTCATAGAATCATAAATAATAAATAAAATCGAGTTGTATTATTATAGTGGCATAATAATAAAAATTCAAATAACACAATAATGCAACTTTGTTGCTTTTATTGTTTGTATTATGAAATATAGTTACATATTATTAATAGCAATCAATAACAATTAACACTATTTATGAAACTGGAGAAGGAATATGAATGATGTCCAGTCGATGCTTGATAACAGAGGGCTGAAACTAGATAAAGTCGGGATAAGAAAATTAAAGTATTTAATATAAGAAGCTAAAGTTTCCCCATTTTTTATGGGGGGTGTTTTTTGAAAAGCTGAACAAAATTATAGGTGGTAGATCTCCGAGAATCAATTGTTGAGAAAAGATGAAAGTTTTTTCTTAAGTGTTTTTACATCAGGATGGCCAATTTTTTTTAATGCCTCCATGTAATCGCATTTAGAGCCATTTGAGTGCATTTAGGCGCACATAAGACCCTTGAGATGAAGTTTTTGAGGTTTCTGCCTGAAAAATTGTTTTTAGCACTGTTTGCCGATGTCAAATAATATAACATAACATCCTTATATCCAACAGTATGCGACATTCATTTATTGCTATTGAAATGCTATATTACTCCTAGTTTAAATTATTAATGTATAAGGAGTAAGGCTATGGCAGAGGTAAAGTTCAAAGATCTTATTGAGACAATATCAGGAGAGATTCCAAAGTACAGGAAAGCAATATTCAAAGCTGTGATAATCGGAATGATTGTTGGAGAAAGCAATAAGTGCATTAGCGGCATCTTCAGGATGTTTGAGCTACTGATGTTTTCCATGGGGATAAGCCGGAGATGTTTTTATGGATTTCTCCAATCAGGAAAACTTCCTCTTGGTAAGGTATGGGATAGATTGCTGGCAATGTTTGGAGAATCTCTAATGACTGCAGGACGGTTAATATTGTTGCTGGACGACACAACCTATGGAAAAACAGGCAGGAAGATAGCAGGATGCGACTCTCATTATGACCATGCTTCTAAGATTAATTCCTCAAAATACATCCATGGTCATTGCCGTGTTCTTCTGGGAGTTCTTGCCTTTATACACAATCGCTGGGCATGCCTGCCAATAAGCAATGGCCTTTACAGGCTCAAGAAGTCAGTTGACAAAGAGCATTTTATGACAAAGCTACAAATAGCAGGCAAGCTCATACGCCAGGCAAGTGAAAGATTCTCATGCAATATCCTTATTGCCACAGACAGCTGGTTCGGGAATAAAACTCTGATTAAAGAGCTGGGCAAAGAACTTGTTGAAAGAATCAATATCCTTACGAGGCTTAGAAAGGACACTCGGCTCTGTGAAGTTAGCGTAGAAGATACCGGAAAAAAAGGGCGGAAACGCAAGTACGGAAAGAAACTTCCAAAGTTATACGAGATGACCGGGAGTCTTGAAAGAATAAAAGAGAGCCTTTTGATCTACGGAAGGAAAAGGGAATGCGAATATTCAGAATTCATAGCCATGCACAGGGGCTTTATGAGACAGGTCAAGGTGGTTCTGATTTATAACAGGAATGGATATATCTTTCCGATAGTCTCAACAGACTTATCTCTGAGCGCAAAGCAGATGATAGAATACTATTCGGCCAGATGGAAGATTGAAAGCGGATTTAAGGAACTCAAGCATGAACTTGGGGCAATAGATAATCAGGCAAGAAAAAGAGAAAGCGTTGAAAATCATTTTGAACTTTGTTCCATTGCTCAGACCGCGGCTTGGCTCTATGCTTTAAAACAGACAAAAGCGCCGGAACGAAAATATGTTTCTGCCAGATCAAGCCTTTTTTCCTTTGGAGATATCAGAAGAAAAATCAGTAATGAGGTTTACGAGAATCCTATTTTCGATAGTACTTGCTATAAAGGGCTCAAGTCCCTTGAAAATATTTTCATCTTTTTGTTTTTGAGGCGTTCAGCTTAATGTAAATTTAAAATTTATGGATAAAGTTTAGATAAGAAGAACGGGAATAAGAATATTTTAGTTGCTCTAAAAAACCTCTGTTTTCTGATTCTTCTTAAAAAATTATAAAACTTCTGATATGCAATAGATTTTTATATTGATGTGTTTATCGGGGATAAATTTTAACGTGATGATACAACCCATAAAATTATTAAAACAAAGGAAAAATTATGGATTCTTATGAAATTCAGAAAAGAGAAGACTCTTTGTTTTGTTTAAATATAGTGATATCTGCATCTTTTACACCAGAACCAATAAAAGTAGCTCTAAAATGCTTTTTATCTGAATTGGGCATTAATTGTAATGTTGAGTTCTCTTCATACAACCAGATATTTCAAGAGCTTTTAGTTGAAGCGAGTAAATTTCATATGAATGAATCAGGGATAAATATCATATTGTTTTCCCTTACTGACTGGGTTCCAAATAGTAAAATTGAGAACAAAATGGTTTATTTAGAAAGACTAAAATCAAATATCAACAGCTTTTTATGTGCTCTTGAAAATTATAAAAAAAATAGAACGACTAAAACTATCCTTTGCTTATGTCCTTCAATTATTATCGATGATAATCTTGAATCCAAACAGGAAATCTTAGAATTAGAATCAAGCCTTTTAGCAGAGCTTAAGTTAAGAATGAAAGAAGACTATATTTTATCTTATAATGACGTGTTAGGTTTTGAAGATTTTGAGGAAATATTTAATTATACAGGGTATAAAGAGGGCCATATATCTTATACGAGTTGTTTTTATAATATCCTAGGAATGTTTCTTGCACGTAGAGTCTACGCATTAATAAAATTACCTTATAAAGTATTGGTAGTGGACTGCGATAATACCCTTTGGAAAGGAGTTTGCGGAGAATCTGAAAATTACGAAATAGAAATTGATACAGTTAGGCGTGATTTTCAGAACAAAATATTAGATATGTATACAAACGGTATTTTAATTTGTTTATGCAGTAAGAATACTGAAGAAGATGTATTTAAAGTTTTTGAGCAAAACAAAGAAATGGTATTAAGAAAAGAACATTTAGCTAATTGGAAGATAAACTGGAATGCAAAGTCTAAGAATATATATGATCTGGCTACTGAATTAAATTTAGGGTTAGATAGTTTTATTTTTATTGATGATAATCCTGTTGAATGTGCAGAGATAAGATCAAAGCTCCCAGAAGTTCTTACGCTAAATATCCCAAAAGGTAACCTGTTACTAGAGCGTTTTCTAAAGAATGTCTGGGCTTTTGATGTATTAACAGCTACTGATGAAGATAAGATAAGAACAAAGCAGTATCGGGACAATATTAAGAGAGAGAATATTAGAAAAGAACATTTTAATTTTGAAGAATTTATAAAGGAATTAGAATTAAAAATTTTAGTTGAGGCTATTAATTTTGATGATATACCGAGAGTTGCGCAGCTAACGCAGCGCGTAAACCAGTTTAACTCTACAACAATAAGAAGAAGTGAAGATGAAATTAAAAAATTACTTTATGAAGATGGGTTTATAATTTTTACAGTAAAAGTAAATGATAGGTTTGGTGATTATGGGTTGGTAGGAGCTATTATTGGATATTTAAATAATAATGATTTTGTTGTTGAATCTTTTGTTTTAAGTTGCAGGATTCTTGGTAAAGGCGTAGAACATAAATTTTTAAGAGAGGTTGGACATTTTGCAAAATCTAAAAATATTAATAACATTAAAATAGACTTTGCACATAGCGGGAAAAACATTCCTATTTTTAATTTTTTAAAAAATATTAAAAATCAAAATGAGTCATTCAAAGATAATAAAATAATATTTTCTATTTCAGTAGACGATGCGGTAAATATTTGTTTTAATTCAAAACAACTTAGTAAAATTTTCGATCAAAAACCAATTACTAAATTGGCAGTAAAAACTAACAATAGGACAGAAAAGGAAATAAATGCAATCAAAGCGTTTGCTGAGAAAATAAATAGTATTGATGAAGTTAATAAATTTATTATAAATAGCGGATCGCGAAAAAGAGAAAATACTTTCATAAAATATGTCAAACCAAGAAATAATATTGAAAAACTTGTAGCAGAAAATTGGCAAAATTTATTAAGTATAGAAAAAATTGGTTTACTTGATGATTTTTTCAAAATAGGTGGGGATTCAATATTAGGAATTCAGTTAAGTTCACGTCTGTCCAGTATAGGTTTGCCTTGTTCTCCAAAAGACATTATTAATGCAAAAACAATAGAGAAATTAGTAGTTTGTATTAAAAAAAATCAGTCTGTTTTAGAGAAAACACTGATTAAAGATTTACATTCAATGCAGGTCGGGCATGATGATGGTGCTAGTTTTGATCCATTCCCAATGTCTGATATTCAAAAAGCTTACTTGATAGGAAGAGGTGCTTCATTTGAGATTGGCAATATAGCTAACCATAGTTACAACGAATATAAATACCAACATCTTGATATAGAATTATTAAATAAAGTTATAAATAAAATAATTCATTTAGTCCCGGAGTTAACTCTTACATTTAATATAAACACACTCACTCAATGTTACTCCAAAAACATACCTCAGTATTCAATCAAATTTGAAGACTTGTCAGGCAAGCCAGAATCAGAAGTATGTAATATTCTAAAAGCTAAAGCGTTGAAATTATCTCGTCAAGTTTATGATACTACAAACTATCCTTTGTTTGATTTTCAAGTTACTAAAACCTCTAAATATTACATACTGCATATAAGTATAGACCTGATATTACTTGATGTTGATAGTCGTATAAAATTATTTAACCTTATACATTGTCTTTACAATGATATTAGCTATAAACCTGAGATTTATAGTCAAGTGACTTTCCGTGATTATATGGTTGCTTATGAATCTTTAAAAAGCTCCTTATGGTATGATGAAGAAAAAGCTTACTGGGAAAAAAGGCTTTCAAATTATCCTGATAGACCCAAGCTCTCATTGTTGATGAATCCTGAAGATATAATAAAACCTACATTTAAACTTCATACCCTAAAAATAGAAAAAACAAATTGGCTAAATTTTAAAGAACAGGCTTTTAAATATGGAGTTTCGCCTTCTTCGGTTATTATGACATTGTTTGGTTTAGTAATTAAACGCTGGAGCTCTAATTCGGATTTTTTATTAACTTTAACATTATTTAATAGGCTAGGATTATGTGAAAATGTAGAAAAACTTTACGGTGATTTTACTTCAACTATTGTGTATGACTTTGAAGCTTTCCCAGATAAAACCTTTTTATCAAATGTAGAATTCAATCATAAAAAATTATGGGAAGATGTTGAACATAGTAATTTAATTTCTGGGGTGACTGTACAGAAAAATTTAATTAAAAAAAACAATTTAAATCCGCAAAGCGCTGTGTCTCCTATTGTTTTTACCGCCCGAAAACAAAAAATGTCTTTTAAAAATAATCAAACTGCAAAAGAAGATATTTGGTTCCTTGATAAAACAGAAAACATAGATCTGAGAGTCTGGAATGGCCAAACTTCTCAGGCTTGGATAGATCTGCAGGCTGTGGATTGTTATGATTACTTTGAAAGCACTTGGATGTATGTGGAAGAACTTTTTGATGAAAAAACTATTAATGATATGAATTTTTCGTTATGTAAATTAATAAAATATTTTTCTGAAAATGAATGGAATATGGAAATTCCTGATTTTCTACCATTGCATGCACATAATCTTATTGAAGGAGCTAACAATACAGACAGATCTGACATTTTACCTTCATTGTCTATTCCGGAAGCTTTTGTAAAATCGGTAGGCATTTATCCAAAGAGGGAGGCTGTAGTCAGTTTCAGTGGGAATAAAACTTATGAAGAATTATTAGATCACAGCAATAAGCTGGCAAATTGTATTCTCAAACATAATAACGGAGAAGGTCAAAAGAACCAGCTTATAGCAATATTTCTTGAAAAAGGCTGGGAGCAGGTAGCAGCCTGTTTGGGAATAATGCTAAGTGGATCAGCATATTTACCGTTAAATACGGAATGGCCTCCTGAGAGAATCAAGAATATTCTATCTCGTGGTGAGGCTAAATATGTTATTACATCAAAAGCAATACATGATAAATTGGATTACCTTCAGAATGAATATTTATTGATATGTGTTGATGGGAATGAAGTTACTGAAACGTTAGCAAGGAAGCCCAATGTAAATATAGAACTTGACGATATCGCCTACGTTATATTTACATCTGGTTCTACAGGGGAGCCTAAAGGAGTCACAATTTCTCACCGTGGAGCGATGAATACTATAAATGATATAAACAACCGTTTCAAAATAACAGATGCTGATAAAGTATTGGCTCTTTCCCACTTAAGCTTTGACTTATCTGTTTATGATATTTTTGGTCTACTTGCGGCGGGAGGAACAATTGTGATGCCCTCGGAAGAGGCTTATAAATCGCCGGAGGAATGGACGAAGCTTATTATAGAAAAGAAGGTAACTGTTTGGAATACTGTCCCAATGCTTATGAATATGCTTACTGAATACATTTCGACACAGCCAGAGAACCTTTTATCTGAAGTAGCAGATACTTTAAGGTTAGTACTTCTAAGTGGAGACTGGATACCGGTTGATCTTCCTTCTGCGATAAAGATTTTCTTCCATAATTCTGAAATAATAAGTCTTGGTGGTGCTACTGAAGGAAGTATCTGGTCCATACTCTATCCTATTAATAATATTGATCCTTTATGGAAGAGTATTCCATATGGCAGGGCAATGTATAATCAGAAGATGTACGTATTAAATCATAGTCTTGAATTTTGTCCTGTTGACGTAATTGGTGAAATACATATTGGAGGAATAGGCGTAGCTCTCGGTTATTGGAAGGATGATGAAAGGACAAGACAGAGCTTTATTATTCACCCAAAAACAGGTGAAAGACTTTACAAAACAGGTGATCTTGGCATTTTGAGAAATGATGGGAATATTGAATTTATTGGAAGAAAGGATAGCCAAGTAAAGATAGGAGGATATCGTGTAGAACTTGGGGAAATTGAAACTATTATTAAAAATACAAAGTTGGCGAAAGACTGTATCGTTACTACATTCGGCGAGAAAGAAAATAAACATTTAGTCGCTTATATAATTCCAAATAATTTTAATTCTCATAAGCTTGAATTTAAGTTGAAACGCTTGAATATCCAAGGGGATTGTCTTACTCAAAAAGAGTATACTCTTTCTTCAGATAAGAAACAAGAAGAAAAAATAAACCGTTACTTTGAGAGAAAAAGTTATAGAAAATTTACCGAAGAAATAATTGAGCTGGATAAATTGGGAATTATTTTTAATAAAATATCAAAAACTTATTTTTTAAATTCAAAGCCGATTTTTTCTGCCCCTAATGAAGTAGTCAGTGAAATTTTAAGCTCATTGCAACCTTATAAAAATCATCTACTTCAGATACCAAAATATCTTTATCCTTCAGCAGGTGGACTTTATCCTGTAAGAGCTTATGTCTATATAGGAAATAATAATAAAAATATTGAAAAAGGAATATATTACTACCATCCTTACAGGAACAGTTTAATAAAACTCAATGATTCTTTTTTTATAAAAAAGAACTCTGGCGATGGTATAAATATATATTTTTATGCTTATATGCCAGCTATAGAACCTGAATACAAAGAAAAATCAAAAGTTTTTTGCTATTTGGAAACTGGCTATATGACGCATTTAATTACGCAGAATGCAGCAAAGTGTGGATATGGTTTAAAATATATAAATAATTACAGTGCCAGTCATAAAGACTATTTGCCCATAGCAGAATATAAACTTGTTCATAATGCAAAAGAACTTTTTCAGTATCCATACGGGTTACATGAAACAGACGTTCAAATGTATATAGTTGACAAAACTGGAAAAGAATGGGATTTGTATAAATATGAAAAAAGCAAGTTTACTAAATTAGTAAGATGGATTCCAGAAAATAACTCCTTATTCCAGGAAGGAAGAAATCAAAGTATTATTGAAGACGCAAGTTTTCTGTTTTTTTGTACCGGGGAAAATAAAAAAGAAACATTCATAAAATCAGGTGTGTTAATACAAAAGTTTTCAGAAGAAGCCATCAAATACAAAATTGGTTCATGTTGTATAGGATATATTAAATTTGACAAAGTATTGAGCAAATATATTCAAAACAATGTGGATTCTAATACATGTCTAGCATTAGGTATAGTTGATGATGATAGTATTTTATCACATGATATTAGTAGATCAGGATCGGAATCAAAATGGAATAAAGCCAATCTTGAGTTAATGGTGCGAGAAAAAATAGAAGGAAGTCTTCCTAGGTATATGATTCCGGAAAGATTTACTCTTTTGCAGGCTATACCTCTAACCAGTAATGGAAAAATAGATCGTAAGGCCTTGCCTGAGCCAACAATTGCAGAAAATACAACTAACTACATTCCCCCTAAAAGAGATTTGGAAATTCTATTGTGTAACATTTGGAAAGAAATACTTGGTGTCGATGATATAGGAATGAATAGTGATTTTTTTAGATTAGGTGGAGATTCTATTAGTGTAATAAAGCTGATATCTTTAGTATCTAAAAAACTAAAGAAAAAATTAACTTTTAAGGATGTATTTGAAAATAGCACCTTAAAAAACTTGTCCATCAAACTGGGAAGCAGTGTACTTCAAAGTGATGTTAATTTCCCAAAGATTATTTCGGATACGAATAATGTATATGAGCCGTATCCTCTTACAGATATTCAGGAAGCATATTGTATAGGGAGAATGGATGGCTTTGAAATTGCAAATATAGCGAATCATGGTTATACGGAGTTTGAATTTTGTTCCCTAGATATAGGAAAACTCGAACGTTCTCTCAATAAACTTATTGAGAGACATTTAATGTTGCGTACCATCGTTGATAATACAATTTCATATCAGCAGACGTTAAAACATGTTCCAAATTACAAAATAGATGTGACTGATCTATCCAGTCTTACTGATGAGGAAGCAAATAAGCATTTAGTTAAAATTCGAGAACGAATGTCGCATCAGGTGTTTGATATAACTAAGTGGCCACTTTTCGAAGTAAAATGTACGGCTCTATCTCAAAAATATATACTTCATCTGAGTTTTGATTTAATAATGTTTGATGTATTAAGTTATGCAATTTTTATTAGGGAGTGGGGCCAATTATATTGCAATGAAAATATTATATTGCCGAAGCTCAAAATTACCTTCAGAGATTATATAAAAGTTTATAATGAAATCAAATTTTCAGAACATTATGAAATAGACAAAGAATATTGGAATAATAAAATTATTGATCTTCCTGTTGGTCCTGATTTACCAATAATCAAATCTCCTGAACGAATTGAAAGACCGACATTTAGTCGCCTAACAAGTATTCTTCCTGTAAAGCAGTTTAAAAAATTTAAACATAAGTGTAATGATTATCAATTAACAGTAACAATGGGATTATTAGCCGCTTACTGTAAAGTTTTGTCAAAATGGAGCTCTTCAGAACATTTTTCTATAAATTTAACTCTTTTTAACAGATTACAGATTCATGAACAGATAAATGAAATAATTGGTGATTTCACTTCTGTTTTGATTTTTGAGAACAAAAATAATTCTTCGAATAAGATAAAAGACTTGATGGACTCCATAAAGAATGAATTACTGAAGGATTTGGAACATAGGTATTTTAGTGGAGTTGAGGTTCAAAGAGAGCATGCCAAATGTCACAACAGGCATGGAAAAACAATTACACCTATTGTTTTTACAAGTACACTTGGAACAGGAGTAAAATCCTCTGATTTTAAGTTTGGCGAATTTGGGAAACCGAGTTATAGCATTGGACAAACATCTCAAATATGGCTTGATTATAGAGTTATTGAGCAGAATGATGGTCTTGAAATAGTATGGGACTATGTTGATCAGTTATTTGATAAGAAAGTTATTGAATCGATGTATAGTTCTTACTGTAAATTAATAAAATATTTTTCTGAAAATGAATGGAATATGGAAATTCCTGATTTTCTACCATTGCATGCACATAATCTTATTGAAGGAGCTAACAATACAGACAGATCTGACATTTTACCTTCATTGTCTATTCCGGAAGCTTTTGTAAAATCGGTAGGCATTTATCCAAAGAGGGAGGCTGTAGTCAGTTTCAGTGGGAATAAAACTTATGAAGAATTATTAGATCACAGCAATAAGCTGGCAAATTGTATTCTCAAACATAATAACGGAGAAGGTCAAAAGAACCAGCTTATAGCAATATTTCTTGAAAAAGGCTGGGAGCAGGTAGCAGCCTGTTTGGGAATAATGCTAAGTGGATCAGCATATTTACCGTTAAATACGGAATGGCCTCCTGAGAGAATCAAGAATATTCTATCTCGTGGTGAGGCTAAATATGTTATTACATCAAAAGCAATACATGATAAATTGGATTACCTTCAGAATGAATATTTATTGATATGTGTTGATGGGAATGAAGTTACTGAAACGTTAGCAAGGAAGCCCAATGTAAATATAGAACTTGACGATATCGCCTACGTTATATTTACATCTGGTTCTACAGGGGAGCCTAAAGGAGTCACAATTTCTCACCGTGGAGCGATGAATACTATAAATGATATAAACAACCGTTTCAAAATAACAGATGCTGATAAAGTATTGGCTCTTTCCCACTTAAGCTTTGACTTATCTGTTTATGATATTTTTGGTCTACTTGCGGCGGGAGGAACAATTGTGATGCCCTCGGAAGAGGCTTATAAATCGCCGGAGGAATGGACGAAGCTTATTATAGAAAAGAAGGTAACTGTTTGGAATACTGTCCCAATGCTTATGAATATGCTTACTGAATACATTTCGACACAGCCAGAGAACCTTTTATCTGAAGTAGCAGATACTTTAAGGTTAGTACTTCTAAGTGGAGACTGGATACCGGTTGATCTTCCTTCTGCGATAAAGATTTTCTTCCATAATTCTGAAATAATAAGTCTTGGTGGTGCTACTGAAGGAAGTATCTGGTCCATACTCTATCCTATTAATAATATTGATCCTTTATGGAAGAGTATTCCATATGGCAGGGCAATGTATAATCAGAAGATGTACGTATTAAATCATAGTCTTGAATTTTGTCCTGTTGACGTAATTGGTGAAATACATATTGGAGGAATAGGCGTAGCTCTCGGTTATTGGAAGGATGATGAAAGGACAAGACAGAGCTTTATTATTCACCCAAAAACAGGTGAAAGACTTTACAAAACAGGTGATCTTGGCATTTTGAGAAATGATGGGAATATTGAATTTATTGGAAGAAAGGATAGCCAAGTAAAGATAGGAGGATATCGTGTAGAACTTGGGGAAATTGAAAGTTTGATACTGCAAAACCATCTTGTAGCACGTGCAAAAGTAATTGATTATAACGATGCTTTAAATAATAAGAAAATTTTAGCCTATATAGAACGAAAAAATCAGAATTCAAAAGATGTAGAAATCAGTAATGTATTAATGAGACAATTAAAGAGCAATCTCCCCGAATATATGCTTCCTCACAGCATTATTGAATTGCCCAACTTGCCAATGACCTCAAATGGCAAAATAGACAAAGCAAAACTTCCCTTGCCAGAATTGGTAGTAATAAATAATGATCAGTATCAAACAGCAAATACATCTACTGAAAAGCAGTTGGTTTCTATATGGGAAAAATTCTTTAAGAGTAAAAGCATAGGAACCATGGATGATTTTTTTACATTAGGTGGAGATTCATTACTTGCGGTGAAACTGTCAAGTATAATGAGATCTGAGCTTAACTATGAAGTTACAGTTAAAGAATTATTTAATAATAAAACCATCAAGACATTATCATCTTATATTGAAAGTAAAAATAAAAAGACCAATAGGAAAATCTTTGAATTATGAAAAGCATACATGAATTTTTTTCTGAGATAAGAAATAACAATATTGCACTATGGATTAACAACAATAATCTGAAAATTTCAACAGCAGAAGAAATAAGTGAAAAAATTAGAAATTCAATTATTAATAATAAACAACAAATCATAGATATTTTAAAGCAAAACGATATAGGCTCTGAGAAAGATTTTTTCAATAAAATTATATTGAAACTACCTGAAATGAGTCATCCCCCTCTTTCTTTTGCCCAAGAACGGTTGTGGTTTATGCAAAAACAAAACCCAGCAAATGCTCATTTTTCTTTTCCTGTTTTACTAAGCATAGGTGACAAGTGTAATATTGAAAGCTTTAAGCAGTCTGTAAATGAAATAATAAACAGACATGAAACATTGAAAACTATTTTTGTTGAACAAGAAAATGGGGACAGTTATCAAAAAACTGTTGACGAAATCCCAGCAATCAAAGAATTTATTTTCCCCTATAAAACAGATTTATTGAAGCATGTTAGAAAATCCGTACAAAATCCATTTAAACTGGAGAAAGAAATCCCTTTCAGATCAGAATTATATAAATTAGATGAAAATTATTTTGCATTTTTTAATTTTCATCATGTTGCAGTAGATGGATGGTCAATAAATATTTTTCTCGCAGAACTTGAGCAATTATATGATCAGCATTTAATCGGTAAACAAGCGAATATTAATAAACTTGCAATTCAATATAAGGATTTTGCTGTCTGGCAACGTGAGTATCTTAAGGGACCCTCATATGATATACAATTAGATTACTGGCAAAATAGGCTCAAAGATTATGAAGAACTAAACTTCCCAATAGACTTTATACGACCAGCTTCATTTGATTATAAAGGTGACGATTTCACATTTATAATTAGCGAAGACATATCAAGGAAGTTGCAACAATTGGCTAATGATAAAGGCACAACCCTCTATAATATACTTCTCTCAGGGTTTTATATTTTGCTTTCTAAATATACTCAACATAATGATATTATTATAGGAACATTTAATTCTAATAGGCATTATCCTGGTGTAGAAAAACAAATTGGATTTTTTGTTAATATGCTAGCCAGACGTTTTAAATTGAATGCTAATGCAAGTTTATTAAAAACTATAGATGCCATCATCTCTGACTCATCAGAAATACAGGACTATGCTGATATTCCATTTGAAAAAATTGTAGAAACTTTAAGAGTTGAAAGAACTCTTTCAAGGCATCCGATTTTCAACATTGTATTTGCTGCTCAAAACTTTGGCAACGAATTGCAGACATTCAAGCAAGAGGATTTGACTGGAGAACTTAAATTTGCAAATTTTGATATAACACTTTTTATTGATAACAAACCTAGTGATGGATGTATAAAAGGTGATTTTAATTATGCTACTTCTCTGTTTAAGAAATCTACTATCGAAAAATTGTCTATTTCTTATATCAACATTTTAAAGAAATTTACAGAAGATTTAAATATAACAGTTGGGGATTTATCTCTATTAACGAAAGATGAATATCAAACTATAGTTTACGATTGGAATAAAACAGAAGCACCATATCCAAAGAACAAGACAATACAACAGTTGTTTGAAGAACAAGTCGATAAGACGCCAGACAGTATAGCTTTAGTCTTTGAGGATGAAAAGTTAACATATAGAGAATTAAATGTAAGATCAAATCAATTGGCTAGATATTTAAGAAAGGAATATAAAAAACAGAACGGTAACGATATTAAACCTGATGAATTAATTGCATTATGTTTAAACCGAAGTGTTGAAATGATTGTTGCAATTTTGGGAGTATTGAAAGCAGGCGGGGCTTATGTGCCCATAGATCCGGGCTATCCAAGCGAACGCATAAATTACATATTGAAAGATACGAATACTCAAGTCCTTATTATACAATCGCATTTACGCAAACCGCTGGAAACTTCATTAGACTTAAATAGAAAATTACAAATTGTAGGTATTGATGATAAAGAAGTGCAATGTGATTTAGCTAAATTCCCAGCAGATAATCTTAGTCCAATAAGTCAATCTATGGATCTTGCATATATTATTTATACATCTGGAACGACTGGAAGACCCAAAGGCATCATGATAGAGCATAAGTCTTTATATTTATTTCTAGTAGGGTTTATTGATATTTTATCTTGCAAAAAAATAAACTTATTAAGTACCACAAATTATGCGTTTGATATGTTCGGTATAGAATATTTACTGCCTATTACAACTTCAGGTTGTTTATATTTAACTAATTTACAAGATTTTGAGCAACAATTAATAAAATATCATTTAGATATTAATTTATTACAGCAAACTCCATCTGTTTGGCAGCAAATATTGGGAACTATAGATAATAAATATACAAAAAACATTATTGCTTTTACTGGTGGAGAAAACTTGAAACCCGATACTAACCGGGAACTACATAAACATTTTAAAAAAATATTTAATTTGTATGGGCCAGCTGAAACTGTTGTTTGGAGTACCCTTTTTAAGAGTGAATTGCAACGATCAGCTTCCATTATTGGTAAGCCATTGCTTAATGAAAAAATATATATTTTAGATCAAAATAAACAACCTGTTCCGGTTGGAGCAATCGGAGAATTATATATAGGCGGAGCTGAATTAGCTCGAGGCTATTTAAATCAGCCAGAGCTCACATTAGAGAGATTTATTCCTAACCCATTTGCGACAGATGAAGATAAAGCCAAAAACTATACAAGATTATATAAAACTGGCGATTTGGCAAGATGGTTGACAGATGGGAATATAGAATATATAGGGCGCAATGATTTTCAGGTAAAAATTCGAGGATTTCGAATAGAGTTAGAAGAAATAGAAACTAATATTTTGACTCATTTGGGAATTCAGTGTGTGGTTGTTTCTAAAAAAATTAGTGATTCAGAAGAAATGGTTTGTTATTATAAATCCAGTGATGATTTAGATATAAAAGTTTTAAGGGATAGGTTAAAACAACATCTACCAGAATATATGGTGCCTATTTATTGGCAACGGCTTGATATTTTGCCATTAAACAATAATGGGAAAATAGATAGAAATAACCTGAAAGATTTGCCTATAGAAATTAAAACCAAATCTAAAAATGCAAATGTTCAACTTACAGAATTACAAAAACTAGTTTTAACTGTTTGGCAGGAGCTACTAGAGAGAAATGATATTGGAATCTATGATAATTTTTTTGATGTGGGCGGTCATTCTTTAAAGTTGATTCAGTTAAAATCGCAGTTGCAGAAACGTCTAAAAATTGCTGAATTACCAATAACAAATTTTTTTAAGTATCCTACAATTGCGAGTTTTGTTGATTTTATATTGGGGGATGATACGGCTTTAAGTCTTATATATTCTCCTGTTTCTGTAAAAGGAGAAAAAGAAATTGCCATTATTGCAGTTTCTGGTGCTTTTTCTGGGGCTGAATCGCTTGAGGCTTATTGGGATGGAATTGTTTTAGGGAAAGAAAATATTACATTTTTAAACCAAGATGAATGTCGCAATCTAGGTGTTTCTGTAAATAAACTAAGTCATTCAGATTATACTCCCTCATCCGGATATCTTAAGAATATAGATAAGTTCGATCCTTATTTTTGGAATCTTTCTCCAAGGGATGCGGAGTTTATGGATCCACAAATACGTAAATTTTTAGAGTGCTCGTGGAATGTGTTGGAAGAGTCTGGATATGTCAGACTAAGAAAGAATCTTAATATAGGAGTTTTTGCAGGCAGTGGTGTAAGTCAGTATTGTTTTGACCACCTTCTATTAAATGAAGCTATGAGATCTGAATTCAATCCTTGGGATTTGAACATTGTATCCAGTAATATCGCCTTGGCCACAAGAGTGAGTTATTTGCTTGGACTAACTGGCCCTGCATTAAATATTAGTACTACCTGTTCTACTTCGCTTGTTGCCATAATCGAAGCGTGCGAAAAGCTTACAGCTGGAAAATGTGACATTGCTCTTGCTGGCGGAGTAACATTACACTTGCCACACAATTTTGGTTATATCTATCAGGAAGGAATGATTTTTTCACGGGACGGCCATTGTAAAGTTTTTAGCCAAGATGCCGATGGCACAGTTGGTGGATCAGGAGTTGGAGCTGTCGCTTTGAAACGCTTAAGTGATGCAAACCGTGATGGTGACAATATATTGGCAATAATAAAAGGGTATTGTATTAATAATGACGGAGATCGTAAAGTTGGCTATGCAGCTCCTAGCGTTGAAGGACAGGCCGAATGTATTTTATCCGCACAAAAACATGCTGGAGTAACTGCAGATACAATAGATTATATCGAATGCCATGGAACGGGGACAAAATTGGGTGATCCAATCGAAATAGAAGCTTTAAATCAAGTATTCAAAGCAAATACGCCAGAAGGTAAAAAGGCTGATTGTATTTTAGGTTCAGTAAAGGCAAATATTGGACATACAGATACGGCTGCTGGAGTTGCAGGCGTGATAAAAATTTGTAAGATGTTGGGAACAAAAATTATCCCTCCTCAGATAAATTTTAGATCCCCAAATCCCGAATTACATTTAGATAAAACGCCATTTCAGATTATAACACAAAAACAAGCTTGGTTTAGAAAAGACCATCCGAGACGTGCGGGTATTAGTGCTTTTGGTGTTGGGGGAACAAACGCGCATATTATTTTGGAAGAGTATAATGGAGAAAAAAAGAAAGAGAAAAAAAGGAAAATTTTAACACATCCCTACATATTACCCTTTTCTGCAAAAAACTATTCCTCGCTTAAAACATATACAGAAAAAATTAAACAGTTTATTAAATCAGAACCTGATATCAATCTAGCGGATTTGGCTTATACACTACAAATTAAAAAAGAACATTTTAATGTTAGAAATGCTATCGTTTCTGATAATACTGATGATACTATTAATAAATTAAATTTGTTGGAAAATCCTACTAGCCTTACTAAGCAAGAAATATCAATAAAACCAAGTCTGGTTTTTATGTTTTCTGGGATGGGCTCACAATATCCTTCCATCATAAAGACTTTTTATAAACAACTTAATGTCTTTAAAGAAAATCTTGACTATTGTATAGATATTATTTCAGATATAAAAAACACAAATTTTAGAAATGTAATCCTTCCCAATGACTCAAATAAAGGAATTTCCGATAAATTAGTGAGATTAGATCATGAAATGTTAATATTATTTTCATTCTCGTATTCTATCGCAAAACAACTTGAACATTGGGGAATAACGCCGGATGTGTGTATTGGTCAGAGTATTGGAGAATATACAGCAGCAACAATAGCTGGTATATTTAATTTGGATAATGCTTTAAAAATAATAGCAACAATGGGAGATTTGATAGAGAAAACAGCCATAGGAAAAGTGTTATCAATCAACGCTACATCATCTTATATAAAAAAGTATTTATCATCTAAGGAAATTGAGATATCGGCAATAAATGCAACTGAAACCTGTGTTGTTTCTGGAGTAAGCCATGAAATAGAAAAACTTGAAAAAATATTAAAACATAAAAGCATAAATTATTCTATAATATATACCAAACACGCAATTCATTCATTTATGATGGAACCCATTTTAAATGAATTTAATAATTTTGTTTCTGAATTTACCTTACATAAACCCAGTAAAAAAATTATATCAAATGTAACTGGTGCTTATTTGACAGACCAACAAGCAGTAGACCCTACTTATTGGTCTTCGCTTATTAGAAATACAGTTTTATTTTCAAAAGGGATTGATTGTATATCAGATTCAATTTCTAATTTAATTTTTATAGAAATTGGTTCAGAGAATGGTCTTTCTACTTTTGTTAAACAAGCAAAAACAACGTTGCAACAAAAAACTTGTAAAATAGTACAATCTTCATTATTTAAAAAAGAATCTAAAGTGAAAAGTATTAGTCAAGAAAATAATTTATATTCACTTGTAGGGGAGTTATGGCAATTAGGATATTCTATAGATTGGGCGAAAATACATGATAATGATATTCATAAACCTAAACATATAGTTAATTTCCCATTATATCAATTTGAAGAGATAAAATGCTGGGTTGATAAAGCCCAGAATAGTAAAATAAATGAAGAGATTTCAAATAAGATCATAACTTACTTAAAAAAAGAAAATATATTAACAACAGAAGACCAACTAACTAAAATAAAAGATTTACTCATTCAGAAAAAAACTACTACTCTAGATATTAAAGAAATACCAAAAACTAAAATTTTAATAGAAAAAAATGTATCTGAACAGGAAAATAGACTAGCGTTAATATTTAGAGATTTTTTAGGACATAAACGATTGAGCGTTTTTGATGATTTCTTTGAATTAGGAGTGGATTCATTAATGGCCGCTGAACTTATTGATAAGATAAACAAAGAGTTTTCTACTAATTATTCTCCAAGCATGATTACTTTAACCCCTAATATTAGCAGTTTGAGTAAAGAAATAACAAAAAGAGAAAGCTTACATAGTCTAACCATTGAATTGAAAAAAGGAACGGAATACCCCATTTTTCTGGTACACCCAATAGGCGGAGAAGTCTTATTTTATCGAGAGTTCGCTAAAAATTATAAAGGGAATAATAGTGTGTATGGTATTATTGATCCAAAATATAAGAAGCAAGGAAGTGTAAAACCGGAAACATTGGAAATTATGGCGTCTATGTATATTAAAGAAATAGATAGATTATCACATAAAGGTTATTACATTGTGGGAGGTGCTTCCTTTGGAGGAGTAGTTGCATACGAGATTGCTAATCAGCTTATTAACAGAGGAGATAAGGTGTTATGTTTCTTAATTGATTCACCTGGTCCAAAACTATACCCAAAAAAATTGCAATCAACATATAACATATTGAAATATTACATGTCTTATGGGAAGGAAAAAGTCAACGAAGCAACAAAAATGCTGAATAATATAAACTATGACGAAAATGAATTATTTGAATTTATAATAGAAAATAAAATACTAAATTTTGACAGCAAAGACTTACTTCAACAACAAGTAGATATCTATAAAGAAAATGAAAGTTTAATGCATAATTATAGAACCCCACAAAAACACAAAGAGGAACAACAAATTCTATATTTTAAAGCTATAGATTGGCATCCACATTTACCCAAGAATATTGAAGATGGATGGAAAGGAACTATTGATAAAATTCAAATATTTGAAATTCCTGGGAATCATATATCAATGAATTTTTCTCCAAATGTAGAAAATATTTGTAATATTTTGACAAATAAAATTAAGAGTTTATAGGGATACATTGAGTGATATTAAAATGCTGAATAAATGGTTTAAAAATATTAAACGAGTAGATAATTGTAAGTTGAGAATGTTTTGTTTCCCTCATGCAGGTGGAGCAGCGCAAATATTTAATAAGTGGGAGTGCTATTTACCAGATGATGTCGAGCTTTATGCAGTACAGCTACCTGGCAGAGCCGATAGAATTAATGAACCTCTTTGTAGTAACTTTGATATAATAATCAACAATCTTACTGAATCTATTTTCCCACTACTAAATCCACCTTTTATTTTTATAGGACATAGCTTTGGAGGAGCTATTGCATTTGAAATAGCTAAGAAACTTAGAAGATTAAACATTAAGTTGCCTGAGAGATTATTCATAATAGGAAGAGAAGGACCTTCAATTCCTGAGAATATACCGAAATATAATCTCCCGGACGATGAATTCATCAAATATTTACGCTCTCAGTCAGGCATACATGAAGATATATTAGAAGACAAAGATGCTATGCATTTTTTTCTCCCAATACTCAGAAATGACATAAAACTTGCAGATACATATTATCTTTATTATACAAGGGAAGCTCCACTATCTTGCCCTATTAATGTGTTTTATGGAGAAAAAGAAACTGATTTAGACCTTAATTCAGTCGGTGATTGGAAAAATGAAACAATAAACTCATTTAATGTTGATCAATTCGATGGACATCATTTTTTTCTCCATGAGCAAACAGACAAAGTAATAAAAAAAATGTTTTCATACATAAATTTAGAAATCAGTGAATACGGGAATAAACATACAAGTTTCCTAACTAATACATTTAATTCAATTAATAATACTAAGGTGTCCATACAACATGAAATTACTTAAACAAGTTGAAGTAGAAAGTACTAAATTTATTTTCTATATAGCATTATTTACTATTTTACCCTCATTTGCTACAGATACTTATGCTCCTGCTTTACCACATATAGCTCACTTTTTTGGAGTAACACCTTCTAATGTGATCTCTACTTTTGCAACATATTTTATAGGTTATGCAATCGGAATACTATCATGGGGTCCTATCTCTGACACTTTTGGAAGAAAGAAAATATTGATATATGGAATGCTAATGTATATTCTAAGCACAATAATATGTTCGTTAAGTATTAAATTTTATCAACTTCTAGCAGGAAGAATATTTCAAGGATTTGGAGATTCTGCATGTACGACTGTTGCTTTTGCTATGGTTCGAGACTGTTATGAAGGTAAGAAACTCACAAAAACTTTAGCTACATTAATGATGTTATTTCTCATTGCACCAATTATTGCACCATTCATAGGAATACTGATTATAAAAGCAACAGATGAATGGCAAAATATTTTTCATTTTTTAACTCTTTTTGGGATAGTGCTTTTAATCTTTAGTTTTAAGATGCCTGAAACGCTAAAAATTGACCATTCCTCCAAAATGACAATTTCTTTTAAGAAGTACCTTATCCATATGTATAATTTTGAATTTATATTGATAGTCATTGCTTCCGGATTTGCATTCGGTGCATTTTTTGTTTTTGTGGGGGCTTCTGCTGTTGTCTATCTTAAAACATTTAAAGTAACTCAAATTGAATATGGATTATTATTTGCGCTAAATGTCATAGCGGGATTACTAGCTGGTTTTTTATTAAGAAAATACTGTCATCTAATATCCGGTTATACTATTACTACCTTCACTACTGTATCAGCCATTATATGCACTATAATGGGATTTTTTGTTCTCTATTTTTGTCCAAATAATATTTTATTTTTTGTTGTTTTCATGTGGCTAACTACTTTTTTTATAATGCTATGCCTCCCTGTCTTATCAAGTATAGCATTAAATTCAGTAAAAGACCATTTTGGTGTAGCAACATCTATTTTAAGCGCAATACGATTTGTTTTTGCAGCAATAACTTTATTATTTATCAGCTCTATTAGTTATAAAACTATGGAATATTCTTTATTTTTGATTCAGTCAATTCTAATATTTTTTATTTTAGTAATAAGTTTTATAATAATGGTTAAGATACGCGGCGCATGGATGTATAAAATAAAATCAGACTAAAGAGCGGAACTAACTATATAATATAATAGATGAGGGAGCCGATGCCTCGGGCTCGGTATTCATACTAGTATCAATCCACTTTAGGCAGTTGCCGTTAGGAGCAATGGAAAATGCCATTAATTCGCAAACGATTTATTTATTAAAGCAACATGACCAACCAAAAAATTGACCGTATAATTGAAAAATGTAACACTGAAGAAATTAAGCTTTGCCCGTTTCCAACAGGCATTTTATCGATTAACTTAAATAAACTAGAATCCAACATTATCAAAATAATAAAATTTGTAAATAGAATTGGAAATAAAAACAATGTTAAATTTTTACTTCCAGTAAAGGCAAACGCATACGGACACGGGATGATTCCTGTAGCAAAATTTATTGAGTATAAAAAAATTTGTACATATTTCGGGGTCTCTCATCTTAAAGAAGCGTTAGAACTTAGAGAAAACGGTATAAAAAACTCAATTCTCATAATTGGGCAATCATCCTGCGAATACAAATTTCTTAAATGTATAGTACAAAATGAGTTTGAACAAGAAATCTCTGACGAGCAGCTCCTTTATGCATTGGATGCTGAAGCAAAAGAAGTAAACAGAATGGCTAAAATTCATCTTTCAGTTGATACTGGTATGGGGCGATGCGGAATTCTTGTGCGAAATATACACAATTTTGTAGATAAGATAAAAAAATGTAAAAATACACAACTAGTCGGGGTAATGACTCATTTCCCTGTAGCAGATGTAAATGAAGAATTTGCAATAAAGTATACCAATAAACAAATCGAAATTTTCACTAAAGTGAAAAATATGATCACTAGTAAATTCTCTAATGACATTATTTTTCACGCATCCAATAGCGCAGGAACAGTTAAGTATTCTTCAAGTATTTTTGATATGATTCGTCCTGGCATTGCGTCTTATGGTTATCCTGGACACGATTTGGGGATACCTCTTGATCCAGTCATGGAATTTAAAACAAAAATAAGCCTTATAAAAGAATACCCAAAAGGACACTGCATAGGATATGGCTGCACTTATACAACCAAAAAAAAAGATGAACGCATTGGGATTCTCCCTATTGGATATGGAGACGGATTAAATCGATTGCTAAGTAATAAACTTGCGGTGATCGTCAATGGTAAAAAAGAAAAAAGCATTGGAGCAATAAGTATGGATCAACTCGCAATCAGCGTTGGCAAAAATACTCAAATTAATGATGAAGTAATAATAATCGGGAGGCATGGTAAAAATTCTTTTTCCGCTTATAATATTGCTTCTCAAATTGGCTCAATTCCTTATGAAGTACTATGTAATTTAGGTAATGCTAAAAGAATTAGACACGAATATATTTATATATAGGGATGTAGCCGCCAGCCCCAGAAATTCGGATTAACCTAAATAAATCGACCTAAATTGCCACAGGAGAATACAGGTTTGGTTTGGATCTAAGAGTCAATAAACATTATGTTATATTTTTTGATTAAAGAAAAGATGCAAAAAACTAACTTGTCCTTACACAAATTAAAATAAAACATAGAAAATGTACTCTATTTCTTTACTAACAGCAAGGATTTATTTTGCAAGATTAATACCTCTGATATCTTTGGATATAAATGATAAATATGAGAAAATGCTAGGTTCTTTGCCTTATAATCGAAAAGAAAAAGCTCTAAAATATATAAAGATTGAAGATAGATATAGGTGTGCTTTCTCTTGGAAACTATTAGAAAAGGTAATGAGAGATGTCTTTTCTTTAGACTTAGGAAAAGAATCCTTTGACATAGACGCTTATGGAAAGCCTTTTCTAACAAATAGAAATGATATTCACTTTAACTTATCCCATTCAGGTGAAATTGTCTGTTGTATTGTTGATAACTATCCTGTAGGAATAGATGTAGAGAATATTAATTCAATAGATTTGAATATTGCATCTAATTTCTTTTCTAAAAAAGAATGTTCTGACTTGTTCAATTTACCCAATAAGGATCAGATTAATTATTTTTACAAATTATGGACATTAAAAGAAAGTTATATCAAAGCAGAAGGGAAAGGATTATCTATACCGTTAAACAGTTTTTCATTTAAAGTCGGTAGCAATTCGATAAGTTTTAATGGAGAAAATGTCGATAAATGGGCTTTCCTTTTACATAATATTAATACAGATAGCCAAAATTATCAGTTAGGAATATGTGTGCAAAAAGGAAGATTACCTGATAAAATAATCGAGATTCCGTATATGGCTTTATAAAATTTGCCTCACTAATTTGAGAAGATCCAAAACTTACTGTTTAGGTTTAGGTGTAGGCTAAAAAACTTACTCTTTGAGATCTCTGTAAAACCTTCCTAGTTTATACAGAGGTCTCGCATTATAATATTAATGTCTATACTCCCTTTTATGATTAACTTCTATTCTGATTAAGCACTAACCCTATATCTAAAGAGATGCCCTTGCTGACATCTCTACCTTCAGGAGAATAGCTGATACTGTTAGAAATTCTATTAAACAAACTTAGCCCTTGTTCAGGAGTCATAGAATTGCCCTATTATAGCTTTATTGAGTTCCGATACTCCAAGAGAAATCTCTTTGCTGTCGGTGTATAATGAGCCCCAAAAACTGGACAGGCGATATATGTGTAAAGTTTCCCTGATATAATAAACAAAAATAATCAGGAGAAAACGATGAAAAGAAAACATGAAGCGGCCTTCAAGGCACAAGTAGCAATCGCTGCAATCAAGGAAGAAGAAACTCTTGGAGCTCTTGCTGGAAAATACGGAGTGCATTCAAATTGCATATCCAATTGGAAGCAAGTTGCTCTCGAGAATGTAAAAGAAGGGTTTTCCAGGAACAGCAAAAAGAAGAAAGATGAAGAGGAAATCACAAGAGATGACCTGCTCAGGGAAATTGGTCAGCTAAAGATGGAAAATGAATTTCTAAAAAAAAAGCACAAACAGCTCTTCGGATAGACAGAAAAATGATAGAAGTTGATAGCAAATTGAGTATAACCAGGCAATGCGAGCTGCTTGGACTGCCTAAATCGACATACTATTATGAAGGTGTGAAAAAGGAAGAGCAGGCTTCATTGCTCGATATTGTAGCAGCAGTAAATCTGAAATATCCGTTTTACGGTTATCGCAGACTCAATCTGGAAATCAGGATGTTAGCTGCAATGAAAATTCCGATTACATTGCAAATAAGAACTCCGATTAATTCCTTCAGGGAAGTATCCTCCTAAGCCGATAGCTGATAAAAAATATCGGTTAGTGGTAAGGGAAGATTTAGAAGATTTATATAGGAAGTTCCTCAAGTAGAGAGAAGAACTGTTATTTCTTTCATTCAGGCTAGGATGCTGTATGCTACCGTCCCGCATCTCCGGCAATCAAGCCGGTGCATTGGACTGTCAGATTAAGTCAGCTTTAATCGTTCACTGAATCATAGATTGGAACAGTTCTTCAGTTGATTTAAATATAGTTTAGTTTTCCATTTTGTCTTTCATCCTGTAGCTTTTTCCCTCGATAACGACAACTTCACTGTGATGTAGAAGTCTGTCCAGAACAGCACTGGTAATAGTGCTGTCGTTATCAAAAATTTTGGTCCAGTTTTTGAAGGCCATATTGCTGGTGAGCAGGATTGAGCCTGTTTCATATCTTTTTGATATGACCTGAAAAAGAAGGTTTGCGCCAAGCTTGTCTATACTCAAAAAACCTACTTCGTCAATAACTAAAAGTTGAGGCTGCGTGTATTTCCTGATAGCCTTATCAAGGGTCTTTTCACTTAAAGCAGTTGAGAGATTGTTTACAATATCGATCGCTGGGGAGAACAGCACTGAGAACCCCTTGGAACATGCGCGTTCAGCTATAGCCACGGACATGTGAGTTTTCCCTAGTCCTGGCAAACTTATGAAAATCACATTCCTTTTCTGTTCTATAAAATCCAGATTGAAGATATTTTCTATCTGCATGCGATTTATTTTTGTCGGATGGTTCCAGTTATACTGCTCGAGTGTTTTTCTGTAAGGGAGTCTTGCATTCTTAATTTTGTTTTTAATGCTTATTTCATGTTTTAGAGCCGTCTCTGCTTCTATAAGACCTTCAAGATAGGCTGTATGCCCAATGTTCTTTGCTGCTGCATGAACGGCTGCTTCCTTGAAGTTTTCAGCTATAAACGGCAACCTTAAATTATTCAGGTTTTCAACAAGTTTTGTGTAATCGTTTTTCATGAGTTTAATTTCCTTTTTCCAATAAACTGTAAAAATTCAAATCGGGCTGTTCGAGCTCTATGTCAAGGCAGTCACTGTTTCTTATTAAATGTAATGGGGATGCTGGAGCACAAAAGCGTCCCCTCTGTTCCAGCAGATTGGCTATGTATTCACTGCTGAACGCTTCTAGATCTAAGGCATCTTTTATGGCAACGGCGACCTTTTCTCTGCCGTATCTTTCCTCGAGAGCCAGTATTTTCCTTATATGATCTTTCACATTAAAACGCTTCTGCTTAAGGCCTGAATAATAGCTTTCTGCATCGGAAGATATCAGAAGAAAATTCTGCATCATCTTCTGATCTTTTGCATTCCTTTTATATTCAAGTAGCTTCCTGAGATGTTCAGGGTTTTCAAAATCCTGATTTTTGTCATATGAGCGCCGATGCTCAGCTATGAGGTTATTGTCAAAATAGAACAGCAACCGCCCGGGATATATCTTTGCATTAAGCACCGTTGACGCAAAATCCGACGGAACGGAGTAACGGTTTGTTTCAAATGTTACCCTGAAGCGATTATCAGCTCTTATTGACCTGACATCAGCACAGTCGTAAGGTGCTATGTTCAGTGACTGGAGCTCCTTTTTCTCTGTTTCAAACAACTCAACGGGCTTTTTCTGTGTGGTTTTATGCTTTCTGACATTGGCTGTGTTTTCCATCCACTGCCTTATAGCGTTATTTACAGACTCAAGGCTCGTTATATCTTTTCTGCCGTTCAGGAAGTTCTTCTTTACATAATCGACTGCTTTTTCAACCTGTCCCTTTTCATTCGGACAGCGAACGCCGCAGGCTTTGATTTTAAATCCATAGTGCTGTGCAAAATCCAGATAAGCCGGATTAAGTTTTATATCCCCGTAATAGTTGTGCTCAAGGACTGCAACCTTGCAGTTGTCTACCATTACAGACTTAGGGACTCCTCCAAAATACTCAAACGCATTGCGGTGGCACTGCAGAAAATGCTCCTTGTTTTGACGGTATATAAACTCTACATACATCATCCTGCTGTGGCATAATGTCATGATAAACGCGTAAAACTTCCTCCTTGTATGCTCCAGTTGTATGTGCCCGCAATAAGCAAAATCAACCTGACATGCTTCGCCAGGTTCAAAATTGAGCGTAAGATAGGCTTTCTTGGCTGGAGGCCTTATCCCTGAAATATAGTGCGACAGCGTGCTGTATGAACCACTGTACCCTTCTTCCTTAATCATATTAAATGTCTGTTCTGCTGTGTAAGGGTGAACATCCAAGAGGCACTGTATGCGTTTCTTGTATAAAGCCAGGACAGAAGTCCGTGTCTTTCCATGATTCTTTACGAAGCGATTGCGCTTTATCCACACTGCAGCTGTTTTCTGGTCAATCCCGAGAACTTTGCCTATCTGGTTGGCGTTAAGCTTTTCCTCTGTATAAAGACGCTTTATCTCGCAGAACATGTGATAATCAACCATTTTTCATCTCCCCGATAAGTTTTGCTACTACATCGCTTGCCTTGTAGACATGTCCGACATCTTGAACACATGCCATGGCACTATCCTGCAATCGCAGATCCAAAACCTGATAAATTCCATTCCTGTACGCAATCAGGCCCGCTGAGATTAGTTCCAAACGCAATGAGGAAACTGTCTCTTCAGGGCAGCCGAGCTCTTCAGATATCCGTCTTTCCCCATAAAAGCTCAAACCATCGCAGTCGGCTACTGTTATAAGGAAGAGGTAGAACCCCAGAGATTTTATTGAACATTTCTTGATGTGTCCGTCCCTGACAAGGCGATGGTCAACCCATGTGAAATGCTCAGGAATACTGCGCCTGCGCCGGGCGTCGATTAATACTTTTCGTTTCATTGTGCAACCCTATGTTTTTGATTTTACTCATAAAGTCAGTCTCAGACCCAATGCCTGAAACCTCTTTTCCTCTATCGTAAAACCGGTTGCACTCAATGGCAATGATATCCCGTAAGACCTCACCCGTTGTAAATGATATAAGGCCTTTAATTACATTATCTTGTCGAATAGCTATATCCCGTAAGACACACATGTCACTTTGCAGTTTTTCTACTTGAGCTGTATCCCGTAAGAGTGGATCTTTTAAAATTATTTTTGAACTTTTTTTGCATTCTTTCCAATAATAGGGGTGTTTTGCCTGATATCCCTGCACCCTTCCTGATTCTTTCATCCTGTACTCAAGGCTTTGCGACTGCTTCTTACGGTATTTTGCTTTAGCTGCTCTGTGACTTGCCTGACGACATTCCTCATCCCAACAGTAGTGCTGTGCATAAGGTTTGAACTTTCCGGGCCTGAAATACCTGCCGCAGTTTCTGCATCGCTTTTCCTTCCTTTTCATAGGCTATCAATCCTGAAAATTGTTAAGAAAAAGGAAGAAGATAGGTTTTATTGAATTATTTCGGAAGAATATGAAGAAAATTGATTAAAAAAGAACTTTTAAGAAGATCTCAGAAGAAAATATTCGGAATTCCATGTTGCTAGAATTTCCGGAGTTTCAAATTGTTGCCGTCAATCAGGAGGCTTGGTTATCAGAGCAATGAAAAGAAACTTAGAAAAGCTATGGAAATCCTGAATATCAAAGCCATATATCCTGGGCCGAACTTGAGCAAGGCAAACAGCGAACATAAAAAATATCCTTATTTGCTTAATGATATTGATGTTATCTATCCAAATCAGGTATGGGCATCTGACATTACCTACATCAAGCATAAGGGCTCATTTATGTATCTTTCGGCAATAATAGATCTTTACAGCCGAAAGATTCTGAGCTGGAAACTTTCAAACACCATGGATATATCGATTTGTACAGATATCCTCAAAGAAGCTTTAATGATTTACGGAAGCCCTGAAATATTCAATACGGATCAGGGCAGTCAATATACAAGCAATACATTTACAGGAATACTCAATAGCAATGGTATCAAAATAAGCATGGACTCAAAAGGGAGAGCTTTGGATAATGTCTATATCGAACGCTTTTGGCGAAGTATTAAATATGAAAATATCTTCATAAATGATTATGAGTCTGTTAATAAGCTTAGAGATGGCATTGACAGATATATGAAATTTTACAACGCAGATAGATTTCATCAGTCTTTGGACTACAAAACACCTGATGAAATCTATTATGAGAATCAAAAACAGGCAGTATCGCAATGAGAGAATTGACAACAACTGCAAATATGCTTAACTTTAGAGTACCCAAAAACTCAGAGAGAGAAGTCAAAAACGACTTATGTCAAAACTTGGCTTCTTTCTTTGAATCAATAAAGGGAAGTTTTACACTTATAAAACATCAAAAAGTTGTCCAAACAAAAGGGCTCACTTTAGTGCATTTCTTTAGAGAAGCCACAAATTCTTTCTGTCCATATATCTTCAAGCCAAGCAAATACTCATTTTCTTTTAATGGAGTTTCATATATCCCTATCCTCACGAAAGCGTAAAAATTAACCCATTAGGAATCTGACTTGACAAATTACTTTTTTGAGTTTCCAGATTTAGCTTTTGCCCATTGATCAGGGAGGAGTTCTCTGAGGTTTTTATGAGGATGCCCTGGAAGCCTTCTGAAAATATCTTCAAGATAAGCCTGGGGATTTATTTTCAACGCCCTGCATGTCTCTGGACAAAAGAATAAAGTACAGCCATGGACTTCCCTGCTTTCGGACTTCCTACGAACATCCAATTTCTTTTTCCCAAGAACGACTTTGCGCATTGACTGTTCGGCGGCGTTATTGTCGATTTTTATATTTGGGTCATCCAGATAGAGTTTAAAGTTCTTTTCATGATTAAGCATGTATTTTATTGCTTCAGTCTGTTTTGCCTTAGGAAGCAGGATTTCAGCTTTAATCTTATGCCATAGTTTCTCAAATATCTCATTAACGATTGGTCTTTCGTATTGATTCCTGATCCTGAGTCTTGTTTCAGAATCATGCCTCCATGCAATTTTTTCATATCTGTAAAGATTACGGATTGACTTTAGGATATCTTGCTTGAGTTCCTGGTCGCCAGATTGGGCTTCAAGAAAATATCTTCTGGCATGAACCCAGCATGAAGCCCAGGAAATTTGATTATCCTGGTTCTTCTCCGAAATAAAATGTGCAAATCAGCGAAAGCATAGCAATTTTCTTTTGCTCAATAAAGACAGTAGCGGAACCCTTGCGGTGATCAAGGGCAATCCGGCATAATCGGTCCTTGGGGCTCCCTTTTATTCCGTTTGCTTCCTTGACATCCTCATGAACCCGCCAGTAATACATTTTGAAGCAAAAGGAAAATTTATATTTCCTCCTAAACAAATACAGACTGGCGGCATATTCTTTTAAATTTCGCCAAAAATTTAAGAGGATACTATTATGTCGACCAGTCTGCTATACCATACCCAATGCATCAGGGATTATCAATACGAATCAACTGAATATAAGGATGGTCATGTTATATTCAATATCAGGCGTAAGTTCTTTAACTGCAGCAAATGCAACTGCCCTCAGGTTTCAGTAACTATATCAAGGGAAAGGCTTATAAAGGGCGAAAAAATAGGCAGGAAGTTGTTCTTCCTAAAAGTGCCTGTACATCGGATATATTGCAGCCAATGCAAGAGTACAACAATCGAGAATGTTTCTTTTATCTCATCACCAAAAGCAAGAATAACCAGATCCCTTGAAAGAACCATTGTAGAGCTCCGGTCAGAAATGTGCATATCTGCAATAGCTGAATTCTTCGGCCTTGACTGGAAAACGGTCAAGGATTGCGAGAAAAGGCATCTCGAGAAAAAGTTTAGATACATTCCTCTTAAGAATGTGGAAGTAATAGGTATAGATGAACTTTATGTAAAAACGCAGGGCAGAGAAAAATACATTACTATAGTCAGAGATCTGGAATCCGGCGCTGTGCTCTATGTGGGAGATGGGAAAGGAGCCGACTCCCTTCAAGCTTTTAATCTCAAACTTAAACATTCAGAAGCAAAGATAACTACAGTAGCAATGGATATGTCAAAAGCTTATGTATCATGGGGGAAAAACAGCCTACCCGAAGCACTGATAGTTTTCGATCATTTCCATGTAATCAAACTTATGAACGAAAAGCTTGATAAAGTAAGAAGAAGAGTAGCCGGGGAAATCGATGAAGAACAAAGAAAACTCCTTAAAAATCAAAGATACCTTTTTCTCAGGAATGTCGAGAATCTTGAGCCCGATGCAAAACAACTCCTTGATAATTTGAGAAATGTATTCAAAGAACTTGGAGATGTCAGCATGATGAAGGAAGGCCTGAGAAGCATCTATCAGATATCACGCAATTGTTCTCAGGCTGAAGCGGCGTTCAAAAACTGGTGCGCTATTGCCCGTCAGACGCAAATCAAAGAACTAGAGGCTATGTCCAAAACTATAGAAAATAACCTCCAGGGAATTATCGCCTTCTGGAAAACAAACAAATTATCAAACGCCGGAATGGAAGGGTTTAATAATAAAGTAAGGTGGCTTATCAGGCAGGCCTATGGTTTCCAAGACAAGGATTATTTCATTCTGAAGATCTTTAATCTGCCAAATACTAAAACTGAGGCTGTTTCATAACCTTTACTTATCATTCGGGAGAAGATGCATTATCCTTATCTTTATCGAGTTTTACATATGCGCCGAACGCATCGCCGTGTATTACACCTTTGAAGTTTTTAAGAAAATTAAAAGGATGATCATAACTGCGGTTTATAGAAAAGTCATATACTTTGTAAGCAGGGACATCCGGGTGTGCTGCTTCATAAATCCACATTCTGGCCTCACGGGTTTTGCCACTTCCGGGTTCAAGCATCCTTACAGGTGTGTCATCGGTATATAAATATCTGCATTCAAGTGCCAATGATTTCATTTCATTGTAGAGAATCTCAAGCTTATCTCCAAGATTAACAAAAAGGGAACTTAAAGTCTGTCTTTCTATTTTTATTCCAAAACACTGCAGCATTTCCTGCTGCCTGTAAAATGGAAGATGGTAAGCTAATTTTGCAGTAACGACTTCTGCCATGAAGCTTTCATCAAATTTCGATCCTTTCAATACTGAATCTGCTGAGGGCAGCTGTATAACTCCGGAAAGAGGATTGTTTCTGACGGCGTATTTTACATAGGTATCTCTTTTTATGTAATATTTTGCAGGGCAGCTGGCGAGTTTATCTGTTGACTCTCTTCCTATTTCTACAAGCTCTTCGCCTGTTGCCTCATCTATTAGCTTTTCTTCGGGAAGTTCATGAATCGTTTCCCTGACTTCCATATTGTCTGGAAGTTCAAGTTTGCAGGAATCTTTTTTAACACCCTTTTTGCGTTCATATGAAATTTGTTCTTTCTTTTCTTCTGCAATTACCTCATCTCCAAAATCAAAACAGGGTAATAGCGGAGCGTCCAGCGGGATATTGGAAAGCTTCTCGGACTTCGGCCCGTATAGTTGTTTTCTAAGCCATGCGAGCTGTTCTTTCAGTTGCTCAATTTCATTTCTGAGCAGTTCATTTTCCAAAAGAACTTCGCTTAAATTTAAATCTGATTTTGTCGAGTAGGCATAATATATTTCTCCTATTACAATATAATTTTCATATATAAGTGAAGAACATCAATGCCCCTCACGGAACCGGACTTGTAGATTTACCACATCCGGCTCTTCAGTATAATTC
>Ga0209417_1000594_pt1 | contig 82071 bp, 54 predicted proteins | sample RifGroF2_FD_184002 | JGI IMG/M metagenome (GOLD analysis project Ga0209417, IMG submission 184002) | Groundwater microbial communities from Rifle, Colorado, USA - Groundwater F2 (SPAdes) (version 2) | ecosystem: Environmental > Aquatic > Deep subsurface > Groundwater | place: Rifle, Colorado... | reverse complement strand
AAACAGTCTACTTCTTCCTCGGTAAATACTTCTTCTATGGGTTGACCTTCTCCTTCAATATCATCATAGGCCAATCTCATCTGCATTATTTTTAAAATTGCCATAAGCATCATAATACAGATTTTTCATGGGTTAATTGTCTATTGTAATTTATTTAAATTATCATCATTTTAACAATTTTCACTATTTGATAATAATTTTGATAATAATTAAATTTAGATGTTACTGTTTTAAGAAAAAATATCGTTCTTTATTTCAGAGTGTCCTTTTCTACTGTTTTACCTATAAAATCAAACTTATTAATATCAAAGTTTGCAGGTAATTTTTTTAAATATTCGTGAATTATGGTTTGTGTAATACCTGATTTGTTTCCTAGGTCTGTATAGTATGCTGTAACCTTCTTTGATTTATCAAAAATAACATACACGCTTGATGGTTCTCCAAAAACCATATCGCCGGAGGTTAGATGTGGTTCTGTAAGGTTTTTCGCTACATCTTCATTACTAACAGTTCGGAAAAGATGTTTGTAATAATAGATTGCAATCAAATAACTGTCCTGATTACTATATAGGACATCATAGGGTTTTATTCCCAAAGTATTATTCACTTCGTCCATTGTAAAACCCGGTGAAACCTTTAAGATTTTTTCAACAGTGGTATAATGCTTTTCAATGTTTAAAATTGAATTTTGAGTTATACAAGAACTCATTAAGGCGGCTAAAAAAATAAAAGTAAAAATAGTTTTCATGTTATTTTAATTTAAATTGTTTGGTACTAAAAGCGAATTATGATTATGCTGAAAAGGTTTTAATAAATCATAAATTTGGAATAATTTCTCGCATAAATTTTTCTCAATATTAAACATTTAATTACTTGAGTTTTTGGCGAGTTATTTATCGTTGGATTATTGGAATAAACGTTAGTCTTTTGCAATTAATCGAAATTTGTCTTCAACAAAAAAGCATAGAGCAGGTCTTTTTAAGAGAGGGTGTGCTTCTATATTGAATTCAGTAATTATTCAGCAAATGTACTTAATATTTTATTAAAAAAAAAAGATACTTATTAAGAGGGTACTAATTAGAGAGTTCTTATTAAGGGTAACTTAAATGATGGATATTCATAAAATTTGCAATATGAATAAACGAAGAAAAAAAACAACCCTTAACAAAGAAGAAACCCTTAGCAGACTGGGAGAAAGAATTCGTCAATTACGAATAAGTAAAGGGTACACCAGTTATGAATATTTTGCCTATGAGCATAATATTTCCAGAGCTCAATTCGGAAGATATGAACGCGGTGAAGACTTGCGATTCAGCACACTTATAAAAATAATTGATGCTTTTGATATGACCATTGAAGAATTTTTCAGTGAGGGATTTGATTAATTTTCATCATCATCTTACTTCATAAGATACCGTTCCAGCAAAGGAATCAAGGCATTATAGGGACTTGCGTATTTATTTTACAATGACAATTCGATTTTGCAAATGTACCTGAAAAGAAAATTGGTGGAATTAATTTCGGTTAAACTATTCTGATATCTATATTTCATGAATGAATGGAAGAGTAATTACAACCTTAGTGCCAGAAGCAATTCCTGATGAATCCAATAAATCTATAATTTCGATTTTATAAATATTTTCACCGGATTGGTTAAAGAGCTTCACTCGGTCTTCTGTTATTTCTGTTCCATGAACTTGATGTTTATTTATCTTAAAATTATTGAATTCTTTAGAACGCGAACGACCTATCCCATTATCTTCAACAGTACATACAAGCAAATTTTTAATTTTAGAAAATCGAATAAGCAAAACACCATTTTTTGTTTCATTGAGAAACCCATGTCTTATCGAATTTTCAATATATGGCTGAATAATCATTGGAGGAAGATACACGCTTGTTTCATCAATTTCAGGCTCAATAGTAATAGACAGCTCAAATTTGTTTTTAAATCGCATTTGTTCGAGCCTTAGATAATGCTTCAGATAATCAATCTCGTCTTTAAGTGATATTCTTTTTTTATTCGCATTATCAAGAGTTTTTCTGATGATTTTTGAGAAATCACCCAAATAGGCAAGAGCATCGTCAATATTATTATCAAGAATATAATTTTGAATTGAATTCATTGCATTAAACGTAAAGTGAGGATTCATCTGTGCTTGCAGAGCCTTCATTTCCATTTCGGCAATTTTACGAGCAATTTCTGTTTTTTGTTTTTCATTGAGTTTAATCCTGCGAATACGTAATCGAATAGTGAACCATACAATAAAAATTATTGCACCAATTGTTAAAACTACAAACCATAAACTTTTCCAAAATGGAGGCTGTATCTTAAATTTAAGAATAAGAGGAGTCGCCCATTTGAGTGTATTCTGGTTCTGACTTTCAACAATAAAAGTATAACTTCCTGCTGGCAAATTTGTATAAATTGCTCGGTTTTCTTTGGAAAGACTTGACCATTGATTATCGAAGCCAAACAGGCGATACCGATAATAATCTTTATCATGGTTGTAAAAATTAAAGACCGTGAAAAAAAACGATATGTTGTTTTGCCAATATTCTAAATCTATTTTCTTTGATAAATCATAATTTGAGTTGAAATTCGAATCAATTTTATTGTTTACTTCAACATTGGAAAGATTTATTTTTGCAGGGGTCTCTTGTCTTCTGGGGGAATTTGGCACTATTTCTAAAACTCCATAATTTGTGCACACCCATATATTACCGCTTTTATCCACTACTGCATTTTGACCCGGCAAAGCGCAGTATCCCTCCGTTTCGTTGTATATATTAATTTCAATTTTGCTGTCTTTAAACAAACGATTAAGGTTAATTCTATTCAATCCGGTATTTGTTCCTACCCATAGGTTATTCAAGCTGTCTGCAAGCAACCATTGAACAGAGTTCCCAATTAATCCCGAGTTTTTATCAATTACATGTTCCACTTTTAAATGATTCTGCTTATAGGATAAAATATGAACCATGCCGGTATTTGACCCGGTAATAATATGTCCGCTTTTATCAAAACAAATATCATTGATTCCGCTTGGGAGAGAATGTAAAGAGTCATTAAACCATGTATATTTTTTATTTTTCGCCAAAAACAAACCCTTTGCCCAGCTAGAAAACCATATTTCATCGTTCCTTTGAATTGTTTTAGAAACATCTACAGGAGTGTGGTGCTTTTTAAAATCATAATTAATGCTATCGCTGTTTTTTTCTATGTTAGGAAACAAAGAAAGATTACCCCATCCTGAAACATACAGTGCTCCATCCTTATCAAAAATAATATTTTGCAGACAATAGCCATAGGCATTTATTTTGAAAGAGCCTGGCGAAACCTTGAACAGACCCATGCCCGAACTAACCCATGCGTTCTGTTTTGCATCAATATACAAATCAAAAAACGACTCAAATACTTCTGAAAAACGCTTTTTCCCCTTACATGTATTATTGTAAGTATCAATGAACTTCTTTTTATCAATAATAATAAAAGTTCCATCTTGTTTTTTTAAAATTAAATTATCTGTTGATAGTATCCATAAGTTACCATTTTTGTCAAAAGAGAGGTCAACAACTCGCATTTCTTTTAAACCAAAGTATTCCGCATTATACAAAATGAATCCAGAATTCGGATACATAAAAACTCCCTTATCATTTGTTGTTACCCAAAGCAATTCATTTTCCCTATCAAACCATGTGAACCAAGCAAGCGGAGTGTTAATCGCAAATTTCTTTGTGAAATTTTCCGCATGCCCTTTTTTATATTTGAATAAACCCCCCGGTTCTGTCATTCCAGAACTCCAAGCAGAAATCCATAAATTGGAATTCAAATCTTCCGTAATACCAAAAACTTGTCCAATGTTTTTTTCTATATAAAAGGAGTCTTTGGTTACAACATTAATTCCATATTTACTTGCACCAACAATAGTGTCATTTTGAGAGGTCAAATAAGCAGAAGAATTGCAACTCAAGTTGAAATTGCACTGCTGTGAGGCTTTCATTATTTTTTTTGAACCCGGATAGTATTTATATACACCAGAAGTAAAAGTGAAGATATAAATAAAGTCCTTACTTACGATAAAATCCATTACCTGTAATCGTTCATCTACAGTTCCATTTTTCTGACAAAAAGAATAAAAATTTTCCCCATCATAAAAGCTCACACCATCATCGGTGCCTATCATTAACAAACTGAATTTTATTGAATATTTTAATATGCGTACATTTTTTTGGACTAGTCCGTTTTTAGGATAAAAAGATTTGAAATTTTTCCCATCATATCTTGTTATTCCGTTATCATAACAGCCAAACCATAAATTCTTGTCTGTATCTTCAGCAATACTCCACACTTTTGAGCCAGATATCCCATCATTGGTTGAGAATATTGAAATTTTATTTCCATCATATCTGCAAGCCCCTTCGTCAGTTCCAAACCACAGGTAGCCATCTGAACTTTTAAAAACAGCCCTAACCGAGTTTGATGGCAATCCGTCCCTCATGGTCAGGTTGCGTGTATAATATTGCTGTGCTTGCGTATTAGGGAGAAACAAACAATAGAAAAACAACAAGAAACAATATGTTTTAATAAGTTTTAAAGCCATTTTAATATTTAGTCTGTTTCATGTTCACGTTTTTTTTGAGAATATTTTTTTGTAACAGCAGTTGCAAAATCATCTGTTCGGCGAACAGCTAATTCAAGCGTAGTCCCATTTTCCAAATAAACAAGAAGTTCCTGCCTGTTAAATGATTTCACATAGTTCAGATTTACAAGATATGATTTATGCAGCCTGAAAAAGTTTTCCTGCGGTAAAATTTCTTCTACCCATTTAAGAGTTTTTGAAATTAAAATAGGATTTCCCCTGAATAAAAACAGTTTCGTGTAGTTCTCTTTAGCTTCACAATAGACAATATTACTAATTTTCTCCAATTGAAAACCAGTTTGAGTCGGTAATGCAATTTTATTTAATTTGTCAGGTTCTGCATTCAGATTATAAAGCAGGGTCTCAATCCTGACTTGATTATTAGTAACTACTTGTTTCCGTTCTAAACGTTTTAATGCTTCTTTTAAATCAATAAAGTTGATTGGTTTAAGCAAATAATCAAGCGCACTATATTTGATGGCATCAATTGCATATTGAGAATGTGCAGTTGTGAAAATAATATCAAAATTAACAGTATTTAAATAGTCAAACAGTTTAAATCCATTCTCAACTGGCATTTCGATATCAAGAAAAACCAGCTCGGGTTTGAAAGTATTAATTGCAACAACTGCATCTTTAACAGAGCCAACAAGGGCAACTGTTTTGATTATATCACTAAAATATCTTTTGATTATTTTATCCAGAGTACCCCTAGCATCTTCTTCATCATCAACAATAATACAAGTAATCATAATTAATATTGAATTGGTTTTGCCGCAAAGGTAAAGAAAATACACTATAATCGAATATTGATTATTTATCGCATTGATTAGGCAATAACCGTATGAAATTCTCAAATAATCGTGTTAAGAAATTTCTCGGTTCCATCTTCTGAAAATGTTTATAATTATACCTTTTTGGGAAGAATTGTGAATGGGCTAAATGGATTCCCTGATGTTTAAACACTTTTTTAATATTTCATAATTTTCGCTTTTTTTTATTAATATATAATAGAAAAATTATTTCTATATATGAAATTAAAAGAAATATTAAATCTTCAATACTCATCAATCGAGGAGACAGTTATTACACGAGCAAAAACTTATCTAACCGGTCGAGTTGCCTATCTTGGCAACAGAAAACGATACCCCGGCAAAAAATTGGATTGAGAAATTTTTGACTCATATAAAGAATTTCCGATTTTGACTGGATGTCTGCAGTTGCTCATGGGTTTAGGCTTTGAGAAAGCATTCCCTCTCTTGAATCTCGGTCATGAAGAACTTCAAAAATTGATTTCAGCTTTAGAATTTTTACCTGTCGAGCGTGATTTAGAGAGGAAATCTGAAGAAATGATTGACGCTATTTCTATAAGGGATTTAGAGTCTAATCAAGAAATCACTATATACTGCAAAATTAATAGTCAAGGCACAAAATCTGAATTAGATGCAAGGGAGGATAGGCTCGTTTATATTATGTCTTTTTCAGAATATAGTTCTATCAAAAAATAAAGCGTAAAAAGCATGAGTTTGAAAAATTCTAAAAACACTTCAGAACCTTTGCAGTGAGAGGAAATGCTCGCTATCACGGCGCAATTGTGAACCTCGGGAAATTATCTGTTTTCGTTGTTCATAAAAATGGGGAGTTATACTGGACTGAAAGTCTCGGAACTGCTTCGTTTACGAGTTTGTGATGTAAAAGATAAACAGGAAATTGAAATTATTAGGAATAAAAAAGTTCAAATTATTAAATTGCATAAGGAACTCCAATCTGTTTTAATTGAATATATATGTACTTTAAAGAATCAAAGTGATGAAAATTGATTATTTGCGAATAAGTCAGGAAAACAAGTCAGTAGGCAATACATAAATCAACAATTCAAAAAAATTAAGTTAAAATCTGGCTTGGATATTAGCAGCATCACAACAGGAAGTCTCGTTAAAACATTCTGTTTACATATATTTAGTAGAAACCCGATTCCAACTACGTTGATTCTTTTGTCAAAAAGACTTGGACATTCTTCTTCAACCTATACACGCCAGTGATTAGATATTCATGAATTCGGTACTATTTATGATACACTATAACAATAAAAGCCTGATTTTTTTGAAATTCTTGAGTTATTCTATAAAATTTAGAGGCAATCTTGGCTATAAAAATTCACACCCTTATTCACACCCCAAAAAAAATGACCACTGTAAATATTTGATTTTCAGTGGTCATTTTAACAATTCCGCTCTCCCTCAAGGACTTGAACCTTGGACCCCCTGATTAACAGTCAGGTGCTCTAACCAGCTGAGCTAAGGAAGAATTTGAGACCGCAAAAGTAATAACATTTCGGAAATAAACAATATCTTTGCTCAAAAATTTTAATAATTATTTATCAAATGAAAATATTAGGAATTGGAAATGCGCTGGTAGACACAATGGTAAAGTTAGAAAACGACTCAGTGTTGAAAGATTTTAATTTTCCAAAAGGGAGTATGCAACTCGTGGAAAAGGAAGTTGTTGTAAAATTAAATGATGTTACTTCAAGGTTGAAAAAAAGTTTATCATCCGGAGGTTCTGTCGCAAATGCTATTCATGGACTTGCAAAATTAGGAATTCATGCAGGATATATAGGAAAAATTGGAGAAGATGATACAGGAAGAGCTTTTCAGAATGATATGAATAGCGTAGATGTAAATACTAAAATGCTGAAGTCTTCTTCTCTTTCAGGGCAAGCAATGGTTTTAGTAAGTCCTGATTCTGAAAGAACTTTTGCAGTGTATCTGGGTGCAGCGATTGAGTTATCGGCAGACGATTTAAAATCTTACCTTTTTGATGGCTTCGATTTATTGATGATTGAAGGTTATCTGGTACAAAATCATAATCTTATTTTACAGGCTGCAAAAATGGCCAAATCTAAAAATATGAAAATTGCTATTGATTTAGCTAGTTATAATGTAGTTCAGGATAATCTCGATTTTATTAAAAACTTAGTTAAAGAATTTGCCGATATTGTATTTGCTAATGAAGAAGAAGCAAAAGCATTTACCGGAAAAGAGCCTGAAGAAGCATTGAATGATATTGCCTCTGTTTGTGATATTGCTGTTGTAAAAATTGGAAAAAATGGCTCAATGATTAAAGCCGGAAATAATACATATAATGTTGGAGTTATTTCTGTAGAAAGTAATGACACAACAGGAGCCGGCGATTTGTATGCATCGGGATTTTTATACGGATTAGCAAAAGGTCTGGGTCTCGAAAAATGCGGCAAAATCGGAGCAATTTGTTCAGGAAATGTTATTGAGGTTGTTGGTTCTAAAATGGACGAAGCCCGCTGGTCGAAAATCAGAAATATGATCCGTGAAATTGAAAAATAATCATGGATTTATTATTCCCCGATACATGGAAAGATTACGAGCTTCTTGACTCGGGAGGCTTTGAAAAGTTAGAGCGTTTTGGGCAATACATTACGATCAGACCAGAACCACAAGCAGTGTGGGATAAAATATGGACAGACGAAGAGTGGGAAAAAAAGGCGCATGTGAAATTTATCCCTCAATCAAGTTCTTCGGGGATTTGGAAAAAAATCAAACCCATGCCTGATCAATGGACGCTTCGTTATAAAACTGATAATATAGATATCAGCTTCCGCCTTGGACTTACTTCTTTTAAACATGTAGGAATTTTTCCGGAACAATCTGTTAATTGGGAATATATTGCCGATTCTATAAAAAAAATTAAAAATCCCGCACCTAAGTTTTTAAATTTGTTCGCTTATACCGGTGGTGCTTCAGTTGTGGCAAAGCAGGCCGGTGCTGATGTTCTGCATGTTGATTCGATTAAGCAGGTGGTAACATGGGCGCGCGAGAACATGGAGCTTAGCAGACAGAAAGACATCCGCTGGATTGTTGAAGATGCGATGACTTTTGTAAAACGAGAACAAAAGAGAGGAAGCAAATATCAGGGAATAATTTTAGACCCGCCTGCATTTGGTCATGGACCTAAAGGTGAGAGCTGGAAATTGGAAAGAGATATCAATGAAATGATAAAAATAGTTTGCAGTTTGCTCGATCCCAAAGAACATTTTTTTATTCTTAATACTTATTCATTAGGATTTTCTGCAATTATCCTCGAAAATCTTCTTCGCTCAAATATTAATAAAAACACTAAATTAAAGTTTGGAGAACTCTATATACCGTCAAACTCCGGAAATAAATTACCTCTTGGAATTTTTGCAAGATTCTGCAATTGCTGATTCTATCAATATTGATAATCCCTGTATCTTGCTACCTGAATAAGAAAAATCAAAAGAGAAAATAAAAAAACAGAACCAAAAATTACAAGCGAATATACAAGATTAGTAAAGATAAAAGAATCCCCTGTTCTGTTTGAAATAATACGAATTACAGCATCTTTATAGAGGTAAGTGTTTTTTAACGGTACATAAATGTATTCGTAATTAACAATTTTATTATCTACTTCAATATTTAAAATCTGCCTGTCTTTTGTTGAAATGGCTTTTTGAATATATTCAATATGCGAATTATCTAAAACCACATCTTTGCTCAAAGAAAAGGGGGTGTCAGCAGCAATAAAAAAGTCAACGGATACAATGCCATTATTATTTTTGGAAAAATCAGCAAGTCGTTTTTTTATGAAATTAACCGTTTCATCAGCAGATTTTGAATAAAGACCAATTTCAATCAGGTATTTTCCATCTTTAGTTGGCTGGTAGCAATATTTTTTCAATCGCTTAGTGGAGGCCTCAATTGTGAAGCGTTCGCTGACAAAACTACCACCGGTAAACATATTTTTAAGCATTGTTTTATGTTTTTCTCCAAACTGAAAAAGATTAATTCCCTTGTCTTTTTCAAAAGTAGTATTTACAACTACACCCAACGTGTCAATAATATAGATGTCTTCATTTGCTTCGTCCATACCCATAATTTTTCTGAGATAAGTCAGATTTGCTTTGTGCAGTCCAAAAAGTTTTGGATAAAAATCATTAACCAAACGGTCGCTGTAGTTTTTCAACCTGCTCTCTGCCTCGCTTTCAATCATGCTGAGCGCAAGATCCTGAAATTCGACAGCGCTTACAATCTCAGTAAAAATGTCTTTGTTTTTCGATTTGTTAGAAAAAGATGTATAATCTTGAAATTTATAAAAATTATAAAAAGCAAGAACAATTAAGGTTATAAGCAATGGAAAAAAAATACTTATAAAGACTTTTTTTATTACAATGCCTTTTTTTATTGTTGCCATTCGTTTTGTTTTAAAATTGCAGGTGTAAAAATGGTAAAAATATTAATAACTTATGTCGTGCAAAATGTTTTTTTTTAATTAGTCGGAAGTCCGAAGTCGAAAGATGCTTTGCTTTCAGGTCTTCTGTCTTCTGTCTTCCGGCTTTTGACTTCTGGCTTTTGACTTCTTCCTCAATTTGCACAATATCAGTTTTACAACATATTCTTTTATTATCGTGAAAAAATCAGCATACATCCTTTGTGTTGTTCTGAAAAAATTCCATTGTTGTAAACCAGATTTCCATTAACAAATGTATGCGTTACTTTCGAGTTAAACGTAATCCCTTCAAAAGGCGACCAGTTACATTTATATAAAATATTATTTTTTTCTACAGTCCATTTTTTTTGCATATCTACAAGGACAAGGTCTGCCTTAAATCCTTTGCGAATAAATCCCCTTTGCTGTATTTTAAATATTTCTGCGGGTGTATGACACATTTTTTCAGCAATTTTTTCAAGACTGATTTTATTTTGATGATAAAGCTCAAGCATTACCGTCAAAGAATGTTGCACCAATGGTCCGCCCGACATTGCTTTAAAATACGATGCATCTTTTTCTTCTTTTGTGTGGGGTGCGTGATCGGTTGCTATAACGTCAATCCTGTTATCCAGAACTGCACAAAGTAATGCGTCCCTGTCTTTTTTTGTTTTTATAGCAGGATTCCATTTTATCCGCACACCATATTTTGCATAATCAGATTCATCAAACCATAAATGATGCACACATACTTCTGCTGTAATTCTTTTTTGAGAAGATGGAATCGTATTTAAAAAAAGATCAAGTTCTCTGGCTGTTGAAAGATGCAGCACATGAAGTCTTGTATTGTATTTTTTGGCAAGTTCAACAGCAAAAGAAGAGGACTTAAAACATGCTTCTTCGCTTCTTATTATTGGATGGAATTGCATGGGAACATTTTCTCCGAATTGCTCTTTGTATTTTAATATGTTTTGTTGAATGATGTTTTCGTCTTCGCAATGAGTTGCTATCAGCATTTTGCTTTTTGAAAAAATGTGTTCGAGTGTCTGAACATTATCTACAAGCATATTTCCTGTTGAGGAACCCATAAATATTTTTATTCCGCACACATGTTTTGAATCTGTAGCAAGTAGCTCGTCTATATTGTCGTTGGTTGCGCCGAAGTAGAAGGAGTAGTTTGCAAGCGATTTTTCTGCTGCTAATGAAAATTTATTTTCAAGTTCTTTTTGAGATGTTGTCTGAGGTTTTGTATTGGGCATTTCCATGAAAGAGGTTACTCCACCTGCAATGGCTGCTTTTGACTCTGTATAGATATCCCCTTTATGCGTGAGTCCCGGTTCGCGAAAATGAACCTGATCGTCTATAATTCCGGGAAATAAATACAAGCCGCTTGCATCTGTTATCTCTGAATTCTCCATCAAAGAAGTCGGAATCTGATTTTCAAAAATATCTTCTATGATATCACCTTTAATAAAAACGCTTCCTTTAAAAATTTTGTTTTCATTAACTATTGTAGCGTTTTGTAAAATTTTCATGGATAATTTTTTTTCAAAAATAAGGAAAATTGTTAAATGAAAGTTAAATATAAAATTGTTGGGAAAAACTGTAGTAGTTTTGTTAAAAATTCAGAATTATGAGAACAAAAAATTATCTTTTCGTTATGGTTTTTATTTGTACCGCTTTGTTTTTTTTACCTGCAAATGTATACGGGCAAAAGAAAAAAAATGAAGATACAATAAAAATTAAAACTTCTGCAATTTGTGGTATGTGTAAAACCCGCATCGAAAAAGCAATGGCTTTTGAAAAGGGCGTTAAGGACGTGAGTCTTGATGATAAAACAAAAGTACTAACGCTTGTATACAAGCCTTCAAAGACAAACCCCGAAACCTTGCGAAATGCTGTTACAAAGATTGGCTACGATGCAGATGACAAGCCCGCAGATCCTGTTGCATACGACAAATTACCTCCCTGTTGTAAGAAAGGGAACGAAGCACATTAAAATTGTATTTTACAATGAAAGTGGGTATCACATTACGAATACCTACTCTCCTTTATCGCCAGCAAACTGGTCTGAAGGATTTTTAAAAAGAACATTAAATGTCGTAAGACTTCCATAACAACGTGTAATGTATTGCTGGCAATTTACCTTTTCTTCATCGGTCATATTGCTCGCATTAACACGCTGTTCGAGTGTTCTGAGCCTATCACGAATCATTACAATTTTATGAAAAAATACGTCCATTGGAATTATTTTTTCTTTAAGATTTTTATCTCCGGGCTGTAGTAATATTTGCCCCCCGGACCATTTATTACCTAAAGGAACCGTTTCCTGAATGTCTGAAAATCTCTGAATAATTTTTGTCAGACTTTTTTCTATATCTTCTAAAGACACCAAATCCTCTGAAGGTTCTACTGCATCAAAAATTTCAAAATCGGCAGCAAAATCTTTGCTGATGACTTTTGTTCCGTTCTCATAAAATGTAATAAGATAGGAGTCTGTTTTTACCTGAATAATAACTCCCATACCAAACTGCTTGTGTTTAATTCTTGATCCGATTCCTAATTCCTGCATATTTTTTATTTTAGTTTTGCATTAATAATTCAATAAATGATTGGTGGAGTAGGAGTAGCCTGCCAGACCTGCTTGCATCAGGCAAGCTGCGTCAAGCAGGCAGGGAGTAAGAATTTTGTGCAATAATTCCTAATTCGTAATTCGTAATTCCACCTCAAATCCATCCATTCCATTGATAGTATCCTAAAGCCACAAGTTCGCGCAGGCAGATAATTTCAAGCTTCAGGTAGTTCCAGAAATTATAGCGAAGCCCAATACTGCTGCCTACATCGGGAATGTATTTCTTTCCCCCTATTTTTTTTGTTTTATAATTCAAATTTGCCGTTGTGTTGGTTTCAAAAGCAGGGCAAGCGCCAATAAGTTTGTATCCGACCTTGCGAAAAGTTAATACGGATCGTAAAACGTGCTCGGGAGATGTTACAATTAAGATTTTTGAAGAAAAAGTTTGCGGAAAATGTTTGGACAAAGCAAGGCACTGGCTTCTTGTGTTAGTTCCGTGCAATTCAAACTGAATTTTTCTTCCGGGAACTCCCCGCAGCATTAATTCTTCTTTCATTTTACGAATCGAATTCGTATCAAACTGATGAAGAATAACTATTTCAGCATTGGGAAATTCTTTATATGATTCTGCGGCAAAATACAGGCGCATCAGGTTTTCATCACTGGGCATGCCATTTCCCCCCAGCATGATAATATAATCGGGCTTAAAATGATACGCACTCAAAGAAGTCCCCATCCAGTGTCGCAGCCAAAAAGGGTAAGGCGTTAGCGCAATAATACAAGACAGAAAAAAGTACACTCCAACTGTAATAAAAAAAGTTCTGATTATATGTTTAATTGTCGCCATTTAAAATGCAAAGATATGTTTTCCTTGGAAAAAAATATCAATTTTTATTTCATTAATTGTTAATTAATTATGTATTTTATTTGATATTTTATTGGATAATAACAGAATTTTGCATTATTTTTGTAATATGAATTCGGTTTATCGAATATTGAAATTTAATTTAATTTTTTAAGCGATGGTAAGAACAATTAAACTTCTCGTGTTTTTGGCAGTATTGTCTATGTCTTTTAATATTTATGCCAAATCAAAACTTATTATTCAGTCAAAAGACGACATTCGTCAGTTAACATTGCTGAATAAAAAAACAAATAAAAAGCAATCAATTTCAACATGGAATAAGACCGGTGGCGGATTTCTTATTGAAGTTGATAATCTGACTGATATTTATCTTGAAACGGAAAAAACCTCTATTTTCAGACTTTTCAGTTTAGAGAAAAAATTGTCAACAAAATGGATTGAAATATCAAAAGGCAAGAGCATTTCTTTGCAGGATTGTTTCACAAAACATAAAGGAGATGCGCTTTCTGATAAAGATATGCTCAAGTCTGCAAGCGAGTTTTTGGTTTCAAATTATATGGGAAATCCAATGTATGAAGAAACAACAGCCCTCAGAGGAAATGAAGACAAATTGACATTTTCAGATAAAAATTCCAAAGAGTTTTTTAATAAAGATGAAATCGAAATTAAATGGGATACCAAATTAAAAATTCGTCATATATATATTGTAGATATTACTGCTCCGACTATAATTTGGAAGTCTGAAAATTATCCAAGCACTACTTTAAATATTGAGCAGATAAAAAATGATTTGAAAAAACCTCTTGAGTCTGGTCATCAGTACCAAATAAACATAGTTCTTGAAAATCCGCACGACGCAAATATGGAGGGAGAAAAATATTCGTTTGAATTTGCTCTGAAACCTTTAATTTTTAACACTAAAAACGACCCTGCTTATTTTCTTGCAAAGGATTCAATAAATATTGAGTGGAAAACGAAACTGAATATTAAAAAAATATGCCTGAAAAGCCTTGTCGATAATAAAATTATTTGGGAACAGCAAAATTATACCGCAAGCAAAGTAACTTTTGATAAAATGAAAGCAGACTTAAAAGGCGAAATCAATCCCAAAACACGTTACAATCTTATAATTGACCTTGAAGACACAAATAAAAATACAGTTCAATATGTTTATAACTTTGAGGTAATTTTAAACGATATGGAATTCAAAGACCTGCTTAACTTTATTAATGCCAAATAGCACAAAAAATTAAAAAGAAGAAGGGGCGAACAGCCCCTTTTTTCATGAATCAACACTCGTGAAATGTACAATCGTTCCATGGAACGATTCTGCATAGAACGATTCCGCATGGAACGATTTTGCAATCCTATGGAATGATCTTCCTCCCTAAAAAAAAGAATATTATAATTAAACCACTTAAAAAATGTTGTTTATATAAAATTTATTATATTCGCACCTTATTTTTTTATTGTATTTTTAAGTTTAAAATACATTAAACTTTGAACATTAAACATTAAACTTTGTTATGGCAACTTTACAAAAAATCAGAAATCGCGCCGGGCTTTTAATTGCAATCGTTGTTGGACTTGCTTTGTTTGCATTTGTTTTAGGAGATATGCTTCGATCAGGGTCTTCTTTAACCCGTGAATCAGATCTTGAAATAGCAAAAGTAGCAGGCAAAACGCTTATGTATCCCGATTATGTAAGAAAAGTTGAAGAAATTGCAGAAATTCAGAAACAAAATTCCGGAAGCGCCGCATTAGATGAATCAATGATGGATATGATCAGGGAACAGACTTGGGATTTGCTTATCAGGCAAATGGTAATGGAAGATGAGTACAAAGAAATTGGTCTTTCTGTCAGTTCCGATGAATTGTATGATATGTGTACCGGAAGAAATATCCATCCTCAGGTAAAGCAATTATTTACAGACCCGAATACTGGCGTTTTTGATACATCAAGAGTTGTTTATTTTCTTAAAAATATGGAACAGGATCAAACAGGAAAACAAAAAGCTTACTGGCTTTTCGTTGAAGATGCATTGATGCGCGACCGAATTATGAGTAAATATAATATGCTTATCAAAAAAGGCTTGTATGTAACTTCCGAGCAGGCAAAAAATGAAGCTGCCGAGAAAAATACAAAAGTGAATTTTAAATTCGTTGCTCAGAATTTTAATCTTATTTCAGACAGCGCAATTAAAATAACAGATGCAGATATAAGCGCTTATTACAATAAAAATAAACATAAATACGAACAGGAAGCTTCACGCGATATAGAATATCTTACTTTTGATGTAGTTCCCAGCCCGGAAGACATGAAAAATGCAGCAGATGAAATTAATAGTTTGTTTGCAGGTTTTGAAAAATCAACAGAGCCTAAACAATTTGTTGCTCTGAATTCTGATTCTCCGCTTGATGAAGCTTTTTATTCAAAAGGTAAATTAGCACCGGAAATAGATTCTGTTTTATTTGATGCGAAAGAAGGCACTATGTATGGACCCTATATGGATGGTACTAAATATAAAATTGCTCGTCTTGTTGAAACAAAAAATATTCCCGACTCTGTTAAAGCAAGTCATATTTTAATTTCAATAGATCAGAAAACAGACAGCACAAGAGCTAAGGCTGTTGCAGACAGTCTTAAAATACTTGTTGAGAAAAATGCAGATTTTGCAGAGTTAGCAAAAAAACATTCGCAAGACCCGGGTTCCGGAGCAAAAGGGGGAGATCTTGGCTGGTTCAAACAGGGTATGATGGTTAAACCTTTTAATGATGCTTGTTTCTTCGGTAAAAAAGGAGAATTGGTTATTGTTACTTCTCAATTTGGCGTACACCTTATTAAAGTTATAGATAAAAGCAAAGAACAGAAAAATGTAATGGTCGCAATCCTTGAAAAAGAAATCAGACCCAGCGACCGTACACGTGATAATATTTATCTTGCTGCAAGTAAATTTGCCGGCGATAACAACACAAAAGAAAAATTTGATAAAGTTGTTACAGAAAAAGGTTTGAACAAAAAAATTGCTTCCAATTTAAGAGAAAATGATAAAAAAATTGCCGGACTCGAAAATCCGAGAGAACTCGTGAGATGGGCTTATAAAGTCAATAAAGGCGATGTTTCTACTGCTTTTGAATTAGGAAATTCTTTTGTTGTAGCAAAACTTACCGAGATCAGAGACAAAGGAATTGCTACTGTTGAACAGAAAAAAGAAGAAATTGAAAACATGGTTCGCAGAGAGAAAAAAGCAGAACAGCTTACTAAGAAATTAAACGATGCGTTGAAATCTTCTTCCAGCATTGACGATCTTGCTGCAAAACTCGGAACTACAACCGGCACTGCTGAAAGTATCAGTTTTTCTTCGTTTTCAATTCCCGGTGCAGGTATTGAGCCTGTTGTTATTGCTGTTGCTTCTATTTTACCAAAGGATGGAAAATTATCAAAACCTTTAAAAGGAAATAATGGTATTTATGTTGTTACAATTGACAATGTAACACAAGCTACAGAAGCCGACCCTGCAATTGAGCAGAAAAATATGCTTAACACCGTTCAGTCGCAAGTTGATTATAAAGCTTATGAAGCATTGAAAAAACTTGCAGAATTACAAGATATGAGAAGTAGATTCTTTTAATCCTTTTAAAAAAAATGAAAAGGGGAATTATTTGTAATTCCCCTTTTTTTATATCTTTATATTCTTAAATTTTGTCAATTCATGAAAAATATTTTTATTCTTCTGCTACTATTTCTCTCATTCTCTGTTTACGCGCAAACATGGAATGTGAAAGATTTTTCTTTGGATGATGGATTGTCTCAAACGCAGATTTTATGCCTTCATCAGGATAAAAAAGGAAAACTTTGGATTGGGACAAACGGAGGCGGTATCAATATTTATGATGGAAAAAAGTTTTCGTACTTTACCCAAAAAGATGGTCTTTTATCAGACGTAATTTATCATATTTCCGAGGACGAATCAGGCGTTATTTATCTTTCAACAAAAGAAGGGTTAAGTGTTTTTAACGGAATAAAATTTACAAACTTTACCGAAAAAGAGGGTTTGCCAAAAGGATTTATTTTTTGTGCTTATGTTGAAAATAAAAACCGAATCTGGATTGGAGGAGAAAAGGGTGTGGTGTTAATGGAAAAAGGTAAAATTACAAAACCTGATTATATAAAATTTTTCGATAGTATTCCAATATGGACTATTAAAAAAGATAAAAATGAAAATCTCTGGTTTGGAACAATGCAGAAAGGCGTTGTGAAAATTACAAAAGACAAAAAGGTCGTGAAATATACTGTTAAAGACAGTTTGTTCGATAACAGAATTCGAAATATTAATGAATTTAGTGATGGAAATATAATTATCGGAACCTGGAGAGGGGTAAATATTTATGATGCAAAAACAGGCAAAATTTCAAAGTTTGGTCCTGAATTTCCGAATGGTTCTGTTTGCATTTCTTCCAATGATGATTTTTGGGTAGGAAGACACGTTGGCTATGTTACTAAATATAAGAAAATAGAAAAAATAACATATCCCTTTATTCCTGATTATTTATACCGATTGTTCTATTTATTCAAAGAAAGGATAGATAAAATTTATGTGATGATTGAAGACAGAGAAAAAAATATCTGGATTGGTACTGAAAACGGACTTAAAATGTTTTCTCAGAATAAAGCTTTTTACAATTACAGTGAATCAGATTCTTTGCATAATAATAATGTTACAGCCATTCTTCATTCCTCAAATGACGAATACTGGATTGGCGCATCAAAACACGGGGTTATAAGAGCTGCCATAAAATCTTACCGCTTCACTCCACTCAAACGTTACGGTTTTTATATTGATAAGGAAGTAAGAGAAAAACCAGGCGCAAAAAAGCAACAGGCTAAAGCTCCGGTTAAAGAAGAAAAACACAAGTTCGACCAGTACATAAGCGGTTCAACCATTTATCATATAATTGAAGATAGAAATAAAAACATCTGGATTGCCACAAATCAAGGAATTTCAAAGTACGATGGGAATAAATTTTATAATTACTCACTTCCAGCTTACACAACAAATAATTATGTAACCTTTATTCATCCCGAAGGTTTAACAAGCGAAAGAATTAATTACATTTTTGAAGATAAAAAGGGCATTATATGGCTGGGTACTTACAACGGTTTAACGCAGATAACAGATTCTGCATTTGTTAATTTTAATTCTCAGAATAAAATTTTTGAGAAAACTATTGTCTGGTATATTAGTCAGGATAAAAAGGGAAATTTATGGTTTTGTACAGATAAAGGGCTTATTAAGTATGATGGCAAGACAACAACATTATTCAACGAAAAATCAGGTCTTGTAGATAAAGATGTTGTAAATATTGTAATAGATAAAAAAGATAATCTCTGGATTGGCACTAAGGAAGGCGTTTTTATTTATAATGGAAAAACTTTTTCAAAAATTGATGAAACAAACGGATTGGCTTCAAACAATATTTATCTTTTGGTTATCAATGCAGACACCACTATTTTTATTGCAACGAATAAAGGACTGGATGTTTTAAATATTGATGATTATCATGCAGGCAAAATAAATATCAATCACTATGGAAAATTAGAGGGCTTTATAGGACAAGAGTGCTACAGAAATGCAAGTTATGTAGATAATCTAAATAGAATATGGTTCGGAACAGTGAAAGGGGTTACAATTTATGACCCTTCACTCTTTAAACCGAACACAGTTCCTCCAAAATCATTAATTTCCAAACTTCAGTTATCTTACAAGGATTTTGATTCAACTCTTATTGCAAAATTTGCAGAAGGAGTAGATACAACTACAGGTTTACCGGTAAATCTTGTACTCCCGTATTTCAACAATCATATTACGTTTGATTTTGTTGCAACGAGTTTAAGTATCCCCAAAAAGGTTATGTACAGTTATATTTTGGAGGGACTTAATAAAGACTGGACACCTCCAATGCCAAAAAGTGAAGCCGATTTCCCCGGGCTTTCCGATGGTACGTACACGTTTAAAGTTCGCGCATGCAACGATGATGGCATATGGAGTGATGACATAGCTACGTTTACATTTACAATAACTCCTCCCTTCTGGAAAACCTGGTGGTTCTATACTATAGTTATTATTCTAATAATAATAGGAGTTATTTTCTACATCAAAAGGCGTGAAAGAAAGCTTATTGAAGAAAAAGAAATTCTTGAAGCAACCGTTAAAGAACGTACTGCTGAAATTCAACAGCAAAAAGAAGAAATTGAAACGCAGCGCGATGAAATTATGGATAAAAATGATGTGCTTCAGCAGCAGAAAGAAGAAATTCAGTTGCAGGCTGCCGAATTGGAAAAACTATCTATTGTAGCGAGTGAAACAGATAATGCTGTAATGATAATGGATGCTGACGGTACTTTTGAGTGGGTAAATGAAGGATTTACAAAAATGTATGGATATACACTTGAACAATTAAAGTTGTTCAGAGGCTCCAGCATTTTTGACAGTACAGGGAATAAGCACCTGCTTGAGCTTATTGAAAGCGGTGAAGTTAACAAAGAACCCATTATTTATGAATCGCTGTGTCATACCAAAAGTGGCGAAAAAATATGGGCGCAAACTACTATTACTCCCGTATTGGATGAAAATGGAAGCATCGTAAAATTGGTAGCAATTGACAGCAATATCCATCAGATGAAATTAGCTGAAGAAGAAATTCGTCAGGCAAAAGAAGAAATCGAAGCACAGCGCGATGAAATTCAGGAACAGAAAAATCTTGTTGATGAAAAGAACAAAGATATTACTGATAGTATAAATTATGCAAAGAATATACAGAATGCTATTTTGCCGGATATTAGTATTATTCAAAGGAATTTCCCGGATACGTTTGTCCTTTTCAAACCGCGTGATATTGTATCAGGAGACTTTTACTGGTATAATGAAAGCGAGCAATATGCATATTTTGCAGCAATTGACTGTACTGGACACGGTGTCCCGGGTGCGTTTATGAGTATGCTTGGTTTTGCATTCTTAAATGAAATAGTAAATAAAGATAGTGTTTTTGAACCCGATGATATTCTGAACCGTTTGCGTGGATTGATAGTGAAATCGCTACATCAGGAAGGGAAAACAACAGATTCTAAAGATGGTATGGATGTGGTGCTTTGTGTCGTTGATAAACAGAATAATAAACTTTATTTCTCCGGTGCTAACAATCCTTTGTATCTTATTCGCAATAATGAATTAAATGAATACAAGGGAGACAAAATGCCAATTGCCTATCACCTCAGAATGGATCCTTTTGCTAAATTGGAAATTGAAATTCAGAAAGGCGATACATTTTATTTCTTCTCAGACGGATTTGCCGATCAGTTTGGTGGTCCGAAAGGCAAGAAATTTATGTACAAGCATCTGAAAACATTATTGCTCGAAATTCAGGAAAAGCCCATGCAGGAACAAAATGCTTTTCTCGACACTACAATAGAAGATTGGAAAGCGCATATTGATCCCGATACAGGTCATTACTACGAACAGGTTGATGATATTCTTATTATTGGTCTTCGGTTTTAATTTATATACTCAAATTCTACAAATCCCTGATATGAAAAAACTACTTTTATTTTCAATAATTTTTTTATTCGTAATTATTTCTTATTCCCAAAATGCTGTTTTAAAAGGCAGGATAACGGATGCTCAGACAAAGGATGTTCTTATCGGAGCAAATGTTATTATTGATCCTAAAACAGGCACTTCAACCGATGTTAACGGGAAATACTCCATTAGTTTAAAACCCGGAGAATATGAGGTAACATATAAATTTATTGGTTATGCTCCCGAGGTAAAAAAAATAAAATTGAAGGATGGTGAAGTACGCGTGATGGATGTGAGCATGCATGTTGAAATTCATACGATAAATGAAATAGTAGTCAGCGCCGGAAAATTTGAACAACGATTGTCTGACGTTACAGTTTCACTTGAAGTGATGAAGCCTGCCCGCGTGGAGAGTATGAATACTACAAATCTTGATGAAGCTATAAATCAGATTCCCGGTGTAGAAATCTCCGGAGAACAGCCCAGTATAAGAGGAGGAAGCGGCTACAGCTATGGCGCGGGAACCAGAGTGCTTGTTCTTGTTGATGATTTGCCATTGTTATCGCCATCGTCTGCAGATCCGAAATGGAATTTTTTACCTGTGGAAAATATTTCACAAATTGAAGTCTTAAAAGGTGCTTCTTCTTCTTTATTCGGCTCTTCTGCATTGAATGGTGTGATTAATATACGCACTGCTTATCCCGGAGAAAAACCGGAAACAAAAATTTCAACCTTCATGGGAACGTATATGAGACCTCAAAGGACAGCACTTGTTTGGGACCGAAACGCCCCACAGTCAATGATGGGAACTAATTTTCTTCATTCTCGAAAAATTGGAAATCTTGATTTAGTTGTGGGTGGAAATCTTTTTTCTGACGACAGCTACCGTGAAAAAGAATTTGAAAAATATGGAAGACTAAATGCGAACATCAGGTACAGGGATAAAAAAATTCAGGGATTGAGTTATGGCGTGAATACAAATTATATGTATCAGGATAAGCAGGAATTTTTTCTATGGCGTCATGCAGATTCGGCATATCATCAGAATTTAAGTGCTGTTACTGAAATTCAGGGCTCTCGTTTAAATGTTGACCCTTTTGTAACCTATCATTCTGTAGAGGGACATCGTTTCAGTCTACGCTCAAGGTTTTATCATGAAAATTATATTAACCCGGATAATCAATCGCAGAATAGCAGAGCCGATCAGATTTATTCTGATTTTCAATACCAGAAAAGTCTTACAGACAGTTTTAATCTTACTGCTGGTATGACTGTGGCTTATTCAGAAGTTAATGCAAATTTATTCGGAGATCATTATGGTTCGAATATCAGTTTTTATTCGCAGGTTGATAAAAAGATAAAACGTCTTTCTTTATCCGGTGGCTTTCGTGTAGAATACGCGCAAGTGGACAGCACGCAAACCGTATCTCAATTTGAAATTGAACATAAAGGAAAAATGCTTCTCGAATTTCCTTTTTTCCCGGTATTCAGAGCGGGCGCAAATTACAGGCTTGCCGACTTTACTTACTTGCGTTCTTCTTATGGTCAGGGATACAGGTTTCCATCTGTTGCAGAGATGTACACAACAACTTCTCTCGGAGGCTTAAAGATTTTTCCGAACAGTAATTTAAGACCAGAATTGGGAGAAAGCTTTGAAATTGGTATCAAACAGGGTGTGAAAATTAGTAACTGGAGCGGTTATCTTGATGTTGCCGGGTTTTATACAAAATACAAACACATGATTGAATATACTTTTGGACTAAACAAACCTGATACAGTTCCTATCGCTACAATAGATTATTACGGATTCAAAGCTTTTAATATCGGAAATGCAGAGATTACTGGAGTTGACGTAACATTTGCCGGCGAAGGAAAATTATTCGGACTCCCTGCAACAATATTACTTGGGTATACTTATACAAATCCTATTGATCTGAATGTTGCGAACGATAGCAATAAAACAACAGACAATGCAATTCTTAAATATCGTTTTTATCACTCTGCAAAGGGAGATTTTGAAATAAGTTACAAAAAAATAACTTTTGGGTTGAGCTTTGTTTACAGCAGTTTCATGGTAAATATTGATAAAGCTTTTGAAGAACCGATTATCCCTTATTCAAATATTTATATTCTTCCCGGACTCAAAGAATACAGGGAAACACATAAAACAGGGCATATTGTATTTGATAATCGAATTGCATATCAATTATCGGACATGATAAAAGTTTCTCTCGTTACAAAAAATATTTTTAATGTAGAATACATGGCTCGCCCCGGTGACATACGTCCTCCAAGAAATATATCTCTTCAGTTTACGATGAAGTTTTAAGGAATGTGATAATGGAGCAAATAAGATTGAAATGGCAATAATAACGACAGATAAGGAAACCTCATATAACTCATGCCCCCACACTCCAACATAATAATCTACAAAACCGAAGACGGAAAAGCCAGTGTAACATTATATGCAAAAGATGATATGATTTGGATGAATCAAAACCAGCTTGCTGAACTTTTTGACACCTCTAAGCAAAACATCGGTCAGAACATTGCAAGCATATTGAAAGACAAAGAATTAAATGAAGATTCAGTTGTAAAGAATTATTTTACAACTGAATCTGATAGTATGGTTTCTTTCAAGACATTATAAATTTAGGAAAAATGTAAAAAAAACATATTAGGGCGAAATAACTTTGAAAAAAAAATATATAATATTACTGACGCTTTTATTCGGTTTAGTAGTCTATATGGAAGGGATACGAAAAGAACCTCTTAACTGGAACATAAGCCTGAACAAAGAAGATAAAATCCCTTATGGAGCTTATGTTACTTTTTCTCTGATGAAAAAAATATTTCCAAAAACTGAAATCCTTGAAAACAACTCATCCGTTTATGAACTCTCTCTAAAAAAAGATGCTGATAAAAATAATATTGTTTATATAACCGATAATTTTAGTCCTGATAAACTTGAAACAGAAAAATTGCTTGAATTGACTTCTAATGGTGCTAATACATTTATTTCATCGTTTTATTTTAATAAAAATTTTCTTGATACTCTGAAATTAAAAACAATTAACAATTTCGGGTATTCTTTAATCCCAAAATCAGGAATTAAAAAAAATGTCGTAGTTATGCTCAGATACAATCATTCAGATTCTGATACTTTTTCCATAAATCAGGCTTTCTCCGGTGTTTATTTTTCATCTTTCGATTCTTCTTCTGCAAATGTATTAGGTTATGATGAAAATGCCCATCCGAATTTTCTTAAAATTTCTCATGGAAAAGGGGTATTTTACATTCATTCCATGCCATTGATTTTCTCAAACTACAACCAGCTTTACGGCTCGTATGAATATGCTGCCTCTGTTCTTTCATATCTGCCAAAGCGCAATACAATTTGGGATGAATATTATAAACCCGGAAGAAAACAAATTGCAACGCCCATTCGCTACATTCTTTCACAACCATCGTTAAAAGCTGCATATATTTTACTTCTGGCTGGACTTGCGTTTTACATTATTTTTGAAGCTAAAAGAAGGCAAAAAATAATACCCATTTTGCATCCGCCAGAAAATAGTTCTGCAGAATTTGCGGAAACAGTCGGGAAATTATATTTCAACCATGCAGACCACAGGGATATTGCAATTAAAAAATTCGGATTTTTCTGTGAAATACTGCGGAATCGTTTTAACATACAGGAAATAAAATTTGAAGAGGCATTTTATAAAAAACTTTCGGAACAAACAGGAGCAGATTTTAAAACTGTCAGTACAATTTTCATGAGCGCATCGTTTCATAAATCAACCGGATGGATAACAGAAAATGAGCTGATACGCTTCGTGAAATTATTGGAAAAATTCAAAGAACAAATTAAATAAAAACACACATGGAAGAAAATTTTTCAAACAGAATTGACTTAACACAATTAAGTTCATCTATAGAAAAAATTAAAAAAGAAATTAGTAAAATAATTATCGGACAAAATGAGATGATTGAACTTATGCTTGCCGCTGTATTAGCCGATGGACACGTATTAATCGAAGGTGTACCGGGCATTGCGAAAACACTGACTGCAAAGCTTGTTGCAAAAACACTTTCATCTGAATTTTCACGTATTCAGTTTACACCGGATTTGATGCCGTCTGATATTCTGGGAACATCAGTTTTTAACCCTGCAATTACTGCTTTTGAATTTAAAAAAGGACCTTTGTTTTCAAATATAATTTTGATTGATGAAATCAACCGCTCTCCGGCAAAAACCCAATCAGCGCTTTTTGAGGTTATGGAAGAACGACAGATTACAGTTGATGGAATTTGTTATAAAATGGAAAAGCCGTTTCTTGTATTTGCCACTCAAAACCCGCTTGAACACGAGGGAACTTATAGACTACCGGAAGCGCAATTAGATAGATTTCTGTTTAAAATAGAACCTCAGTACCCTTCTCTTGAAGATGAAGAAAAAATTCTTAATAGTCATCACGAAAGAAAAGGAAAAAAAGAAACAGAAGAACTGGAGCAAATAATCAACATGCACGAATTGGCAACAATTCAGGATACTGTTAAAAGCATTGTTATTGAAGAAAATCTTATAAAATATATTGCGCAATTAGTTAATAAAACAAGAAACAATGGATCTTTATATCTTGGGGCTTCTCCCAGAGCATCTATTAATATTATGAATGCTTCAAAAGCCTTTGCTGCAATGCGGGGAAGAGATTTTGTAACTCCCGAAGATATTCAATACGTAATTTATCCGGTACTTGTTCACCGTATAATTCTCAGTCCTGAAAAAGAAATGGAAGGTTTAAAGCCAAAGGATATTATTAAGGGGATTGTAAATTCTGTGGAAGTTCCAAGGTAGTGTGTGTATGGAAATTAATAATTGTACTGCAATTAGTCCTTGATTTTTATCAAAAAACAATCATCCGATCTTTCAATTAAATCAAAATTATAATTCATTTTAATATCATTCATAACCGCTTCTTCACAAACAAGAACAATCTCGCCAGGGAGTAGTTGTTGAGAATGCTTCACAGAAATATCAAAACCTTTTTCCTGCATCATTAATTTGTAGAAAAGAATATGTGAATGATTGTTTTTATCGTTAAAAAAATAATTATTTGCGACCGTATATTTTTTGGGTGCATGCTCTGATTTTATAAATGCTGCATAGGGAAGTTGATTTTCTTTCTGCATATAAATTTTCAATATCAGATAGGAATACGTCAGGCAAAACGCAGAAATAAAACCAATACTAAAAAGAAGCATAAATTTTCGTTTAATTTTTTCTCTGAATTCAAGATAAAAAGAATAAAAAACAAAAGCAATAAATATTGAAAATAGCGGATATAGTGGCAAGTCGTACCACTCAAGTTTTGTTTCCGAAACTGATATCTGAACAAAATAAAAAACTATTATAAATAAGAAAAATTGAAATGAATTTTTTCTTTCAGCGGTAAATGCTGCACAAAACTTTAAAAAGATAATCAAAGCTAAAGCAAATAAGATTATCCACGGAAAAAAACGCTCTGAAAAAAGATTTGCCAGATAAAAAAAATATCCTCCGCTGTGTCCTTCATAAACATTAAAAAATCTACCGGCTTCATTTTTAATAACTGCATCAATATAGCCGGGATTTATCTGTTCACGAAGAAAATAATAGAAAAAAATTAAACCGATTGAAAGAAAAGCTGCAATATAAAAATGAATATTCTTAAAAAGGAATTTGAGTTTTCTTTTATAAATTACAAATGCAAAAATGGGCAGGAAAAATAAAAGCGCTTGAACACTTTTTGTCATAAATGCTAAAAAGAAAAAAAGTGCTGAAATGTAAAGAAATTTGATACTTAAAGCTTCTCCCATTATAGCCAGATAAAAGAACAAACTCATAGCAGTAGTAAGCAAAACAAAGAGGGCGTCATAATCTGCACTGCGGGCTCCATGCGCATAAATAAACCCGTAGGATGAAACAAGAATAAGCGAAGCAAAAATTCCGGGAACAATTGTTTTATAAAATCTCTTCGTTGACCAGATGATCAGAAAACACAAAGCCAATGCAGATAATACAGAAGGAAGCCTGACAGCAAACTCACTTATCCCAAAAATTTTCATTGAAACAGCCTGCAAAAAAATTAACAATCCGGGCTTCGTATTCCACATATCGGGACTGCCATCAAAATAAGAAATAAAAAAGTTTCCATTCTTCAACATTTCAAAAGCATTCACTGCAAGCCGTGATTCATCCCAAAGAGCAAGAGCAGCTTCTCCTAAACGGAAAAATAAAATAAAAACTATGAGGATTATACTTATGACAATGAAAACAGTGCTTTGAATATTTTTCATTTTATACATTGTATTGGTTTTTCGACATTTTTTGTGGATAAATAATTAAAATATTTAAGACAAGTGTTGCCAGGCTATTTTCAAACGGAAAATACCCTCGAGGTTTCAGCGCACCTGCCGAGTATAAACCTCGAGGGTGTTTTCATTGCATAATTAGCCGGGTATTTAAACATTCACTAATTTGGGCGAATAACCATTATATTAAGAAAAACAAAAATAAAAATAAAATGGTATTTTTGTAAAAATAAAAAATACACTTTTGATTTTTTTTAGGCAATTATACCTCAATCAGAAATTCTATGTTATCATAGTCATAGTGATTTTGTTTTTTATTATCGGTAATTTCTTCTCTTTCTTTTTCATTGCAGGAAAAATCCTTACACTGATTTTCTGCGCATTATTTGTAACAGATATTTTACTTCTTTTTCGAAAAAAAGAACTCGTAACGGCTATGCGTTTTACTCCTGAAAGGCTTTCCAACAGCGATATTAACGAAGTGGTCATCTATATCAAAAATAAACACACGCATGTTCTTCATATTACTATTATTGATGAAGTCCCGGATCAATTCCAGTTGAGGGATTTTAAAATTAACACACAACTAAAGCCCGGCGAAGAAAAACAATTCAAATATTCATTGCGACCTCTTTCTCGCGGAGAATATGGATTTGGGCGTATCAATATTTACATTTCAGGTTTTGTACGCTTTATATCCAGACGCTGTATTTTTGAAGAGCCCAAAATTGTCCCTGTTTATCCTTCATTTTTACAGATGCGGAAATATGAATTACTGGCTATTTCAAACAGGTTATCGGAAGCAGGAATAAAAAAAATCAGAAGCATTGGTAGAAATATTGAATTTGAACACATCCGAAAATACAATACAGATGATGATTTCCGAAGCATAAACTGGAAAGCCACAGCGCGAAAAGGAGAATTAATGGTAAACCAATATCAGGAAGAAAAATCACAACAGGTATATAATATTATTGATATAGGTCGTGTAATGAAAATGCCATTCGGAGGTTTGAGTCTTTTAGATTATTCTATTAATGCCGCACTGGTACTTGCGAATATCTCAATACACAAACAAGATAAATCCGGCTTAATTACATTTTCAAACAAACTCCACACATTTCTTCCGGCAGAAAAACGTAACAACCAAATGATGAAAATACAAGATGTTCTTTATAAAATAAACACACAGTTTGAAGAAAGCGATTACGAGCTGCTATACGTGAATTTGAAAAAATATATCAGTCAACGAAGTCTTGTTATTCTGTATTCAAATTTTGAAAGTATTTTGTCTATGCAACGACAAATAAAATATCTTCAAATGATAGCTAAAAATCATTTATTAGTAGTTGTATTTTTTATTAATACAGAAATTCAGAAAATGCTATTAAAAAAAGTGGAAAACCTTGAAGAAATATACATAAATACAATAGCAGAAAAACAATTTTCAGAGAAAAAACAAATGATCAGGATACTTCAGAAAAGCGGCATTCAGGCAGTACTTACAGAACCCGAAAATTTAACAGTAGCAACGCTGAATAAATATCTGGAGATAAAAGCCAAAGGTTTAACTTAATTTGGTGATTTCGACTTAATTCGGCTTCGCTCACTACAAGCCGCTCAATCATCAAATTAATTCATATTAACAGGATTGTATTGCTTCAAAATCACTTCGCTTTCCTCGTTCGATTCCTCAATGATTTTATTTATTTTCTTCACACAATCGGCAATCTTGTCTGTCATTTTAGCTGCGGAGAAAACTTTAATCATGCCCTCAAGTTCTGCTATTTTTATGATTTTGGCAACTGTGTAGGGATATATAATGTCAACGCCCCATTCATCTTTATGTTTCAACTGATGATAATATTTAATCGCGTGTTCCATGATGAGCTAAATCAATTTAGTATTAGCGTTCAAAAATATTAAAATAATTATCACATCATAAGAAATTTTTGTTTTTTTTGATTAAAAACTAAAAAATAATTCAGACTTTTGCCGCCCGATGAATACAAATAATAGCACCATCTGGACAAGAGATTTTATTTTGCTTTGCCTTGCTACACTACTTATGGCAACAGCATTTTATTTTCTTATTCCGACCCTGCCTGTTTTCATTACAGAAATCATTAAAGCTGAAAAAGGAGTTACCGGAGCAATCCTTGCAGCATTCACTGTATCTGCTTTAATCGTGCGACCTTTTGTAGGATATGCCCTTGACAGATGGGGAAGAAAAGTAATTTATCTGATTTCATTTTTCCTGATGATGTTGCTTTTTAACGGCTATGTTTTTGCAAGTACAATTTTTTTGATGGTGTTAATGCGTTTAGCACATGGCTTTGCATGGGGAATAACATCTACGGCAGGTTCTACCATTGTTGTTGATTTGCTTCCGCCCTCAAAACGAGGGGATGGTCTGGGAATTTTTGGATTGGCAATGCCTCTTGCAATGTCGCTTGGACCCTTGCTTGGCATTTTTATTGTGCAAAAAATGGATTATGCCTCCATGTTTATTACCGGAAGTTTTGTGTGCCTTTTAGGATTTTTTCTTCTTTTATTTATAAAATATCCCCACTACCCGCTTCCTGAAAAGCCCAAACCCTTTTCAGCAAAAAATCTGATTGAAAAAAAATCAATTCCAATGTCTGTGAATGTTATATTTCTTATTCTTGCTTATGGCGGAATCATATCCTTTATTAGCCTTTATGCAAAAGAATGTAAAGTTACAGACACAAGTTTGTTTTTTATTCTTTTCGCAATCGGCATAGGAGTTGCGCGTATATTTGCAGGAAAAATTTTCGACAGAAAAGGGCCAAAAGGAATATACACTGCGGGAATTCTCTTGCTTACAACCGGACTTTGTATTCTTGCCTTTGCAAAAAATTCCCATGGACTGCACATTGCTGCAATAATTCTTGGAATTGGAAATGGTACTATTTTCCCGGTTACACAAGCTATAGTAAATAACATGGTAGAAATCCATCGCAGGGGAGCTGCTAACTCTACCTTGTTTACAGCTTTTGATCTTGGAATTGGTGCAGGAATGGTTATCACCGGAACTTTATCTGATATTGTATCCCTTTCAAATACTTATCTATTTTTTGCGATCATGTGCATTGCAAGCCTTATTCATGCACATGTTTTTGTTTTTCCGCATTATGATAAAAATAAAATAAAATAACCGTTGGTTTCGTCGCTGCGGCGACAAGCTCAACCAACGGTTATTTTATTTAACGAATACCTAATTCATATCAGCAATTGCTGTTTTCTTGCAGGCACTAATTCAGCTTAAACTGAATTGGTAGCGTCAGCTCAACATCCACTGTTTTGCCTTTGTCTTTTCCAGGATTCCAATCAGGCATCGAAGCAACAACACGAACAGCTTCTGCATCGAGTTCCTGATTCACTCCCTTTACTACTCTTACATTACTGATTTTCCCTTTTTTGCCCACAATAAAAGAAACAAATACTTTTCCTTGTATTCCCTTTTTCTTGGCATTTTCAGGATACTTAACATTGGCAATTAAAAAATTTACCATAGCTTCATGTCCCCCTTTAAATTCAGGCATTACTTCTACAGTTTTATGAACTTTTTTTCCAGATTCTCCAATTGAATTTTTAGCATTTTGTTCTTCAACAGATCCGGGAACAGGCGGCGGGGGGGGCGGGGGCGGAACATCGCTATTTATCTGCGATTCTGAATTTGTTACATTATCCTGAACTAAAGGTTCCGGATTTTCCTTATTACTACAGGCAAATACTAAAATAAATGCTGAAATAAATGGTATTACCAGCATAATTTTAAATCGTGCCGGTAAAGGTGATTTCATTTTGGTCATCATAATAAACCTCCTTTTGATTAATGATTTGTTAAAATTATTTGAAAGATCATTTACCTGCGCCCCAATTGACATCGTCAACAAAAGCTGCTGGTATTTTGCCTTCTCATACCCTTTCAGTAATACTCCTTCATCAGCAAGATATTCATGAACTTCTTTAAGCGAATACCTGAAAAACCATACTACAGGATTGAACCACTGAAAGACCGTGAGAAGCTCCAGAACGACAATATCAAAAGAATGAAACTGCTTCACGTGAATAAGCTCATGAGCAATGATCTTCTCAGCATCATCTTTTTGCATTTTGTCGTTCAGAAAAACTAAATTAAAGAAAGAAAACGGCGCATAATTCGCATCCGTGGAAACTATATAGAGACCCTCCTTTCTGGTAATACCAAAGCGCTTAACAAGGCGGGATAATTGCAATATTTGAAATAAAAAACGAAATAAAAACAAAGTAGCACCTGTAATATAAATAATCATAAGAACCTGATAAATATTCAAATTCTCATTTAGGGCGCTATTAAAACCGTTCTCAGTAATAGTAATCGTTTGAAGCAATTCAGCATACTGATCCCCTGTTGCATCTACGCTAACAGGAAAACTAAACAAAGGTAAAAACAGAGATAAAACTATTGAACCCATCAAATAAAAGCGGTTCATAAAAAAGAAAGTATCCTTTTTGAGAAACAGCCAATATACACTATATAATAATGTCAGGCTGGCGATTGATTTTACTGTGTAAAAAAAGAAGGCTTCCATAGGTTTTATTTATTTTCTTACGTATTCATCGTTCATCCATATTCAATCATCGTTCCATCTATATTCAATCATCGTTCATCCATATTCAATCATCGTTCCATCTATATTCAATCATCGTTCCATCTATATTCAATCATCGTTCCATGGAACGATGCTACAATATAATTATGGAACAATTCTACGTTTTTTTTAATTTCAATTACTACATTCTACTTGTTCTTTATTTTCTTCGTTTTTTTAATCTTTTCTTCCATCATCGCTTTTACTTCTTCAAGTTCTTTTAATGAAAGTTTTTTTTCAGTTGTAAAAAAAGAAACCATCTGCCGAAAGGAATTACTGAAATAATTTTTTACTACCCCTTTCATAAAATCTTTTGTATATTTTTCTTTAGCTACCAAAGGAAAATACTCGTGGGTTTTTCCATAGGCTTTATGGTCAACAAAACCTTTTTTTTCAAGTATCCTTACAATAGTAGATACTGTATTATAGGCAGGTTTTGGTTCAGGTATTTTGTCCACGATATCCTTTACAAATCCTTTTTCTATTTTCCAGAGAATCTGCATAATTTCTTCTTCTGCTCTTGTTAATTCTTTCATAATTTTTTATTATAACTATTTTATTAGTACTATAACTAATTTTTTAGTTTTATATTGTACAAACATACAACTAATTTTTTAGTTATACAAATTATTAATTATTTTTTTACATTATATTATTGTATAAAAAAGGATTCTTTTCATGCATCACCAAATTTTTACAAAATGCATCCATATCATCTTTGGACATTATTTCACCATGACCTCCAATAATTTTTTCAATTTTGTGTTTTCTTTTCTGAAGCCATTTTTTCACATGCCCCCTTCTTAAGCTCAATTGCTTATCAGCATTACAAATATGATGTTTTCCGTATTTTGTAAAAATATCTCCCGAAAACAAAAGTTTTAATTCCGGTACATATATTAGAATATCACTTTCTGAATGCGCTTTTCCAAAATAAATCATGTCGAATGATACATCGCCCATTGAAATAAACAGACTATCTGTAAAAGTTAAACCTGGAAAATTTAGTTGTTTCTTTTCCAATAAATCATTATACGCTGAAAAGTATCTTGCTTTCTGACAATACGCATCGCACCAGTCTACAGAAGAGGAATCAACCATTTTCAATTGATTATTGTAACTTTCAATCGTTTTCAAAAGATTTTTCGATACATTTTCAGGATTTTTTATTTGTTCTTGCATCTCTTTAATACAATTGACATGTGCAACGATTTCGGCATCATTAAACACTAAATTTCCGCCTGTATGATCCGGATGACCATGTGTATTAATTAATAGCGCACAATATGTCTTGCTAAAAACTTTTTCAAATTGTTTTCTGTATTGTTTCGTAAGAGAATAGGAAATTCCTGCATCTATTACAACAATTCCTTTTGAAGTATTAATAGCAGTAACAGCATCGGCACCCATCTTTACGAGTACCGCTTTATCGCAAAGATTTATGCATTTGATATACGAATTAATTTTATTCAAGAAAGCATTATTTTCATCCGGCAATCGGGTAAAGCCAGCTAAAATAAATGCCAGAATTAAAACAACTAAGATTAAAAATGGTTTATACTTAGTAATCGTATTAAACGGTATCATATTGTTTATTTTTATTAGGGTTTTACTATTTGCTTTCTATTCGCTATGGATATATTTTTACCAATATCCTTAATACGTTTTGTTGCAAAATCTTTATATGAAATTCCTATTGATTCCGGGTTGCTTTTGGCTTCAGGTACAAGTGCCAGATATTTTTTATAATACGCTAAAGCTGTTTTTCTGTCGTCCATTTCATAATCGTATTGATAAGCCAGTTTAAACATACGAACCCGGTTTAAGCTATCTGTTAAATAAGCTTTGAAAATATATTCTGTTGCTTTTTCTGTTTCTTTTTTTGCATTATAGGCATCTCCGGTTTCAGAATATATCATAGCAAGAAAAGAATTTTCAGGGGTAATTAAATTTAATGTTTTGGAAAGAAAATAAAGCCCGGTATCAGGACTAAACGTACGACAATGACAAACACCCAGATAAAAACAAACTTCAGAATCAGTACTGTCTGCGTTATACACTTCCGAAAAATAATGCGCAGCTTCCTGAAATTGCTCCAAGCGATATAAAGAAAGCCCCAAATATTTGTTAACAAATTTTGATGATTCCCCTATTCCACATTGATTGTTATACTGACCAAATCGTGCAATTGCAGGTTCATATTGTTTATTCAGATAATAAAAATACCCGCACCATTTATTTACTTCCTTTTGAGTAGAATCAAGCTGCCTGAAGCTCTCTGTCAGTTGGAGCCCTTCCTGATAATTTTTTGTTTTAATAAATAAATTCGCAAGCCGCGTAAGAAGGACAATGCTGTTCGGATTTACTTCAAGTGCTTTGCGATTAAAATAAATTGCAGAATCAAATACATTTGTTTCACTATAACAAAGACCAGCCTGACTTAGTAAATAAGAATTTTCCATTTCATTACCCAATAATTCAAGATATATTTTTTTCGCAGATGCCGCAGCATCAGAAGCAAGTAAGGTATTTGCCATTTGAATTTTAAAAGTAATATTTTCCGAATCAAGCAAAAGCAATTTAGAGTAGGTTTCATACGCACTCTGATTATCGGAGGTTATTTTGTAAAGATTTGCCAGTTCAGCAAGAAGGAAAACATTCGTTTCGTCAATCAATAAGCCCTTTTTTAATGATTTAATTGCTTCCGAATAATTAAAAGATTCCTTTAAGGCAATTCCTTTAAGCAAATAAATTTCTGTATTTAATGAGTCGCTTTCAAGAGCTTGGTTGGCAATTAACAGAGCATCCTTATATTTGTATTTTTGCATCAGAAGTTTTATTTCTGAAATAGAAAGATTCTCCTGAGCATGCCCTGAATAAAGAGAAAAAACAAACATCAGAAGTATAAATATAATATGTTTTAAAGATTTCATTTTCATTACTTTTCTTTATAACTAAATTTTTAGTTATTTTAGTATTCAAACATACAACTAAATTTTTAGTTATTATATTTTATTCGATAAAATCATATTTTCATTCGGTCAAACTGATTAAGAAAACTGTAAAATCAGAAAAAGAATCATTATTGTCCGACAAAAAAACAGGGTACTCTTACGGAGCTTAAATTGTTTGATTTTATTCGTTTTATAAACAGTTAATTTCCTGCAAGTGGGACAGGCTCAACGGAGTTCCTTTATTATTTAGTCACGCCTGCCTGCCTCAATGGCTTGAGTACGGCTGGCAGGTAGTGACGTACTGTTTATAAAAACAATAATATATATAAATTTTGAAGCTCCGTAGGAGTGCCCTGTTTATAAAACGGGTTGTAATAACAAGTTTTTGTTAAATATCAAATTTATATTGGACAATAATGATTTATTCAGTATTCACAAAACCTCAACTTTGATTTCACAAACTGGAACGATAGCAAAAATGTAACAGAAAATGAAGACATCGCAGAAATAAACGATGAAAAAAAATATTCAAAAGCAGGGGAAAAGTAGCAACAATGTGCAAAAGATTTTTTTTCAACAACTTATCAGCCCACTGAAAAGTTTTGTATAAATCTTATACTTTTGCAAAAAAAATTCCATCCATGAAAAACAGAAGTTTAGTTTCCATTGAAGATTACAGCAAAGAAGAATACATGAAAATTCTTGCTCTTGCTGAAAAATTTGAAGCCAATCCGGTTCAGAACATTTTAAATGGCAAAGTAGTAGCTACTTTATTTTTTGAACCTTCAACCCGTACAAGGTTAAGCTTTGAAAGTGCCGTAAATAAATTAGGAGGAAGAGTAATTGGTTTTTCTGACACAAGCTCAACAAGTGTTTCAAAGGGCGAATCGCTGAAAGATACAATCAAAACAGTTGCAAATTACAGCGACCTTATTGTAATGCGACACCCGATAGAAGGCAGCTCGCGTTATGCCAGCGAGGTTTCAAGGGTTCCTATTATCAATGCAGGTGATGGAGCAAACCAACATCCCACTCAAACGCTTCTTGATTTGTATTCGATTAACAAAACTCAGGGGAAGCTCGACAATTTGCATATTTTCCTTATCGGGGATTTAAAATATGGAAGAACCGTACACTCTCTTATTATTTCTTTAGTTGATTTTAACCCTACATTTTATTTTATATCGCCAAAAGAATTAATGATTCCCGGCGAATACAAACTCATGCTTGACAGAAAAGGAATCAAATATTCAGAGCACCTTGATTTTACAGATATTGTTGAGAAGGCAGATATTATTTACATGACCCGCATTCAGAAAGAACGCTTTTCTGACCCGATGGAATACGAAAAAACAAAAAATTCGTATGTGTTAAAAAATAACATGCTTGCAAATGCAAAATCGAATCTTAAAATATTGCACCCGCTTCCAAGAGTAAATGAAATTAATACCGATGTGGATGATACCGAACAGGCCTATTATTTCACTCAGGCACTGAATGGGGTGTATGTGCGACAGGCAATCATGACATCTATTTTTGGGTTGTTGTAAATAGGATTGGGATTGTGGATATTGACATGTGGATACGTTGCATGCAACGTATTTACATGCCATACATGCCATCAGGATATTCAATGTCTGTTAAAAATAAACCTTGCGGTGGCACAGATTGACCGGCATTGCAGCGATTTTTATCTTCAATAATTTTTCTAAAGTCATTGAGTGATATTTTTTTATGCCCTACATCTAAAAGCGTTCCTACAATGGCTCGTACCATATTTCGTAAAAAACGATCAGCCTGAATTGTAAAAACAAAAACGCCCTTCTCCTGCTCTTCCCAAACAGCTTTCATAATTTTACAATTATTGGTTTTTGTGTCAGAATGCAATTTGCTGAAACTTGTAAAATCGGAATATTCAAATAAAATCATTGCAGCACTGTTCATTAATCCGATATCAAGAGGATGAAAAAAATAAGCAGCAAAATCAAGCATAAATGGATTCTTTTCAGTACAAAGAAAATACTGATACGTTCGTGAAATGGCATCAAAGCGGCTATGGGCTTCAGATGGAACAGGAAAAATAGTTTTCACTGAAATATCCTTAGGCAAAAAAGAATTCAATTTAAAACACAATTGCAAAAGATCAAATTCTACTTCGCTGTCAAAATGTGCAACAAAATATTTGGCGTGAACACCTGTATCTGTGCGGCCTGCACCAATTGTTTCCATTTCTGAATTTAACAAAAGGCTTAAGACCTTATCTAAAGTACCCTGTATTGTTACTGCATTTTTTTGCAATTGCCACCCGTGATAATTTTTGCCTAAATACGAAAGTTCTATAAAGTATCTGGTTTTCAAGATTTTTCAAAAAAATATTTTGTGTTTTATATGCAAATTTACAAATTTATTTTCCCTTTATTAAAAATAATCATTAGTTTTGTTATTCTTATGAAGATTTAATAATGCGTTACACTCTTAATATTCTGATATTTTTCATCCTGATAGGAGTTAATTCTGTTGCCATTTCTGCAATAGATCCAAAGCAGGAAATTGACAGTCTTGAGAATAAACTGAAATCAGCAAAAGGTAATCAAGCTATATCAATTATTAATCAACTTGCCGATAAATACAGGGTTTTTAATGTTGATAAAAGTATTGAGATGGCAAACGAAGCACTTGAAAAATCTAAAAAGGCAGGCAATGAAAAAGAACAGGCTGATGCGCTGAATAATCTCGGAAAATCTGCTGTAGCAAAAGAAAAATTAAATGAAGCTATTAATTATTTTCAATGGTCATTTGATTTGAGTAATAAATCAAAGTATGTTGAAGGAATATCAAAATCGCTTAATAATATTTGCTTTGTTTATGGCAGGCTGAGAGATTTTCCGAAAGTAGAAGAATATCATAAAAAAGCGATAAAAATTCTTAAAGAACTTGAAAGCAAAGAAGAATTAGGAAATATCTATCTTTCATTTGGTGATGCATATAAAAGAAACAGCCAGCCCGACAAAGCAAAAGAATGTTTTGAAAGTGCCCTTGCAAACTACAATATTGTAAATAACAAAGAAAAAATCGCTCAAACAAACGATAATCTCGGTGGTATTTATATTGAATGGAGCGATTATGCAAAAGCTATAAAATACCTGAACACATCTCTTGAATTAAGAAAACAAGTTGGCGATAAACAAAAAATTATTTCCACACAAAGTATTCTTGGTTATGCTTATTCTCTGAAAGGAGATTTTGAAAAAGCAATTTCTTTTTATCAGGAAAATCTGAAACTTTCACAAGAAATAAATTACGGTCCCGGTATAGCCAATTCCTACAACAGCATCGCACCCATTTACATCAAAATGAACCAGTATGAAAAAGCAATTGAATATTTCGAAGAAGCGCTTGGCATCTACGAACAAATGGGAGCTTCCGGAAAAGAAATTGCCGGCTGTATGAATAATTTGGGTAATGCATATAAAGAATTAAATGACAGAAAAAAAGCGATTGAGTACTATGAAAAAGCTTTAGGTATACTTGAAGAATCAGGCGCAAATAATTCAGAGCTTGCTACATTACTTGTTAATATTGGCGATGAATACGAAAAATCTGAAAAAAATAATAAAGCACTTGAATTTTATCAAAAAGCGTTTCGCCTTCATGAAGATGTAGGGAATAAAGAAGGTATGGCAAATTCTCTATTTCATATTGGTTCTATAAATATAAAGATTAAAAACTTCCATTCAGCACTTGAGCAATTCAACAAAAGCCTGAGTATTTCTCAGGAAATAAATTCACAATCGCTCATATTAAGTAATCTTCAGAAAATTTCAGATACTTACAAAGCGATGGGCAACTACGACAAAGCGCTTGAATATAAAGACCAATATATGATGGTCAAAGAAATTATGTTTAATAAAGAGCTCAACGGACAGGTTGCTGAATTGCAAACAAAATTTGATATGGGGAAAAAGCAGCACCAGATTGAATTAATGCAGAAAGAAAGCGAAGTTCAGGCTACACGACAAAAATTTATTGTAATAGCATCCATTATTGGCTTACTTACCTTAATTGTTACTGTTTTCTTCATGTACAACCGCTACCGGATGAAGAAAAAATCGCATGCTGCGCTTGAAATCCGCAACCAGCAAATTATGCAGCAAAAGGAAGAAATTGAAGCACAACGAGACGAGATCGAACACCAGAAAGAACTTATTGAAGAGGCAAATCATGAGGTTATGGACAGCATACGTTATGCGAAACGAATACAGTCTGCCGTGCTTCCAAGCAAAGAATTTCTTGATAATCTTTCGCACGAACATTTTATTATTTTCAAGCCTAAAGATATTGTTTCAGGAGATTTCTACTGGATGACAAAACGTAATGAGTGGACTATAATTGTTGCTGCAGACTGTACGGGACACGGTGTTCCGGGAGCATTTATGAGCATGCTGGGCATTAGTTTCTTTAATGAAATTATTGCAAAACCCCACGTTCAACATGCAGGGCAGGCACTTGATGAACTTCGTACGCTTATCATAAAATCATTGCAGCAAAAAGGAATTCCTGGCGAACAAAAAGACGGAATGGATCTGGTGTTTTTAGCTATTAATGAGGAAACAATGACGCTGGAATTTGCCGGAGCCAATAACTCTATGTTTCACTTGCGTAACGGAGAGTTAACAGAATATAAAGCAGACAAGCAGCCGATTGCCATTTATATTGACATGAAACCCTTCACAAATCATATTGTGGAATTGCAGAAAGGCGATGTGATTTATATGGCTTCAGATGGCTACCAGGATCAGTTTGGCGGTCCCAAGGGGAAAAAATTCATGATCAAACAAATGAAAAATATGTTTGTCGAACACTATGCCAAACCCATGGAAGAACAAGGTAGAATCTTCGATCAAACATTTTCAGACTGGCTTGCATATATTGACCCTGTAACCAATCAACCCTTTACACAGATAGATGACGTAATTCTTATCGGTGTTCGGATTTAATATAAGTCCGCCAATAAAAACTTATTTTTCGCCACAAAATTACAAAATTGCAAAACTTCACGAACTTGTCTGCCGAAGCCAGAGTACAGGCAGGTTATGACTTTTTGTATTTATAGGATTTTCGGAGTAGACTCAAGGAGTTTTGGATTGATACACCGTTTAAAAAGTAGAAGCTGATGAAACAAGAAAATGCTATTAAAATATTTGAAGAAAAAAAAGTACGGAAGTTTGGGATAGAGTACAGGAGAAATGGTACATTTCAATAATTGATGTAATAGAAATTTCTGCTTTTCCACGATTTTATTTCGCATTCTCTTTTTAAAGATGCTATTTTTGTTTCATAACTCTCATAATACACTAACGCCCAATCTCCTGTTTTTCCTGTGTATCCACTATGGTTCGTATTGTGTTTTTTCAGCCTTTCTGCAATATCTTGCGTTACACCAATGTAGTACTTATCCCTATTTCCTGAATATAATATGTAAGTGAAATAACTCATATAAAGAAAAAACCCCACTAATGCAGGGTCTTTTGTCTTGTGGGAACTACTGGGGTCGAACCAGTGACCCCCTGCTTGTAAGGCAGGTGCTCTAAACCAACTGAGCTAAGCTCCCTTTAAAGAGGATGCAAAAATAAAGCTAAATTTCATCTTTCCAAAAAATTATCGAGAAATTTTTATCTTAAATTTAATGCCATAATTATCAGGATTTTAGATTCTGCAAATGTTCAATAGTTTACTTTTGATCTATTTGTTAAATCCTAAAAACAGGATAATTTTTGATATAAAAATTGAAAAAAAGCCTTGTTTATCCGGGTCTTTTATTTATCTGATAACAGTTACAGTTCCCGTTTGTGGTTCTGATCCATCATTTAGGTTTAGAATATACACATAAGAACCAGTTGTTACTTCATTCCCATTGTATGTCCCGTCCCATGGTTCAGTAAAATATTTTTCTGACTGGAAAATCATTAATCCCCATCTGTTGTATATTTCAACCTTTGCTTTTGGATACAAATCAATATGTTTTAAAATCCATTTATCATTTTTCCCATCTCCGTTGGGCGAGAATGCTGTTGGAATATCAAGGCAGGTTTTATCAATGGTTTCTACAATAATTGTTTCTGTTTTTGTACAGGAATTTGCATCAGTTATTGTAACCATGTAGGTTCCGGCAATAAGACCTGAAGCTGTAGCATTTGTCGCTCCGTTTGACCAGAGATATGAATACGGAGCTGTTCCATTAGATGCAATCACACTGGCTATTCCATCATTATTTCCAATGCAACTCGCGGGAGTACTGTCGTGAGCAGCTATCATTGATACAGGCTGAAGAACAATTGCGGATGCTGTATCAGAACATCCATTTGCATCAGAAACTGTAACTTCATATAATCCTGCTATTAGATTTACTGCAACAGAATCAGCCTGACCATTAGACCATGCAAAGTTATACGGAGAAGTCCCTCCGTTGCCAACAGCCATAATTGAGCCATCTGCAAAGCCATAACAAGAAGCAGGTGTAACCGTCAATGAAACTGCAATATCAACATCGGAAGATGTTATAATTACAGAATCGGATACAATACAATTATTATTATCGCTTACTGTTACATAGTATGTTCCTGCTGTCAGATTAACAGCAATCGAATCATTAGTAACAGGGCTGGTTGACCATATAAATGAATATGGGAGTGTTCCACCGGAAACATCTACCCATGCGCTTCCATCGCTTCCTCCCGGACACAATACTGGACTTGAAAAAATCGAGTCAATAGAAACAGGCAGCGGTTGAGATAAAAATACATTACTTACATACGTGCATCCGTTCTGATCGCTTACAGTAACGGAATAATTATCTGAAACCAAGCCTGTGGCAGTTTGTATCGTTTGCGGTGGTGTAGTACTCCATATATAAGAAAAAGTACCTGTTCCGCCTGAAGCATTCATCGTAGCTGTACCATTTGTTCCTCCAAAACAAGAAATATTTGTTTGTGTTAAAGTTCCAGTAATTGCAGCAGGTTCTGTTAGTGTAATCAGTGTATCTGCATGACAACTTCCTGCATCTTCAATAAAAATATCATAAGTACCGCTACCCAAGCCTGTAAAAGTATTATTAGGAAACAATTGTTGTCCATTATTAATACTGTATAAAACAGCATCGCCGGAATAAATAGTAATCTGACCATCTGTAGAACCAAAACAATTTGCATTGCTCACAACAATACTGTCTATTACAGGTTCGGTTAAGCTTGTTATTGTTGTCGGCATTGATGTCTGACAATTATTGCCATCCCTTACAATAATAACATAAACACCAATATCTAATCCTGAATAATTAATAGCAGAAGAAAAATTAGCACCATTATTTATTGAATATTGTAAAGGATTTGTCCCATTAGCATAAATATCAATTGTTGCATTGGGAGTCGCACAGCTTGTTACCTGTGTAGTAATAACAGAGTCAATATCCGGAGCAGGATTAATCGTAAGAACCATTGTATCCCTTGTAAATGTGCATGGACCGGCAGGATCGTCGGAGGTAATAATCAATTGAACAACTCCCGCAGTAATATCAGCAACAGAAGGAGTATACATCGGGTGCAAGGTATTCGGATTATTGAACGATCCGGTACCGCCGGAAACCCAGTTTACACCCGTAGCACTTCCACTCATGGAGCTTGAAGAAATTGTAAAGGAAGCCCCTTCACAAATTGCAGCATCAACACCAGCATAAACAACAGGGGCAGCATTTATTAATAAAATCATTTGATTCGCAGAAGCATTGCAGGGTCCGGCAGGATCATTTGTTGTAATCGTAAGTATTACATTTCCCGCACTTATATCCTGAGGAGAAGGAGTATAAACAGGTGTAGGAGAATGAACATCGTCAAAACTACCGTTTCCTGAAGTAGTCCACGTATACGAAGTTGTACTGCCGGAAGTATTTGCCGTTAAACTATGCTGCCATCCTTCGCAAATCGTTGCATCTGTACCGGCATTGATAACAGCAGGTTGGAATATTGTCAATACTACAGTATCGGTGGCAGCATTACAAACTCCATCTGGATCATTCGTTGTAACGATTAACACGGCAGTTCCATTTGTGATATCATTTGTGCCGGGAGTATATACAGCAGATGTTGCGGGACCGCTGAAAGAGCCATTTCCAAGCGAGCTCCATGTTAGAAATGTTGCTGCGCCGCCCATGCTTGCTGTGATATTTGCTGTTGTATCTCCGCAAATATTTTGGTCGGGGCTTGCCGTAACAATAGGTGCTGCTTCTATTGTTACAGATGCAGAAGATTGAGCCTGCGCACATCCTCCCGATGCTTCAATTGTATTTGTTACTGCATAAATACCGGGTAAGCTTGTGTTCAAATCTATAACTCCGGTACTTGTATTCATAAATGTCAAACCAGCAGGTGATGCAGAAAAGACACCGGCACTGCCAGTAGTAAATGAAGGAGATGGATTTGTTTCGCTCTGACAATAGGGCCCGTTATAAGAAAAAGATGCGTCAAATCCAGACGTTACTAATACCGTAACAGAAGAACCGTTAGAACAAGAGCCACCTGTAGTGTAAGTAACAGTATAGGTTATTCCTGTTGTGCTTGCAGTTAGATTAATTTCGCCCGTTGAACTATTTATTGACAGCCCCGCAGGAGTTGAAGAATAGCTGCCACCGAGCGTTACAGAAGTTGGAGAAGGATTCGATCCTGTCTGGCAAAAAGTACCGGAAGCATACGAAAAACTGGCATCATCAAGACCTGTGATGGTAAGCGTCATAAAATCAGCTGCAGAAGCGCAAGAACCCGAACCCGTTATTGTCAACGTTACACTTCCTGCAGCAATGTCATTCGCGCCGGGTGTATACGTTGGACTTGCAACAGAAGTGCTTGAGAAACTTCCGTCTCCTGATGTAGACCAAAAAATTGTTGTTGCGCTTCCTCCAATAGAAGCGCCTGAAATAGTGTGCGTGCTACCGGAGCAAATACTCGCATTATTTCCAGCTTCTGCTGTAGCAAGTGGAGTAACAGTAATTGCATTTGTTTGTATTGCCTGACAGTTGCTTGCTGAACCAACAGTATACGTAACATTAACAGCTCCTGATAATCCGCTTGGATTAAATGTATTTCCACTGACACCGCTTCCTGACCATGTTCCACCTGTATTTCCTGTAATATAATTATTCAAATTAATACTTCCATTCGACTCGCAAATAGTGCCGGGTGAAGTCCACGCTGCATTCCAGGGATTATTAACAGTAATTGACTGTGATTGGCTTCCAGTGCAGAGATATGCGCCTGAACCCTGATTATTCCAATTGTAAGTAATTTGATAAGTACCGGGACCGGCAGTAGAAGGGCTGAACAAACATACCCCCCAGTCGGATGTTCCAAAACCTGCTGTTGAAGGAGATATTGACCATGTACCCTGCCCCTGTGGACTCCATGGACCGTAAGTTGTACATCCGGTTGGCGTGATTCCACTTGCATGCGTATAGCCATTTCCATCGTACACGACCCATTCCATGGGCGCAGTACCACCTGTATTGCAAACCTGTATTGTATAATCTGATGTAGGACTCATAAAAGCCCCTGTTGCATAAACGGTAAGTACTGTATTCACATCCAAGGGCCCTTGAGTATAAATTGATGCACCATCTTCATAAATAGTAATACTGTTTAATGCAGCATTATCATGGCTATGAAACTGAAAAAATAATGTGGGATAAATGGGTCCGCCAGCTACAGATGAATCATTTGCATAAAAATATAAATCAGCAGTATTGCAGTCTACAGAAGAAGGAATAGTTGTCGGACTTGTGTTATTTTCATGAAATCCAACCATAGGGCATGTTGGTGGGACAAATGTAATATTCCAGTTAACAATGGATCCTGCATCAGAAGATGTATAATCAATAACATGAAGACGCCATGTCCCATTAGGATTTAAGCCTGTTGGCAAACTTTGTTGAGGAATAAAACTGCCTGTGAAGGGAGGAGCTCCACTTGTAATGCTTGTGGATGCGTTAATACTAAATGTTGTATTTGTAAAATTATCTCCACTGCCTCCAACTTCTGAACACAGCAAATGCTCATTATTCAGTGGGTCTACTATGAAAATATCTAAATCAGAAACCCATGTATGTGTAATATTGATTGTAAGCTGCGAGAGGGTTGCCGTAGGCGGTATAGCACTCACTACAATATCAGAATATACCCCATTCACATTTCCATCTGGAATAGGATAAGATGTATTATTATAAAAAGTATTTTGCGCAGATACTTTTATACATGCTAAAACAAGAATAAAAAGAATTATTGATTTCATAGTACTTATTGTTGTTCGGTTTATAAATGCAAATGCTTGATTTTTTCAAATTCAACAGGATTTTTCCTAATCCATTTTTGTTTGGCATCATGATAATCAGCCCTGTCTTTTTTCGGATTTCCTGTATCTTTATATTTTGGAAAATCAGCAGGGATTACAACACTCGTTTTTGTTGCAAAAACCTTCTTATTACCTGCATTGTCAACAGATTTTTCTAATTTAACATTTACATGGTTTTTAGAAGCGCAGAGGTTCTTCCCTTGCTTATCATTTTTCAAATTATCTGTATTTTGAGAATGCGAAAGAGAGGGTAATAAAAATAGCGCAAATAGGACAAGTATTAATGTTTTCATTTTATTGAAGATAAGGTTAATAAATTTTGGTCAGGTACAAAAATAGAAATTCTTAGGAATCGTAACAATTATTTTGAAACAAAATGAAAAGAACAGATTTCCCTATTTTTATATTTAATGAACAGATTCATGGGTATAGAGCAATCTCAGACATTTTAATCTTACAAATAAAAAAAACAATAAACGATGTTAGGTATAAAAATATATGTCACAGATTTATTTTAGCGTAACATGAGTAATAGATTTTATTTTACAATCCTTTAAGCAATACACATAAAATCTTTACTGAATTATTATTTTTCCCCAATAGCTTGTTGTGCCTGAAATTTTCAAAAAATAAAAACCTCTACTCAAATTTCCTTTTTCAATAACAATATTGTTATCGTGAATATCATTTATTTTTCGCACATGCTGTCCAATGCTGTTGTATATATTCACCTCATTTGGTAATTCCTCTTTGTTCATAAAATAAATTGTTGTTTTATCAGAAAAAGGGTTTGGTGAAATATTTACAAGCATTATGTTTTCTGAATTTTGAGAAATACTCCCCGGATCAATGATTCCATTATCCTCAATATTTGAAAGCGATTGACTGAAAGGACCACCCATTTCTTTACCCGATGAAGGAGCGCAAATACTCTCAAGATCAATTCGTATTTGATAAAGATAATGCTGCCCAACTAAAACTCCTGTGTCTGAATACAACAAATTCGTTATCGGACGCACAAGATAAAGCTGCATATTCGAGGTATCTGTTCCTCTCCATATCTGATAATTGCTTGTTAGAATTCCATCGTAGAGCTCCACATTCAAATCAGGATGATTGCCAATTCCAGCACTTAGAGCTAACTTTAATGTTTTGTGCGCATCACTCATAGATGATTCATTGCCGCAAGTATCTATTACACTTATTCTGTAGCGTTCAGACCTGATTGAGGGTTGAGAAGCGGTATCAACAAAGATCCCGATGTCGTTAAAAGGGACAGTCCCAATTAAGGTATAATTTAAACTTAAAAATTCTTTTCGGTAAACATTAAAAAAAGCAGTTCCAACATTCGGTATTTTCTCCCATATAACCAGATTTTTCCCCGACACATTACTAACAGTTGCAAGACAAATCTGCTGATTGTTATAAGGAAGCAATATATTCAAAACAGTAGTGTCGTAATCAAAACAATTATTTGTATTTCCTGCAGCTAGCATTACCGTATCTGCTTGAGAAAATATAACAGTGGGGCTCGTATGATTAAGAGCGCTAAAATTCCAATTGAATTCCGTAAAACCTGCTGATGCGCTTAATACTGTTGAATCGCCATTACAAAAAGTAAATCCATTACTTGCAAGAATATTTAATCCCAGAGATGGTATATAATAAAAATTTCCCAAGGATGCATTAGAATCACTTCCCACAAGCTTTGAGTATCCGAACCAGATTTTATCATTTCCGATTTCATAAGCGAGAGGGTTTATATCATTATCCGGAAGTCCTGAATTATTTTTATGGTACGTAGTCCAGTTCTGACCATCAAATAAAGTAAGACCGGCTGATGTTGAAACCCATATATTTTCATCATTATCCTGAATAATCGCTTTGACATTTACTTGAGGCAATCCGCTGTTTATTGCATTATACACATCAATATTCACATTATCAAACTTTGCAAGTCCGCTTAAAGTGCCAAACCATTTATTATACGTTGCATCAATAAAAATTGCATTAACATTATTATTCGGCAAACCTTGTGGTGAACTAAATGTCAGCCATGCACTACCTGTAAATTTTGCTGCACCAGAATTAGTTCCAACCCATACTTCTGTGCCTTTAGCATAAATGCAATTTATTGTATTATCGGGTAGCCCGTTTGACGTTGTATAAGTAGTCCACGAGCCATTGTATCTTGCCACGCCCGAATTGGTTCCAACCCAAACAACTCCGTTTTCATCAACTGCAATACATGAAGTATTATTGGCAGGGAGTCCTGATGTTGTATTATATCTCGTCCAGTTAGTTCCGGTTAACTTCCCTACTCCATTCAGAGTTGCCACCCAAATATTGCCTGAACCATCAAATGCAATACCATTAACCCTGTTGGAGGGAATTGTGTTTTGATTAATAGCACTGTAAGTATAAGTTGTCCATGTTGAACCGTTATATTTTGCCAGCCCGTGAGACAACACAAGCCCTCCTACGCCTAACCATTTATTTCCCGAAGCATCCACAGCCAAAGCTGTAATCTGGGCATTCGTTCCGGTAATGCCAAAATCTGCTCCTTCAAATAAATTCACACAATTTTGAGCGTAATTGAACCCAACTAAAAGAAACAGAATTAATACAGATAATGAAGTTTTCATAAGTAAGTTTTTTAATGATTATTTTATGTTAAGCAAAATTTTTTTTTTCAGTTGCATAATATCAGTAATTATAACAAAGGTAATAAAAATTAATAATATAAAGAAATATTTGATGTCTTTTAAAGAAGCATTTCATTTGTAAAAGAAACAATTTCAGGCATGATAGAAACAATAACCTCAATTCAAATAATTTATTAATTTTGCACGAATTTTTATAAATAAGATATGGAATTAGAAACAAGATACAACCCGCTTGAAACCGAAGACAAGCTCTATAAATTCTGGCTTGACAATAAATTTTTCAGATCAATTCCCGATCATCGCCCACCGTATTGCATTGTAATTCCACCTCCAAATGTTACTGGGGTTTTACACATGGGGCACATGCTCAACAATACTATTCAGGATATAATGATGCGCCGCGCACGCATGCAGGGGAAAAATGCCTGCTGGGTACCGGGAACAGACCATGCATCTATTGCAACAGAAGCCAAAGTTGTTGCCAAATTAAAAGCTGAAGGCATTGATAAATCGCAACTCACGAGAGAAGAATTTTTAAAACATGCCTGGATTTGGAAAGAAAAACACGGGGGAATAATTCTTGAACAATTAAAGAAACTGGGAGCTTCCTGCGATTGGGATCGCACTACTTTTACAATGGATGATGATTATTCTGAAAGTGTAATCAATGTTTTTATTGACTTGCATAAAAAAGGACTTATTTACCGCGGAGTCCGCATGGTTAATTGGGATCCTCAGGCTTTAACAGCAGTATCGGATGAAGAAGTTATTTACAAAGAACTGAATTCAAAATTATATTATGTAAGATATCAAATTGAAAACAGTGATAAATTTGTAACAATTGCGACAACCCGCCCGGAGACGATACTTGGAGATACTGCTGTTTGCGTGCATCCCGAAGATGATCGTTACGCACACCTAAAAGGAAAACGAATTATCATTCCTCTTGTGAAACGTTCTGTTCCTTTAATTTTTGATGAATACGTGGATCGCGAATTCGGTACCGGAGCTCTGAAAGTTACTCCTGCTCATGATATCAATGACTATAATCTCGGGTTAAAATACAATCTTGAAACTATTGATATTTTTAATGATAACGGAACATTAAATGAAAAAGCGCTGCTTTACACAGGTAAAGATCGTTTTGAAGTTCGAAAATTAATTGTTGAAGATTTACAGCAAAACGGACATATTGTTAAAATTGAAGAATATGTTAACAAAGTAGGTTTTTCTGAAAGAACAGATGCTGTAATTGAACCTAAGTTATCAGTTCAGTGGTTTTTGAAAATGAAAGATATTTCAAAACCTGCGCTGGATACTATTTTGAATAAAGACATAAAACTGCATCCAGAAAAATACATCAACACGTATCGGCATTGGATGGAAAATGTGAAAGACTGGTGCATTTCACGCCAGCTATGGTGGGGACATAGAATTCCTGCATACTACGGTTCCGATGGTTCGGTTGTAGTGGCAAAAAGCGCAGATGAAGCTTTATCTGAATTTCAGAAAAAAAATCCGGCTGTTACGGCAGCACAAATCCGACAGGATGAAGATGTTTTGGACACATGGTTTTCGTCGTGGCTATGGCCTATCAGCGTTTTTAAGGGGCTTACCAATCCCGGAAATGATGACATAAAATATTATTACCCGACAAACACTCTGGTTACTGCTCCCGAAATATTATTTTTTTGGGTAGCCCGCATGATTATTGCCGGTTACGAATATCTCAATGAAAAACCTTTCCACGAAGTATATCTCACGGGAATTGTTCGCGATAAACAGGGAAGAAAAATGTCGAAATCATTGGGTAATTCTCCCGATCCGATTGAACTCATAGAAAAATATGGCGCAGACGGAGTGCGTATTGGAATGATGCTGTGTTCCCCTGCCGGAAATGATTTGCTTTTTGATGAAAACCTTTCTGAACAGGGAAGAAATTTTGCAAATAAAATATGGAATGCCTACAGGCTTTTAAAATCATGGAAAGTTGATGAGTCGGCAAGCCAACCGGAATATGCAAAAGTTTCTGTAGATTGGTTCAGCAACAAACTTCAGGAATCAATCATACAAATTGACGATCATTTTGAAAAATTCAGAATTTCCGAAGCCCTGATGTCAACATATCTTTTATTCTGGGATGATTTTTCAGCATGGTATCTTGAAATGATAAAACCGGCATACCAAGCTCCTATTGATGAAAAAACATACAATGCAACGCTTGATTTCTTCGAAACCTTATTAGGACTGCTGCATCCGTTTATGCCTTTTATCACCGAAGAATTATGGCAGAACATCAAACAGCGCGGAGAAAAAGAAAGCATCATGTTTTCAAAATGGCCTGAAATAAAGGAATTCGATAAAAATCTCCTGATTGATTTTGAAACTTGCAAAGAAATTCTCAGCAACATCAGAACCATAAGAAAAGACAAAAATCTTCCTCAGAAAAATGAAATGTTACTTTTCATTAACAAAAATGCAGATGCGCTTGCCGACAGTCTGTATTGCATTTTGTCAAAACTGGGAAATCTTTCTGAAATTTCTCATGTTCAAGAAAAAGTTGAGGGAGCGGCATCGTTCTTAGTTAAAACAACAGAATATTATCTGCCATTGGGCAATCTGATAAATGTTGAAGAAGAAATTCAAAAACTTTCGGAAGAGCTTGACTATGCTAAAAAATTCCTTCAATCTGTTGAAACCAAATTAGCCAATGAAAGCTTTGTAAAAAATGCTCCGGCAAAAGTTGTTGAAATGGAACAAAAGAAAAAATCAGATGCTGAATCTAAAATCAAAACAATACAAGAGAGCCTTGATGCGTTGAAGAGATAATTACGAATTAAGAATTAAGAATTGCAATCCTGTGAGGTTTTGAGCGTCGGCTAGTGCGAAAGATCTTCACAGGTTTGCAGCGATGAAAGATTATTTTAATTAGTGCTTGCAAGAAAACGTCAATTTCTGCGTTACTCTCAACCTGAAAAACAGTCATGTACATTAGTACACTCCTGATTTTCAGGTCTTCGAAAGCCTTGAACTTGACCTTTTCTTATCAAGCACTCACACTGTTAAGCAAAAAACAAGGGTTTTCTTGCTAACACTAATTAGGAATTAAGAATTTTTACAACAAAAAAAAAGTACTTAAAAAATACACCCGACGTTATAACGGTTTCATTGTATTATTTACAAGACTTGACGATTAAATTTTGGTTTCAAGGAAAATCTTTGATATTTTTGATAAATATTAAAAAACACTAAAATGAAAAAATTACTTATTAAACTAAATATTATCCTTTGTTTTTCTGTGATATTTTTATCTGCAAACAAAACACAAGGACAAATTGTAAATGATCATGTATATAAATTCAGCAAAGTGCTGAGCCTTATAAATACATTTTATGTTGATACGGTCAATCAGGAAAAAATTGTGGAAACCGCCATAATTGAGATGCTGAAAAAACTCGACCCACATTCCATTTATGTAAACAAAGAAGAAGTAAAGAAAATGAATGAACCTCTTGAAGGTAATTTTGAAGGTGTTGGTATTCAATTTAACATTATGGATGATACAATAATGGTTGTCTCTCCCATTTCAGGTGGTCCATCTGAAAAAGTTGGCATTAGGGCAGGCGACAGAATTGTAAAAATAGACGGAGAACTTGTTGCCGGAATTGGTGTAAAAAACAGCGACGTAATGAAAAAACTACGCGGTGCTAAAGGTACGATTGTTACAATGGGAATTGCGCGCAGAAGCATTTCAGAATTGCTTGATTTCACTGTAACAAGAGATAAAATTCCCATTTACAGTATTGAAGCATCTTATATGATTGATAACGAAATCGGGTATATCAAACTGAACCGTTTTTCAAGAACTTCCATGACTGAATTTAAAGAAGCATTATCGAAGCTGAAAACTCAAAACATGAAAAAACTTATCCTCGATTTGCAGGATAACGGGGGCGGTTACCTTGATGTAGCTTTTGAGTTAGCAGATCAATTTCTTGATAATAATAAAATCATTGTTTATACAGAAGGTATCAACAGCCCGCGCAAAGATTACAAGTCTACAGCTAACGGAGAATTTGAAAACGGGAAATTGGTAGTTCTGGTTGATGAAAATTCAGCCTCTGCAAGTGAAATTGTATCAGGCGCAGTTCAGGACTGGGACAGGGGTCTGATTATCGGAAGAAGATCCTTTGGTAAAGGGCTTGTACAGCGGCCTTTTGACCTCCCTGACGGCTCTATGGTGCGCCTTACAATTGCAAAATATTTTACACCTACCGGTCGCTGTATTCAGAAATCCTATGAAAAAGGAGCTGGTGATTATTCAAAAGACATCATCAATAGGTTTAACAGTGGAGAACTTTCTAATGAAGACAGCATTCATTTTCCCGATTCCTTAAAATATACTACAAAAATTAAATCGCGTGCAGTGTACGGTGGCGGAGGTATTATGCCTGACTACTTTGTTGCATTAGATACAACGCCTCTTACTGACTATTACTCAAAAATGATTAGAAAAGGAACTATAAATTCATTCCTCCTGAATTACGTTGACAAAAACCGTAAAGATTTTTCTGCGAAATATCCGGTTTTTGATAAATTTTTTAAAGAATATGAGGTAAGCGATGCGCTGCTTGATGAACTTAAAGAACAAGCAAAAAAAGATAAAATAGAACCAAAAGAGGGACAGGTTATGGGAGCAGAAGAAACAGCCAGATTAAAAAGGCAGATGAAAGCTCTGATTGCAAATGATATCTGGAAGCCGGGTGAATTCTGGCAGATAATTAATACTGAAAATGAAATTATTAAAAAAGCAGTTGAGGTTTTAAAAGATAATGCTGCTTATGAGAAGAAATTAAATAAAAATACAGCAACCAAACGTTAATTAGTGCTTGTCTATAAAGTCCGACCTGCTTGCTGGCAGGCAAGTAGCTGCGTTATTCTCAACTTTCATGTCAGTCATTTACATTAGTAAACTCCTGACATTCAAGTCTCGCATGCCTTGCTCTCGAACTTTATAGTTCAATCACTTGACTTTATGGACAGACACTAATTAGAGTTTGTTTATAATGTCCGACCTGCTTGCTGGCAGGCTAGTAGCTGTATTTCGACAAGCTCAATATAGCACATAACTTTCGGACATTCTGAACAAAACACTGAATTTATAGACAGAAACTAATTTATAAATTATTTCAATTTGACTATGAAAAATTTTATATGCTTATTTGCATTCCTTTGCATTGCTTATTCTGGATTTTCACAAGGCTCAAAATCCGATTTTTCATCACTTCACAAACAACGATCAGAACAATATTCTGACTTTTCATCTTTGCCGGAAGACAGCGAAGACAGCCTGAAACTAGTTTATGCTAATACCATTTTGGAAACAGACAACAAGCTGTTTTCAATGGCTGTGGCTATGGATTCATCCATAAGTAATCTTACCAAAGAAATTGAAACTGTCAAAAAAAACAGTGAGCTAACGAATAATAAATGGCTGCTTATTATTGCAGGAACTGGTGGTTTGATATTTTTACTGTGGATTGCATTTCTTATTATGTTTTTTATTTCACGTTCGCGTTCGTTAAGAATTAAAAAAGAATTATTAAAACTGAAACAGCAAACGGATGCAGTATTGCAGAATATGGAAGTTCTGAAATATGAGAAAGACGAATTAATAAATAAATTTCGAAAATCTGAAGAAAATTTTAATTCAGAAATTGCTCAGAAAAATAACACAATTGATAATCTTGAAACTAAAATTAAAGAATCACAGGAAAAAGAAAAAAACTTTTTACTCGAAATTTCTCAATTAAAAAATGCAGTAGAAACTACGAATAATAACGCAAAAAAAATTATTGAGGAGCATGAAAAAATACAAGCTGGCTTACAGTTGTCAGTTGATGAAGCAACAAATAAATATGAAGAAGCGCTGGCAAAATTCAAGGTTATTCAAATCGAAAAACAAGAATTGATTACACAAATTTCAAACCTTACAGAAATAAACAACTCCAAAATAAATGAGCTGACAAAAATCATTGATGAGCTTGAAGCAAATGCAAATGATATTGCCCCACAAAATGAAATCAGTATCTCTGAAATGCAACAGCAGATTACTGATTTGGAAGAAAAACTAATGTTTGCCACAAATGAAAAAGATGCGCTTCAAATAAAATATGAGCAACTTGAAGAAGGATTAAACAATAACGAACAAATTGTATTAGCCCCAGAAACCTTACAGACAGTCATTGATGAAGATAATCAGTTAAAAGAAGATCTTGAATTTTTCAAATCAGAAAAAAGCAGACTGACAAACCTGATTTATGATCTCGAAGACGAAATTCACGATTACAAAACCAAGCTACCAGAGCATAAAGCAGAGGCGTTAAAGCAAATGTTTGAAAATAATATTGAATCGCTGAAACTTATAAACATGAAGCTTCAGGTAGAAAAAGAACAGCTTGAACGTATTTTACGCATGCGTGAATCGGAAGAAGAGCTGATGAAAAAAATCAATGTTTTAACAGACCAGAATTACAACCTGCAGCTTGACCTCGAAGATGAAAAGCTCTATGTTGATCATTTGCAAGTCAAGTTAGACAGTTATCTTGACGAGCTTGAAAAACAAGATCTGGAGCTGGAACTTTTAAATCTTAAAGTGAAAGAACGTGGCATGCCCGAAAATCGTGTGAGATTTGATGAAATGGAGCTGAATCTGATAAAAATTGAAAAACTACAAAGGCTTAAAGAAATGCAGGTAATATCCGAAGAAGAATATCAAGAAATGAAGAAAAATATTATTACACAGTTTTAGGCTGAAAATTTTGTCATAATCTTAAAATAAAAAGGGGCTTCGTTTTTGCTGAAAGGCAAAAACGAAGCCCCTTTTTAAAATTTACTTTATCGTTATAATCTTTTTTGTTTTTTCAGGTACTCCATTTACATACAACTGTAGCCAGTAAACTCCGCTGCTGAAATCATTATTGCTGATTTCGATTTTAGAAACTCCTGCATTTGCATTGTAGGTTTTTACAGTTATACCTTGTGCGTTTAGAATATGCAATTCAGCTTTACCAGCCTTTTCATCAACAGTTGTTGTGATTATTGAAGTTGATGTAACAGGATTGGGTGCTATTTCTATAACAGATTCTTTATGTGAAACGATATTCATTTCCACATTTTCCAGATTTTCTGCATTGCCGGAATTATTAATGTACCTCATGTTTGAGCCGATTGTACAGGGGCAATTCTGCGCGAGTGAATCTACTTCTTCAAGGGTAATCAGACCAGCTTTATAATCTGTTTCTGCTTTGTTAACGCAATACCAGCCTTTAATATAATCATATTCTTCGGGGTTTACCCATGTAAGAATATTTTCGATAATATTTAAAGCCAAATCCTGTCTGCCAAATAAGCGATAGGTATGCGCCTTATCAAGTGTTCGATGCAAAAGCCTGTGGTAGTTTTGGGAAGATTTTTCTATCTCATTATCGTTTATAGCCAAAACTCTTGATAATACTCCCATGCCCTGTACATGCGATAGTTGTTTATTCTCTATTACTTTATACAATGCCGTGTTCATGTCTGAAAAAGCAATATCAAATACAGTTTCGTCGTAAACAGAAGGCTTTTTAATTTTTGTTTCCATTAAATCTAACAATTTGTTTAAAGCTTGTATCGGATTACCTGATTTCATATCGTTTTCTGCATCTGTAAGCGAAGGGGATAAGCTTGTTGATACACTTCCTCCCAAAATATCTAACACGCCTGTTTGGGATGTTTGACTTAATAATTCCCCTCCCATAGATGACTGTTGCCCTCCGCAGGAAGTATAGGTTGATGGGTACAAATCGCTAAATGTAAAATACTGAATAGGATTACTGCCCGTTTTAGTAACTGAATAATCTACTCCTGATACAGGCGCGCCATTAGGTGTTTTCCATTCATTGTAAGAAGCATTATAAGTTTGCCATAAAACGTTTAAATTTCCATACAAATCAAAAGCCCCTGATACGTTCTTTTTAATAAGGTTATTATAACCCTGATAAAGATGAGGAACGCCTGCACTTAAAAAATTAACCGGATACTTATTGTTGTATAAATAATTGTGACCGGAACTTACCGGGCGCGTCTCGCTCATGTTCAAAGAATTTCCGTATGCAATCTGCAAGCCAATGATGCTTGAGGCATACACACTGCAACAGCGAACATTTGTTGTAAAAGAACCTGTCGCATATATTTCTCGGGAATTATTAACAGTGCAACCTTCTAATGTTAAGTCTGCGCCTGAACCACCACTGTAGTATATAGATTTATAAGTATTCCCTGAAAAATAACAATCAGTAAGGCTGCTCGCTGCTGTTGTGGCGCTGCCATAAAAACCATTGTAGCAATTTTGGAAAGTACATTCTGTTATATCAAAACCAAATCCATAAACCTGCATACCTGTATAGCAATTATCAAAAATACAATCACTAATTGAAATAGTAGAGATGCTTTGTAGAAGATTGGTAAAAATACCACAAGCTCCTTTTTCAAAAGTGCAACCTGTAATATAGGTTCCTGTTACTTCGTACAAACTCAACCCGCAATAGCTGCTTCTTACAGTGAGGTTATTTGTAAATTTCACATTCGTGAGTGAACATCTTGCTGCAGGTTGACCGGAAACAAAATTTTGAAAAATCCTTGTGCTGCTGTGGGTCATTTTTACTTGCGCATTTTCAATTTTTAAATGATAAAGCTCAATTGGTAATGCCAAACGTTCCTGCGCTATTTCTAAAACAATATCGCTCTGATCCGAACCTATTAACTCTATTTTAGCATTTGTACCTGCTGTTAAATTTGCAGGTGTTGCATCGGTACTGCTGAATTTTACGTAACCAGAACCTGTGAAGGAAAATATGGCGTTGGCTCCGAGTGCAAGATTGCCTTTTACCTCAAGACAAGTTGCTGCATCAGCAAGGGTAATTAATGCACCTTGGTTGTAGGTTAAAGTGCCGTTGCCAGAGGCGTCTTTGTCTATGAGGATTTTGCCAGTGCCACCCATACTTATTTGCGAGCCATCATTTACAATGAGATTACCGCCAGGCTTAACTTCAATAGTTCCTGTCCACATAGCATTATTTACACCACAAATAGTTGCGCCATCAACAACTAATGTACTGCCACTTTCTACTATGATTTTTGCCTGATATGGCATTTCAAGATGGCAGGTTAATGAACAAGTCGCATTGGATTGTATTTTTAAATCCTGATACAGCCTAATGTTAAAATCCCAAGTTTCGTTAGAACTAACAATAATTGGGTTGTTTATGTCATAGCAATCGTCTTTAACATATTTTCTTACAGATGTTATATGTACTGCTCTTTGTATTTTACCTATTTGTTGAGGAGAAAGATATCTTCTGAAGTTGCCTTGGTTTCCCATTATATTGTTTGTAACTTTTTCTGGGAAAGGGTAGATTGCAGTATCATTATCCCATGGATTAAAATACCATTGAACAGATGGTGGACATTCTAAATAAGGACACATATTTGTTGCGTGAGGTGCGTTTCCTGGGTATGGTATTCCAAATAAATCGTCAAACCAAGCTTCACTGGACAACATCCCTGACACAGTTGTTGGGCTGCCTCCACCCAAATATGGATGATGCAACTGTAAACAATGACCAATTTCATGAGCTAAGGCACCGCCTGTACACAAATCACCATCAGGTGGATTTAGAATGGGTTCAGCCCCTCCACTTCCAAAATAACGACCACAAATAATAGCACCATTATTGTATGAAAAATTCCAATCGCTTGGAAAATATCCATAAGAATAACCGGAAATTTCAGTAAAATAAACATTGAGTGCATTCATTCTATCATGATCAATGCTATCAACATAGATATTCATGGCAGATATATTGGTGCTATTCCAATATGAGGTATTCTGGTAGAAATAGATGTTTAGCTCAAAGCGAAATCTTGAATCAGACAAAGAAGTAACTCCTGTAATAGGATCAGAAGGAGTCTGCATTTGAGTGTATGCTCTAACAAAAATATTAAAAATAGTATCTAAACGAGGGATACCATAAAGAGCATCTTGATTGTTTTGAAAATTTCCACTACTATCATTTTTTTGCATAATATTAAAATTAATTCTGATAGTTTTAACCGGCTCATTTGTAACAGGTATGTAATTTGAGATTATATTATGACGATCTATAAAAGCTGGCGATGTTGCAGAACAACCAGTTGCTTTTTGTCCGTCAGGTGCAAACATACATGTGTCGGAATAAAAAACTTGACCTTTAACAAAGGTAAAAGCTAATATTAAAAAAAAGAATACTATTAATTTTCTCATAACTATTTATTTTTTAAATTTTTACTAATTTAACAATTGAATACTTTTTTGAATTTTTATATTTTACTTTAGCAAAATAAATACCCTGATGATTGCTTTCAAAATTAAGGTTGACCTGTTGTGAATTTAACCCTGACAAAGTTTTTATAAGCTTCCCGGAAATATCAATAATAAATAAATCTTCCATTATATCGTTTTCTGAAATTATTGTAACATTATTATAAAAGGGGTTTTGAAAAGACAGTTTATTGCTTTCATCATAATTACTATTTTCATAACCATTAATATCAGATAATTTATAAAGGGTTGTACCTCCGTTAGTCATGTAAATATTATTTTGATTATCCTCAATTAATGAATGAACCGTTGAAACAGGTGAATTTGTATTATCCCAAACTGTCCATGAGTTGTTATAAAAGCGTCTAAGTTTATCTCCTCCAATCCATAAACTACCGTCTTTTGTTTTAATAACCGATGTTACCATATTTGATAATATTCCGGAATTCTGAATATTATAACAATGCCAGATAGAATCATCATACATCCATAACCCACTTTCGTAAGCTCCAAAATATTTTATACCATTATCTATGGCCAAAATCCATAAGCCGAAAGGTATATTTGTATTTGCTGTATCAAATGTAGTCCATGTAGTTCCCTGCAATCTTTGAATAGCACTACCAGAAAACCAAACAGTAGTATCATTTTCAATGGCAACATTGATGCTTGGATAGTATAATAATGGAGAATTAGTCCAATTATATAATGTAAAAGTAGAGCCATTGTATTTTGCAATACCACTTTCCCAACCAGAAAACCAGATATCACCATTGTATTTATTGATAGCAATTTTTGTCACATAACTATAAGGGGGATAGTAAGTCCAGATGGTGTCTTGATCAAATTTTGTTAAATATCCTTCTCCACTTCCAATCCAAATGTTGTTGTCAATATCAACCTCAATAGAGTAACACACATTATGAGGCAAACCTGAATTAGCTTCATTATAAGTAGTCCAAACTTCACCATCCCATTTGATAATTCCCTGATAAGTGGCGAACCACATATTTGCAGTAGAATCTATCGCAATATCATTAATATTGGCATTGGGCAACCCTGAGTTAGTGTAATTGTACATTGTCCAATCCCATTGCTGGCAATACAATAATAAAGGATACAAATCAAAGAATGTAAGAAAAAGAAATATTTTAATAAATTGCTTCATAATTTTTTTTTTAATTTAACAAAACTCGTTATTTTCTCTACTCACCTACGGTGGCCACAATTTTTCAAATATACACATAGGAAAGTAATTTTACTTTCCTGCAAAAATAAACTATGTAAAAATAACAGGATAAATACACAAGCGGTATCATTTAGCACATTATCGGTATCATTTTTAACATTAACGGTCAGTTTTTTACACGAACGGTCATTTTTTTTAAAAATCACTGTTTCTATGTTTCACAACAGGAATTTAATTTTTATTGAAAAATTGAGATAAAAAGTCTTTTGTCTTCCTTTTGGAAACAGGTATTTTTTCATTACTAACCAGAACCGCACACTTATCTATTTTATCGTAATGCTTTACATGATTTAAATTTAATAAGTATGATTTATGTATTCTGCAAAAAATAGTTTGTGGAAACAAAGTATTATAATGACACAGGCGTTGCGCTACTTTAATTATTTCTCCATCTACTAATTTTATTTTACAGAAATTACCGTCAGCTTCAATATAAAGGATGTCCTTTGGGTACACTGAAAAAAGAATTTCAGCAGATTTTATTTTTAATAAAACAGATTGTTCTTTTGGTTTCATAAATTTTGTGATTAAAAAATTAACTTCATAGTTTTGCTATAAATAATTTGATCTGAACGAACAATTTCTAACACAGTATGAGTCTTAAAACTAATTGTTTTTTTTAACATGAGTTTCTTGATTTATTTTCAATAATAAACTAGTGGCTTTTTCATAATAATAACTTTCTTTATTACAAGCAAAATCTTTTAAAATAACTTTTGCTTTATTTAATCTTCCTAGTTTTAAGTAGCATAAACTCAAATACCATAAAGCATTATTTTTTAATAAACAATTATATTTTGTAATTTTTAAAAGCAGTTTTTCAGCTTTCTCATATTGCCTTGTTTCCATTGCTACGCCGGCGCTATAATATATTGCATCTATTCTGGTTGAATCTAATTCTAATACTTCATTAAAATATAATAATGCAGAATTAAATTCATTATTTTCATAAGCACACATTCCATCTTGCATTATTGATTCAGCATCTTCAGCCGGTCCTCTTGTAATACCGTATGTTTCTATTCTAGTATAATATTGACTATATAAATCAGGTGTTTTTTTAATAAAGAAATTCCAAAACACTATTGAACTAATCAGGAATGTAACTACACATGCAGCAGCTATTGTGTATGTATTTCTGAAAAGCCCATATATCTTTTTATCATACTTTTTTTGTCGTTCAAAATATTCTTTGGATGCTTTATTTAGAGTTTGCTTAAATAAATAAAACGCAATAAATTTATTTATTTCTTCATGTAATTTTACCTCTTCTACTAAAGCTTTGTTTGACTTTAATTTATTTTCAAACATAGCAAGTTCCTCACCTTGTAGCTTACCATCTAAGTATAAATCTGCTGCTGCAAAGTAATCGTATTCTTTCATAATATGTAAGTTCCTGTATTTGTATTTAAATTCTGAATGTCCATTCTTATATTTTCTTTTAATCTTGTTTTACACATCGTTTTCCTTCGGTTAATATAACCAACACTTATTCCTAATTCTTTTGATATTTTTTCTTTAGAAGTTTTTGAATAAAACATTATCAATAAATTCTTGCATAAATTATCTAATCTTTCAAAATGCCTGAAAAATATTTCATACTTTAAATTATATGTTTCAACAAATTCAAGTTCCTCAAAGGGTTCTGTAATTAAAGAATTTTCAGAGATAGTTTCCATTCGTTCAGTATTTTTCATTTCAAGTATTTTCCTTTTCCATTTATTAAAACAAACAGTACAGAATAATGCTGCAAATTTCTTTTTTACATTTATATTCGGCTTTATATAAAAATACTCAATTGTTTCCTGAAAAATATCTTTTGCATCATGTACTGTTCCTTTATTTTTTATTACGTATCGCTTAATGGTCTTGAAAAAAGTAGCATAACAATAATCTAATACCTGTTTATTATTACACTTTATTCCTATTAAAATTTTATCGTCTGAATATTTCATTACATTAACCCCTCTATTTATATGTGTCGGAAAAATAAAAAAGTGACCACTACTTTTTATGTTATTTTTTAAATTGTGAATAACTTAATGAAATTATAAGTGGTACCTTGCTATTCCCTTACGAAGACCCTAATTTTTCAAATATATTCCAATTCCGAAAACTCCACCTGTTCATAAGACCATTATTTTCGGAAAAAGGTTGAACAGGGTAAAATATTTTTTCGTGCAAATGTGCTGGAACGTAGTGTTTATATATATCAGTACTCCTGCACAAGGTAAACAGGCATAGTGTAAGATGTGGCTTAGGAATGAATAAACAGGTTTGTAATTGTATAGATTGTTCTGTCTTCATGCACATTGGTTTGGTTTGCTAATGCAAAACAAAAATTTGAAAAGAAAAAATGTTGTTGGGCAGATGTTAGGTTGAGATATTTCGCACGGATTGCAAATCTGCGCTAACTGGTGTATGAAAAAACAAAAAAAGAAAAGAATTGCACTGTTAAACCTTACCGACAATGTTTATTTATAAAGCTTGAGGCATAATTGTTTCCTGATTTCTTTGCCTGCTGCCAGTCTGCACATGCGCCTGATACATCTCCGGAATTAATTTTTGAAATCCCCCTGTTAAAATAGGCATCCCCGCTGGAAGGTCGTATTTTTATTGCTTTGTTGAAAATTTCTATTGCTGTTTTATAATCTTTCATTTCATTTTTTACACCTCCCAGATTAATACAGGCATCAAAATGTTTTTCATTTACAGACAAAGCTTTTTCATAATCTGCAATGGCTTTTTCAGGCTGCCGCATGCGATATTGAATAAATCCACGGGCATACCATGCGTCTGCATTATCGCTCTTTAGCTTTGTACTTACGCTTAAATCATCCAGCGCTGCTTGCAGTTCATTACTTAACATGTAAGCCATGCCGCGATTATAATAAGACATTGCGCCCTCTGGATTCTTTTCAATGGCAAGCGTGTAAAAGCTTTTCGCATCTTTGTAATCTTCAACATGAATAACACTGATTAAAAAATACACCAACATTACTGCATATAAAAAATAAAGTTTTTGATAAGATATCATACGCAAAAAAACAGATACAGAAAAAAGAATGCCTATGACAGGTAAATAAGCGCGATGTTCTAAATAATGATAACCATGACTCCCGATAGCCAGACTGTGAAACATTCCGGGAACAAGTAAAAATAAAAACCAGACGATACCAAAAATCGTCAATTTAAAATCTTTTTCTTTTCTGAAACGATAAATGAGAAAAACAAAACCGGTCAAAACGACAAGCCCTATTATAGAAGAAATCATTGAATATACAGGCGCAGGGCTAAGATTGACAGGTACGAAAAACTTCCCGGTTAGCTCAGGAATCGTAAAAATATTATTGAAAAATTCCATCAACCCAAACTTATCCTGCATGGGTAAAACAATCACTTTTGAACGTGCAAAAAAATACAATCCATACACAAAAAGATAAGGTACAATCAGCGCAATTTCTTTTATGAAACTTCTTCCCTGCTCCCTGTAAAAAAACAAATAAACAAGAAATGCAAAAGGGATTACAATGGCTGTCTCTTTAGAAAATGCAGCAAAAGAAAATGCAAGAACGGATAATACAAAATATCCGATTTTTCTGTTTTTTGAAAACGAAAGAAAAAAACGAAACGAAAGCAAGCCGAAAAAAGCAAGAAGTAAATCGCCACGCGCAGGAATCCATGCTACAGCATGCACGAGCAGGGGGCTGACACAAAAGAACAGAGAAAGCAAAAGCGCATGGGTCTTTTTTGTATCAAAAAACAACAAAATTGAGAAAAGCAGAAAACAGATAAATAAATGAAGTAAAAAGTTTGTAAGATGAAATGCTAAAGCTTTTCCATCTGAAAGATGAGCGTCAATCATAAAGCTCAGATTTTGCAGGGGTCTGTAAAACTCAGTGCCTTCTTTACTAAAAAGAGCATCGCGTTGAAGAATATCGGCAGCAGAACCATCAAGGAGCAGTGGCATGTTGCTTAAAATAATGGGAGCCTCATCAAGCTTATCCAAAGGATAGTGAAAAGATTTGCTGTAGATGATTAAAGAAAATATAAACATCAATACATAAGGAATGGGAAATTTTGTAGCAAAACGCCAGAAAGCATTCCCCTTGTCTTGCGTTTTTTCAACGGACTTTATCCGGGCTTTCCCTTTATTTTTTTTCATTTTTAATTTTGTGAAAACGGGCTATGTTATTTCAATCACACTCAATTAAACCGATTGAAAACAACGTCGTATATCGGATTAGCAATTTGCAACATAATCTTATTTTTTTTTGAAATATTATCGAATCAATGTTACAACTCCGGTTATAGGATCTGTGCCATTATTTAGTTTAAGAATATACACATACGAACCGGTTGATGCTTCTTTGCCATTGTATGTTCCGTCCCACCAATTTTCCTGATCATACAATTTATCTGCTGAAAATATTATTTGTCCCCAACGACTGTATATTTCGAGCGTTGCATTAGGATACATATTAATGTGCCTGATTTCCCATTTATCGTTTTTCCCATCGCCATTTGGTGTAAAAGCAGAAGGAATATCAAGACATTGTAAATCGCCACCTTCTTTGATTTCAAATGCAGTTGTTTTGCTGCAAGTATTTTGATTCGTCAATACTACATAATAATTTCCTGCCGACAAACCGCTTATAGTGGGTAAGGTTGAGCCATCGTGCCATAAGCAGGTTACGGTTTCTGTAACAATTAAAAACACGGAAGCCTGTCCGTCTGCATTGCCTACACAGCTTGTATTTACTGTTTCCACAAAATAATCCGGCAAGGAAAGAACTGTAACAGAAATACTATCAACAGCAATACAATTATTAACATCTTTAACGCTCACATAAAATATTTGTGCGGTATCTGCTGTAATCTGGTGTGTAAAACCTGTTCCCAGTCCATTGTTCCAAATGTAGCTTAAAGTACCGTTGCCGGAGCTTAAAGAAGCATCCAAAATAATTGTATCGCCTTTGCAAACAGTTACATCTTCTCCTGCAATGGCATAAGGACGCGTATACACAGTAACTAGAGCACTGTCTGAACTTTCACATCCGTTAATATCAGAAACCGTAACGGCATAATATGCGGAGCTATAAGGCAGAATAGAGATTTCTGAATTTGTTCCTGCATTATTATTCCAGATAAAATTCAAAGGTTCCGTACCAGTACTTGTTGCAGCAGAAATGGTAACAGAATCACCCAGGCAAACACCTGCATCCAGTCCTGCATTTGCAACAGGCAAGGGATTTACAATAATTTTCAGCGTATCAGTAGCAGTGCAGGCATTGGCATCTGTAAGAGTCAATATATATTCCAAAGTTTGCGTAGGAACAAGCGTGTGAGTCGGACTGTTTGGCAAACCATTATTCCAGGCAAAAATAAGAGGATTGATACCGTAACTCAAAGACGCATTTATATCCAAAGTGTCGCCAAAACAAAGCGTATCGTCGTTTCCTGCAATCGCTGATGGGAGCATATTCACAATAACCCAAACAGAATCTATGCCCATACATGAATTTGCGTCTGTTGCCGTTACATGAAAAAATACAGAAGCAGCAGGTGAAACAGTATGTGTGATGTCTGGAGCAAGTCCATTGTCCCACGCGTAGGTAAAAGGCAGCGTTCCGCTAATTGGGCTCGCTGTCAACACCGCACTTTGTCCCTGACAAATAGTATCATTCAAACCTGCATCAACAACAGGAAGAGGCAATACTGTAATCGTAATATGATCGCTTGCAGAGCAATAATAATTATCGGTTACAATTACGATATAAGTTGTTGTAATATTTGGAGAAACTGAATGTGTAGGACCGGCTCCAATATTATTATCCCATGAATAAGATAAAGGATTTGCTCCCGTACTGGCTGATGCTGAAATCTGAATACTGCCACCGTAACACATCGTATCATCCTGACCTGCGTTCGCATTTGGCAACGAATGAATCACTACAGCATAGCTGTTTGTAGTGCTGGAGCAACCCGTAGCAGTAATCGTTTCTGCAAGAGTAAGTATTCCCGGGCTTACGCTGCCCCATGTAACATCAACAGAGCTCCCGGCAGAAGAAGCAGGTGTGCCTCCGGTTATATTCCAAAGATACGTATGACCATTATTATTTACGGCACTGTAAGGAACGATTTCTCCTGCGCATACATCAATATCTCCTGAAATAACAGGATTTGGCAATGGGTTTATACTTATAGAAGCGCTCGACAACATTGTATTCTGGCATGAAGTAGCAACATTGGTTGCAATAACCGTATACGAACCTGCTGATGTAAGATTATTCCATGTAAGAATATTTCCGGTTCCTGAAACAGGAGAACCATAATTTGAGCCATTATATTGTAATTGGTAATTCACTCCTGTTTGAGAACCCGATAGTGTTACAGAAGTACCATTTCCTCCTGTGCAATAAGCTCCGCCCCCGCCAACAGAATATTGCTGTGGCAAAAGATTTACATTTACGCTTACATTATCGGTTTGCTGACAGCCATTGCCGTCTGTTACTGTTAAAGTATACGTTGTAGATGCAGATGGAGATACGGTCTGATTCATTCCTGCACCTACTCCATTGCTCCAGGAATAACTTAAAGGAACAACACCAGTACTCCCTGAGCCACTTATCAGTGTTGATGCGCCATTACAAATGCTTGCATCCATTCCTGCATTGGCAGTAGGAAGATTTAAAACAGTAACTGTTACTGTATCTGTAACAGTATTTGCTCCATCAAATAATGAAACAGTATAAATAGAACTTACATTGGGATAATCAACAGGATTCAGCGATGTAGATGTAAATCCGGATAGATTGCACGTCCAGTTATAAGTGTAAGAACCCGGATTTCCTCCACTTCCAACAGCATGCAATTCAACAGCAGAACCTCTGCAAATAGTATAATTCGTGGCAGTTCCGATAACAGAAAGCGGTCCGCCAATAATATAAATTGTAACCTGATCTGTTCCCGTACAACTAGTACTTGCATCTGTTACAGTAAGCGTGAAAACCGTTGTAGCGCTCAGGTTTACAGTTTGCGTAGCAGCGCTGTTCGGGTTATTGACCAAAGCAGAAGGAGTCCATGAATACGAATAATTGCCCGATCCACCGGAGGCACTACCCGTCAAGGATGCAGATGTGCCATTAAAAATATTCTGATTTGTGCCCGCCTCCGCAATAGGATTTGGATTAACAGTAATTGTAACCGTATTTGTATTTGCGCTTCCGCAAGAACCGGAAGTAACAACCAGTCTGTAATATATTGTTGAAGTTAACGCAGGCGGATAGTATGATGTATTTGTAGCTGCAGAAATATTAAACCAGTTTATATTATCTGAAGAAGATTGCCACTGATACGAAAATGAACCTGTTCCACCCGATGCAGAAACAGTTTGTGTAATTGCTGTCGGTGTTAAACCTGAACAAATTGTTTGATTTGATGCAATTGTTCCGGGATTCAAAGAAGGGAAAACTGTTATAGTAATTGTATTTGAATAAGAAGCAGTACAGCCAGAATTGGAAACCAAAGCGCGTATATAAAGAGTAGAAGTAAGATTGGCTGTTGTGTACGAAGAACTTGTTGCGCCGGAAATATCATTCCATGTTGTTCCGTTTGTTGATTGCTGCCATTGAATACTTCCCGAATATCCGCTGAGAGATACGGTTGTATTTGTATTATAACATACAGAAGCAGGAGAAACAGAAGCAGTACCTCCCACACTTTGCGCGGTAACAGTAACACTTGCAGTTGTAGAATTTGAAGCAGTGCATCCGGAACCGCTTGTCAGAACAGCTCTGTAATACGTTGTTGTAGTAAGAACAGGAGTTGTATAAGAAGAAGATGTTGCCCCGCTGATATTCGTCCAGCTACCTGTTCCCGTTGGCGATTGCTGCCATTGAATACTTCCGGTAAAACCCGAAACGCTCAATACACTTGTATTTCCGGAACAAAGGGAAGAAGGATTTGCTGATGCAGTACCGCCAACACTTTGTGGCGAAACCGTAACCGTAACTGTTCCCGAATACGCAGGAGAACATACACCGCTTGTTACTACTGCACGGTAATAAGTCGTTGCTGTCAGTGCTGGTGTTGTATATGAAGAAGACGTAGCACCGGAAATATTGGTCCATGTTGTTCCATTGGGCGAGCTTTGCCATTGAATTGTTCCTGTGTAACCCGACAAAGACAAGGCAGATGTAGCTCCATAACACACGGGAGTAGTGCCACTGGCAGTACCGGCAACACTTGCAGCATTTACAGTAATTGTAACTGTATTAGAATTTGCAGAAGCGCAGCTCCCACTGGTAACAACAGCTCTGTAATAAGTCGTTGATGTAAGTGTGGGAGTAGTGTATGTTGCAGATGTTGCGCTGGAAATATTCGACCATATTGAACCATTGAGAGAGCTCTGCCATTGAATGCTTCCTGTATATCCGCTTAAAGTAAGCGAAGCCTGACTTCCGCTGCAAATAGTTGTGGATGTAGCAGCCGTTCCGCCCACACTGGTAGGATTAACGGTAATAGTAACTACATTTGAATAAACAGGAGTACAAACGCCACTGGATATTTTTGCCCTGTAATAAGTTGTTGCAGTTAAAGCGGCTGTTGTATAAGGAGAAGTTGTAGCGCCCGTTACATTAGACCAACCACTTGTGCCTGTTGATGATTTTTCCCATTGTATACTCCCTGAATAACTGGTAAGCGAAAGTGTAGTGTTTGCACTTTGGCAGATATTATAAACCGATGCGCTTGCAGTACCGACAGTTGGAGCAGAATTTACCGTTACTGTAGTTTGCAGAATCTGATTATCATCACAGGCGCCGAAAGCCCAAAGCGTATAAGTTGTTGTGGTAGCCGGATAAACAGTTACAGATTGTGATGTAGCGCCGTTGTGCATCCAGTAGTAACCACCAACAGCATCAGCGGGACCTGTTAGCGTTACCATATTATTATTGGAACAAACCTGATTGGAAGTAGCTTGAATAGACGAAAACTGAACACCTCCGCTTGCCTGAATGGAATAATTGCAAATATCACCTGCAAAACCATCTATCATCAGATAATATTGATTTCCCAGTGTTAAATTTCGTGCAGTAATTGTTAGTGTTGTTGACGATTCACTGAAATTAGAAACCGTATCAAAACTTGCGCAATTATCTCCGGAAAAAACCTGCATTTGCACTCCCAATGCGGGAGACTTCCAGCAATCAGACACCGTAATTGTAAGTTGCGCAGTATAATTTGCTGCAGTAAAAACAATCCAGGAATTATTATTAATCTGAACATCGTTAACAGTATGTCCCCAGCCAAACGGGCCCGAACCTGTACTTGAATAAAGTGTTGCGCCCTGATACCATGAGCCTGCATACGTGCCATCCATGTTGCCGGGCTTATCAATTGTGTAAGCACCGCTTGTTGTGCCTTTATATCCATTAAGGTCGCAAATTTCAAGAGGCTGGTAGCAATTATCATTATCCGGAGAAGAAACACAAATACCAAAAGTACCGCTTCCTGTTCCATAGCCCCAAAAACGGATGTAAATTGTTTCACCGGGCGTTAATCCTGTTTTACGGATAATCATGGGCTGTAGGCTTGTAATTGTAGGATATGCCCAATCGTAGTCGTCGTAACATTCTATTTGCGTAAGACTGTTGCAAGCACCTCTGTAAATTGCAACAACACCATCTGTTAAAGTAACACCATGAGGCTTTGCGCTGACAACCAGCATTCCACTTGACGGGACGACACATTTAAACCAAACATCTTTACTTGATGAACTCCAACCACCAATCATGGGAGCAGATCCACCTGTACAATTTGAAGGAGTAGGAGCTCCGGCAGAAGCTGTCGCTCCTGTATTTGAGAAATTCAGATAATCGCATGCAGATGTAACTTCCGGTAAAGGAATTGCGCTACATGGTTCATCGTTTGCCGGAGCAGAAGAGAGCGATCCTGTAACACAAATATTAAACCCACCGGAACCAGATCCGGGATACCAATCATAAACCCGCACATAATAGGTTGAACCAACAGTGAGACCAAGCGCAGAAATTGTTTCTGCATCTCCATCAAAACCATCATCCTGACAATATAAAGATGCAAGCCCGGTGCAAGTACCCGAGAACATTTCCAAAACAGGATCAAAGGAATTATCGTCAGGCGTTACGGTAATAACATGGTAGCTATTTGTTGCAACAAACTTGAACCACACATCATCATCTGCATAACCGGTACAGCCTGTTGAAGATTCTGTAGCACCTATTGTGGTGCTATGCGTGTTCGTACAAGAGGTATAAACCGATAACGTAGTAGCACCTGTGCAATTGTCATTTTGAGAAAAACCATAAAATGAGAAAAAAAATATAAACAGAAAAAAAAGTAAATATTTCATATTGTAAAGTTTTATTCTTCTTTGAGTACTTGTTTTAATTCATGCGGCTCATATCCTAATGATATCAGCATTCTCTTTAATTCTCTCGGCCCTGCAGGTGGTGTAGAAACATTTTTTTCTTCTGTTGAATTAACAGCACGAACAGTAAGCTTAAGCTGTGCATATTTATGTTCCGGAGATTTGAAAATCACACGGCTTGTAACAACATTTTTCAATTTCATTGCCTCTTCATTAATTTTCTCAGTTTCGTCCTGCGACTTCATTCCTGAAAAAGTATACGAATAATCAATGGAATAATATTTTTCAGTTGTTTGAGAAAAAACAGGTAAAAAGCAAATACCTGCAAGAATTAATAAAGCAAAAAATTTCATACAATAAATTTTGGGGTTGTAAAAAGCAAAAATATTAAAAAAAAATCCGATAAAAAAACCCCGTTTATTATTCGGGGTTTTTTTAAATTAGAAAAGAATATTTTAAAGTAAGCTGGAGCCAGTACCTTTACCTTCTCCAATATTAATACCAATCATAATTTCGTGGGAGCCACCTTTCGCATAATTTGAAATATTGCTAAGCGTATAATCAAAAGCATAACCAATATAATATTGCTGATATTTCACTCCGAGCAATACCATTACAGCATCTTGTGTACGATAAGAAAAGCCCAGCCAGTAATTTTTCTTGTAATAACCTTTCAGATTAATATCTAACTGCATGGGTGATCTCATTTCAGTTGCTTTTACTAATAAAGATGGTTCTAATTCAAAATCTTTAACTGATTTAGTCAAGTCAATTCTATACCCGGCAGTTAAAAAATAATGTCGAACCATTTTATTATCATTCACACTTTGTCCGATGTCTGCTTTCCACTGAAAAAGCTGTGCAACAGACAAACCTGCCCAATAGCGGTCGCTGTAAAAATAAGCGCCAAAATTTGCATCAGGAATAAATTTACTTTCATCCTGATACGTAATGGCATCATCATTGGGATCGGCTGTTGTCAACTGTTCTCCGTCAATTTTATACTGAAATCCTGAAAGGGAAACGCCAAACGCAAGTTTATGTTTTTGGTCAAGTTTCAAATGATACGCATAAGAAGCTAACAAGCCGGTACGCATAATCGGACCAAACCGATCGTTATAAATGTATCCTCCAACGCCCATATTTTTATTAAGGAATGGAGCTGCATGACCGCTTAAAGCGTAAGTACTGGGAGCATTTGTTATCCCGACCCATTGCTGGCGCACGGTTAAGGCTATTGGGATATAATCTTTACTGCCTGCGATAGCAGGATTTAAAAGAAATCCGTTCATCATATACTGTGTATATAATGGTAATTGCTGGCTGAATGCAAAACCGACAACTAATGTCAGGCAAAATGCGAGTAGAAATTTTTTCATATTACTTAAAATTGGAATTGCAAATATAAAAATAATTATCGAATTATTGTAATTGTTCCGCTAAATGGTTCTGAACCATCATTCAGATTAATGATATACACATACGAACCTGTTGCTGTTTCTGTTCCTTTAAAAGTTCCATCCCATGGATTCTGCGCGTAATTATCGCTTTTATATATCAATGTACCCCAGCGTGAATAAATCTCTACTGTTACCGGTGGATACAATTCAAGATATTTGATTATCCATTTATCATTTTTCCCATCGCTGTTCGGAGAAAATGCAGAAGGAATTTCGAGGCATTCTCCTGCTCCTGAAAGAACAACAATATCAAAACTTACACTACATAAAAGCGAATCTTTAACTGTTACCGTATAATTTCCTGACCTTAATTCTGTTATATCCTCTGCTACTGCTCCGTTTGACCAAAGATATGAATAGGGAACATGACCACCAGAAATTGTCAGGTCAATTTTTCCATCATTATTTCCATTGCAGGAAGTAGGAAATGCTGTGTGGGTTCCAATAATTTCGATTCCCTGAAATACTACTACAGATATTGTATCAGCGCAAAAATAAGCATCTGAAACTGTAACCGTATAAGCTCCGGCAGTAAGCGATGCAATTGAAGAAGTAGTTTCAAGTGTTGACCAATTGTAAGAATAAGGGGCAGTCCCTCCAATCATTGAAACAGAAATACTTCCATTGTTTCCGTTAAAGCAGCTTGCATCATTGTGTGTAACACTGGCAACAAGGGCTGTAGAAGAAGCATTAATAACAGCAGTATCTGAAACAAAACAATTATTTACGTCGCTTGCAGTAACAATATATTCACCACCGGATAAATCAGAAATAGTTTCATTTGCAATTCCTGTTGACCATGTATAAGAATAAGGTGGAGTTCCGCCTAACAACGTTGCAGTAACAGTGCCGTCATTATATCCAAAGCATGAAACATTAATAATGGATAAAGCAAGCCCAAGCTGGTCGGGTTGAGAAAGAGACATGGAATCTGTAGCGGCGCAACCGTAAGAATCAGTAACTGTAACAGAATAAATAGCATTAGCAGCCAGCCAGTAAATTGTATCATTAATTCCGGAGTTACTCCAGAAATAAGAATAAGGAGGATTTCCACCTGTAGCGGAAGCAAACAAAGCTCCATCTGCACCCTCATAACAAGTTATTGGATTTGCCTGCACAACATCTGCAACAGGATAATCTCCCACGCTTATATTTATTGTAGCACTGGAATAACAACCCGTTGCAGGAACACTTTCAAACAAAGCAACACTTCCTGTTGGTCCTGCACCCCAGTTTACAAATATTTCATTGGTTCCCTGACCTGTTACAATATTCCCTCCTACAACACTCCAGTTGTATACATGACCTGTATCTGCTGGAACGGAGTAAGAAACATTCTGTTCGCTACGACAAACAAGGGTGTCCCCTGTAATAACCGAAGGAGGCATCGGATTGATGGATAAATTTATTGTATCACTACCAGTGCAAGCGTAAGGCGATGTAACAACAACCGAATACGTACCGCTTGTGGTAACATTTATTGTTTGGGTTGTTTCATTTGTACTCCACAAGTAAGATAATCCCGGATTTCCAGCATCAAGGGTTATGTTAGCACCATCACATAAATTTGTATCAGATCCAAGAGAAACCAAAGGTAAATCATGAACAGAAACAATTGCGTTGCCTGAAACGATGCCATAACAATCAGCGTCAGAAACTTCAAGCAATGTATAAGTTGTTGTACTCCCCGGATAGACAGTAAATGTATAGGGAGATGTAGTAATTCCGTTTATTATTTCTGTATTTACACCATCGGAATAAACAAACGACCAGTCAGGAGTACCTGTGAAATTAACTGATAACTGCGTATTTTGAGTTCCTGTATTGCATAAATCTGCTGAACCGGTTAATGTCGCCGTTGGTAAGGGTATCATCGTAACAGTAGCAGATTGCCCGATAACGGGATATGAGCAATTAATATCTGAAACAGAAGATAAGGCATAAGTAGTAGTTGAAGCTGGACTGAGCGAAATAATAAAAGGACTTGAGTAAATACTGTCCTCCGTAAAAGTATTTGTTCCATCTGAATAAGAAATGATCCATGGAGACATTCCTGTTAAATGAACCGAAAGAAATGCTGTATCAACACCGGTATTACACAAGCTTGTATCTCCGGAAATAGTTGCAGTAGGAACAGGAAATACATTAACTTTTGAGGAATCCTCAATCTCAATACCGCAGGCATCTGTAATAGTTACATGATAAACAGTAGTATCAAGGGGAGAAACATTAATATTGGACGTATTCATATTACCCGGCACCCATAAATAAGACAGAGGTTGTTGCCCGTTTGCAGGACTTGCAGTTATAGAAGTATTTTGACCTTGACAAATTGTTGTATCTGAAGAAACAGACAAGCTCAAAGGAACAGAATTATCAATAATCAGAATACTTCCATCCTGATAACTTGCTCCATCACAGAAATTCATTTGAACAGAAATTAAAACATTTTCAGCTACTTCAATATCTGTATCAGCAACAGGAACAATTGTTAAATTGGTTGAGGTCTGACCTGCAGGAATGGTTATATAAAATTGATTAGGAAATGGATTATTATACGTTGAGGTGATATCCGGGATTGTTGTAAAATCAGTATTAAAAGTTGCTGCCCCGCTCAGATAGAAAGGAACTTTTCTAGGTTGCCCTGAAGGGGCAGACATTCCGATAGATATAATAGCATTGCTGCAACCTTCAACAGCAGCACTATTTCCGCCGGCTGCAGGTTGGCTGTAAGCAACACCTATACTGTCAATACTGGGACTGGTAAAACTACCCGCTTCGAGAAAAACAGCGGAGTCATAAAATGGGTCGTAGACATCAGAAATAACTAATTTCATGTGATATTGCTGGCAGGGTACAACATTAACTGTTGCAGTGAGAACTGTAGTGAAGCCATCATACTGAATATGATAAGCACCTGTGGAATTATTCCTGTAATATGAAAAATTCGTGCCGCTATTTACGTTATTAATAGCAACAGGAGTAGATGTACCCGGAATTAATGCTATATTCAGATTTGTATATAGACCACCGGAAGGGTTTGGTCCTGAAACGAAAAAAGCGAAAGCATCATTAAAAACATCGCCCACAAATTCGGGATACTCTTCAGAAGCAAAAACATAACGAAATGATATTACATCTGATTGCGGAATAAAATCGAACTCTAATCCACAGGCATCATAGGTAGTTTGCCCCATAATACTTTCAATATTGGCATCTCCCTCGCAATTCAGCCAGAAATAAGTAGCACTGTCAACCGTATTGGTTTCTTCAGCGCGAAAAATATTCCCTGTTGATAAAATAATTCCTGTAGAAATTCCGACTGTTGCATTGCCATTGCCGAAATACCCATTATTCATTACAGTTCCGGCAGCATGACCTGTCGTTCCGGTAAAATGTGCGTTTAAAAAAGTAACGCCCTGACCTACTAAATTATCTACAAGAGTAGCAGCAGCAACATTATCAATTCCACCTCCCTGAATAGAAAGTGCTGTTTGAGCCTGAACATAAACACTTCCTAAAAGTATTACCAGAAGCAATAATTTCTTCATGTGTTGAATTTTAATTATTAAAAAGGAACACTCAAAAAAGTTAACGGGTTAGCCCAAAATAGCTTTGAGAATGAGATATTACTTCACTGAAAAACCTTTCAACTCAAATTTAGTCATAGGGTTGTTCTTGGAAGGATCTTTTTTATAAAAACTTGAGAACAGCATCAATCCTGATTTCTGAGGGCTCTCACAATTTCCCTCAATTGTCTGACCGGGGTTAAGTTCAAAAGAGTGGGAATAAGGATTCCCCTGTTCATTTTTAAGGTTACATGAACGGCAATTTGCGCCAAACCATATTTCAAAAGTCCAGCTAACAGTAACTTTTTTGTTACCGGTATTTACTAATTTAAAAACAACAAGCTCCTGATGAGGATCCATATAAGCAGGATCAGATTTTAAATCACATTGAATTTTCTTAAAATAAACCTGAACACCTTTTTCAGATTTAGACAACTGCCAGTCTGTATCATTTCCAGCGAAAGAAATAGAAACGAGAAAAAATAAAAATGGAATCAATTTTAACGTCTTCATAATTTAAATATTTAAAGTTACTAGCATTAAGACACATTTTAAACGCGTTGGGTTGCCTGAGTTCAATAAACCTAATTTGTTCATGAATATTCACAAGATGTTGCAAGTTAACCGCAGGTTGAGCGCCTGCCTGTCCGGTAGGCAGGGAGTCGAAACCCAGATTGCAAGTTAATCCGTGGACTGAGCGGCTTGCAGTGAGCGAAGTCGAATTGAGTCGAAGTCCAAGTTGCTGGTTGCACTTTGCATTTTCTAAAAATTTTCACGAATAAAACAGGTTTTAAAAATATCCTTTGTAAAAATAATCAAATTAATAATATCGACAAAAATATTTTGAATGTTATCAGAATTAATTCAAATTTATTCAATAATTTTAATCTCGGTTCTTCTGTTTTTGGCTTTTCCTTCAGGAGTTGCATTGCTTTCAATGGGCTGATTATCGGCATATCCTTTAAATTTCAGTCTGAATTCACTGATTGCATTACTCTGTAAAAGATAGTCGTATACTGCTTTTGCACGTTTTTCAGATAATTTGATGTTCAGATCCTTTTTTCCTACATTATCCGTATGACCGCTGATTTCAATTTTAATGCTGCTGTTTTCTTTCATAAAAGCAACGAGTTTATTCAACTCAACTTTAGATTCTGTTTTTAGAACAAAAGAATTTGTTTCAAAGAAAATATTTTTCAAAACAATTTTCTGCCCCACTTTAATAGAAGAAAGAGGTATATCAATTTTAAAAGGTTCTGAAGCATCTTTCACATCTTTCAATGTAAAATTTTCGGAATAAAACAAATATCCTTTTTTTGAAACACTTAAAGCATAATTTCTATTCACGGGAATTGAAACGAGGAATTCGCCGTTACCGCTGTTGGATGTTGCTTCAATTATAATTTCAGCTGTTTCAATATCCACAAGTTCAAATTTGGCTTCAAGACTGTTTTTTGTTGCAGCATCAAATACCTTTCCTTTTACATAAGTAACAGGAATCGGGCGAACTTCTTCATAGAGTTCAAATTCGTACAAATCCATGCCACCGAATGTATCATCACGCCTTGATGAAAAATAGGCTTTATTTCCGAGCGCATTAACAATAAGGCTTGTTTCTTCACCGTGAGTATTGATGGGATATCCAAGATTTTTAGGTTCTGTCCATTCGTCTTTTTCATCACAGCGACTCATAAAAAGATCCAGTCCGCCCATTCCGATCCAGCCGTCAGAAGCAAAATACAAAGAAGTATTATCGGGATGAATAAACGGAGACATTTCAGAAGCAGAAGAGTTGATCACTTTTCCGAGATTCACAGGCTTTGTCCACTTTCCGGACGTGTCAAGTGTTGTTTTCCAGATATCCAATTCACCATAACCGCCAAAACGATCGCTTGCGAAATACAAAGTTTTACCATCTGAAGATATCGAAGGCTGCGACTCCCAATAATCGGTATTAATCGGCGGCCCTAAATTAACCGGCTTTCCCCATTTATCGCCAATTTTACGGGAGCAATAAATATCACAGCCCCCATAACCACCCGATTTTTCACAAGCAGTAAAAAATAATAATTGTCCATCTGCTGAAATGGATTGCGCTCCTTCGTTATTTGGAGTATTTATCTCATCGCCGATGGTTTTTCTTTTCTGCCATATCTTATCAAGTTTCTCACTAATAAAAAAATCTTCATTAAATTTATTTTTCGAATTTGGAGGTACGTTTTCTCTTGGAAGCCGAACAGTAATTACAAGAGTTTGCTCATCTGCTGTAAGCGCGGGGAGGTATTCATCAAATTCCGAATTAATATCCGGACCTAAATTTTTCGGGACAAAAGGTACAGGATTTTTTTTTGCATTAATTCTGAACTCACACTTCTGTAGCTCATACTCTGCTATTTCACGGGTTTCTTTTTTCTCATTATCAAAAGAAAGATAATACATATAGCTCTTTGCAGCATCTTCCAGTTTGCCAATAAAAAATTGTATAGAACCAAGCAACAGGTAACTTTTCGGGTAAGCATCTCCGTTAAGGTGCGTCGCTCTTTCATATACACGAAGGGCTTCCTCGAAATTTCTTTCCTGCGCGAAAACCTGTCCCAAAATCATGTATGCTTCCACAAACATGGAGTCAATCTTAATTGCGTTCATTGCATCCACCTTTACCGCATAATAGCTTTCTGCCTGCATTGCACGTTCGGCGCGTTCGTATAACTTGACTGCTTCTTTATCGCTTGATGTGTATTGAGCAATGGAAGCAAATGAAAAAAGAAGAAAAAAACAAATTAAAAAAAATATAACTTTCATTATTATTATTATTGGTTCAACAAGGAGATTAGGGTATAAAAATAAACAAATTTTCTTTTCTTGAAAATTCTATTTAATTTTATGAGCGATAAAAAACACAATATGAAAAATCCTTTTCCAAAAGAAATTTATCTGGCAAGGCGGCATTCAAAAGATTCTGGTGTTCGTGGCGATTTTTTCCGCGACCAGACTGCAATAATTCATTCAATGCCTTTCAGAAGGCTAAAACATAAAACACAAGTATTTTTCGCTCCTGCAAACGACCATGTGTGTACAAGAATTGAGCATGTGCTGCATGTGGCAACTATTGCGGCAACAATTTGCAAAGGACTCAATGCCTTTGACTGGAACCTTGATATTGATATGGCCTATGCAATGGGACTCGGGCACGATCTTGGGCACACTCCTTTTGGACATGCAGGAGAGGATGCACTCAGAAAAATACTGGGATTAAAATTAAATTTTATGCACGAATTAAATAGTTATCGTGTTGTTGAATATTTATCCAATCATGGCAAAGGGCTGAATCTTACATTTGGAGTTAAGGATGGGATTATCTGTCATAATGGAGAACGCGATGACAACAAATTAAAACCTGCTTCTGTTCCAAATGACCTTGATGCAATTAACAACAGAAACAATATGCCCTCTTCTTATGAAGGATGTATTATGCGGTTTTCCGATAAAATAGCATATCTTGGAAGAGACATAGAAGATGCGCTGATAGCGGGTTTTATTAAAAAAGAAGATATTCCTGAAGACATCCGTAAAGAGCTTGGAAGTACCAACGGAGAAATAATTAATACATTAGTTGCAGATGTAATTGTTTTTTCATCCGATAAGGATCATATTGCCTTTTCCGATGAAAAATATGAAATTATGACCAAGTTAAAAAAGTTCAATTATCAGTATATTTACAATAACCCGGAATTACTTCGATACAATAAATTTTGCTCTAAAATAATTACAACACTGTTTGAACATTATACAAACATGTTTGAAATAAATGGTGTTGATTTTAATAAATATAAATCTTTGGACTTAAAGTCAGACAGGGCTTTCGGGCATTATGTAGAATCGCTGTATGAGTTTTACAAATCAGAAAATGCCGACGTGTTAAGAATTGTAACAGATTACATTGCCGGGATGACAGATTTCTATGCGCTGGAAACAATTAAAGAAATAACGATTCCTGCTCCGTTACAGTTTAAGAAAAAATGAGAGAAGAAATAAAATACGAATTAGGAATTACGAATTAGTAACTGATGTTACGCACAATGTTCTTTTTGACACGAATTGCACAAATTGACACAAATTATATAGTAACTCATATTTCTGATATTGCCTTTTAGCCATTTATCTTTCCTTCTGATATGCGCATTGCACAAATTTAAAACTACCGCAGGTAGTTTTAAATTTGTGCAATGCGTGTCCTTCATATTTTTCACGTAATGTGAGTTAGTAATTATTTTGCAACAATAATATTCCCATTCGAATCAAATTCCAATTGTTTGCCAGCATCTACTGTTTTCATTTTTCCATCAACTTTGAGTTGTGATTTCATGCCTAAATATGCAAATTTTATTTTACCTGTGGCAGAGTCGAAGCTTACATAATTGTCTTGTTTCAAAGAAATATTTTGTCCACCCACTTTTATTGTATTAAGACCTGTGCAATACACCATCGAAATTCTTCCTGAATAATCAAATTCAATTGTTGATGCAAAGTTTTTTTCACCTTTAACATTTATTTTATAAAGATCATTAACATTTACGAGCTGTGTTTTTGCCAGTATTCCGCTTCTTACAGAGCCATTATCCACAGATAATTTTGAATTTGGAGCAAAGGAAAAATCCTTATTCCCAATTTTAAATTTTGCTTCTTTTTCTAAAAAAAGTGCGGTAACCTCTCCATTTTTATTGAAAATAATATCAAAATCATTTTCTGATTTTAAAGCTTTTGCTGCAATTTGAACATCCCCTGATTTAATAGTTGCATTTTGTGCAAGACATGCCGAAACAATGAAAAGCACTCCCTTATATGAGGTTGCAAAAGATATTTTTGATCCTCCTAAAAAAACAAATTCCTGATCTCCCATCTTTAGCTTTGTATCTTCATCAAGATAGGCATAAGAAATCTGACTGTTTTCAAATGTATAAGCCAGCGTTTTTCCGGTGCGTAATTTAATCTCGTTTTCTCCAATTTTAATTGTTGCGCTTGATTTTAATAATCCCTCTTTTAAAATTTCTGAATTCTTCGCAGTCTGAATATTGCTGAGTTCAAATTCAAAACCATTAAGAGTTACTTTGATTTCAGTTTCATTATTCTGAGCATTAAGAACAGATATTAAAAACAAAAAACTTAACAGAAAAAAATAATTGCGTTTCATGTGGTTTAATATTTTATAAATTAATTTGTTTACTATTTATATTTTTATGGTTATATTTTCTTAATCACTTATAACCTTGATATCCCATCACGTCTATCCAGTGGAGACCTCAAGGGTTTTTCAATAATCCTGTTTGTACCAGCCTGCATAAGTGATATAGCTGTTTGCAATACGTTCGATCTGTCCCTGTACAAGTTCTTTGCTAATGGATTTAATTTTTTTTGCAGGCATACCTGCATAAATACTTTCTGACTCAAGCACAGAATTTTCAAGAATCAATGCGCCCGCTGCAACAATCGTATTGCTTCCTATTACAGCATGATCCATAATAATTGCTCCCATTCCGATAAGGACATTATCATTAACAGTACATCCATGAACTATTGCATTATGAGCAATGGACACATTATTTCCTATTGTAGTCGGGGCTTTCTGATAGGTACAATGAATAACTGCGCCATCCTGAATATTCACTTTATTTCCTATCCGGATAAAATGAACATCTCCGCGAACAACAGCATTAAACCAAACAGAACAATCGTTACCCATAATAACGTCTCCGATTATACTTGCATTATCTGCAAAAAAACAATTTTCACCAAATTGCGGTAAAAAACCTCTGACAGATTTAATAAGAGCCATATTCTATTTTTTACAAAATTAAAAAAAACTTAGGAGTAATTGCGTTATTTTTTTAATATTTTTCATTATTGTCCGACAACAAACAGGGCGCACCTATGGAGCTTAAATTGTTGGATTTTATTCGTTTTATAAACAATTCACTTCCCGCAAGCGGGACAGGCTCTACGGAGTTTCTTTATTTTTAGACACGCCTGCCTGCCTCAATGGCTTGAGTACGGCTGGCAGGTAGTGTCGTACTGTTTATACCAAAAATAATATTAATAAATACGGAAGCTCCATAGATAGGAGCGCTTTGTCATCAAAACGTCTTGCAGTAACAAGTTTAACCAAAATGATAAACTTTTGTCGGACAACAGTGATTCTTTTTATAATTTTTCTTACAAATAAACTTACGTTTTCCATTAGAACTAACCTACTACAGAGCTCTGTTGAAACAAATAGAATAAAACAAAAACCCATATAAAAAATGGAGGATGCCAGACAACATTAAAAATTCAGGATGAGATAAACAAAAATTTAAAAAATTTTGTTGTGTGATAAAAAACTCTATTTTTGTTGGAAAATAGTGAATATGAATTGTATAATTATTGATGACGATAAGCCCTCTCGTCGCATTATTGAGGAATACATTGCAAAAACCAATGGTCTGAAACTGATAAACTCCTATCCCAGCGCAATAGATGCTATTAATGCATTCAAAGACGGGCATAAAATTCATCTTATTTTTTTAGATATTGAAATGCCGGAAATGTCGGGATTGGATTTTCTTCGCACAATAAAAAATCCACCTCAAATTGTTATTGTATCTGCAAAAGAATCCTATGCTCTTGATGCTTTTGAATTTGATGTTACTGATTACCTTCTGAAGCCAATTTCTTATACCCGATTTTATAAAGCTGTAACAAAAGTTTCTGATCGGCTGCGTTCGTTGGGAACAAAAATTTCTACTGTTCCTGATAAAAAAGAAAACGAAATATTTATCAAAAAAAGAAGCAATCTTTTCAGAATAAAATATGATGATATTTTATGGATTGAAGCCCTTGAAAATTACATTAAGATTAATACGTTTCACACTATACTAATCACGGTCATAATTTGCGTAAATAAAATAAATAATTATCTTTGTACAAAAACAGAGATATGATAAAAATAAAAATTACAAAAAGCCAGAAAGAGCAATTGCATTTTGAGAGATACAACC
>Ga0209417_1000592_pt1 | contig 82306 bp, 66 predicted proteins | sample RifGroF2_FD_184002 | JGI IMG/M metagenome (GOLD analysis project Ga0209417, IMG submission 184002) | Groundwater microbial communities from Rifle, Colorado, USA - Groundwater F2 (SPAdes) (version 2) | ecosystem: Environmental > Aquatic > Deep subsurface > Groundwater | place: Rifle, Colorado... | reverse complement strand
TGCTTAATCTCGATTTCTGTTTCTTTAATGACAATGATTTTTGGGAGGGCCATAGCTGTGTATTTATATTATAGTCCAATAATAACAAATAAAATCCAATTATGCAAATTGGACTTTATTATATATTCATTTGGTATAACTCCTGCTGTGCTTTTCATACAAACCTGCGCAGAAGTTTTGGAATACTGAATCTTGTTTCTCCGGATACACCTCAACAATGTCCCGAATAACTTCTGCAACAGAGGTTCTCACTCAAAGTAAGGTCCTCTGCTTTTTATTTCCCTTTTTCCCGGATTTCCACCCGACGTATTTTTCCGCTGATAGTCTTTGGAAGAGCCTCAACAAACTCAACAATACGGGGATATTTATACGGTGCAGTAACTTTTTTTACATGATCCTGTATTTCGAGAGCCAGCTCGTCGGAAGCCGTGTAGCCTTGTCCCAGTACCACGGTTGCTTTTACCACCTGCCCGCGCACTTCGTCGGGAACACCGGTAACAGCGCATTCAACAACAGCCGGGTGGGTCATCAGGGCGCTTTCCACTTCGAACGGCCCGATCCGGTAACCCGAACTTTTTATCACATCATCTGTCCGTCCCACAAACCAGTAATAGCCGTCCTCATCGCGCCAGGCAATGTCGCCGGTATAATAAATACCATCGTGCCATGCTTTTTTAGTCAATGCCTCGTCGCGATAATAGCCTTTGAAAAGCCCAACCGGAGGTTTGTCGCCCACATGAATAACAATTTGCCCCTGTTCTCCATCTTCGCAAACAGTATCGTCGGGTTTCACCAGGCTAATATTGTATGCCGGAGAAGGAATACCCATCGAGCCGGGTTTGGGCTGCATCCATGGGAAAGTACCCAACTGAACAGTCGTTTCGGTTTGCCCGAAAGCTTCCATCAGGAGAAGGCCCGTGCGTTCGTAAAATGTTTCATACACCTGCGGGTTCAATGCTTCGCCTGCCGTGGTGCAATATTTTAATGCCGATAAATCGTACGATGAAAAGTCTTCCCGTATCAGAAAACGGAAAATTGTGGGCGGTGCACAAAACGAAGTGACTTTGTATTTGGCAATCACCGAAAGCATTTCAGCAGGAACAAATTTCTGATGATCATAAACAAAAACACTGCATCCGGCCATCATTTGCCCGTACATTTTTCCCCAAACCGCTTTGGCCCAGCCGGTATCGGCAACCGTAAGGTGGCGTCCGTCTTCTTCCACATTGTGCCAAAACGATGCAGTTATAATATGAGCCAGCGGATAGGTATAATCGTGTGCAACCATTTTAGGATTGCCGGTAGTCCCTGATGTGAAATAAAGAAACAGCAAATCGTCGTTCTCCGACGGAAGTTCCGGTTTTACAAAAGCCGGGGCCTCATCGATACCTTGATGAAAGTTACCCCATCCGGAGGGAACAAGCGGCCCTGTTGAAATGGTTTTTTCCACCGAAGGGCAGGCGGGCATTGCTTTTTCAATGGCATGTAAAACCGTTTCTTCGCCCACGCAAACAATTGCTTTTATGGTCGCCGCATCGCAGCGGTAAATAATGTCTTTATCGGTAAGCAGGTGGGTCGCCGGGATAGCCACCGCTCCAATCTTGTGCAGGGCCAGGCAGGCAAACCAGAATTCGTAACGGCGCTTCAGGATCAGCATCACTTTGTCGCCGCGGCCAATTCCCTGCGTTTGGAAATACGAAGCAGTCGCATCGGTTTTTTCCTTCAGTACAGCATACGTAAAATCGATATGTTCACCCTGATCATCAACCCAAACCAGTGCAATTTTGTCGGGTTCGAGCCGGGCATATTCATCTATTACATCGTAGGAGAAGTTAAAATTATCAGGAATTTTTATCTCAAAATTTTGGAGAAAGTCGTCCAGTGAGTCAAACTCAGGTTTGACAAGGAATTTTTTATATAACTGCATTTTTACTATTCTGAAAGGTTAAAAAATAACGGCTAAAAAAACACACTCGCTTCCATTCAATGCCAGCATTCCATGTGGAAATCCCGAATCAAAATAGATGGAATCACCTTCTTCGAGGATCATTTCCTTCCCGTCGAGGCTGATCTTCATGCTTCCTTTCAGCACATAATTAAATTCCTGCCCCGGATGTGCGTTCAACGAAATTCCGGCATGTTCTCCCTTTGGTTCAACAGTTACCAGAAATGGCTCTGCCTTCCGGTTAATAAAGTTGTGCCCCAGCGACTGGTATTTGTATTCTTTGCGGCGCTCAACACCAACACCTGTATTTTTCCGGGTAAGCGAATAATGGTGCATCCGCGGTTCCTGACCGGTAAGCAATACGGTTAATTCCACTCCGTACCTGCGCGATATATTATGCAATACACTTACCGGAATATCAACTTTCCCGGATTCATACTCCAGGTATTTTTCCTTCCCGATGCCACATGTTGCAGCCGCATCGTCAACCGATATATCAAGAACTTCACGGAGTCCTTTCAACCGCTCTGCAATCAGCCTGATCTGTTCTTCCATACAAATTAGTTAATTTTTGGGCTCAAAAATTAGTGAAATAAATTAAGATCAACCAATAATTCAGGAAATAATAAAAACGACCGGCATAAAGATTTTCAGAGATGCAGATTGTAGTATCTATTGCGTTACAAAGTTCGTATTTCGTTCCCTTATTTCTTCCTGAAATAAAAGTACGTCACTTTCTCGTTGATATCGTCGTAATTGAAAATTTCCTTGTCGGGATGCAGGCGGTAGAAAGCCAGCATGGCGATGTCGCCAGCACAAAAAAGCGAATGCAGGCACATGATGGTGAGAAAAAAATAAGCCGCGGGATCATGCCAGAAAAAGATAGTTAAAATCAGCGTTGCTACTTTCACTGTCACCAGCGGAGCATTGGCTACTACCCGGAAAGCTGCGGGAGAAATGACCTGCCGGTTGGCCATCACATAAAAAATAAATTTTTGCCAGATAGCGCCAAAAACCAGTTTGCGGGAGCCGGTCAGCCAATAGGCCGCAGCATGTAGCAATTCATGGATAATCACCAGAACGGTAAACGAAAACAGAACGGCAAATCCTATGTTTTGCAGCGGTTCGCTCATTCCGTGTGAGTTCATTACAATCGCTTTTACGATGGTTGCGATCAGAATTACAATCATGGCAACCTGATATGCCGAATACGCTTTTATCAGTTGACTCTCCTCTCGTATCTGTTCGATAATAAATTCCTTTAACCGAAGATGGGGAACTTCGGTAAGCAATTCAAAATTTCCACTGTCCCGCAATTCTTCCGGGGTAAGTTTTGGCTTCATCAGGCGAACTGTTTGTTGCGCGAAAATAGTAAATGTTTCGCAGGAAATAAGACAGGTTCGCAGTCCTGAAAAACACATGGATTTTCATCTCGCCGAAACTCAGGCTTCTTTCTTCTTAAAATATTCGATTTTTCCGTCCGCAGCTTTCATCTTTACTTTTTCAATTAAAGCAATTTTTTCGGCTTCTGTAAATTTTTCAAAATTTCGGGCGAGTTCAATCTTTTCGCGCATGAATGTCGCATTTTCATTTCCTGAGATCAGTACAGTAACCGGCAGTGACCAAACAAAATACATGGCCTCTTTAATACTCATGTAATTCGGAATGATCGGATCATCGGTTACCCAGTTGGCCCGTTCCTTCTTTGCAAAGAAACGCCCGTCGGCCAGTGATTTAATAGCTAAAATGCCCATGTTGCGTTCCAAGGCAGGAGGTATCACATTGTGGGTAAAGCTGAAATACGACTGATCAAGTACATTTACCGGCATCAGCACTGTGTCAAAAATATCACTCTCTTTGGTTCGTTCCAGCATGCGCAAATGGGCATACGGATTTTGGTGCCCGGTAAATCCAATATGACGGATTTTCCCTTCTTCTTTTGCTTTCAGAAGCACTTCGAGTACCCCGGCTTCAATGCGGCTATCGACATCCGAAGGAGTCTGTATCGCGTGTACCTGGTACAAATCCAGATGATCGGTTTTTAACCTCCGCAACGTTCCTTCCAAATGTTCCCTGACTTTTGCTGCATCCTTTCCTGTCGTCTTACTCATAAGAAAGATCAAATCCCGGTATTTTGGGGTCAGAAATTTTCCGTAACGTTCTTCGCTTGTTCCATTGGAATAACTTTCGGCAGTGTCGAAAAAGCGCACACCACCTTCAAGCGCAGCTTCAATAACTTCCTGGGCATCCCGCTCGGTAGTCCATCCAACATGAAAACCTCCGGCACCAAGCATGGTCACATATTCGTTGGTTCTTCCAAGTTTCCGAAGAGGGAGCAATTTCCCCAGCCGGTCTTCATTCTTATTTTTTGCTGAAACGGAAACCGGAACTGACAATGCAGCCGTCATCGCCGCCATGATTTTTAAAAAGTCTCGCCTGCTATTCATTTTGTTGGGATTTGATTTTCAAAATGTTTATACAAACCAGAACGCCGTTTTGTTCGCTTTTTCGGAGATAAAAATTCTGATTTGAATCAAAAAAACAGGAGATCCGGAGGCCGGACAGATAAAATATGTTGTTTGGAACCCGACCTCAACCAATCATGGCTTGTGCTGCCGCCAAATCTTCGGGCGTATCAATCCCGATCGTTTCAAATTCGGTGATGGCTGTTTTTATGCGGTATCCGTTTTCGAGCCAGCGGAGCTGTTCGAGCGATTCGGCCTGTTCCAGCTTGCCAACCAGTAGTTTGGTCAATTCCTGAAGAATGTCGGCCCGGTAGGCATACATCCCAATATGGCTAAAAAACTGTGTTTTCCCGAGCCACTCTTCCGGTTTGCTTCCCCGCACATACGGAATGGTCGACCGACTGAACAGCAATGCTTCCATGTTTTTGTTGACCACCACTTTTGGGCGGTTCGGATTGTGTAACTCAGTCAGATCGGTCACCGGCTTTATCAGGGTCGCAATTTCAACTTCTTTGCTATCGAAGCACGAGCAGATACGTTCGATCTGTTCGGTGCGGATGAATGGTTCGTCGCCCTGAATGTTTACCACCACATCGAAAGCCATCGTTTCTGAAATTTTGCGGGCAGCTTCGGCACAGCGGTCCGTTCCGCTCTGATGATCAGCAGAAGTGTACACCGCACGTCCGCCAAACGATTCAACAGCCCGGAAGATCCGTTCATCGTCGGTAGCAACCCAAACATCGTCCAGAATTTTCGACACATTTTCATACACCCATTGAATAACCGGTTTGTTATTCAGCAGGACAAGTGGTTTGCCCGGGAAACGGGTCGATTGATAACGCGCGGGAATGATACCGATGAACTTCATGTCAGCCTGTGTTTGTATTTAAAATCGCTAAATCTTGTTAAAAGTATGACAACTTGTCCGTTGATTGCCCGGTAAAGTGTAACTTTAAGGCTTGAAATTTTAACTTTGCAAAAATAATCATATTTAACGCAAATATGGATGTTCAGGAAATAAAACAACGATTTGGAATTATTGGGAATTCACCGGGTTTGAGCAGGGCCATTGAAGTTGCGGTACAGGTTGCCCCGACGGATTTGTCGGTTCTGATAACCGGGGAGAGCGGTACGGGTAAAGAGAGTTTTCCTCAGATCATTCATCAATTTTCGACACGGAAACACGGAAAATATATCGCCATCAACTGCGGCGCCATCCCCGAAGGGACAATCGATTCGGAACTTTTTGGCCACGAAAAAGGTTCGTTCACCGGGGCGCTTGCCGACCGCAAAGGCTATTTCGAGGAAGCCAACGGAGGGACCATTTTTTTGGATGAAATCGGTGAGTTGCCTTTATCGACACAGGCTCGCCTGTTACGGGTACTGGAAGCCGGCGAATTTATGAAAGTAGGTTCGTCAAAAGTTTTAAAAACTGATGTCCGCGTGGTGGCTGCAACTAATATTGATATTCCGCAGGCTATTCAAAACGGGAAATTCCGCGAAGATTTGTATTACCGGTTAAATACCGTGCCGGTCAAAGTTTTGCCATTGCGCGACCGCAAAGAAGATATTCATTTGCTGTTTCGCAAATTTGCTTCCGACTTTGCCGAACGTTACCGGATGCCCCCGGTTCGCCTAACCGATGATGCACAGGATCTTTTGCGGACTTTTGACTGGCCCGGGAACGTACGTCAGTTAAAAAATATTACCGAACAGATTTCTATTATTGAACAAACCCGGGTAATTGATGCGCAAACACTGGGGCCGTACATTCCTGAATATTTCGAACACCATTTGCCTGCCCTTTACAAAGGAGTTGACGAAAAGACATTTTCAACCGAACGGGAAATTCTGTACAAGATACTTTTCGATATGAAAAAGGATATGAACGATCTGAAAAAACTGGTACTTGATATGCTTCAGAGCGGAGGTCATCCTTTTGATTTTCATGGCGATCAGGCCCATCTGATCCAGAAATTGTACCCGACCGAAAACGGCAGTTATGTCCCCGATCAGCCGCCAACTCCTAAGGTTCAATATGATCCCGTGCAAAAACACGACATTCAGGATACCGAAGAATATGTTGAAGAATCGCTTTCGCTGGAAGACAAGGAAATAGAACTGATAAAAAAAGCGCTGGAGAAACACAAAGGAAAACGCAAATACGCAGCCCATGAGCTGGGTATTTCGGAGCGTACCCTGTACCGGAAAATTAAAGAATATGATATTGATTGAGCATGAGGAATAAAATAATCATCATACTGGCGGGTATTTTCTTTTCTGCTGCGGCTTTTCAGTCGTGTAAAATCAGTTATTCGTTTACCGGCGCCGTGCCTATGGTGGGGGTAAAAACGTTCAGTGTTGAATACATTCAAAACCGGGCGCGCCTGATCAACCCGAACCTGAGCCAGCAACTGACCGAAGCGATTCAAGAAAAATTACTGAAGCAAACTTCGTTCGACCAGATTGAAAGCGGCGGTGATCTTGAGTTTTCGGGACAAATAACCGGGTACGATGTAAAACCAATGAACATTCAGGAAGGGGACCTGGCAGCACAAAACCGCCTGACCGTTTCAGTTAAAATAAAATATACCAATAATAAAGACCACGAACAGGATTGGGAAAAATCGTTTTCGGCTTACGAGGATTTTGGAAGCGAGATCAGCATCGATCAGGCGGAAGGATCAATTGTGCCGGAAATCATTGAAAAACTGACCGATGATATTTTTAACGCATCAATCGCAAACTGGTAAAAAATGACGAAGGATGATTTTTATACATATTTAATCCGGCCTGAAACAATGAATCAGGAGAGCCTTGAAGGTTTCCGGGCTTTGGTTGGCGAGTACCCCGCTTTCCAGTCGGCATGGATTTTATATCTTAAAAATCTTATGATGCTGGGAGACCCTGCATTTCAGGGCGAATTAAAACGGGCTTCCATTTTTATTCAGGACCGGCGGATGCTGTATACATTTTTACATCGCCATACAGAAAAAGAATATCTTGAAGTCTTCAACGACCAGTCGGTTCCCGATCCCGATGAATTACTGGAAATCGATTATGCCGCGAATATCACCTATCAACTGGATAATCCCGGAGACGGAGGAGAATTGCTTTCTGACCTGGCAGAATCGTTCCGAAAAAAATCGCCACGGAAAATAAAAGAAACATGGATCGACAAATTCATAAAAAACGAACCCTTCCTTGAGCTTGACGAGAGCGACGAAGCTGAACTTCCGACAAAAGAGGAAGAGTTTGTTTCCGAGACACTGGCAAACATTTATGCACGCCAGGGATATTACGAAAAAGCCATCGAAGTATTCGATAAATTAAGTTTGAAATATCCGGAAAAAAGTATTTACTTTGCCGGTCAAATTGAGGAAATTAAAAAATTAAAGAATAATTAAGAAGAAACCATGTTTACACTAATTACCGTTTTAATATTTATTACTTGTGTTCTTTTAATTCTGATTGTTTTGGTACAGAATTCAAAAGGCGGTGGTTTGGCAAGTAATTTCCAATCGACAAACCAAATTATGGGAGTTCGTAAAACTACCGATTTCCTTGAAAAAGCAACCTGGGGTTTAGCCGGAGTTTTATTATTTCTGGCAATTATCAGCAGTGCATTTATCCCGAAGGGCGAACAAGCTTCCCAGTCGGCCGTACAGGAACAAATTGAAAACGCTGTTGACCCGACTGCTGTTCCGAATTTCCCCACTACTGCTCCGGCTGCAAATGATAGTGTGAAAAAATAAGAAAATCCATTTTCAAAATATGCGAAGCCATTCCTGCACAAGGAGTGGCTTTTTGATTTCTATTTGTTTTGCTACACCCCTATCCCGTAAAAGGGATCAATTTCAGAAGTTGTGGATGAAAGAAACCAACATCAGGAACTCTTTTACACCAACACAATCCGGTCTTTTTCACACCATAGATTGCTTCATCTGTATGAGATACTGGCAGTGTAAAATTTATTTCCAAATTACAGCCTTTTAAGAATACAAACACTCCAGGAGAATGCTCTTGCTCCTTCTTTTCAGGACTATATTGACAAAAAAATGAATTTCATAATCTAATTGTGAGCCAGTATCCCCCTTCCTATTTCCGGCAGTATATTCATTTTTCACATATTTTAAAAGCAGGCATTACAAACAGGGAGTACAATAAAATTTAATCAATAATTTTTTGCACCTATATCTTTCAGCAGGGGTATACCTGACAATTAAATACCATTTGTAAATTTTGTCTTAATTTTTTTAAGACAAATCTGACCATTGTTCGTAAAAAATGTCAAATTATTATATTTTTGCTCTCATTATTTACAAATGACAAGAATTAATCTCTAAAATAATACATGATGAAAGCAAAACTTGAGTACATTTGGCTGGATGGCTCAGAGCCAACACAAGGACTGAGAAGTAAAACAAAAATTGCAAAAGACTTTAGTGGTAAACTGGAAGATTGTCCCATGTGGGCGTTTGATGGTTCTTCGACCAATCAGGCTCCCGGTGGTTCATCCGACTGTTTGTTGAAACCGGTTGCTATCTTCCCTGACCCTGATCGCAAAAACGGTTATCTGGTAATGACTGAAGTTTTGAATGCCGATCACACTCCACACGTAACCAATGGCCGTGCAACTATCATTGATGAGGACGAAGATTTTTGGTTCGGATTTGAGCAGGAATATTTCATTTACGATTCTGAAACCAATCTGCCGATCGGATTTCCAAAAAATGGCTATCCGAAACCACAGGGACCTTATTATTGCGGCGTTGGCGGATCAAAAGTATACGGCCGTGCAATTGTGGAAGAGCATCTCGACATGTGCCTTGAAGCAGGATTAAATATCGAAGGTATCAATGCGGAGGTAGCTTGCGGACAGTGGGAATACCAAATATTTGCAAAAGGCGCCCGTTCTGCAGGAGACCAAATCTGGGTTGCCCGTTACCTGCTCGAAAGAACTGCCGAAAAATATGGTTTGGCAATTGAACTGCATCCAAAACCGCTGGGCAAAGATGTTGACTGGAACGGTTCAGGTATGCATGCCAATTTCTCGAACTCAGTATTGAGAACCTGTGGATCAAAAGAAACTTACAATAAAATTTGCGAAGCTTTCCGCCCGGTTGTAAAAGAACATATCGCTGTTTACGGCGCTTACAACGACCAACGATTGACCGGAAAACATGAAACTGCTTCCATTCTCGATTTCAGCTATGGCGTTTCGAACCGTGGCGCTTCCATTCGTATCCCCGTTGCTACCGTTGAAGGTGGATGGAAAGGTTGGCTGGAAGACAGAAGACCTGCATCAAACGCTGACCCGTACAAAGTTGCTGCTCGTATTATCACAACTGTTCACGGAATTAAATAATTCCAAACTGCATAAAAAAAAGCTGTCTCTCTTGCGGGACAGCTTTTTTTTTATAATCGCATTAGTTGTTTGTCCGGATTATTATCCGCATTTAGATGAACCACAATCGGAGCAGGTAAGACAACCCTCCTGATAAATAACATTCGATGAGCCGCATTCTCCGCATACTGTTCCTTCCGCAATTGTCCCGTTCGGGATGTATTTCTTCAAAGCGCGTGCTACACCTGCTTTCCAACTGTTGATATTGTCGTTGTCGAATTGAAGACTTGTAACTGTATCTACTACTTTATGAATAGGCATTCCGTGGCGTAGCACTCCTGAAATCAGTTTTGCATAGTTCCAGAATTCAGGATTGAATTTGTACGAAAGGCCTTCGATCGTCGTTTTGTATCCCCGTTTGTTTTCATACTGAAAATCATAGCGTTTTACTTCTTCACCCGATTCATCACTTTCAAAGTTTTTGATGATTTTTCCTTCCGTAACCGACCGTGGAAGAAGGATTCCATCTTCGTCGTCAGAAAGACCGGTGAAAATTTCGTACGGACGCCCGTCGATCACACCAATGAAAGCAACCCAGCGTTCTTTGTTATTTTGAAAACGTACCACATCTGCCTCAAGAACTTCCGGGCGTTTGGTTGGAAATATTCCGGGAAGCGGCGCTTTTTTCTCTTCTTTTTTATTCGAAAGCAAAACTCCTGAGCGTGAACCATCGCGGTAAACGGTTACCCCTTTGCAGCCACTCCTCCATGCCTCAAAATACAACTGATCAACCAGATCTTCGTTCACATCGGTTGGCAAATTGATGGTTACACTGATGGAGTGATCGACCCATTTCTGGATTCGTCCCTGCATCCTCACTTTATTCATCCAGTCAACATCATTCGACGTTGCTTTGTAGTACGGCGATTTCTTCACCAGTTCATCTACTTCTTCTTCCGTATAATGTTTGGTTACATCACACCCGTTTGCCTGCATCCAGTCAACAAACTTATGATGGAAAACAATGTATTCCTCCCACGAATCTCCCATTTCGTCAACAAAATCAACCGTTACATTTTTATCGTTCGGATTCACCTTCCGGCGACGTTTATAAACCGGCATAAATACAGGTTCTATTCCTGAAGTAGTTTGAGTCATCAGACTGGTTGTCCCGGTTGGAGCAATGGTCAGAAGGGCAATGTTACGTCGTCCGTGTTTCACCATCTCCTGATACAATTCTTCATCTTCCTTGCGGATACGGTTGATCATCGGGTTGTTTTTCTCACGTTCTGAATCGTAAATAGTGAACGGTCCGCGATCTTTTGCCATATTGACCGATGAACGGTACGCTTCAATAGTTACTGTTTTGTGTACTTCTTCGCTGAAATCGATAGCGTCTTCGCTTCCGTAGCGCAACCCAAGCGCGGCAAGCATGTCTCCTTCGGCAGTGATCCCAACTCCGGTACGACGGCCTTCTTTTGCCTTTGTTTTAATTTTATCCCAAAGAGAACGTTCAATATATTTTATTTCTTCTCCTTCCGGGTCGGCATCTATTTTCTCAATAATACCATCTATTTTTTCCAGTTCCAGATCGATAATATCGTCCATGATGCGTTGAGCATATCCAACATGTTTTTTAAACAGACCGAAATTAAATTTGGCATTTTTCGCGAACGGCTTTTCAACGTATGAATACAGGTTTATAGCGATCAGACGGCAACTGTCGTACGGGCACAACGGAATTTCACCACAAGGGTTGGTCGAAACGGTACGATAACCCAAATCGGCATAGCAGTCGGGAATGGATTCCTTAATGATGGTATCCCAGAAAAGGATTCCCGGTTCGGCTGACTTCCATGCGTTATAAACAATTTTTTTCCAGAGTTGACGGGCATCAATTTCTCTGACAAAATTAGGATTGTCGGAAACAATCGGGTACTGGGTTCTATATAATTCACCTTTCTCAACAGACTGCATGAAATCGTCGTGGATTTTTACCGAGACATTGGCCCCGGTAACTTTGCCCTGTTCCAATTTAGCATCGATAAACGATTCTGCATCGGGATGTTTAACTGACACAGAGAGCATCAAAGCGCCCCGGCGTCCATCCTGTGCGACCTCGCGGGTTGAGTTCGAATAACGTTCCATAAACGGCACAATACCGGTAGATGTGAGCGCCGAATTTTTCACCGGCGACCCTTTCGGGCGAATGTGCGACAGGTCGTGGCCAACCCCGCCCCGGCGTTTCATTAACTGAACCTGTTCCTGGTCAATTTTCATAATACCTCCGTACGAGTCCGAATTGCCTTCGTTTCCAATCACAAAACAATTTGATAGCGATGCAATCTGGAAATCGTTTCCGATTCCGGTCATTGGCCCACCCTGGGGCACAATGTATTTGAAATCTTTCAGCAACTGATAGACTTCCTCCTCCGTCATTGGGTTGGGATACTTTTTTTCTATTCTCGCGATTTCTGATGCAAGACGCCGGTGCATCTCATCCGGATTTTTTTCATAAATATTGCCGAAAGAATCTTTCAGCGCATATTTATTCACCCAAACCCGGGCTGCCAGATCATCACCCTTGAAATATTCTACAGAAGACTGGAACGCTTCTTCCTGTGAATAAATTTTTTTGCCCGTCTTTGGCTCAACTGCCACATTCCTGAATGTCATACTCAAAAAAAATTAGATCTTTAATAACTCGACTTTAATTCTCGCTTGTGTTTTTTGGTCCCTTTTTTTCATCGAAATTGCTACATGCAAGATAAGCACAGAATGAAAAAAAATGGATACTTTTTTTTTGAATAAATTTAAAAGTTATCAACTTCCAGATGTTAGTTTTCTGATAACGTGATATATATGTTTTTTTTGAGCATAGAAAGTTTACCAAAACTGTATTTTTACATTACCGGACGACATAAATTGTTTACAAAATATGAACAAAAACACAATCAGAAAAAACAGAAGGTGTTATGCAAAAAAACAGGTTGATAATTCTGCTAATTGTTGAAAACTTTCGATACAATAGTGCGGGTGGCCCCGAGGTTCGACTGGGTAAAAAAACGACATGATTTTGATATTTCGTCGCGCAAAACATCATCCGACAGAAGTTTTTCGAACGCAGTTTTTAATTCCTGGTAATTCCGGACAGGGTATGCCACGTTTAATTGTTCCAACGTCACCGCTTCATTAAACCGAAGATAATTGGGGCCAAACAATACAGGAATATTAAAAATGGCAGCTTCCAGTGTATTGTGTATCCCTACTCCAAAACCTCCGCCAATGTAAGCCAGATCGGCATATTTGTAGACCGACGAAAGCAGGCCTATGGAGTCTATCAACAACACGTCGTACGTGTTTATATCTTCTGAATCAGCCGCAGAAAGCCTTATTCCGGGTTTATTAACCGACGAAAGTATCCGTTCGATGTTCTGCGGTTTTATTTCGTGCGGGGCAAAAATGAATTTAATCCCTTCGTGTTCATTAATGTATTGAATGATCAATTCTTCGTCGGGTTTCCACGAACTGCCTATCACAACCAGTTTCCTGTCTGATTTAAATTTCTCAATCAAAGGTAACTGACGGCTGTTGGCAGCAATTTCAGCGACACGATCAAAACGGGTGTCGCCGGCGCGCGTTACATTCTGAAAACCCAGAGAATTGAGCAAACCAACTGATTCGTCGTTTTGCACAAAGAAATGGTCAACCCCAGCCAGTACTTTCCGGTACCAGTTTCCGATCAGGCCCGGTTTAAAGAACAACTGATCAGGTCTGAAAATAGCCGAAATAATATACAAGGGAATATTTTTTGCCTTCAATACTTTAAAATAGAATGGCCAAAATTCATATTTCACAAAGAACACTTTCTCAGGTTTTACCAGATCGATAAACCGGCGGGCATTTTTCGGGGTATCGGCAGGCAAATAGAAAATGTAATCGGCCTGCTCGTAATTTTTCCTGATCTCGTATCCCGAAGGCGAAAAAAAAGTAAGCAACACCCGGTACTGCGGATGGTTCTTTTTTATGTGTTCAATCAGCGGACGTCCCTGTTCGAATTCACCCAGCGAGGCACAATGCACCCAAACCAGCGGACGGTCGGTTTGCACCTGCTTCTTTATTCTTTCGAAAATATTTTTGCGGCCCTGTGCCCATTGACGGGCTTTGAGGTTGAAAGGAGCTACCACTCGGATGGCCAGTTGGTAAAAAACGATGGAAAGCCTGTAGATTAGTGTCATTGTCGGCAATTGTATCAAAAAATTAGCAGAAGCAAAAATACGCTTTTGTTTGGTTCATAAACGATGACGGACAGTCATGTTTTTACTACTCCGGAGAATATCCGGCATCTTCTTTCAGGTTTTGTTGAAAAGATGCTTCCACGGCAAGCTGGTCGCATCGTTCGTTCCCGGGAATATTGGCATGCCCTTTCACCCACACAAATTTCACCTGATGATTTTTATAGGCTGGAATAAAACGGGTCCAGAGATCGGCATTTTTCTTTCCTTTAAACCGTTTTTTTACCCAATCCCACAACCAGCCTTTTTCAACTGCATCGACTACATATCTTGAATCAGTATAAATGGTAACGTTGGACCCGGGAACTTTCAGTATTTCGAGCCCGGCAATTACGGCCAGCAGTTCCATGCGGTTATTGGTGGTCAGCCGGAAACCTTCGGAAAGTTCTTTCCGGTGCGGCCCCGACAATAAAACGACTCCGTACCCGCCGGGTCCGGGATTTCCACGGGCTGCCCCGTCGGTATAAATGGTAATGTTTACAGACATACTTAAAAAAAGACCCGTAAAAGTACGGGTCTTTCAGTTATAATAAAAATGAAGGTTTCATTTTACGATGGTCATTTCTTCAATTAAATTGGTTGCACCGGCATATTTATCTATGGTCCAGAGCACAAAGCGAATATCAACATTGATGCATTTCTGGAGTTCATTTTCGAAAGCGATATCGCCGCTCATGGCTTCCCAGTTACCATCGAACGCAATACCAACCAGTTGGCCTTTTCCATTGATGACCGGACTTCCTGAGTTTCCGCCGGTAATGTCGTTGTTCGAAATAAAGCAGGTATGCAGGGTTCCGTCCTGATCAACATACGGACCAAAATCTTTTGCCTTATACAGTTCTTTCAGCCGTGCCGGAACGTCAAATTCAAAATCTCCTGGTATTTCTTTCTCGATATACCCTTGCAAAGTGGTATAGTGGCGATAAAAAACAGCGTCGCGCGGTTTGTAATCTCCAACCGACCCATAGGTCAGCCTCATGGTGGAATTGGCATCCGGATAGAACTTGCGGTCACGGTCCATCTCCATCAAACCGGCCAGGAACAGCCTGTTCCCTTTCAATAATTTGGCATCTCCGCCTTCAAGCAGATCACCGATTTTACCGAACGTTTCAAATACCTGTGACGAAATCTGGAAAAGCTCATCTTTTTCAAATGTTTTCAGTTTCGGATCATCTAAAAAAGCTCCCATTTTTTCCTGATCAACAAATACTGATTTGGCAAACAAATCAGCCATATACGCATTAAAATCGCCTTTGTATTTCTGATTCACTATTTTGAAGAACTCAGGATGATACCGGACGGCAACTTTATCGTTGTAAATTTTCAATAACGCTGCGGCAACTTTCCGGTCGGTAGTGGCATCGTAATCTTTGAAGAACCCATCCAGTTTACTTCTCATTCTGGATGAACTGGCGGTAATGTGTTCCTCGTTATTCTCTTTTTTCAATGCTTCGTACAGGCTTTTGGCGCTGAAGGCAAAGTAAAAAATATCAGGCCCCTGCAACATGGTTTCAATCAAATACTCATACGCAACGTTATCATCCACATTGGCATACGACTCTTTAATTAAATTCAGCGCCTCTCCGTACTTTGCTTTCCGTTCCTCGCTTTGATTCACCCATGTGGTAAATTTATCTTCAATGGCTTTTTTCTTTGCAATCACATCGAGATCGTCCAGTCCTTTGTTTTGCCCAATGCTGAATTTATAATAATTCGAGCTGCGTGCATATTTCGAAGCATATTGAATCCGCGCTTTCGGGCTGGTAGCCATGTAATCCTTCAGAATATTAAGCTTGGCTTCACGCACAATAATGCGGATGGCATTGGTTGCATCCATCGTGTACTGAACGCCATACGATGTTTTATATCGGTTGGTTCGTCCCGGGTAACCCAGCACCATGGTAAAATCATCCTTATCAACACCTGCCAAAGATACCGGCAAATGGTGTTTGGACTGATAAGGAACATTATCTTTTGAATAATCAGCAGGTTTGCCATCTTTGTCGCAATATACCCTGAAAATACTGAAATCGCCGGTATGACGCGGCCACATCCAGTTGTCGGTGTCGCCTCCAAATTTTCCGATTGAACTCGGAGGGGCGCCTACCAGACGAATATCGCGGAAAGTTTCATAAACAAACAGGTAAAACTGGTTCCCGTTCATCATCGGTTTAACCTGCGCTTCGTAATGGCTTTCGCCAATTGCTTCTTCTTTTATTTTAGAAGAAATCTCGCGGACTTTATCGTCCCGCTGATCTTCGGTCATATCATCCGTCAGTCCAGCCAGTACTTTTTCAGTCACATCTTCAACACGAACTAAAAATGAAACCGTTTTTCCCGGGTTCGGCAATTCTTCTTCTTTTGTTTTTGCCCAAAAACCATCGGTCAGGTAATCATGTTCAACCGTACTGTGTTCCTGTATTTCATCGAACCCGCAATGGTGGTTTGTCAGTAATAAACCTTCCGGAGAAACCAACTCGCCTGTACATGAACCGTGGTCAAGCGACACCACCGCATCTTTCAGGCTCGAATGGTTAATGTTATAAATGTCATCAGCGCTCAGTTCCAGTCCCATATCCTGCATGGTACCCATATTCAGTTTCTGCACCAGTGCAGGCAGCCACATACCTTCGTCTGCTGTAACCTTCCCAATCAACGATACCATCAGGAATGTGGCAATCAACAACGTTCTCTTCATTTCCTATCTCAAATTAAAATTAATACATTAAAGGCCACAAAGGTAGATATATCCGCCAATCGGCAAACGATTTTAAAAACACATATCTTAACTTCCTGCCGTAATCTCTCCTTATTTGGGGAATGAGTGACCGGGGATAATGAATTATTACACTTTTCACTAAATAATTTTTAAACCGATAAGGGGACAGTGTTCTCAACATTTAAATTTTTGATTTCCCTCCCTGTTTCGAATTATTATCTTTGCAGCGGAATTTTAATTCATTTATACAGATATGGAAAAGAAAGTCAGGGTGCGGTTTGCTCCCAGTCCGACCGGTCCGTTGCACATGGGTGGTGTGCGTACTGCATTGTTTAATTACCTGTTTGCCCGCAAACACGGCGGTGATTTTTTGCTTCGTATCGAAGACACCGACCAGAACCGGTATGTTCCGGGCGCTGAAGAATATATTATTGAATCGCTGAAATGGTGCGGACTGGTGCCCGATGAGGGAGTGGGTTTTGGCGGCCCGTTTGGTCCCTACCGGCAGAGTGAGCGCAAAGCCATGTACAAGCAATACGCCGATCATCTGATTGCCGGAGGAAATGCGTATTACGCATTCGATACAGCCGAAGAACTGGATCACTTGCGCAAGGAAGCCGAAGAAAAACAGCAGGTTTTTTCGTACGACCAACATACCCGTTTGAGCTTGAAAAATTCGCTGACCCTTTCAGCAGAAGAAGTGAAACAACAGATTGAAAGCGGTAATTCTTATGTGATCCGCTTCAAAATGCCCGAAAATACAGATGTTACCGAAGTGGACTTAATCCGCGGAAGCGTAACATTCAACACGGCACAACTCGACGACAAAGTACTTTTCAAGTCAGACGGAATGCCAACGTACCACCTCGCCAATGTGGTAGACGACCACCTGATGCAGATCACACATGTGATCCGTGGTGAAGAATGGCTTTCGTCGATGCCTTTGCATGTTTTATTATATCGGGCGCTGGGCTGGGCCGATACACGACCGCAGTTTGCACACCTGCCGTTAATACTGAAACCAACGGGCAAGGGGAAACTCAGTAAACGCGACGGCGACAAGATGGGATTTCCGGTGTTTCCGTTGTTGTGGACCGATCCCGAAACCGGTGATATTTCTCGCGGATACCGGGAAGACGGCTATTTCCCGGAAGCATTCATTAATCTGCTGGCATTGCTGGGCTGGAATGCCGGCAACGATCAGGAGTTTTTCAGCATGGACGAGTTGATTGAAAATTTCAGCCTCGACCGCGTGGTAAAATCGGGCGCCCGCTTCGACCCCGAAAAAGCCAAATGGTTCAACCGCCACTATCTGCAACAGAAAACAGCCAATGAACTTGCAACTTTGTTTATGCCGCTTCTTGCAAAAAGAGGTATTGAAGCCGCTACTGAAAAGGTTGTGCGGGTGATTGAACTGGTGAAAGACCGCTGTGAATTTGTTGCCGACCTATGGGAACAGGGCAACTACTTTTTTGTTGCCCCGGAAAGCTACGACGAAAAGGCTATTGAGAAAAAATGGAAGGAAGGTACCTCTGAAAAACTACAAGCTATCGTCGAAGTTTTCAAATCGGTTTCCGATTGGCAAACTACTTCCATTAAAGAAACTTTTTCCAACTTCATGAATGAAAAGGAATGGAGTTTCGGAATGGTGATGGTTCCTATCCGGCTGGCATTGGTTGGCACCAGCACCGGCGTCGACCTGTTCGACATTTGCGAGTTGATTGGTAAAAATGAAACCGTTGCACGCATTCAAAAAGCGATTGATATAATCCGGGTGTAAAAAAACGTAAGCATCGTTAAAAAAAAGACGGCACCTTTTAAAAAAAACACAGCATCGTTTCAGGAAAAACACAGCATCGTTTTTGAACATTGTCCGGACTTCTTATGAAAAGATCGAGAATGGAGGAAAATTCTGATTGCGAATACAATTCGCAACACCCATTAAGAACCAATTAAATCGCAAACTGTTGCTTTGGTGCAGGAGATTAAATCTTTCGGATCAAGTTTCAATTGTAATCCGCGTTTTCCGCCGCTCACATAAATGAAGTCGAAATCGAGACAGGTCTCGTGAATATAAACCGGGTACGGTTTTTTCATTCCCAGCGGAGAACAACCTCCGCGAATGTAACCGGTAAGATTGAGCAATTCTTTCATGTGCACCATTTCGGCATTTTTGTTGCCCGATGCTTTTGCCGCTTTTTTCAGGTCCACTTCGGCATCGCCCGGAACCACTGCTACAAAAATTCCGGTTGCATTACCCCGCATCACAAGGGTTTTAAATACCTGCTCTACGTTTTGCCCCACTTTGGCAGCTACGGTAGCGGCGCTCAGATCGTCTTCGGTCACCTCGTATTCCACCATTTCGTATCCTATTTTCTGGCTGTCGAGTATCCGGGCTGCATTCGTCTTCTTCATGGTCTGTTAAAAATTTATCCTGCAAATTTTGAAAAATATTCACGGAAGAACAAGCGGTGCAGAGACTGAATATCCATCGTAAAACAAAAAAGATGGCGCCAGTAAGGATACCATCTTTTCGTCTATGCTTTAAATAGAAGAATTACTCTATGTTCGAAACGGAGCCGGAGCCAAGCACTGTTTTGTCGATCTGCGGAGTTCCGCGGTATTTCACATTGCCCGAACCGGCTACTTTTACTGTCATTTTGTTTTTTACATACACCGAACAGGTTCCCGAACCGGCTACTTTTATAAGTGCATCCTCTACCGGAAAATCAAGGGCTTTTAAATTTCCGCTTCCTGAAATTGTGGCAGAAAGATCGGTTGCTGTTTCGTTGCTTTTAATTGCCACATCGCCCGATCCGGAAATAGTCACTTTTAGCTGTTCTGCCTGAAGTTCCTGAAGATTGATATCGCCACTACCGCTTACAGCCAAATCCAACATCCTTGTTTTAATTCCATCTTCGCCAATAATATCGCCCGATCCGGAAACAGACAATGCATTAATTTCGGGAACCGTTATATAAATAACGATTTTACCACTTTCAAAGTCTTTCCATACATAATTTTTGTTGGGGAAGCGAATGATCAGCTTGCCTTCTTTTACTTCTGTAATAATTTCATCGAGCGCCGAAGCTTTAGTTACAATTTCAATATGCTGCTTGTCTCCCTGACTCAGAAACAGATTGGCGGGAACGCGAAGCGAAATCCCGGAAAACGGGTCAACATTTCGTTCCCGCCCTTCCGCATTAGCTTTATTCCCTGAAAAGATAAAAAAAGAAAAAATAACCAGTGATGCAAGTAATGTTTTCATATTCCGTAATTTTTAATTTTTTCTGAATGTATGTAAGACGATGCGATTTTACCGATGTTACAATTTTTGTTTTCTAAAGAATTCCTGTTTTATACGAGATAATCCAATTCATAAAAAATCTTTTCCTCATTCGTTAGTCGTCATCCAACGTCAGCAGCCCGTCGGGAAGATTGAGCGCCAGCACCTTGCTGCCCTGATCAATGCTGATCAGAAAGTCTTCATTAAAAGGAATCATGATCTCTTTTCCGTGATAATTTACTTCCAAAACAATATTTCCTGAAAAATCATGAATAAAGCCAATGGTTCCTATCGGGTTTTTGCGCTGATCAATTAACAGGAAACCTTCGAGCATCCTTAGATCAAGAGAGTTTTCGCTGTTTTTTATCTCATCGTTTTTCGCGTACACCGAAAGGCCGGCAAGTTTCCGGGCCTGTTCTCCACTATCGACCCACTCCAATGCGACAATGGCCGAATCGCCTGTCCTGAAACGGACTCCTTCCTCAGCAATAAAAAAAGGAACCAGCAAACCGTCTATTTCCAGAAAAATTGTTCCGGCCTTTTCCAGCGTTTCATAAAATTGTTCCTGAAAGCGAATCGACAGATCGCCGTTAATCCCATGTGGTTTCTGTATCGACCCTATTTTGGTACAGGTGTTTTTAGGTATTGTCTCCATAGTGGTCAAAAATAAGAAAGAGGACGTCGCAAATCAAGTTTTCAGGACGGTCTTTTTTTCCGCAAACTAAAAACCCGCCTGAAAAACAGGCGGGCCACACAGTTAGTTGTACTTTTCTGATTGTTAACCGAACTACAACTCAATGGGTTTCCCGGCATAAAAATCAAGAATTTTTGTGCGGAAAATGTATTCATATTTTGCCTGAAGCAAATCGCTTTTGGCTTTTGTAAGGTTGTTTTTCGACTGGTTGTATTCAACCGAGTTGACCATTCCAACATTGAATTTTTCTTCGGTATACCGGAATGCCTCAACCATTGAAACCACTGCTTTTTCGTTAGCCATGTAGCGTTTCAGTGCGGCAAGGGCATTGGTGTATGCCTGCTCAATGTCTTTCCGCAACAGGTTTTTGGCGCTTTGCAGTTGCAATTCAAGATTTGTTTTCTGAATGGTCGCATTGCTGATCCCGTTTCTCACCTGGCGACGGTTAAATATCGGGATACTCAGGTCAAACCCAAAACCGTAACGTTCGTTATTTTTGATCTGGTCCGAAAACGGAATATCGTTTCCTGTGCCATCTCTATATTGATTGTTGTACGAATTGTAATAATTTGCCCCAAACGCAAGAGTCGGATATTGGCTCCCTTTGGCAACTTCCAGTTGTTTCTCAGCGCTTTGCAGTTTGTATTCGGCACTTTTAATTTCCGGACGGACATCTACTGCCGTTTTAAAGATATCCATCGAATTGATCATGGTCTGGCCTGCACCCAGCATCGGAAGATTGGGTTTTTCAATTTTAAAAGTTTCGGTCGAAGGAAGTTCCAGCAACTGATAAAGGTTCAGATATGCCAGTTGCAAACTGTTTTGCTCGTTCACCAGTTGCAGTTCTTCGCGGGCCAGTTGGGCTTCAATTTCCAGCAGGCTTCCTTTGGCCAGGCTCCCGGCGTCAACCAATTTCGAGGTACGGTCGATTTGCTGTCTGGTCACTCCCATCTGGTCGGTAGCAACAATCACCAGTTCGTCGGCAAATAAAATTTCGAGATAGGCTGCTGCGATATTCAGCATGATGTCGTCTTTTGCCTTTTGCAGGTCTTCCAGACTGGCCTTCAGATCAAGTTCAGCCCTTTTTACCTGGTTCGACAGGATGAAGCCGTTCCACAAAGTAATACTGCTCGATAAACTTCCGCCGGTATTGTTTGAATTAACATTCTGATAGGTATTGTCGTACGACAGCGAGCGGCCATAACTCATATCGTTCGACATATAGGCATTCAGGTTGGGCAGGCGGTTGCTTTTAGCCTGGTTCAACTCGTTGCCGTAATAGTCCGAGTTCAGCGCTCCCTGTTTTATATGGATATTATTTTCCAATGCATAGTTGATACATTTTTGCAGTGGCCAAACCTCCTGCGATTGTACTCCGGCGGCCAGCGCCATTAGAAGGAATAGTACCGGAATGCTTAAAAATTGTCTCATCTGTTCGGTTTTAATTTAAATGAAGCTAATTTACATATATCAATTGAAATAGTTGCGAGTTGCAGATTAAAAGTTGTTTTGCTGGTCAGAGTCTCACTTTGAGTGAGGCCATGACTCGTATCCGCGTAACTCATATCTCATTTACGACTTCTTATCTTCTTCCTTCTGTTTCTTCGGATCGATCTTGTCTCCCTTAATTTTTTCATCCTTCTTCAATCCTGAAACAATTTCGATATTAATCCCATCGGAAATACCTGTTTGTACTTTTCGCTTTTCAAATACCTGTGGAACTGCGGTTTCCACTTCCACAAAAGCAGTGTCGCCCTCAAATTTGAGATAGCCTTCAGGAACAACCAAAACACTGTCTTTGCGATCGAGCACAATGTTGGCATTGGCGCTGTAACCGGCCCGGATGAACTGATTGGCCCGCAGGTTTACCTTGGCTTTTATTTCAAACTGAATGGCTCCGTTTTCTTCTTTCCCCTTCGGTGCAATGTATTCCAGTTCGGCATCGAATTTCTCTTTTTCAATAGCCCCGATTTCCAGTTCGATGGGCATACCCACCACAATTTTTCCGACTTCAGTTTCGTCCACTTTCCCCTGAAAAATAATGTCTTTCATATCAGCTACCGAAGCAATCGTTGTGCCGTCGTTAAAGGTATTCGACTGAATCACCGAATTTCCTACTTTGATCGGCACATCAAGGATCATTCCTTCGATAGTCGAGCGGACCAGCGTATTGGTGGCCGTCTGTGCTTTCTTGGTCACCCCGTTTTTAATCAGTTCAAGATTATTTTCGGCTGCCGATACTTCTTCTTTCGATGAATCGTAGGCTACTTTTGCATTCTTATATTCTTCGTACGAAATTACATTTTTATCGAAAAGCTTTTGCTGACGGTCGAAATCAATTTTGGCATCTTCAAAATTAATTTTTGCCCGGTTGAGACGTGTTTCGGCGCTGTTCAGGTTCACCATGTCAGGAATGATCTTGATTTTGGCAATTACCTGGTCCTTGTGAATAATGTCGCCGGCTTCAATATACAATTCATCGATAATTCCCGAAACCTGCGGCTTGATCTCGATTTCCTGGCGCGGCACCACCGATCCGGTTGCAACGGTTTTTTTGATCACATTGTCAACCAACGGCGTTTTGGTCTCAAATAGATCGGGCTGCTTTTTCGATTTGGTATAGAGGAAATAAATAGTTCCTCCAAATATCCCGACTAAAATTACAATTCCTAAAATTCTTAAAATCTTCTTCATGGCTCTATTTGTTATGTTGTTTTATTCATCATTCAAAATTCGTCATTTAACATTCATCATTCCTATATTCCTTCGTCCCTGATGGCATCAATCGGTTTTATGCTGATGGCCCTTTTTGCAGGTATCAACCCGGCGAAAATTCCGGATATCACAAGCACTGCCAATGCTGCCACGGCCATGTTGAAACTGACCTCCGGACGGCGGAAAAACATCTCATCGGGATTTCCCGATTCGAGAACCATGTTCACCAGTTGCAGCAGTCCGACTCCCAGCGACAGGCCTAAATAACCAGCCAAGGTTGTGAGGAACACACTTTCGGCAACAATGTGGGTGATAATTTTCGCGGGAGTTGCACCAATGGCTCGCTGTATTCCGATTTCCTGAGTACGTTCCTTGATGATTACCAACATGATATTGCTCACGCCGATCACCCCGGCAAAAAGGGTCCCGATACCAACAATCCATGTCAACACCTGAATACCCAGAAACAGGTTGCTGAATTTTGTCCATTCTACTTCTATATTGAATGAAGCGACGGCCATTTTATCATCCGGGGCGATCTGATGACGCTCCTTCAGTAGCTTTTTTAGCTTTTCCTCCAACACACTCACCGGGGTTCCTTTTTCGGAAGTAACCGAGAAAAAATGGATTTTATCGCCAAAATTATAGGCTTGCTGCATGGTCGAAAACGGAATAATGATGGTTTCCTCTTTCTGTCCGCCACCGATATTTATTTGAGTTTCAGGCTGAACAACGCCAACCACCTGAAAATACACTCCATTTACTTTCAGGTACTGTCCAATGGCTTTTTCTTCTTTGTTGAACATTACTTCGCGTACCCGCTCGCCAATTACGCAAACTTTCCGGTTGTGCTGAATGTCGATTTCGTTGAGCAACCGGCCTTCGAGTGGTGTCCACGGGTCAATTTTGAAATAATCGGGATAATCTCCAAAAATATTGAAAGCCCCGGTGCGTTCACCCCGGATCGTATTGCTTCCCGAATAGGAGTTGGGCCCAAAAAGCCGGGGAGAAAGGTATTCCACCTCTTTTATGTTTCTTCGAATGTATTCAATGTCTTTGTTGTCGTATAACCAGCGGCGTCCGCGCTGGAAACCTTCGTAAGGCACACTGGTCCGTTCGGTCCAGAAAAAAGCAGAGTTAGATGCAAACGAACGGATACCGTCCATGATTCCGTTTTCAAGCGCCCTTCCGGCCCCCGACATAATGATCAGCATAAAAATACCCCAAAACACTCCGAATGCAGTCATAAAACTACGCATCCGGTTTTTCTTTAAGGCGCTTAATATTTCTTTCCAAAGGTCTAAGTCAAACATAAAAGCCTCCCCCCTGCCCCTCCCAGGGAGGGGTGATAAGAACTGTTGCAATCGGTTCGGTTCTGGATATTGAGTATTGATGATTCATTATTGATTATTTCAAATTCATTATTTTTACTGTCTTTCCCCGAAGGGAGGGGCTACTTACTCATCCCTCAGCGCCTCAATGGGTTTAATGCGTGCAGCACGCTTGGCCGGAATATAACCAGCCAAAGTACCGGCAACTACAAGTAAAATAGTAGATATGGCTGCAACGCCAAGGTCAACCGTCGGATTGCGGAAAATGGTTTCTCCGCTCCCCCCGCTTGTTGCTTTGGACGCTTCATACGACTGTTCAACAAACATATTGACCAGTTCCATCAACCCGGTTCCCAGCACCAGCCCTATATAGCCGGCAAGGGTCGTAATCAGGATCGATTCAAGCAATACCAAACCGATTACCGAACGGGGACTGGCGCCAATCGCTTTGCGAATGCCGATTTCCTTGGTTCGTTCTTTCACCACAATAAGCATGATGTTACTTACCCCGACAATACCCGCAATCAGCGTACCGATACCGATAATCCAGATAAATATCCGGATGGCCTGAAAAATTTTCTGGGTTTCCAGGTATCGTTCCATCATATTAAACATGCCCACAGCGCCATCATCTTTGGCATCGAAGCGATGTTTGTGTGCCAGTGTATTCTTAATATTTTCCTGAATAGCCTTTGTTTCTTCAAGCGTGGTACCTTCGTTGGTTATGGCCAGATTGTGAATCCGGTTCGAACCATTGAAAACTTTCTGGGCAGTTGTAACAGGAATATAGGCAGTCCGGTTACGGGTGGAACCCGGTTCCGTGCTGACACCGATCACCTTAAAAGGAATATTATTGATTTTAATGTATTTACCAATGGCTTCCTCTTCCTTGAAAAAAGCAGTGGATATATCTTTTCCCAAGACCACCGATTTCCGGTTCTCAAGTATATCGATCTGATTAATAAAACGTCCTTGTTCAAGGATATATTTTTCGACCTCCAACAAATCGGGATGACAGGTCATCACCGTATATTCACCGTATTCCCCTTCATAACTAAGTTTGCTGTTACCCATAAAATAACGTCCCGAAGCGGCGCCAACTCCTTTCATTTTCTTCACCAGTTCGTAGTCGTCGTTATGGAAATTAATAGGACGGCCCTCTTTCAATCCCTGGTAAGGCATCTTGGTTTCGCCGGTCCATATCCACATGGCATTTACTGATTGATTCCTGAAATTTTCGGAAACGCCGTTGCTTAACCCGTTTCCCGAGCCAAGCAGTACCATGAGCATAAAAATTCCCCAGGCCACACTGAAGCCTGTGAGAAAAGTACGCATTTTGTTTTTCCGTATGGTGGCAAAAATTTCTTGCCAAATGTCGATATCAAACATGAAATTTAACTTATGCGGTTTCCAGTTCTTTCATATAGGTATGGCGGAAACGCCCGAGTTCGCCATTGCGGATAATCTCCTGAATTTGCCCGTCTTTCAAACGGATAATTTTCCGGGTCATGGCAGCAATATCGTGTTCGTGAGTAACCAAAATGACGGTAATTCCCTCTCCGTTAATCTCTTTTATGATTTCCATTACCTCGTATGAAGTCGCGGTATCGAGAGCCCCAGTAGGTTCATCGGCAAGAATTACTTTCGGTTTTGAAATCAGGGCCCGCGCAATAGCGATGCGTTGTTTCTGTCCGCCTGAAAGTTCATTGGGCATGTGTTCCGCCCATTCTTTCAATCCCATCCGGTCGAGAAAATCCATGGCCATCAGGTTGCGTTTTTTGCGGCTCACCTTCTGATAATATAAAGGAAGCGCCACATTTTCCATGGCATTTTTAAATGAAATCAGGTTGAACGACTGAAAAACAAATCCCAGGTACTCGTTGCGAAGTTGAGCTGCTTTGGTTTCGCTCATGCTGGCAATTTGCCGTCCGGCAAGGTAGTAACTACCTTCATCGTGAACATCAAGCAATCCTAAAATATTGAGTAAGGTTGATTTACCGGAACCCGATGATCCCATAATGGAGACGAATTCTCCTTGTTCAATGTGAAGATCAATACCTTTTAGTACATGTAACTTGTTGTTCCCGGTCACATAACTTTTGTGAATGTTTTCTAATCGAATCATGGCTGTTGTTTTCTACTTTGTTCTTCAAATTTGTTGATAATTACACCATCACAATGAATTTTTTCGATAAACAGATGATTTTCCCATGTGAAACGATAGAAAAACGGGGATAAGGCTTTTGTTCTCATGGCTTGTCTTCCTTGCTTTTCGAAGCATTCTCCCGTAAGACGACCGGAAAGGGAAATGGTTACAGAAGAAAATAAAAAGTTGTAGATGAGTTTTGAGACATGAGTTAAGCGGATACGAGTCAGAGCCTCGCTCAAAGTGAGACTCTGACTATCATTAAGGAATATCCAATAATGAATATTCAAAATCCAAGACCGAGTATCACGTATCGAACCTCAAATACCGAGCATTGGTAATCGTAAATTATAGAGCAATATCCATTGTAAATTTGATGGCTGTATCGTCGCTAAAATCGTTGCTATGATACGGGCCAAAACGGTAGAATATCCCGAAGCCAAGAGCAATAATATCTTGTTTAAGAAGTCTCCGGATCAACAGCCCTCCCTCGTAATACCCTTTTTCAAACGTCCTGAAATTCGGGTACTCATTTTTGGTATCGCCCCAGCAGGCATTCACTGCCAGCGACACCCGGGGCTTGAATTTAGGCGTTTTGTAGAGAAGCGTTCCCAGTTCGTGTCGCCAGAACACGGCAGCCATCCGGTTGGCAAAAAATTCGTTCATGGGCATGGTGGCAAACGAGTTCTCGGCGTAAATCGAAATCACATGGTCAGCCGCAGCAGGCGGACTTACAAATAGATTGCCAAAACCAATCTCATTACGGACGGCCCCCAGCAAAGTCAGATGGCTGGTACCGATATTCCGCATACGGAACGAATCACGCACTTTTAACTCGAATGAATGGTAATCGTTGAACCCTGCATGATCGAAACCATTCTCGTAGTTAATAAAAACGAATGGATAGCGGCTACCCGTAGAAACAATGTTGTGCCCGTTATCGAAAAATTGCTCGCCAAACGAAAGGCGCATTTTAATACCTATTTTGTTCAAGGTGAATACCCCGACAGGTACCATGGTCGGAAACAGGCTCATGGGATCGAAATATTTCGTCCGGTCGTAAAACAAACGTGTTTTCAGAAATTTACTCCAGCGGTGTTCAGCGGCAACACGTATCGACTGAATGGAAAACATGTCGGTGTAAAGCAATTTTCGGTATTCTTCCGAAGAAAAAACACGGGGCTGTTCAAGAAAAAACATCTCGCCAATCTCCTGCCTGTCGCGTTTCAATTCGAAAAAGACTTTGCTTTCGGTTTTGCGGTTAAGCCTGACGGCAGCATCCGCACCGAACTTTTGCTTCCGGTCTTCAAAACCGTAGCGCCAGTATCCTCCGAGTTGAAAAAGACGGCTGAATTTTTCGTTCGTTTCCAATCCAAGACCCAATTGCATTCCTTCGTAATGGTTGTAATCTATTATGTGCTGAAGCCGGAGATTTAGCTTGCCTACATCCAGCTTATTCTCAAACAGACCCAGAATCATTTTCGTCTTCTGATCCAGATTTTCTGCCCGGCCAATGCTGTCAATCACATGGTACGTCACCGAGTCCCTTTTGTCAGGCAGACCGTTGCGATATTCCTCCCAATAAGCAGCATCACGATCAGCCGCCTCTTCGGAGATTTCCAGATTAGCGCCCCTGAAATCTTTTTTGTCCAGATCGGGATTTACCTTTTGATTGAAAAGATAGGTTTTTCCGCTTCCTTTTAGCAAAAACGAATAGCCGGGAACCGGTGTAATATTGAATTTATTGTACACAATTTCCGAATTCAATTCCTTCGGAAACCAGTGGCCTTCGGGCATCTTCTCGTATCGCTGCTCAATTTTTATGCGCAGTATGTCGGTTGGTTTATTGGCATCTTCGGCCCGAACCGACTGAATAGCGTAACCATTGGTATGCACATTCATAACACCTTTCAGTCCCCAGAAATATTTGTTTTTCTGCGGACGAAACTGAATGGTAAAAATGGTGTCGTTTTCGGGAGTTAACAGCGTATCGGTCAAAAGGAAGAAATACTTATTCCACGAATTGGGCGAAACCGGACTGAGAAAATCTTTTTCAAGCAGGGTCACATAATCGTTGTAAAAAGTGAGCGACTGCAATTGAGTGGCCAGCGTAAAAAACGAAGGGTCTTCAATACCGGAAGCCCGCGATGCAAGGATGGTCTCCTTTTCTTTTTCAGGTTTCAGGAACGATTTCAAACTGGCTGTTTCAACCAGAAAAAGATCTTGCCTGTCAATTATTTTTTTGAAATGATACAAAGCCGAATCCTGCCGGGTTTTCAGCGTTTCGGGCAATGAATTGAGAAATCCTTTGTCGTCAAACGCCGAGAAAACCAACTTGTTGTACGAGTTATACTGGTAGGATTCCCATTTCTGCGGATTGTACAGGTCACGGTTTTCAACTACTTTCTTTATGATGCGGTGCGCCGGATTTTCCCCCGGAAACACATCGATACCCTGCAACTGAATATGGATTTGGTCCAACGAAAAAATACGGTCGCCAGGATATTCTTCAGGATAAAAAACAGCCTGATGATAGCCCACGTACGAAAAACGGAGAAATTCAACCGTCCCGGATGAAATGGTAAAATAGCCGTCAATATTGGTGATGGTACCCTGGTTCTGTTCATTAAAAATGATGTTGACAAACGGGAGCGGCTGTTTGCTGGCGGCATCGATCACCCGCCCGTGAAAAGGCATAGCCGTCAACTGAAAAAAATTCAGAAAAAGAAAAATACTGAGCAGAACGTGTTTTTTCATTGTGCCCCTACTCTATTTCGTCCAGTTCTTTTAATGTGGCTTTCAGATTTTGCAGATGGTTACCGTACAAACGATTAAAGCCCCACCGGAACAACAGAAAAACGAGACTGACAAGAAAGATCAACACGGCCACTCCACGCAGGATGGCCCAAAACAGTTGCTGACTGTTCAAATCGGCAAAACGGCCACCCTGTGTCTCGGCTGAAATACCTGCACCTGCATACATCCCTGTAATAAATTCAACAACAGCCACAACCAGCAAAAAAAACAGTGCCATATTAAACAATACCTTGTATATTTTCAGCGTTTTGATAATCCGGTTAAGGGCATCGCGCAGGGTGCTTATGCTGGAATAATTCTTCCGTATAGAATAATAACGGACAATAAAATAGATGAAAGTGCCCCCAAAAACAATAACATTAAACAGGTCGAGCCAGTTGAGCCAGGAGGGAATGGCATATCCTTCAGGCATAGAAATGGAAATCAGTTCGTTTCCGCCCAACAGAAACAACAAGATCAGAAATAAAATCCCAAACCCGATTTTGATGTTGCGCTCCACCGTATCAACCAAATTTTTGGTACGCGTTTTCAACAATTCCCGTATCGCATTTTCGTCCAGTTGATGGCTGCTCGCATCGCGTGACGAAAAATTATTCCATGCCGATTTCAATTCATTTAAATCCATCATTCTTCACTTTGCATGTATTTCTTCAACTTCGTTTTTATGCGGTTCATCTTTACCCGCACGTAATTCTGCGTAATGCCTGTTATTTCAGCTATTTCCTCGTAACTTTTGTTTTCGAGGTACAGGAGGACAATTGATTTTTCGATTCCGGTCAACTGGCCAATCGCCTTGTGCAATTGCCTGATCTGGTCTTCTGTTTCACTGTCGTAGTTTTCTTCGGCAATCTGAAGATTTTCGTATGAAAGTCCCTTTTGTCCGGGTTGCCGTTTGTCTTTTTTAAACGAAGTAATGGCCGTATTCAGCGCCACACGGTACATCCATGTGGAAAATTTCGACTCGCTGCGGAAACTGGAATACGAACGCCACAACTGGGCAAGTATCTCCTGGAACAAGTCGCGACGGTCTTCTTCCGAATCACAATAAATGGAACATACCTTGTGTATGATTCCCTGATTGTCAGATACTATTTTTATAAATTCTTTTTCCAATTCTGAATATATGTTGGCACAGGCAATCGTTTATTACAATATCATTTACAGAAAATATTCATTTGTCGAGTTCTTCGTTTGTTGTTATTATGTCGTTCCTCCTAATTATTAGGTGTGATTGCAGGGTGATTTTCCAAGGCTAATGCGGAGCAATACACTTGATTATCAACACGAAAACAACACTTAGTTATTTGCTCTGTTATAAGGCGTTTTTCTTTTATTTTATTGTTACAATATATCTTGTTGTCAGATAATTAAGCCAGTTTTCGTAGTTGTTGTCAGGACAATACTTTCTAAGTAGAGCAAAGAAATCTTCATAAGTCAATGCGATAAAGTTATTGTCATTTTTTTTGAGCAACTCAGTGTACTTTTTACTTGTTTTTATAAAATGTGCATTGTCTGCCGGGAACAAAGTCAATGAAGTAAAGTACTTGAATTTATTACTGTCGGCAAGCAAGATACTTTCTCCAAGAATATGGTTTCTCCATACCTGTCGAAAATTATCAGTAAGTAAAACTTTAATTGCATTTATTTTATAAAGCCCACATTTTTCAGTCACGGAATAATATGCAGAACTTTTGTCGTTAACATCTTTTTCTTGCTTAGAATTTGCCTGAAGTTTATATTCCTTTTCGGTATATTTTACTTCAATTCCAATCATTCCTTTTCTCCCGTCATAATTTGAGTATTCAATATATGCGTCAAAGGATGTTCCGTCATTTAGATATTTTTCTTTCGGTTTTGGTGCATATTCAATTTCAATTTTGTCGATGGAAACTATTCTTAATTTTAAAATGTCTGCAAAAATGTTTTTACAATATTCTTTGTTTTTGTCAAGAGGGATGAAGAAGTTAAATGGAATATGCTCACTTCTTAGCATGTTTGAATAGAGTGGTTTATTATACTTGCGATATTTTTTAACTGCGTCAAAAATACCAAAACCGTTATAGAAGTTTTTACCCTTCTCCCCATCCTCTTTAGTCAAGTAGTTCCCGTAAGTATCAAAAGGTAAGTCAAGATATTCTGCTCTAAAGACAGATTGATGTAGTCTTGCTCGTTTGAGAAAATTACTCGGATCAGTCTTGTCGTCTTTTGAATATTGATATCCAATTTCTTGCATTGTCTGTTTGTTGTTTCTGTCGTTTTTTTAATACTCTATAACTCAGGAATGTGAATTGCAATCAATGTCCCAATGACCATTCCTGACTTATTCAACTCATCTTAAGAAAACTGATCTCCCGTTCGCTCAGGAAACGCCATTTCCCGCGTGGCAAATCTTTTTTGGTCAGCCCTGCAAACAATACGCGATCGAGTTTCTCTACCCGAAAGCCCAGATGCTCGAAAATGCGCCGAACAATACGGTTCCTTCCTGAATGAATTTCAATTCCCACCTGTTTCCGGTCAGCCGGATCAGAATAACTGATAGCATCAGCCGCAACCGGGCCATCTTCCAGTTCAATGCCTTTGCTGATCTGCTGTAATTCTTTTTCTGAAATTTCCTTATCAAGAAAAACATGATAAATCTTCTTCTTTTCGTAACCGGGATGGGTGAGTTTTTTGGCCAGCTCACCGTCGTTGGTAAACAGCAAAACACCGGTGGTATCCTTGTCGAGCCGCCCTACCGGGTAAATACGCTCGGTACAGGCTCTGAAAACGAGGTCCATCACTGTTTTTTCGGCATGCGGATCATCAAGGGTCGTCACGTAACCTTTGGGCTTGTTAAGCAGCAGGTACACTTTTTTTTCAGGATTGAGCAATTTACCCTTGTAAATTACCTCATCGTCGAGGCTGACCTTCATTCCCATTTCGGTAACTACCACTCCATTCACTTTTACCAATCCTTTGGCAATAATAACATCGGCCTCGCGACGCGAACAAACGCCTGCATTGGCAACGTACTTATTTAATCGGATCAGTTCCTGCTTTTCCATGGTATTTTTTCTGCGCCAAAGATCGTAATTTTTCATGAATGGCCGGACAAACAAAACCGGAGGAAAGGGAATTCTTTTATAATTCCTGAATTTGAGCTTTATTTGAGAAAAATTACCCGAAAGATGGGGCGGAACAATTATTTCAGATTTAAGCAGTTTACCATTTCGCAGGAAAAGTCGGCCATGAAAGTGGGCATCGACGGGGTGTTGATGGGCGCCTGGGCATCGGCCGGTAATCCTTCGAAAATACTGGACATCGGAACCGGAACCGGTTTGATTGCGTTGATGATGGCACAACGTCTCCCTGCGGCGTCAATTGATGCTGTGGAAATTGATGCAGCAGCCTGCGAAGAAGCACAATTCAATTTCGGACAATCACCCTGGAACGATCGGCTCCGGCTTTTTCAAATTTCTTTTCAGCAATTTTCCGAACAATCGGATACCGAGTATGATTTAATCGTCAGCAACCCTCCGTTTTTCGAAAATTCAGTAAAAGTAAAAACGGCTTCACGCAAACTGGCACGCAACAGTGAGAACCTCAGTCTTGACGAATTATTTGCAGGAGCTGTCAAAATTCTTTCGGGAAATGGTGTCTTTGCAGTGATCTTCCCTTTTCAACGTTTCAATGAGATGATTTCAATGGCATCAAAAAATGGTCTTTTTATGAAACGTTTCGTCAATATAAAGCCCAATCCTGAGAAACCATTTCACCGGGTTATGGCAGAATTCAGTAAAAGCGAAGGATTAATTTCAGAAGAGGAATTAATTATCGAGTCGATGAAACATGACGATTATACCGAAGATTACCGTGCTTTGACCCGCGATTTCTATCTGAAATTTTGAAAACCTTCTGAAAAAAAATCAGATCAACACAAACATGGGCTGATACGTTTTTTCCATTCTTCGGGCAAATTTTTCAATGGCTTTATGATCGACGTTCGAAACGCTTTCCTTTACATGCGCAACATTTTTCACGATCATCTTTTCGAGAAAGTTCATTCTTGCAAAATTGAATTCGCCACCAAAAATAGCCTCTGTTTTCGAGTATTGATGCAATTTTTCAGGAAAAGCATTTTTTAACTGATCCTTTGCAACCTGTTCTTCATACATGCAGCAAATAAAAAGTCCGATTTCCTTAAACCTCAGCACATCAAGGTTCCGTTCGCAAAAGTCACGTACTTTTCGCTGTATCTGCCCTGCATGGATCGATCCGCCAATGATAATCCGTCCGTACTCTTTTAAATCGGGATTGGAATTCTTTTTGAGGTTGACAATGCTGGTATTGCTACCCAGATTTTCTTTTAGTTCGTTAACTACATTTTCTGTACAACCGTGGGTTGACATGTATACAATCAGTGTTTTCATGGTAAAATGGCTTTCTACCAAAAATACGAAATGTATAGAACAATATTGCCACAAATCGGTTAATAACCTATAATAACCGGCAAAAAAAGAAAATAAAAGATATGTAAGTCCGAAATAAATTTATTTGCTATTTTTGCAAGCCAAAATGTAAGACCATGATGACAGATGTTAAACAACAAATAAAAATTGACGAAAGCTTTTATAAAGTAGAGAATATCAGAAAATTAACAGATAATACCATTTCTCTGAGTTTGCCCGGAAGTCGGTTTAAATACAAGGCGGGACAACATATTTCACTGGGTATCCACGGCAATTACCAAAGCCGTGAATATTCGATTTACAGCGGAGCCAACGACAAAAATCTGGAAGTTTTGGTAAAGGAAGTGAAAGATGGTTATTTTTCGCCCAAACTGAGCCACCTGAAACCGGGCGATCTGGTTGAGGTTCACGGACCTTTCGGTAAATTTTTTATCGATGAGAAACTGATTCCGAATAATAAGTTTGTATTTATTGCCAGCGGAACGGGAATTGCCCCTTTCCGGAGCATGGTACGGACACACGCCAACCTCGATTACACGCTAATCCACGGTGTGCGTTACAGCAACGAAGCATACGACAAACATGAATATGCACCGGGAAGACATATCTTATGCACTACCGGCGACAAAAACGGTAATTATCACGGTCGGCTTACCGGGTACTTAAATGAATGCTCATTTGCAGAAAATACCCATTTTTACCTGTGCGGAAACAGCAACATGATTTTTGATGCACTCGAAATACTGAAAGAAAAAGGTTTTGACCGCGATCATATTCATTGTGAAGTATATTTTTAATGAAGTATCACCTGATTACATTGGGTTGCCAGATGAACATCTCCGACAGCGAGCGGGTAAGCGCCGTGTTGGAAAAGATGGGCTACCAAAAGACCGACAATGAAGAAGAAGCGAATATCCTTGGCATCCTGGCTTGTTCGGTGAGGCAAAAACCTATTGATAAAGTTTACAACAAAATTGCCCGGTGGAACCGATGGAAAAACAAGCGCAACCTGATCACGTTTGTGTCGGGCTGTGTTTTGCCTGCCGACAAGGAAAAATTTCTGAAGACGTTCGATTTCATTTTCCCGATGAGTGAACTGGCTGCTTTCCCTGATATGATCCGTGAATATGGAATAGTGACACCTGCCGGTTTGAAAGCTCCGCAACCGGTTATGCCCAAAAACGAACACATTGTCGATTTGTGGCACATTCAACCAAAATACCAATCAACATACGAAGCGTTTGTCCCGATCCAGAACGGGTGTGATAAGTTTTGTACGTTTTGTGCTGTTCCGTACACCCGCGGACGGGAAGTTTCGCGTCCTTCGGGAGAAATTCTGGAAGAAGTACGGCATTTGGTAAATCAGGGCTACAAATCGATTACCCTGTTAGGTCAAAATGTAAACTCGTATGGGCTGGATAAAAACGGAGAAGAAATCACTTTTGCCGAATTGCTTCGCCTGATTGGCGAATACGGCAAACAGTCGGGACAGGAGTTTTGGGTATATTTCACTTCACCGCACCCGCAGGATATGACCCGCGAAGTAATTGAAGTGGTGGCCTCCTACAATTGTCTGGCCAAGCAAATTCACCTGCCAATGCAAAGCGGCGACGAACGTGTGCTGATAAAAATGAACCGCCGCCACTCGATGGACAAGTACCGTAAAATTGTAGCCGACATTCGCGAACTGATTCCGCAGGCCACTTTGTTTACCGACATCATTGTTGGGTTTACCAGCGAAAGTGAGCCTGAATTTCAGAATACGGTGGCTGCCATGCACGAATTTAAATTCAACATGGCCTACATTGCCATGTACTCGCCGCGTCCCGGGGCAGCAAGCTACCGATGGGAGAACGAAGTTCAGCAAGATGAGAAAAAACGCCGTTTCCACGAGCTTTCCGAAGTGATGAAAATACACACCCGCGAATACAACCAGTCGTTGCTAAGCAAAACTTTACGCATACTGGTGAATGGCACCGATCGTAAAACCGGCTTCTCAACAGGGCTTACCGAAGGAAAAATATCCGTACGGCTCGATCGTCGGTACGATTCGCTGAACGGACAAATTGTTGATGTAAAAATCACCGGAGTAGCTGATTTCTCAGTAAGCGGAGAAAAAGTTCAGACCCCGGCCCTTCCCAAAAACGAAAGGGAACTGGTTCGTGAAAAATAACAATGTTCAATCCAACCCATTGAACATTGACTTCAGAAAAAGTTATGACTTCGACAATACAAGCATAAAGAGTTCTCCCCCCTTGATTAATTTTACGCCATGCACCAAGGCCTGATTATCGCTAAATATAACAAAAGTGGGTATAAAGAGTAGCCCTTTAGCAGGGCGGCTGATCCTCCGGCAGGGCGACTCCACCTGGTAGCAGGACAGAAAAAAAGGCAGGGCTTATATCCGGATCACCTCCAACTGGTATCTTTTCGAGAAATCGTCAATACTTTTTTCACTGCTTGCAAAGCCGAGCAGGAAGCCGCCGCCGCCCGAGCCAAGCAGCTTGATGAAAAGTTTGTTTTCGAGGCTTTCGCGGATCATCTTGCGGTACTTAGTGGGAATCATTCGTTTAAGGTGCCGCAATTGGAAATCGACCAGTTTGTACATTTCCGGAAAAAACAAATCGGGATCGCCGCTCAGAAAATGTTCGATGCAAAAATCGTTTACCGGGATAAAATGGCTGACCAGTTTTTGTAAAAACCAGTGTTGATTGACCTTCCGGATAAAATAATTCACCAGCGGCGCGGTTGCGCCACAAACTTTTGTGTCGACCAGGAACATTTTTATTTGCTGGTGCTGTTCGAGCGGAACGGTCTTCAGATTGCTGGTACTGCCTAGTAAAATCGGGCTGTCGAGGTACGAAACCAGCGGATCGAGGCCGGAACTGGTCCCGTGAAAATATGATTCAAGAATAGAAAAATCAGCTTTCAGTTTATCGATCGGCAAATTTGAAATATCGCCCGGATGGGAAATTCCGATCGACGAATAGCGATCGTACAGTGCGGCTACCAACGCTCCCGAACTACCCACTCCGTATTGTTGCGGAATGTTTGAATCGAACCATAAGCCTTGTGAAATTTCATCCTGAAACCGGTCCAGATCGAGTGGAAAATTTAATTGGCTGTCCAGCCCGTTTGCCTGCAAATGATTGAAAAACTCCCGCAGTGATTGGTTGCTTTCTGCTGCTTTTGGAGAACCTAATTCGAGGCTCAGTTTTCCCTTGAATTCAGCAAAAGGCATGCTCAGTGCACTGGCCCCTTTCATCAGGCCATATTCGCCAAAAATCAATATTTTCGATTTAAATTCTCTCATTAACTAATTTTTACCGGTCCGTCGCCCATTCCATCGTCAATCCATCGACGGTCTTCACACAAACTCAATAATTCCCCTTCGATAAACGTTTGCACCTCGGTTTTGTTCTCCTGAAAATACAACAGATGAATATTCGGGCCCGCATCAATAGTAAATCCCAAAGGAATTTTTGTTCTTTCCCTAAATAATTTTATTCGTTGAATGATCTCCAGACTGTTTGGTTTCAGCAAAATAAACGGCGGGTTCGAAGTCATCATCATGGCATGGAGCGACAGCGCTTCGGCTTCTGCAATCTCCAGAAAAGCTTGTTTGTCGCCGGTAAGCAGCGTGAGGTACAGACCATACAAATGCTCGTGCGCTTGTGCAATCCGTGAACGTTTGAACAAGTTGGTCTCCATTAGTTGATGTCCTTTCGAACTCGAAATTTCCTTTTCTCCCGAACTGACCAGCAAAACGGCATCTTTCAAACCTTTAAAAACCGGATGGATGGGGCCATTGAGAGGAATGGCCTGTTCGTCACCTGCCAATTCAAACAAGTTAGTTTTTCCCCAGATCGCAAACCCGCCGAATACCGAACGGCAGGCACTGCCGCTTCCCATACGCGCCCAGCTCGATGCCCGGGCATACAAATCGGTTTCTCCTTTGGAAAACATGCTGTCGAGGTCGGCCAGGCACAAAGCCAGCGAGCCAAAAGCACTTGCCGACGAAGCAATGCCTGCTGAATGAGGAAATGTATTTTTGCTATCCATCCGGAAATCAACTTTTCTCATCCATCCGGCTTCTACGGAAAGCCGGTCGATAAAAGTCTCAACACGCTGTGCGAAGACTGATTCGCGGCCGTCAAACAAAAAATCCACCTTTCCGCTTCCTCCGGGAATGATTTCCACCGACGTTTCGGTTACCGAATTTTTCAGGCTGAAACTCAGCGATGGGTTTTCCGGAAGCTGAAAATCACGCTTCCCCCAATATTTTACCAGAGCAATATTGGAGGGACATTGCCATGCAACCTGTATTCTTTTCGATATTTTTCTTAACCCATTCATCATATTTCATTTGATATCAACATTCGTCTTATTTTCGCCGAAGCAACTTCCTTCATTTTCTCCTGATTCAGGGGAGAGAGGCTATCCAAAAAGTTTTAAAGTCCGCAATTCGCGTCACCCTGAATTTATTTCAGGGTCTGATGATCAGAAAGATGAGATCCCGAAACAAGTTCGGAATGACTCTATTCCAAGCTTTCGGACAGCCTCAGAGGGGTTAACACCATCTCCTCCCATTTAAAAACTTCTGTCATTCCTTTTTCTGAAAAATAGGTTTTCACCTGCCGAAAATCCCGATCGGCAGCAACTAGGAGAAAATCGCCGCCCCATGCGCCCAGCGATTTTACTGCTCCCCAAAAATCGGGAAAAAGTAATTGCTGAATGGGTTCCTGACCAATCAAGGCTGCCACTTCCTGCTCGTGTATTTTTATAAGTTTCTGAAAATCGTTCAACTTTTTACAAGCCGAAAACTGGTCTGTCAGCGCCGATATTTCTTCTTTTTTTTCTTCTGAAATCACTATTCTTTTTGCGGAAATTGCTTCCCGTGTATTTTTCTTTTTCCCTGAATAGACAAAAAACAGGTTTTCAGAAAAAGGATATTTCAGGAAAACGGGTTCAGCTTTTTGTCCCTTCCGGTAAAAAACCGGCCCGGCAGCTTTTGCACAGGCAATGTCAAATCCCGACCCGTTGAACACTTTTTCATTCAGCAAAAACGGATCGGCACCTGCCCATTCCGACAAATTTGCAACCAATGTACTGCTGCTGCCCAGTCCCCATTTCGGATTGAAATCCAATACGGTTTTTATGGTTGTTCCTGCTTCAATCTGAAATTGCGGGTTTATCTCCCGAACCGTTTTCAGAAGCTGAACAAGCGTTTCGGCAATTGACCAGTCGCTGGCTTTTTTTATACTAAAATGGTCTGAATCGAATTCTCCGGAAAACCAGCGTTCATTGTGGAAAAAAGATTGCCATGAGAATTGATGAGATTCGACGGATGAATCATAATGGCCGGGAGGAATGACCTTCAGCGATTGACCAAATTTCACCGGCAATGCCAGCGCTTTGGCACCATGAAGTACAAAGTACTCTGCGGTGAGCAGCAATTTTCCGTTGGCAAAAAAATCAACTGGTGGTTTTGGCATTCCGTTTCTTGTTCAAAAAGTTTTCTACTTCTGAATAAGAAACCGTTTTGTCGGCAAAATGTTTCTGGATTTCGGCTCTTTCGTTTTCTGAAACCTGTAATTGACTGAGAATATTGCTAAGGTGCATTTTCATGTGACCACGCTGAATGCCGCTGGTGATGAGCGCCCGGATGGCTGCAAAATTGGACGCCAGTCCTGCAACAGCCAGATAGCCCATCAATTCCTTCGCCGATGGATCGTCGAGGATACGCAGGGCAAATTTTGCCAGCGGATGAACTGCGGTAGTTCCTCCTACCACACCAACTGCCAGCGGAATTTCCATTTCAAAACGAAACTGTCCGTTGCTGATTTCAGAGTGACTGAGCGAGGCATATTTCCCGTTCCGTGCGGCAAAAGCATGTACCCCGGCTTCGATGGCGCGGAAATCGTTTCCGGTGGCAATGGACAGCGCATCGATTCCGTTGAGAATACCTTTATTATGGGTCACTGCCCGCGATACATCGTTTTGTGCAATGTGAACTGCTTCTGTAAATTTTTCAGCAAAATTAGCGGTGCCATCCAGTCCTGCGAGTTCCGAAACCGGGCATTCGGTCCACACTTTTACCCGGCTGCCGGGCGTGTGGTTGGAAAGAATAGCCATGATGATTTCGCAATCTTTTTCTTCCGCAGAAAACAATCCGCTTTCTGCAAAAATCTGCAAAAGACTTTCAGCCAATTTTTCCAATACTGAATTAATGAAATTGGCCCCCATCGCGTCGAGCGTTTCAAACGAAACATCCAACTGGTAATAATCGGGCAGGATTTCAGGCAGATAGCGAAGTTCCAGCGAAGTAATACCGCCGCCGCGGGCTTCCATCCGGGCTGTGATTCCAAAACTGTCAGCCATCAGTTTTTCCCGGAATCCGGGAAAAAGAACAGCCAGTTTTTCCGGATTTCCCTTCCATTTAAAATGTACCTGTCCTTTCTTTTCAGTACCCGTTATTTCGGTATGAAAACCACCCCGTTCAGCCCAAAAAGCAGCCGCTTTTCCAAGGGCGGCAACCACCGAGCTTTCTTCGGTAACCAACGGAAAGGTGCGGGATACACCATTAACCAGAAAATTTGGGGCAATGCAAAAAGGCATGTGGTAGTTCGAAACCGGGTTCTCGCTCAGCTCATCGATGATGCGCTGAAAATCGCTGTCGTCCGACTCGAAAGTATATAGCCAGTTGCGGATTTGCTCTGTCAGCCCCAGCCGTTCGATCAAAAAATCGATGCGCTCTTCCTTGTTTCGTTTCGAAAATCCGCGAATGAGTTTTTTATTCTGCATAGTCGAAGTTTATTTTCAAAAATGCTTTTGCCAGACGGTATTGTTCTATTTGTTGTTCAATAAATTCTTTCAGGGTGCCGTACGATTCGGAGGCGGGTTGAAGCACTGCCGAGGCCATTCCAAAAACAGATGGCAGGCGGCTCAATCCGCTATAAAAATAGCCGTCAAGCGCATTTTTCACCCCTCCGGAAATAATCAGATGATGACATTTCAAATCTTTTTCAGTGGATACCAATTCGTTTACATCCTGCACCATTTGCAATGCGGTTTGCCCTACGTGAACAAACGGTTCAAACGCTTCCTTTCCTTCCGTGCGTATCAGTTCCAGCTTCGAAAAGTTCGTTCCTCCGAAAGCGGCGAATTCAACCGCAGCCAGCGGCAGTTTCAGCAAACGACGCAGGCTTTCGGGACCCATTCCCTGTCCCACTTCTTTGATAATGACCGGGTACCCGGCTGTTGCAAGCAACTTTTCAATCGTTTCAACCGGCGCTTTCCGTATGCGATCGCCTTCGGGCTGAAACCATTCCTGAAGCGGATTGACATGCACAATCAGGCCATCGGCACGAAGCCTGCCAATCAGATCATCGATTGCATTTTGTTGTTTTTTTTCAAGCAATTGTTCCACCTGAGCAATCCCGAGATTGGCATAAAACGGGCGGTCGTTGCCCATCGTATCACGCCAGTCAAAATCGGCAAAAACCGTATCGTCGAACAATATCTTACGGCACGAACCCAGTCCCATTCCCAAACCAAATTCGCGGCAGGCACGTGCCAGATTTTCATTGATTTTACGGGCGGCGGCAGTCCCTCCGGTCATGCTCGAAATCCAAAGCGGAAATTGCATGGTTTTTCCAAGAAACGGGAAAGCGCTGTTTGCAGTTTTTGGGTGAGCAGACAAAAGGGGTTCGTAAATAAACCGTTTGTCGTGCATTTGCAGGTTTCCCTGCGATTCGAGTGCCAGTTGAATATGATCCGATTTTCGGTCTTGGTTCATTTCTTAATTATTCGTCATTTAGTATTGAACGGGAAATTACCATCCGTAGTATTTCGGAAGTACCCTCGCCGATTTGCAACAGGCGTTGGTCGCGGTAAAACCGTTCAATCGGCCATTCCGGGTTGCTGAACAAACCATTGCCTCCGAAAATCTGCATGGCTTCGTCAGCCACCTCGCGTGCTATTTCCGAAGAATACAGTTTCGCCATGGCTGCCTGTTTCCCGTAAACATGACCGTTGTCTTTGAGCCAGCACGCGTTATACAAAGTATTCCGCGCGTTTTCAATCTTCAAAGACATGTCGGCTAATTTAAATGAAATTGACTGAAATTCTGCTAATGTTTTGCCAAATTGTTTTCGCTGTTTTGCATATTTTTTTGCCATCTCGAAAGCGCCCTGTGCCAGCCCAAGTCCGATTGCGGCAATCGAAAGCCGTCCCGAGTCGAGGGTCTTCAGCATCACTTTCAAACCCTGTCCTTTCTCTTCAAGCTGATTTTCAAGTGGAACCATACAATCGTTGAAATACAACATGGCATTATCGGCCGCGCGCCAAACCAGTTTCCGCTTCATTGGTTCGCGTACAAAGCCCGGCGCTTCGCGGTCGACCAGAACAGCAGTGTATTCTTTTTTGCCGCCGTTTTCACCGGTAATGGCTACAATGGTAATTCCGGCCGCCAGTTCCGAACCACCGTTGGTGATGAATTTTTTGTGTCCGTTAATTCGGTAGTTGCCGTTTTCAGATTCAGCGGTTGTTTCCACTCCTTTGGCATCCGATCCGGCATTTTCTTCGGTTAGGCCAAACGCCCAGAGGCGCTCGCCGGTACAGAGTCCGGGCAGGTATTTTTGTTTTTGCGCATCGTTCCCAAACTCATAAAGAGGGCCAATTCCCAGCGAGTTGTGAGCCGCCAGCGTTGCGCCCATCGAACTGTCGATACGCGAAATTTCTTCCACTGCAATGATGTACGAAAGATAGTCGGTACCCTGACCGCCGAATTGTTGTGGCAGGTACATTCCGAACAAACCGTTTGCGCCCATTTCTTTTACCAGTTCCACAGGAAATTCCTCGCGGGCTTCGTATTCTCCGATCAGTGGTTTGATTTTTTCTTCGGCAAAGCGTCGGACTTTTTGCCTGATCTGATAATGTTTTTCTGTTAAAATCGCATTCATTTTATAATGATATGTTCTGTTTTTAAGTGATGATGATGATGATTGATAACGTTTTATGTTTTAGTGAAAGTCTCACCTTTGACTACTGTCAACTGCAACTGCACGTTGCGACTTGTCACTTCCTCCAATTCAACAAGCAACTGCCCGTCTTTGATCATTTCGCCGGCTCCTACATGAACTTTTTTTACTATGGAAGTTTGTGGACACAGAATACGAAATTCGGTTTTCATCGATTCAATGGTCAGCAAAACAGCCCCTTCTTCTACCTGGTTGCCGGGAGTAACTTCCAGCGACAACACTTTTCCGAACAAGCCCGATTTAATTTTCTGCTGAAAGTGTTTTTGCAGCTTTTTCTCTTTTTTTTCTATTCGTATCTGTCCGTGAACCAGGTTGCTTCGCACCGAATAAGATTTTCCCAGCAAAAAAATTCGTGTTTCCGATTGTTTTTCCTGAATAAAAAATACCGCTGCCAGCCCGTCGATTTTCAATTCCAATTTTTGGTCATCCCATTTAGCTTCTTCAAACGAATATTTCTTATCCTGAAAATAAATATCAATACCTTTCTGATGTTGCAACGTACCGAATTCTGTTTCCCTTCCGTCAATCCAAACAGTGAGATGCATGTTTTGCCTCCAAAAACCAATATGCTGCCACAGATTTTCAGCCTGCTTTTTATGTCTGAAAAAATGGAAAAACAAATAGGCTGCTGCCATCGAAACGGAATTTTCCAGGTGTTGAAATGGAAAGTTGTTTAAAAATGAAGTAGAGATTTCATTCTTCCGGAAACGGGAATCGGCCAGCAATTGCAGCAAAAACGGAATGTTGGTTTGCAGTCCGGCAAAAGCTGTTTCCGATAAACTGTGCCAAAGCAGGTCAATTGCCTGTTCCCGGTTTGGGGCATGCACAATTTGTTTGGCCAGCAGAGAATCGTAAAAAGGCGGGATCTCGGTTTGCTCCTGAATAAATGTATCGGTGCGCAATCCGGCCAATTTGCTGAACCAAAGTTTTTCTACGACTCCGGTTGAGGGACGGAAATCTTTCTCCACATCTTCGGCACAAATACGCGCTTCAATAGCGTGACCGTTCAGCACAATATCGCTTTGTTTTATTTGCAACGGGGTTCCCGCAGCAACGGATAATTGTTGCTCCACCAGATCGATACCTGTTACTGCCTCAGTTACCGGATGTTCTACCTGGATACGCGTATTCATTTCCAGGAACCAAAAATCACCGTTTTCATCTACCAAAAATTCGACGGTTCCCAATCCGCGGTAAGCAACCGCCTGCCCGATTTTCAGGGCGGCTGAACAAAGTTTTGTACGCAAATCATCATCGGAAAAAGCAGAAGGTACTTCTTCCACAATCTTCTGAAAACGTCTTTGTATACTGCATTCCCGTTCATACAGATGAATGAGATTTCCGTGATTGTCACCCAGCAACTGCACTTCGATGTGACGCGCGTTGGAAATATATTTCTCGATGAAAAGTTCCCCATTGTTGAAATAATCGATGGACTGCCGTTCGGCCCTGTCCAGCGCTGTTTGCAATTTATCTTCCGAAGAAACGATGAACATTCCTTTTCCGCCGCCTCCCGCCGAAGCTTTTACCATCAACGGAAAACCAATTTCTTTTGCTTTCTCCGGAAGTTCATTTTTGGTGCCTCGTACCGATTCCAAAACCGGAATATTCAGCGAACGGGCAAGTTCAATCGCGGTGTTTTTTTCGCCCATCAACCGGATTTGTTCCGGCTCCGGGCCAATAAAAACCAGCGTGGCTTTTGCAACCGCTTCAGCAAATGAAGCGTTTTCAGCCAGAAAGCCATAGCCGGGATGAATGGCTTCGGCCTTTTTTTCAACAGCAATCCGGATCAGCAATTGCTGATTTAAATACGTTTCGTCCAGACTGGTCCCTTTTAAGAAAACAGCTTCATCTGCCTGTGAAACATGCAGCGACATCCGATCCGCTTCAGTATAAACTGCAACGGTTCGGATGCCCTTCTTTCGCGCAGTACGGATGATCCGGACGGCTATTTCGCCGCGGTTGGCTATCAGTATTTTGGTGAATTGCTTCAATTTATCATTTTATACACCTGTCGGGTTTTAAAAACCTGTCAGGTGTAATTAGTAACAGGGTATTCATTTTTTTCGTTTTTCCAGGAAAGCCCCGATCCGCTCTTTTCCTTCTTCTGAGGCAATCCGGCCAGCCAGAATTTTTGTTGTGTACTGATAATTCTTCGGTTTCACTTTTCCTGAATACACTTCATTAATCAGTTTTTTACAAACCTGTATGGCTTCCGGCGCGGCATTTTTCAGATCAGAAAGAAGTGTTTGCAGACCTTCTTCCAGCTTGCCTTCCGGAACAATTTCATCAGCCAATCCGTTTGTCAATGCAGTGTTCGCAGGAAAATATTTTCCGGTAAACATCAACTTACGAGCCTGTTGCTTATTAATCCGTCCGGCAACAAAGGGAAGGATAGTTGCCGGGACCAATCCCAGCAGCACTTCGCTGAAAGCCAGTATTGCCGATTCTTCCATCAGTACAAAATCGCAGGCTGCAAGCAGTCCGACGCCTCCGCCAAATATGTTTCCTTTTGCCAACGCAATGGTTATCTGAGGCAGGGTTTGCAGTCTTCGAAGCAGTTTGCTCAAGGGTTCAAACTGTTTCCTGATATCTTTTCCCGAACGTGTTGCAGCTTCGGCAAACCAAGTAAGGTCGGCGCCCGAGCAGAACGATTTTCCTTTTCCTTCCAGCACTACAATACGAACAGAGTTATCCTTTGCAAGTTGTTTTAGAAAATCGCTCAGTTCAGCAATCATCTCTGAATGAATTGCATTCTGCTTTTCCGGCCTGTTCAGCAAAATCCGGCAGAGACCGTTTTCCTGAATTGTTTCAATAAATTGGTAGCTCATATTTTAAAATCAAATTAATCTATATTGAACACGAAGAAGCAAAGACTCAAAGTATAATTTACGGTCATAAAAACATTCGCATCTTCGTTTTACTACATTCTGAAAACCCCGTACCGTGGTTCACCAATCGGTTGATTCGAACAAACAGAAAGCGTCATTCCCAGTACTTTCCGGGTGTCTGCCGGATCGATAATACCGTCGTCCCATAAACGCGACGAGCTGTAATATGCTGTGCTTTTTTCTTCAAATTCATCAAGGAGAGTTTTTGTGTCTCCGTTGTTGCCGATGCTTTGCAGAACCCCGGCAGCCTGCTCGCCACCCATGACCGAAATTTTCGCATGAGGCCACATGAACAGGAACTCGGGGTCGAAAGAGCGGCCGGCCATTGCATAATTACCGGCGCCAAATGAACCGCCAATAATCACTGTTATTTTGGGGACCACCGAATTGGCGACCGCCTGAATCAGTTTTGCCCCGTCTTTTGCAATGCCCTGGTGTTCGTATTTTTTACCGACAATAAAGCCGGAAATGTTCTGAAGGAAAATAATCGGAGTTTTGCGCTGGTTACACAATTGCACAAAATGAGCGCCTTTCAAAGCTGCTTCCGAAGTAAGAAAACTTTGGTTGGCAACAATTCCCACCCGGTAGCTCATGATTTGCGCAAAACCAGTTACCAAGGTTTTTCCGTAGTTGGCTTTGAACTCCTGAAAATCACTGTTGTCGGTCAAATACCTGATGATTTGATGAACATTCATCGGTTTTTTCAGATCGACGGGTATTTCTTTATAAATATTTTCCGACTGAAGTTTTGGCTCCTGAATGGTTTTCCAATCCGGTCGTTCCTTTGTCTTTATTGGTAACGAAGCAATGATATCCCGGCATTTCTGAAGTGCATTGGCATCATTTTCAGCCAGATGATCAGCTACTCCGGAAACAGAAGTGTGTACTTCGGCGCCGCCCAACTCTTCGGCCGACACTTCTTCGCCGGTTGCAGCTTTTACCAGCGGCGGACCGCCAACAAAGATGGTTCCCTGATTTTTCACAATAATGGTTTCATCGCTCATGGCCGGAACGTAAGCGCCACCGGCAGTACATGAGCCCATTACCACCGAAATCTGCGGAATACCGCGTGCCGACATCTGTGCCTGATTAAAAAATACCCGTCCAAAATCGAAACGGTCGGGAAAAACACGGGCCTGTTCAGGCAAATAAATGCCGCCCGAATCAACCAGATAAATGCAGGGAAGTTGATTGCGCAACGCTATTTCCTGTGCCCTCACATGCTTTTTGATGGTTTCTCGAACGTAGGTGCCGCCTTTCACCGTGGCATCGTTGGCTACAATCATGCACTCGCGACCATGAATTACGCCGATACCCGTAACAATTCCGGCAGAAGGAAATTCATTATTGTATTGTCCGTAAGCAGCAAATGCCGATAATTCCAGAAAAGGTGTCTCCGGATCGAGCAACAGATGAATACGCTCTCGGGCCAGCAATTTGCCGCGTTCGCGGTGCTTCTGCCGGGCTTTTTCGGGACCGTGAGAACTTACCAGCAACAATTTATTACGAAACTGCTCCAATTCGCGTCGGTATTCCTGCTCCTGCGAAAGGAAATCTTCAGAGTAATTTGTTTTCTGAACCTGAGAAAAATTTGTCATTGTCCTTACTAAAGATAAATCTATCTCTTATAAGACAACGCGGGGAGACATTGGTTCACCAACAAACTTTAATTTTTCGCCATCTCCGGTCACCTGAATGAGTTTCACGCGGTGAATTGTATAAGGTATGGATATGGCTGAAGCGGAACTCACGAACAGCATCCAGTGTTTCTTTGAAATCTTCATCCGTTTCGCCCGGAAAACCTACAATAATATCGATTGTAAAATTAAAATCGGAGTATTTGGCGCGGAATGCCTCCACCAGCGAAGCAAACTGTTTGCGATTATACATGGGCGCATCCGAAGCAACACTTTGTCGGAACCACTTTGCAGGCAAAGGTGCAAGTAACAGGGCACAAACTGTTCATCAAATTGCTTGACTCGGGCAGAAGCGGCTTCCTGCCGGGCTTTGCAAGCAGTGAAAAAAGTATTGACGATTTCTCGAAAAGATACCAGTTGGAAGTAATCCGGATATAAAAGGGATCATTATATCTCTTTTGTCCACGTAGGTTCTATGTCCCCATTCTCGTGAACATAGATTTTTATCATTGCTGAAGTTGTATCTGCTTCCAACCGAATTTTCAAGTCTATTTCTCCTGTTTTTTTTGATGTAAAAGTTCTTGAATTATCTGCATCATTCCAATCCGATTTTTCCCAACCTGACCAATCTTGTGAAACTGGATAAAACCAATTCTTTCCCTGTATTTTCACTTTTAAAGATGTACCATTGGGTAAGATTGCATTTAATGAATGGTATCCAGCGGAGTATTCGGTTCTGTTTTTATCGAGTAGATTTGTGCCGTAAGCGCCATTTTGCGGATACGCAATAAATCCTGTAAAAACAAAGTCTGTATTTTCAATAAATTGATTTACGTATTTTTCAAAATCAGGGATTGTAATGTTTAATCCCATTTCTTCATATCTGCTCTCCAGATTTTGACGAATAGCATCCAGTTGAATTGTTTTAGCATTATTTATCAAAGTCGAACCTATTGATTGACTATTTAATACGCCATCTTCCCTTATATCTGTACTCATATTTGCAAGTAATTCTGATAAATCCGGAACTGAAAGGTATCCTTGCAGAATTACTGAAACCGCCAATAAAATAGCATGATCATCACCTGATTTAGTAATATCCAGTTGCTCTGATTCTAAGATATCTTCCCTGTTTATTTCAAAAATTGACAGAATTTCCTTTTGTGCCTGGTTTTTTGCATCCGAAAAACGAATTCCATTTGAAACCAGATAACTTACACGGCTTTTTTCTATGTTGGAAAGTATATTGACATTTAGACTACTTTTATTTGATATGTCTGATATTGCAAATAAAGTCAGTTGTGCAGAAGAATTCTCATTAAGAACTTCATTAAAATAAAATCCATCCGCTTTTAGTTCAACATATTGGGATGTTAGTTCTACATTCTTTATCTCAAAATTCCCCTTATTATCAAGGATCTGGGATGTAAAATTTTTTCCGGTTGATGTTAAATCACTTGTTAATTCTGAAATGGTAATCGAAGTGCCATTCAGATAAGGTCCCTTTTGGACAAACCCATTTATATTTTCAAAAACAAAACCTGGTTCATTATCATTATCACAAGACAATGTGAACAATAGCGCTAACAAAACAAATGATGAAGATATTTTTTTCATGGCTAAACTATTTTACTTCAAAATTGATTTTTAAAATGGTTGTTTTCATGTTTTTCTTTTTTTTCAGAATTGCAACCGGTAATCAGATGAAGCTGGATATGAAATGGTTGCGTAGTAGTTTTATGTTCGTGAACATGTTAAACCTGACAGGTTTGAAATAAAGTGTGTAGAGTAGTAACTCTGCGAAGTACAGAGTAGTAAGCCTGATGTGTGCAGAGCTATGCCTCTAAAGAGTACAAAGGCATAGCTCTATGGAGCGTAGAGTAATAACTCTCATTGACGTATAGCTGCAAGGCATGCAAACAGGCATGTCTTAGCGGCTTTCAACTGTAAGTTTGCAGTTGAGTTCCCCGGAGCTAAGCGCTTTCGTGTTCTGGAACAGGGTACGCCTTATCAGGCGGTATACACCTGCAACCAAGGCAGGAACCAGAAAGTCGAGCTGTGCCGGTTTATCTCTTGTTAGTTCGGTCGTATCAACGTATTTCAATGCAAAAGGTGCAAGAGTCCGAATTTCTTTGAACTCCTGAGTTAACTTTTAATTTACTGAATTTCTGATACTTTTATTTCTCCACTACCCCATTTAGCCGGATACCCAAGGTCAACCGTCCAAAGCCATCGTAACGGGCATGCCCGGTTTCGTCGATTACCAGTCCGTAGGCAAGATTAAAATTCAGGTAGCCACGGCGGCCGAGATTTCGCTGAATGCCCCATGCCGGGCCAATTTTGAAACGGTCGTACACAGGCCAAAACCCATTATTTTCCTCAATCAGCGGGTTCATCCTCAATTCAGAATACACCCCGAGGTAACTAGCCGCGTTAAAACTTACATTACGCCCGCGTTGGTAACGTCGTTCCAGATTGTAGTAATACCGGGGCTCCAAATGGATCGTTGGATTAACAACCAGTGCATTTTGATCCAAATCATCAGTTTCAGCATAATAGATGTCGAACGAAAAATCGACTCCTGCCTCAATAGTAAATTCTTCGGCGATTTTTCGTTCGTACGCATATCCCAACGGCAGAATACTTATTTTGTGTAATTCTTCAGAAAGTTCAGGACTGTATTTGCTCGTCCGGGTTGTCTTGTAACGGATGTCCTGTGCATTGACCAAACTGGTAATCGCGCATAGCAAGAGAACAAGGCTGAATGTCTTCATGTTTCAACGTTTTAGATTTTCGGTTTTTTTAGTCTGTAATCCTTTTTTTGAATCCGGGACGAAGTTATTCTTTTCATGGAACATATAAAACTTGTCCTTTTACAAAAACACAGTCTGCTATTAAAATTAGGAACCGGAACGAATACGATTATCCGGCAAACTGGAAAATTACGTCGGATATGTACATTGTTTTAGCTTAATTCTATCATTTCGGATTATTGTCAGAACGTAATTTTGAAATATCTGTAAACTAAAAAATCAACGAAAGTGACAGGCTTACTTTTTCCTTTATTTCTAATTGTCTCAGCAGGAATCTTTCAAGGTACATTTGGATTGGGGATGAAAAAGTTTCACCCTCTGTCGTGGGGAAGTTTCTGGCTGGTTTTTTCTCTGATCGGAATGCTTGTTTTGCCTGTATCGACTGCGCTAATCCTGGTGCCTTCGGTTAACAAAGCTGTTTTTTCACTTCCTCCCGGGACGTTGATTTTGTCTGTTTTCATGGGAGCCTGCTGGGGAGTTGGCTCTGTCATGTTCGGGAAGGCTGTAAATTATGTAGGCCTGTCGCTGACCTACGGGATCAGCATGGGACTGGGGGCTGTGGTTGGCTCGCTGATGCCCCTCTTTGTTATGGAAAAACTACCCGGGATGGTTGCGGTACTGACAATTATTACCGGCACTCTGGTAATGGCATTTGGCGTGGTTTTAATTTCCTGCGCCGGGATGCTCCGCGACAAGGAGTCTGAAGGAAAAGAAATCAAAGAGATGAAGGGCAAGTTTAAAACCGGGTTGATATTTGCCATCCTGAATGGTTTATTTACTGCCCTGCTTAATATTGGCTACGCAAAAGCAATGCCTTCGGCCCAGGCTGCCATTGAAATGGGAGTTCTGCCCCGCAATGCCAGTATTGTCCCTTGGGTGATTGTCCTTTTCGGAGGAATGGCCGTTAATGTAGCTTATGCCGTTTATCTCCTGATAAAAAAAGGCGCCTGCCGCGAATTCATTCAAAAAAAGAATTTACCGGGTTTTGCCTGGGCGCTGGCTACGGCTGTTATGTGGTTTGCAGCCCTCATGCTTTACGGACAGGGAGCGGCCCTGATGGGAAAATACGGAACGGTTGTCGGATGGACCATGTTTCTGGCTTTATCGTTGGTGGTAAGTAATATATGGGGATTAAAAAGCGGCGAATGGACGGGATTTAGAAAACCCCGACTGATTATGATGGCAGGAAACGGAATTTTGCTGCTCTCCTGGTTGATTTTGGGCTTTGCAAATTATTTAATCGAATAACCACAGATATGGACAGGAAGGAACGTTTTTTTGCAACTATTGCCCGCGAACCGGTCGATCGACCGGCAAGCTGGCTGGGATTGCCTACGGTACCTGCAATTCCCGGACTTTATCGTTATTTCGGGGTAGACAACGAAAATGCTTTAAAAGAAAAAATTAACGACGATGTTTTTCCGGTTGAAGTTCCATACCGGTCGCCTGCAGGCAACCATATTGCCTGCGCTTTTGATTTTGCCCAAAAAGGCAGTAATTATGAAGAAAGGACATTGACCGCTCCCGGATTTTTTGAAAATTATTCCGATCCGGGAAGAGTTGACGATTTCGACTGGCCCGATCCCGGTTTGTATATCGATCGCGGGGAATGCCTGCGAAACATCGGACAGATTCCGTCAGGCTATGCAAAAATGGGAATCATGTGGTCGGCAAATTTTCAGGATGCCTGCGCTGCTTTCGGAATGGAAACAGCGCTCATGAAAATGCTGGCCGAGCGGGAAATGTTCACAGCCGTGATCGACCGGATCACTGACTTTTATCTGAAGGCGAACGAGATATTCTATGAAAATACAAAAGGAGAACTGGATGCCGTTTTACTGGGAAACGACTTCGGAAGTCAAACCGGCCTGATGGTTGACCCGGATTTATTAAAGGAATTGGTTTTTCCGGACATAAAAAAGTTGATCGTTCAGGCTAAAAATTACGGGCTGAAAGTGGTTTATCATTCATGCGGTTCAATCTTCCCAATCATTGACGACCTGATTGATCTGGGGGTTGATGTGATCCATCCGATACAGGCGCTGGCAAAGGATATGGAGCCACAAAAATTAAAAACTCATTTTGGCGACCGGGTATCGTTTTGCGGCGGGGTCGATGCCCAGTATCTTCTGGTCAACGGATCGCCCGGCCAGGTCGAAGCAAAAGTAAACGAACTAAAAGAAATATTCCCGACAGGCTTGATTATATCGCCCAGCCACGAAGCCATTCTGCCCGATATTCCGCCTGCAAATGTCAAAGCGCTGTTCGACGCATTGAAATAAACCTGTTATATATTTCGGTGTATTGCCCTGAATTGGTTAGGGCTCATGGTAGTATGTTTTTTGAATTGCCGGTGAAAATACGACAGGTTATCGTACCCGGCGCTTGCAGCAATTTCCTTTGCTGAAAGCGAGGTGGTCACAAGCAGCAATTGTGCTTTTTCAATCCGCTTTTGGTGGATATATTCCAAGGGCGACAGGTGCATGTATTTGATAAAAAACCGCGAAAAATAATCCGGAGACAAATACATTTTTTCTGCAAGCCGGGCCACTGAAACAGGTTCGGAGAGGTTTGTGTTAATGTACTGAAGCAATGCACGTAACCGGACAGGGGTAAGCTGTTGCCCGGCCTCCATCTTTTCAGGACAAATAAACCGCGACACAATCTGGGAAAGAATGCCAAACGTTTCTACTTTGCATTTATATCCGCGGAGAAAGTCATTCTCACTGTTTTTAACAAGGCAATCGTTGTACGTAGCAGGATCAGGATTCCATAGCCCTTTGCCGGGATGCAGGTAAAGCAACCGCTCAAATAAACTGTAATCGAACGGAGTAGCTTTCACTTCAAACACTTTCATATCTTTTCCAAAAAGTGACAAATTGCCCTGAGGCTCGATTACTACATGAATATAGTAATGAGTGAACGATCCGGTACACTGGTAGGTGTTGTTGGTAAAAGCAGGAATGAGGTACATATTTCCGGGGGTAAGCTTATAATATTGCCGGTTTTGGTAAATAGTGGCTTCGCCCTCAGTTATCAGATAAATCCGTGCAAACGGACTGATAATATTAACGTAATTCCAGTGATGCCCGGAAGTATATTTAGCAATATTTAGCAAGTTGAATTCGATCATGCTCTACAGATGACGGATATGTACAACTATTTCCCGAATTTAGCAAAAAAACACTCTTTCACAATTAATTATCTTTGTTTAAATCCAAAAACCAAATGCCATGACGAATAGACTGAACCGTAGAACTTTTTTGCAACGATCCGCTGCAACTGCTGCCATAATGGGAGCAATACCTTCTGTAATGGCATCGGGACAAAGCCAGGCCGAATCAGTGCCGGGCAAATTGTCACCTCTGAAAAAAGAGGGAGACCAACGTCTTTCGATCGATCGCCTGAAAAAATGGGAATCGTTGGAATACGGGATGTTTATTCATTTTGGGATGAGTACTTTTTCCGGTGATGAATTGGATTCAGGCAAAAGCCCGTCAACAGTATATGCCCCGTCAAAACTCGATGTTGACCAGTGGATACAGGTTGTCCGGGATGCCGGGATGAAATATGCCATCCTTACCACCAAACACGTTTCCGGCCATTGCCTGTGGCCCGCAAAACATACCGATTATCATGTAGGCACATCTTCCAATACAACCGATGTAGTTGGCGCTTTTGTAAAAGCTTGCGATAAATACGGCATTCTGCCCGGATTTTATTACTGTTCGTGGGACAACCATCATCTGTTTGGCTCCGAAACCCCATCGATGACCAGTTGGCAGAATGCATATACAACTGAAGAATATCGTGATTTCCAGTTAAATCAAATTGAAGAGCTCCTGACAAACTATGGAAAGATTGAAGAAGTATGGGTTGATATTCCGGGTGTACTCGGCTTTGAGGGTCGGCAAAAACAGTATGCTCAAATTACTTCGCTCCAGCCGGATGCAGTGATTATGCTTAACAATGGAATTTCCAACGGGACAAACCTGAAATACGAATATAGCTGGCCGACCGACCTGATGGCTATTGAACGTTACCTGCCCTCTTCTGACAGAGGATACAAACCCTGGTTCACGATCAGTGACAAAAATGGCAAGAATAAGGAATATTATATACCCGGAGAAGTCTGCGACCCGATTGGGTACGAATGGTTCTGGAAAGAAAATGATTCACTTCGTTCGGCAGAGGAATTACTGGGTATGCGCCTGATCAGCAGAGCCCGTGGCGTCAATTTATTACTGGACGTACCTCCCGACCGGAACGGACAAATACCTCAGGCAACCGTGAAACAATTGTTGGCCTTAGCTGCAAAATATGAACAAATATAGCCGGGCGGCAGTTATCACACAACCTCTATTCCTTGTTTTTTGAGCAGTTCAAGGCTCATTTGCCGAAGTTTGTATTTCTGTATTTTCCCGCTGGCAGTCATCGGGAACCCGTCTACAAAAAAGATGTATTTCGGAATTTTATACCGGGCAATTTGTCCGCGGCAGAATTCGGTAATATCTTCTTCATTCAACGATTTACCGGCTTTCAGTTTGATGAAAGCCCCTACCTGTTCTCCGAATTTCGGACTGGGAACACCAGCTACCTCAACGGCTTCGATTTCGGGCATCCGGTACAGGAAGTTTTCGATTTCGCGCGGGTAAATATTTTCACCGCCACGAATAATCATATCCTTGATGCGTCCGGTAATCCGGTAAAAACCATCTTCGGTTTTCACGGCCAAATCGCCTGAATGCAGCCAACCATCCTTGTCGATGGCTTTGGCAGTTTCTTCCGGTTTTTTATAATACCCTTTCATCACATTGTAGCCGCGACAACAAATTTCGCCATGCACACCAACCGGACATTCTTCTCCGGTTTCAGGATCGAAAATTTTCACCTCTACATTGGGGTATTCAAAGCCAACCGTAGTTGACCGTACTTCGGGCGAATTATGTGTGCGCGTAGCTGTCATGCCCGGCGATGTTTCCGTCAGGCCGTACACGATGATGACGTCTTTCATGTTCATTTTGTCCATCACCTGGTTCATGGTTTCAATCGGACAGAGAGAACCTGCCATGATTCCGGTACGTAATGAACTGAGATCGAACATGCTGAACATCGGATGGTTCAACTCTGCAATAAACATGGTAGGAACGCCATATAGGGCTGTGCATTTTTCTTTTTCTACGGAAGCAAGCACCAGCAACGGGTCAAAATTTTCGGCCATTACCATAGTCGCCCCGTGGGTAACTATGGCACACAATGCCAGTACGACGCCAAAACAATGAAACAGAGGAACACAAACCAGCAGACGGTCTTTAGCGGTATAGCGCATACACTCGCCGGTGGCAAAACCATTGTTCAGGATATTGTAATGGCTCAACATCACACCTTTGGGAAAGCCTGTCGTTCCGGAGGTGTATTGCATGTTCACCACATCGTGGCATTTCACATTTTCTTTTACAGCTTCCAGTTCCATATCATCGACATGGCTGCCCAGCAAAATCAATTCTGCTGTATTGTACATTCCACGATGCTTTTCCTGACCGATAAAAACCACATTCTTCAGAAACGGAAATTTTGAACTGCACAAACTACCGCGCATGCAGGTTTTTAACTCAGGCACCAGATCAAAGATCATGTTCACATAATCGCTGTCGCGGTATTGACCAATCAGGCAAAGAGTATGGATGTCGGCATCCTGAAGCAAATATTCAAGTTCGGAAGTTTTGTAACTCGTGTTTATAGTGACCAGAACAGCCCCGATTTTGGCAGCGGCAAACAGGAAAGTAAGCCAGTCGGGAACATTATTCGCCCAGATGCCCACTTTATCGCCCGGCTGAACGCCAATATACAGCAATCCTTTGGCCAGATTGTCAACCCGCTCGTTGAAAACACGGTATGAGAAACGCAGGTTTCGGTCGGGATAAACGAGAAATTCATGATCAGGTGTTTCTTCTGCATATTTCTCCAGAATCTCACCCATTGTATATTCGAGCAATTGCATGTTCTATGGTTTATTTTTCCTGAAAAAAAGATCTAAAAAGCGGCATAAACTACAGCCAGTATTTTTGCAGGCTTGTTGTCGCCTGAATGGACGTTATGTTCGACAATGGAATCAAGATAAATACTGTCTCCTTTTTCGAGCCGGTAAATATCTTTTCCGTAATTGATCTCCACCACGCCGTCGAGCACATAAATAAATTCTTCTCCCTCGTGCGACGAGAGCATATAGCTGCTTTGACGCGAAGGTTCGATATCGACAATGAAAGGCTCCATGCTCCGGTCGGCCTTATTGAAAGCCAGCGAAAAGAAATTCAAATGTTCCAGATTTTCTTTGGGCTGCGAAGCAAAGCGAACTCCTTTTTCCAACTCGCCTGAACGGACCACTACCGGACCGAGCTGTTCCACATCATCGAGAAAGGTTCCCAACCGAACGCCCATTGCACGGGCGATTTTCATCAACGGTGCGAGGGAAGGCACAACTTTATCTTCTTCAATTTTTTGTATCTGTTCAACATGGAGGCTACAACGCGAAGCAAGTTCTTCCCTGCTTATTTTTTGGAATTCACGAACCTGCCGGATTTTGCTGCCTACGCTTTTATCTTCAGCCATAACTTTGGTTTTTTAAGTGCAATCCCACAAATTTAATTTTATTTTATTGCTGAACAAACGAATTTAAAGCCGAGTTTTTTTCTATCCTGAACGGCACTATTTATCCGTACGAAGAAACATCTCCGTACAACTTACTACATGACCTTTTTTAAAGAAAAATAAACGAGAATTTTCCTTTGTTCCTGAATCAGTTTTTTTGAATAATCAGTTCTGCGTTATTTAATTCCGGAACCGTAAAAACAATACCGTTCCCCGATTTTGAAAAATCCAGCTTGGTTTCCTTTCCGGCCTGCAAAAGCGTAACTTTTGAGACTCCGGTTGCAGGAACGGCAATTTCGGTCGATTGATTGCAACTGATCCGGTAATTCGTTCCGTTCATTGTCAAACATGCGGAACCATTGGCTATTTGAGGTTTCAGCGAATATCCGTGAACCGAAATCTCAGTTCCTTTTCCAAGGTAGATTGACGAAATAGTTTTCCCTTCCATACCAACTATTCCGAAGAAACCCGAAAAACGCCCGATTCCCGTTGTAAATATTTTCTCCGGTGTAACCGACTGGAAAATGTGCTGCTGCGATCCGTTTTTGTTGAACACCGTCAATGCAGTAAACTGATCGGCATCGGTCCGCTTTTCTGCGGAAATACGTTCAACGCTGCTGCCCTTTTCTCCTTTGTATGGTTCAAAAACCACGATAAACGGATTGGACGTTGCTTCCTTTTCGGTACGAACAGTAAAAACCGGAAGCGTTTTTTCGGAATATTGCCGACCTGCCGTTTTGGTTTTTGGCGACCGGGCTTGATAATAAACCCGGTTTTCAGCGCCGGCAATCAATGCCTGCATAAAAACAGTTTCGTCCTCTTCATTTTTTCCTGAAAAACGGGCAGTCAAGTTTCCGGAATAATTTTCCAGTTTTTGTACTTCTGTAAAGAACCGGAAACCCGGATAATCTTTTTCTGTCACCGGATAACTGGTTTCCGCCGTTTGCAACGTTTTCCCTTTTTCATTCAGAAAAGAAAGCTGGTCGCCGATGTTGTGGTACACGTAATCGTTGCTCACCGGATTGTCAGAACGGTAAATATCAACATAGTAACCTGTATTTTCCGATGTGCGGATAACAGCGAGCGTACGCGACTGGTTGGTATTGGTCGACTGGTCGAAGTAACGGGTGTCGGTAAACGAATAGGTTTCAGAAACAGCTTCTTCATCGGGCATTGGCTCCATAGCGGCAAGTTCTATCTGCCCAATCCGTTTCGATCCCGCCGAACCGCTGAACGGAACTGAACTCGATGAACCAGCCGCAACTACGGTATTGTGGGCCGCCCACTGGCTGTAATAATTGCGGTGTACCGGATGCTCATAGTTGGCACCTGTACCGGCATCAATTCCCATCACGGTACCACAGCCATACAATTCCATAGCCATCCCGTTGCAATGATTGTGATTATAGGTTGCCCCCTGCACTCCAACCATCATCCCGGTTTCGGGATTAACGCCATTGCGTTGCAGGAAAAGACGGGCAAAATCAAGCGTTCCGGTGCGGGGCCATTCGTAATCGGTGGTTGGTTCCGGCAATTCCGGAAGAAAACACAAAAGTCCTAAAAAACCGGAGCGTTCACGGTTGTACCGGCCCCCGTCAATTAGTTTTTTCATAGAAGCAAGCATTTCGGGTAATTCCGGCTGGTTGTATTTGATGGCGCCGAGTAAGCCGATTTCCAGCGATTCGGCACTCTGCGATGCACGGCCGGTATCGCCAAAAGCGCCCACAGTAAGATTTGGAAACGAATATTTCAGCATGGCGTACGATGCTTTGAACAGGGCCGGAAACTTACGGAAAATATCGTAACCATTCTTTTCGAGTGCCAGTGAAGAAATCAATAAATTGCCTACCGGGTAATTGTGGTAACCGCCCGGTTCTTTCCAGTGACCGTCGTGTGTCAGCCATTTTTCGACGGTAGAAGGCAGGGCCAACTGTCCGCAGCTTCCGTTTATCGTATCTTTTTCAAGAAAAAACTGAAGATAATAATCTCTCCTTTCAGCATTTTCCAGACTGAGCGAAGCAAAAACCATCGTCGAACTTTCGGCGGCATACCAGTTGTTGTTCCAGAAACCGCGGAAAGCCAGGGTAGATGCCATTTTCTCGAATACTTTTTCGTACCAGTGAAGATCATAGTCGTTCTGTTTCATAAACGGTTTCACAAAATCGTAGGCCAGAATAAGGCTGCGGTAAGCCGCATCGCCCAATGTTTGCATATCGAGAAAACCCGTTCGGCACGGACCGATGATTGGCTCCTGATAGTATGCGCCCTGAACCCACTGATTCAGGATATCAGCCGCAAATTTCGCATATTTTGTTTCGCCTGTGAGCCAGTAAACAATGGCCGCATCAAACGCCAAATCATTAATGTCGGCGTTAATAGAAGTAGTGTATTCCTGCGGATCGACCCACTCTTTTTGGTTGGTTTCCGGATTGAAAAGCAACATAACCCGCGAAGTATCATTGGGAAGCAACTCTTCAATTGCCGGCTTTCGGTACGAGGTTCCCTTTTCAGTAACAGGCGAACGGAGCCATGTATTTACCCGCACAGTGGGAACCGGCGCATCACCGCCGTAACCAATTAACCCTTGTCCCGATTTGTCGGCAAAAAATTGTGTGTACCGTTTCCCCGGAACGCGGTTCATCAGGTAACGGCTCAATATCCACTGTGGATCCGTTTGATGCCGATCGGCATACGGTTGTACCTTTTTCTGCATTTCAGAATAAATTGACCTGGCCCAGGGCTGTTGCTCAATTTTGCTGAGAACTGACGATTTATCGCTATCAGTTACCAGAATATGCGGAAACTTATTTTGTGCAGTTCCTTTAAAAAGAACAATAAACAAAATGATTAACAAGAAACCTGTGATTTTAAAAGCTCTGATATTCATAGTTAAGTTGTTAGGTTTTAAACATTTATTTCAGTAACCAGATAACCGGATGCCTGACAGGAAGATTTCGTATTACTTCGGGATGAACCGGATTTGCCGGTAATTTCAAAAACTGCTGAATGTATTCCGGTTTTTTGTACGCAATCCCGGCAAACAGCAGGCATGACTGTCGTGCCGGCCATTCATCCCAGATGAAAATATCATGTTCGTAAGGCCAGCCCGATTTATCTGAAATGTACGGAAAAATAAACTCCATCCCTTTTGCCAGAGATTTCCCGTCATCGGTTTTGAATTTCCATACGTTCTCTTTCGATGCTGATAAAATTTCGGCAACATTGCACATTGCATCAATATTGAACAGCGAATAACCGTATGGTTTGGTACGTTTCAATTCGAGCGGGAAACTGCCATCAATCTCCATTTGATTAGGAAGCAGCACCGTTTTGAACCGGTCGGCACACATTTCTGTAATCTCTTTGTTGCCGGTCAAGGTTGCCATCGAAGCGGCGGTTGCCACCCAGCAGGTGCCGTGGTTGTTTTTGGCGTTCATCTCGTCAATTCCGTACTGATGAGTCACCATCCAATTGAGAAATTGGCTGAACCAATCTTTTATTTTTGCTGAATGGGTTTCTGAAATTGCACCTTTTTCAGAAAGGATTTTTACTGATTGGGTTACTTCTACAAAATGATACGCATCTATCAGGCCAACGCCGCGTCCCGTAACCCGTCCGTAGATAGCCTGAGCATAAAGCATGTTGGGGTTCATCATGGTGGCTGTATCAACAAACCAGGCATTGAGGTGACTCAGCGCCTGATCGGCATATTTCTGTTCACCGGTCAGCAACCAGGCTGAAGCAAGTGTTGCTGTAATGTCGCTCAGACGAACCATAGCATGACGGTGAGCCGAAAAATTATCCGGGTTGCTCTGCCCGTCTTTCTGAATATACGGGCCTTCGGAATTTTCAGGATCGGGCCACCAGTAGTCGCCTTCCGAATAAAAATCGTGTCTTCCTCCGGCGCTTCGAACACACTGAAAGTCGGTCACCGTAACCGGAGGAATGGACAGAAACGAATCTGCCTTTTCAATGGCCGATGGCCGGATATCATCGAGAACCTGTTTTCGAAGCTCTTTCGAAATATCGGTTGCACACGAAATCATCAGGGTGGAAAAAACCAGTATTGCAAATGGTTTCAGTTTCATGCCATGTTATTTTTTCTGTTTTTTGATGCTGTTTTTTCCGTTTCTAAAAGAAGTCTAACCACAGAGAAAGAAGAGTACACACAGAGATTTCACAGAGAGGTCGCTATTTCCAGTTATCCAGTTCCATGTTAAAAAAGGTATTGTTTCCGGCAGAACCGGGGATCAACAGCACCTGAAATGTTTTACCGGTATTGGCCGGAAGATCGCACTCGAAACCAACTAATATAGTTCCGGGATTTGGGGCATCGTAATCGTTGGTTGGTTCCGTACTCCAGGTTTTCATGCGGATGGCAGAAGCTGATTCAACTTTCAGGGTTAGTTTCTTACCATCTTTTGTCAGTTCCGCAGTATTTGCTCCGGTGATTTTCACATCGGCTTTGGTGAGCATGTTCCAACGGATGGTTGCAGCTTTTGTTCCGGTTTCCAGTTCATCGCGCACCACCACATATTTCTGGTCAACAATACCCACCCCACGGGTTAGTTTTGCCAACTGTCCGTCGTACACTGTGGTCAGGTCAGAAACGGCAAACGAGAACTCCGGGTTGGCCGAATATCTGTCAATTTTTGCATAGCCTTTTACCTGTTGCAGTTCGTTATTTACAATCAAAACATTGTGCGCATAATTGTTCATCCGGAGAATGGTCCAGCGTTGCGCGTCCTGTGTTCTTCCGAAAATCGACATTCCTTTCGATTCGAGCGACTCATAGCTTTGCGAACCCAGATCGGAAGCCCAGCGAAAACCGTCGGCCTCCATTACAAACGAGCCAATATCCATGTGTGCGTGGTTCACCGAAGCTGAACCGGCTTTGAAACCCACATAAATACCATTCGGATCAGTCCACGAAGTACGTATCAGGCAAACCGGACTGGCACCCTGCCCCGTATAAACTTTCGATGCAGGTTCAGCAATTTGTTCCATCGGAATTCCTTTTCCCCAAATCATAATGGCAGGCAACAAGCGGTCGCCTTTAAATTTTGAATAATCGCTGGTTGTCAGATAACTTTTCTCGACCCACAACACCGACGGATCATTCCGTTTCTGGGCGAACCAAAACATGGCCGGACTGAGACTTCCTCCCAATCCGCAGTCGCTCCAGTTGAAACATTGCCCGGTCACACCAGTCATGTTTTGGAGAAAATCAGATGTTTTAAGAAAACCGGGAGTTTCAGTCAATCCATAATCAGTCCCAAAAGCTTTTTCCAGGGCGCTCAGAAACATCACATTAAACGAAGTGCCGTAATCCCAGTAACTGTACCCTTCCGGATAAGCGCCATCGGGCTTGTATTCGTCCATCGGCAGATGAATGCTTTCAACAGCACGGTCGATAATTTTTTTTGCCAAATCCGGATAATCTTCAGAAATGGCCAGCGCTCCGTAAGTCATTCCGGCATTGCATACCTGGTTCCAGTTGTGATTGGCTTTTAAAAAGCTGTTATTTTCACTGTCGAGCGACGGGTTTATTCCTTTATTCAGAATGGCGTTTTTAATCGTTTCGCGCGACTCAGCCGAAAGTTTATCGTACAGCCAGTCGTAACCGATTGCCATTCCCATCGTCATTTCAGCAACATCCAGAAAATGCGATGGGTTCCAGTCGCTGAAACCGGCAACTGCCAACATCTCTTTCTCGGCGCGCTGCAAGTATTTGTCCTGACCAGTCATGCGATAAGCATACGACAGGTAGAATACCCGGCGCAGGCATTCGCGCGATTTGTCGAGCAGGCGGCGGCCAATCTGTATTCGTTCGACAGGCGGTTTGGCTATGATGTAGGCACATTCTACCAAAATAGCATCGTGCATTTTCTTCCAGACCGGGCTGGCTGCAATCGATTGCTCAATCAGTTGTTCCTCTCCTTTCAAAAGTAGTATCCTCGGATGGCTGGATTCCTTTTCATCCTGCGTCTCTCCTTCGTTTTTTTCACAGGCAAACGATGAGAATATCAGAAAGAAAAAGGTCAGCAGAAAATGAACTCTTTTAATCATATTGTCTCGATTTTACAGTTTATTTTTCTGAATTTCTACAAATTAATGGTTACACTTTTCCCGGCATAAACGCCTTGCGGCAGATCGACCGATATTTGTGTAACCCCTTCATGCGGGTCCCAGCTTGCATTGAAACCCTCCCCTCTTTTTTCTATCTTTTCACTGACCGACAAATGGATTTTACCCAATTTACGGCTGGGATCGGATACGGAAATTGCCGATATCCGGGTTCCTTCATCTTTGATCATTACAATACCGGGGCTGTCCATCCTGACTATCAACGTTCCGGAAAGCTGAATTTCTCCGGAAGTATGAAAAATGATCTGGCAGAGGTTCAGTGCAGAATGTTTTACAGCCTGAATCGCGAAATTATTGGCTAGTATTTCGATGTCGCGGTTGTTTGTCGATTGTTCCATTTCAGCTTCAGTCGCCGCAGGGACAATGATATACGAATAAGTACCATTTTGAGGTTGGCTTCCGTGGTCGATCCAGAGCTTGAATACATTCATGCTGATTTCGTCTTTCGGTGAATCCGACTGACGATTAACCCGGTACCAGCTTCCGGTTTGCGCTCGATTGGTCAACTTCACTTTTTGCGGTTCGGGAAAAAGGTAGCCAATGCTATCGTGGAAAATCCATTTTACCTGTCCGGGTTCGTGTTCGCCCTGTTTCAGGATTGATTTTCCGTTTTCGTTCATCATCACCACATCGCCGTTCAGCAGGCATTGGTTCAGCGTAGTTACAACCGGTAATTTTGACTTCGATTGAATTCCGGTTCCCAGACAAACATATTCTTTATCGAAAAAAAACCATGCTTTTTTCGCTTTCAACGGATCGTGCGGACTTTTAAAATCGAAGGCTACTGCTCCGTATTGTCCATCGGTTACAGCGCCTACGAAATCCATCGAGCCTTCTTTCTGAATTTCAGTTTCAACGGGGAGTTCCGGTTTTTGCAGGATGGTAGCACCCGGTATTTTCTGCCAGTCGTACACCGGAGCCATATCCCGGTATTCGATGCCGCTGCGCGAAATGTAATTCGTTCCGTCGCCCCGATGGTGGTTCATCAATCCTTCCCCGTTATACGGATATTCCATGTTCTGATTTCGGGTTGAAAACATACGTACCGATGTAAAAAATTCAGGCCGTTGAAATGTAAAATGTTCGGTCTGCCAGAAAAAAGTACTGTGTACCGGTATCGATGCCGTTTCTCCTTTTCTGATTTTTATGATCTCTTCCAATTCGCTTCTCCGGTAATTACCTGCCAAAAGTAATTCTTCAGGTGTTTTGGGTCCCCATGGTTGCAGAGAGCCTCTGCGGGTAATATCGCGGTTGGTCGCTCCCGGATCGGGATATTTGCCAAAAACCATCATTTTGCAAATTCCATCGAGGTAATAATCGATAAGTTGTTTCAGCGGTTCTTCCGAAAACTGGTATTTCGTTCCAGTAACATTGGCGGCCCATTCAGCAAAAGCATCGGCGTAGCTAGTCCCATAGGAAAGGGTGTTGTTTACCCGGTCTTCCCGGTGATGAAAACTGAAATCATGTTGCATTCCGCGCCCGGCAGCAAATTTTATTTCGCCTTCAATAACCCGGATTACATCGTTAAATTCAGCTTCTTTACGTTGAAACAACAGGGATTTTGCCAGGATGCCTGCAATTTTTATACGATCGCCGCTGGGCCGCGCCCCGGAAGCTTCCAGATGCGCCCGGCCAACCATCGGCAACGTTTTGGCAACCTGTTCTTTGGTAAGTTCTTCATCCATAATCAGAAGGACAGCAACCAGCGCATTGGGCGTACCGATCTGGTTCCACCACCAGTTTTCGCAGATAAAATCGTTGGCAAGCCAGTATCCGAGCGCCGAATAAATCACTTTTTTCAACTGCTTGTCGTCTTTCAACGGGCTGTTTCGCTTTTTATATGCGCGGCTCAACTCAATCAAGTTGGACAGGTGTTCTCCGTGCTGAAAACCCGTTTTCGATACATCCTCATAATTAATATCGACCCAGGTTCCATCCGGCTGGATTGAATTCATCAGATTGGAAACCCGCGATACATTGACCTCCTGCTCCATCAACTCAGCAATAATACGCTGGCGGATGACCTCTGCATCCGATTTGACCGCAAATCCCTGATATGCTGAAAATGTAATCAGAATAGATAATAATGTTTTGGAAATGAAATTCATAGTATCTGAATTAGTGTTATTCCCTGAATTAATTTCTTACTAAAAACTTACAACTTATTACTCACAACTCTTTTTTATGGCCGTTTGTCTTTCCACAGCTTAAAATCATCCCAGTAAATTTGCAGAGTTTTTCCCTGATTTCTCATATAATCAATCAATGTTTTTGATGTATATAGCTTTATCGGGTTGAAATCGGTCACTCCGTCGGGATTGGGATCTTTTGTGCTGTGGGTAATGCGGGTCAAGTCGAAAATTACTTCCTTCTGTCCGCCATCGGGCTGAATGGTCATGTAGAACTTTCCGTTTTCGGCATTCCCTTCCTTGTAATAATATTCGAGAGTGAACCACTTTTCAATGGGTACTTTTACCTTGTTGTTGGTATCCGACCAAAGCGTGGTGTATTTTTGACTGCCGTCATCAAACAGTTGGCAATCCTGCCCGTCAATGATAAAATAAAGGTCGCTTTCCTCTTTCACTGGTTTACCGATTCCCAGTGTTATACGGAAACCATACGGCACCGACGGACTCCAGGTGATATTGTTCCAGAATTCGGCAATGGTAAGCCATGTAATTTTGTCGGGGAAAGTCCGGACGGAATTGAAATCGCCGGTCAGGAAAATGCGTTCCGACTGATAAAACTCTTTCATTCCTTTGTTGCCGTAAAGATTTCCCTGAATGCGGCCTTTTTTGCCTTCCACATTGGCTTCGTTGAGCCAGAAATGCAGGACATGATTTGCCGGTTTTCCGGGTTCTGTACTAATTTTTGCAAAACGCTGACTGTCGTCGCCTCCCTGGTATTGGAGACTGAAATTTCCGATATCGGGATGGTTGTCGAGATCGTTCACCCAGTCGTTGTGACTGGGAAATGAATTGTCTTTCCCGGTGATGTCGGCATCTGAACCCCTTGCAATCACTTTTGAGTCAGGCTCGAAACCTGACTGAAAAATCAGTTCGCCTTCTTTGCTTTCCATATCCTGTTCCTGCGCACAAGCCGGAAAAAGCAACAACTGAAATACAACTATCAGATATATATTTTTCATCCGTATAAATTTTCAAAGTTGTTTCATACAATTTCCGTAAACACTTCAGTATTTCAATCTAATTTCCAACGAGATGGAATAGCCATTTATTCATTTTTTGTTGGTATGAGCTTAAGCTCTTATGGCTATTTCATTTTAAGTCATTCATTGCATAATAATAAATTTCTCTTCACTCACCCTTTCCTGTTCTTTCAGCTTCCCGTTTCCGGCGTATATATTGTTTGCTGATTTCAGGTTGTGGGCGGCATACGATTCCAGCCCAAAGCCGTTGTTGTAGTGAATCAGGTTATTGCTCACCCCAACATTTTCGGAACTATTATAAAGAAATTCCACCATTACTCCGCTACGGTCGTTCCCTTCAATCAGGTTTCCGCTTACCACGATTTCTGAACTTTCAGTAATCAGCAGGCCATAATACGCATTACGGGCAATTTCGCATGCTGAAATATTTGCGTTTTTGCATTTGGTCAGTGCAATTCCACTGCCATGCGGCGAAGTGTCCATGCGACTGTTTGTTACCGATACTTCAGAACAATGCGTCAGCAGAAGATTGTGTTGCAGTTTTGATCCGGGAACAACGCCGGAGCCATTTTCATCGAAATTGCAGCAATCCACTTTCACTTTTTCCGCTCCTGAAATGAATACTCCGTTGTAGGTACAGTTCCGAACAGTCAGGTTCAATAAATTTATGTTTTTCATTTGTCCTTCGGACTGCCCCAGAAACATGATTGCACCGCGATTGGCCGAACTTCGGTACGAACGGCTTGAGTTTGGATCGCTTCCCCGGTCAATTTTTGTTCCGCCTTCGATTACCAGATCGCAGATCGTTACATCATGCATATCCGGTTCTGCATTCACCACCGCATCGCGAACACCCAATGACGGATCGAGCAACAAAACTGTTTCCAGCCCTTCTCCTGAAAGAGTTACCCCACTTGGTATTTTCAAGGTAGTCGGTAACGTATGAACACCCGCCGTTGCAACTACCCATCCCCTATTTTTTGCCGCGGCATCCAGCGCTTCCTGAATGGATTCACCGGAGCTCACATGTACGGCTACTGTCGGAACTTTTGCAACAGCCTGTTCCATTGCACCCGCCGGATAGGCTATCTTTCCGGGAACAGGCGCCGATAGTTTTTTTATCGCTTTTTCTGAAGGAACACGAAAGGCAGTCAGTATGCTGCGGTTGGCAGCCGGACGAACAGAATCAGCAGCCATTTTCGTGTACGGCATTTCCAGCCCCTGTGCAGAATAATGCCGGTAAACGTATTCGTAATCGTCGCGCAAATTTTTGGCGCGTTCAGAAATTGGCCCGTAGCAATGTGGGGTTTTGTCCATCAGGAATTGAGCGGTATATTCATAGCCCAGCGCAATGCGGTTATCGGCAATCGAGAAAAGATCGATACCTTGCGTGTAGGCAATGCGGGCAGCCCCGGCAAATTCGCCCAACCCGAGTTGGACATGCCCCTGATCACGCATACTTTCCTGGCATTGTCCGCTCGGGTAAATATATTTGAAAATGCTTCCATTCACTGGTCCGTGAAGAAAATGATCAACCCCGTTGTCGAAGATTTCGCGGTTATCGGTAAAAACAGCAATTGCCAAAATGGATTGAATGATTGCGCCGTCCCAGTTACCGTTGGCCTGCGGATAATAAAACCGCATCAACGGATAATACACGGTCATCAGCATCTCCGTAAAGCGATCAATATCTTTTTGTTTCCAACCAGAATCCGTATACCGAAGAATTTCAGCGGCATTGCAAAGCTGATGGCCTGTCCATCCGGCCAGCAATTTAGCATCATTGTAATCAAAATCCCACAGTACGGGTGACCATGCATTCAGTATTTCAATTGCCTTTTCAGCATACATTTTTTCGCCGGTAATGTACCACAGAAGCGCACAATTATACGATTGTACCGAACCTTTCGATAAATCGTCGCCGCCAATATTCGGTTTGCCGTACGGGCCGCGCAACACATGGGCAAAAGGTTTCACTTCGAAATCAAGGTTGGTTGCTTCTTTCAGACGGACAAAAGCATCTTTCCAGGGTTGTTCGCCCTGAAGTACCTGTTTTTTCATATAATCCAGGTCGCCTCGGGTTTGATACACTCCGGGATGAATAAATTTTTGGGCAAAATTGGTTGCAGGCAGTAAAGAAATACCAATAAACATCAATATGAAGAAGGTCAAAAATCGGTTCATAGTTAATCAAACTTAGGTTAATCGGGAACAAGTTAAAAAATAATAGGGCATACGCGCTTTTTAAATTCGACAATATGCCCTAAAATCATTAGTAAAGTTGGTTGAGTTATAAAAGAAACGTTACTTCATCTGCAATCTCTTAATACTCAAAGTCATTTCTTTTTTGGTATTATCAACTTTGTTTACAAATACATAGGCCCTGTATTTTCCATCGGCAGTTTCGACCCAAAGACCTGCTTCAGCCTTCATGTTGATTGCATAATTCGGAGCATTGGCAAAATCGATCTGCTGAAAATCAACGTCATCGATAAAAACACCGTATTGCAAACGAGCCAGTTGCTGATCTCTTAAATTCCAGGCTTTTATTGATTTGGTGCTGTTATTTACACCTGAAGGCAGGATAATATCCGGAAGATATTCCGTATTGGCCGGCGAAACAAGTGCATGACTGAATGTAATCCCGGTTATTGAACGATACAGGTATACCAAATCGATCTTAGCAGCATTGGCAGCAGCACCCGCAGCATCGTAAACAGCCATATCCGCAATGGAAATGTAACACGCAGTGCCATCTTTGGCAAGTAAATCGAGCTTCATATCCATTTTAGCAATATTGTACGGTCCCATCTCGTACGAAACGGTTTGTCCGTTGCTGGCTTTCGCCGAAAAAGTAAAACTCACCGATTTGCCCCGTGCTTCTTCAGGAATGATATAATAGTAACGCAACGTAGCGGCACAGGTGTCTTTCGTAAAAGTTACAACCGTTTTCGTACCAGTTGTCACCGAAGCATCGCCGATGGCAATACCCACATCCTGACCTGAACTATTCGTATAGTACGATTTATTTTCGAGGTACGTCCCGGAGGCCCCGGCAACAGATGCTTCGACCTGAGCCGAAACAATTTTGCCTTCGGAAGGAAGCAGCGCCATTGCGTATGCAAATTCAATATTCAGGCCGACCACATTGGGTCCCAACGTGCGTTTGATGCAATCGTTATGCAAACCCGACTCTGCTGTCGGAAGGCTGTATTCTTCTTCCTGGCAAGCAATTATAAATACAGCCAGGAATAAAATTAATGTCAAACTATAATATTTACGTAGCATAGTTATTCAGTTTAAGGTTTTTGTTGAACGGTAACAAACACAGTATATGTTTTCTTCACTTTGCGGTTCCCCGAAATTACAGTCCACTGTTTGGGATTGGCCAAATCAGAGAAATCGACAAAATCGGTAATCTTGGGATCTAATTTGGCGTCGGTTACCAGACTGAATTGTGGCCAGAGGTTTTTCAGGTCAGTCCCGTAGAACACATTCACATTAATGGTCTGAGCCGTAGTATCGATTACCGCAGCTCCGGTCCTGACTGTTTGAAAATCGACGCCCAACAATTCGAAGTTGCTTACATAACATTCGCCCCGGGTGGTGATGAGCAGACCATCTTCATCGATCGGAAAATCGGTACAACGTACCCATGATAGGATGAAAATGATAATTACTGATGGTATGATGAAATATTTTTTCATGTGTGTATATTTTATTTTTTCATGACATTATAACCACGGAGTATTTTGTGTCAGGTTCGGGTTACGGTCACGTTCTCCCGGAGGAATACGGAAAATGTAACCCCGCTGATAGGTCAACTCGGAAGTATTCTGGAAGTAACGTGTTTGATTTGCCCCATGCGAATCAATTCTCCAGACACCATCGCCATACGGTGGACACCATACACGCTCAATAGCTCTCCAGCGGCGAAGGTCGAATGCCCGCTGTCCTTCACCAAGAAGTTCAACAATACGTTCCTGCTCAATAGCCGCAAAGAACGAAGTTTTGTCGGCAGTTTTATCGGCAGCCAAAGCAGGCAGGTTTCCGCGATGACGAACACGGTTTACCAATGCAATTGCATCAGGCTGTGGTCCGTACACTTCGTTCGTTGCTTCAGCATACATCAGGAAAACATCAGCCAGACGCATGACCGGCCAGTTGTAATCGCCGTCGCTACGGCCTTGCCCTGCATAGTTGCGCAGGAATTTACGGAATACGTAACCTGAGTTGCATCCATCGGTATTGTACGATGTATATTTAACGCCATCAATAGTAACCGCAGCATTCCATGTTTTGTAAATAAACGGGCACCAACCTGTTTCTTTCAACGAATTCAAACCTATACTTTTTTCGTAATCCCACATGATCGAGGCTTTCATCCTGTAATCGCGGTTGGCATAACTGGCCACGTTAACAGCCGAATTCAGCTTGGTGCGGGCCCCCGAAGTTGACGGGTTGGTAGGAATCAGTTTGGCGGCAAAGTCACCGGTAACAGTCGACTGATAGCGGTCGGCAATTTCGTAACGCGGGTGCACCCAGCATTGCGAGCCTTCATGTGAACGACCTGAAACGTCGCGCATCAATTCTTCACCCTGATTGGTTCCTGTTCCACCGTGGGTAAATACCATAATCATTTCACCATCGGCATTTGCATTTCCTGTTGACGGAATAAACATGTAGTAGTAGTTTGGCAAAACATCTGCATTTCCCATGGTTCCCCAACTACCGGGATCTCCATTGCGGAATAAATTCAGACCATAATCCTCAATTACACTTTTAAAATCGGCAGCAGCAGCTTTGTATGCGACATCGGCTTCCGTAGCGCTGGGGGTAAAGGTGTCGAGTTCGGGCCAGCCAAACTTGTTCCAGCATGCCCAGTATAATTGCAGTTTTCCACGGAAAGCCAGAGCCGCCGGTTTTGCAGCCCGCCCAATTTGTGAAGCTTTTGCCGGAAGTTTTTCGAAAGCGTAGGTAAAGTCAGCCATAATCGAATCTTTGACTTGTGTCATTGGTATACGCCCAAGATTTGCAACTTCTGAATTAGTGTAAATAATCTTACTGATATAAGGAACATCTCCCCACATAGAAATCAAACGGAAATAAACCATACCCCGCAACAACCGGGCTTCGCCGATTACAGCTTCAAGACCGGGCAGGGAAGAAGCGCTTGCCGAAGGAAGCATCTTTTTCACATTCTCAATTACATAATTGGCACGGTTTACCCCTCCGTATAAATAGCGGTACATTTTATCGAAATCGTCGCCATAGCCTGAAGGATCATAACCGCCGCTTCCGGCACGATAGGCATCTCCTTTTTGAAGATTACCATCAATTGTACTCAGTGTATTACTTCTCACCCTGACATATTCGCCCTGTCCGTCGAAATAATAATCGCGGTCGAAAAGCGGGCGTATGGATGAATAGGCGCCGTAAAGAGCATACGTTGCATCCGCTTCTGTCTGCCAAAATGCCGATGCAGCCAGATCGGTAGTAGGTTGTTGATCCAAAAGGTCTTCGGTACAGGAACTTGGGAAAAAAACCAGTCCTGCGAAAACAATAATGGTTATTATTTTTAAACTTATTTTTTTCATAACTACAAGTTTTTTAGATGCCAATGTTAATACCTAGTGAAAATGATTTATTAAGCGGATATGCATCACTTGCATGAGAAGCTTTTTCAGGGTCAAGACCACGGTATTTGGTTATTGTAAAAAGGTTTTCCGCTGAACCGTATATACGCACGCTTTCAATTCCAACCCTTTGTAATAAATTTTTCGGAAGTGTGTACCCGAGTTGTACGTTTTTAAAACGCAGGTAGCTCAAATCATCCAACCAGAAAGTAGTTTCTTCCCGGTTTGCATTTCCTCCTAAACGTGGCCATTCGCCATCGCGGTTTTCAAGCGACCATGGATTTTCCCAATGGTCCCAGGTTGAAGCATAACGCTGCGAACCGAAATTCATGTTGTTGTAAATATTGATCCAGAAATCTTTTCTTCCGGCAGCTCCCTGCAAAAGAACAGCCAGGTCGAAACCTTTCCATTCAGCATTAAAGCTCATGGCAAAGTTCGCGACTGGCCGGTCTCTCTGAATATTCGGATATGCTTTCCTGTCATTTCCGTCAATCCTTCCATCGCCGTTCAGGTCTTCGCGAAGAATATCGCCGGGAGAAGCTCCTTGCGGAGTTGCATTGTAAACATCCTGCCAAGTCTGTGCAATACCTGCATCTACGTATGTATAAACGTAGTTGTAAGGCATATCAATGAATACATATTTTCCGCTACTTGTTGCTCCTCTTCCCAAATATTCATTCCATTGTTTTAATATCGCTTTGTTATAAGAAGCGTTCATATTGACTGAATAATTTACACTGCCAACCTTATCCCTCCATGTAAAATTACCTTCCACACCACGGTTTTGCATTTCCCCAATGTTTTGGGCCGGAGCATCATAAGCTCCTGTCAATAAGTTTGACAGGTCCGAAGGGCGCAACATATCGGTTGTTGTCCGGTCGTAATAATCAAGTTCTGCGGTTAACTGGCTTCTAAAGAATGACAAATCCATTCCAATATTTATCACATTCGTTGATTCCCAGGAAAGGTCCGTATTTACCATTTTCTTGTATACAAACCCTTTTACTATTCCTCCGGAGATCATATAGTTGCTGGCATTTAATGTTTCCTGCTGTTCGTAACGATCAACACCACTATTGTTACCTAAACCTCCATACGATATACGTAATTTGCCGCTATTAAGCCATCCTTCAGTAAACGATTTCATAAATTCTTCCTCCGTAAAACGCCAGCCAAATGCTGCTGATGGGAAAAATCCGAACCGACTGCCTTCCAAAAATTTGGATGAACCGTCGTAACGGAAGTTGGCTTCGAATAAATACTTATCGAAAGCAGTATAATTTAAACGTCCGATATAGGAACGAAGCCCTTCGGTGTCTGAATTACCACCGGTTGACTGAATGTCGGTTAATGCAGCATCGATTTCATGCAATGAAGGGTGTAACCGGTCATTGCGGGAACTCATCTGGTAGCGGTTATACCAATATTCTTCGCTGTATGCAAACATGGTGTTAAACACATGTCCTTCCCCAATATTAAAATCGTAATTTAACCGGGCATTCAACTGGGTTTTATACCCGGTATTGGTATAATTTGCAACCCCTGCATTGTCGCCCACATAAACCCTCGAACCAAAAGAATTGGTCTGGAAATTATACGAACGGTTTGGCATTGATGCAGTATAACGGAATTGGTTGTAATAATTCAGGGCATAATCGATACGCGCAGTCAACCCTTTAACCGGGGTCCAGTCCCAATAAGCGCTTGCATTTGCTTCCTGCCGGTTCTGGTAATTGAGGTTGTTAATATAAAGAGTATATGGATTATACGCCTGCGGGTCTTCGTTATAGGCCATTACCCCGCCAAAATACCCGGTTACCGGGTCATACGGAGTGATACCTGCAATCGCATACTGCATATCGAAGCCGGCAGTGTTGGTAGAAGCATCATCGGTAAAACCATCTTCGAGAGCATACGTGTATTTCGACCAGTTCCCTGCAAATTTAACCCCTACATTCATGTTCGAACGCACTTTGTAGTCGTAGTTAAAACGGGCATTGTAACGCGAATAGTCGTTGTTGATCTGAAGCCCTTTTTCATCCAGTATACCTATCGAAATAAAGAAATTTGATTTTTCGGTCCCTCCTGAAGCAGAAACGTTATGATTCTGAACGCTACCGGTCCTCATCATGATGTCCCACCAATCAGTATTCGGGTAAGCCAGCGGATCAATCATTCCGAGGGCCATCCATTGGTCGATCGTCCCATCTTTAAACATGAAGTTTGAACGTAATGTATTCACGGCTGCCAAACGTTGATGCAATGTTAATGCACGTGGGTAATCGGCCATGAATTCATAAGCCTTGGTTGGATTTTCAACAGCATACGAACTGGAAATATTGATTTTCGTTTTCGCCTGTCCTTTTCCCGAACGGGTAGTTATCAGGATTACACCGTTTGCAGCACGTGAACCATATACTGCCGATGAAGCAGCATCTTTCAAAACTGAAATACTTTCGATATCGTGCATATTCAGCCGGTTGATGTCCACATCGGGCATGCCGTCGACTACTATCAATGGTTTTGAGTTGTTTACCGTTCCAACCCCGCGAATCAGGATCGAGATATCATTCTTCCCTGCCATCCCGCTATTTTGGTTAATGGACAAGCCGGGAATAAGTCCCTGGAGACCGGAAGATACATTGGTCAGCGAACGACTGGTGATTTTTTCGTCCACCTTTACCGCTGACACGGCCCCGGTAAGATTTGCCTTTTTCTGGGTACCATACCCGATGGCAACCACCTCTTCAATCCCGATCGTTTCTTCCTCCAAAACAACGCTGATCTCCTGCCTCCCGGCGACTTCAGCTTCCTGACTTTTCATTCCTACAAATGAAAAAACCAGAACTGCATCCGCAGGCACATTGGCTAAAGTGTAATTTCCATCGAAATCAGTGATTGTACCTGTAGAAGTACCTTTTACCACTATTGTAGCGCCAGGAATAGGATCGCCCGAGAAATTAGTTATTTTTCCCCGGACCAATCGTTGCTGGGAGGCAAGCCTCTGCGTTATCACTACATTTTTTCCTACAAATTCAAAATCATATCCACTGGGATCAAGAATCTGATGAAGGATACTTTCGACTGTGGAGTTTTTAACTGACATACTGATTTTTCGCTGGTCTTTTAAAAGTTCGCTCGGAACCAGGAACCCAATGTTTAATTGGCTCTCGATTTCTTCAAAAACTTCTGTTAGACTGGCGTCTTCAAATGCCATGGTAAGCTTCCCGGATTGGGAACTGGCAGTGTTTGCATTGACCACAAACACCGACACAAGGATTAGAAAAAGCATTAATCGCATCATAAGACACAGTTTTTTCAAGTAATAATCCCGAACCCTCGGGACGAATACAGATTTTTTTTTCATAAGTTTGTGTAGTTTATATATTTAACTTTTAAGGGATTGGTAGTCCCTTGAACCGGCGGGCAATATTGGTAGTATTGTCCGCTTTTTATTTTAGATAGATCTTATCCGGATCGGGGAATTTTTCTTCCCTGGTCACGGTCATTGGTATCGATAATTTTAACATGGTTATTACGTCGCCGATGGGCGTTTCGCGATAGAAAGTTCCCGAAAACCGGTACTCTTCAGCCAAGTCCGGATTATTAAAAATGAAATTCACATGGTAAATGCGTTCCAGCTTTTGGGTAATTTCTCCTAATGTTTCATCCCTGAAAATAATTTTTCCATCTTTCCACGCAGTATACAGTTCCGTATTCACCCTTTTGATCCTCACATCTTTTTTATTAACATCCATCTCAATCATTTGGTTAGGTAAAAGCAGGTATTTCTTACCACTCTGTGTAATAAATTCAACTTTCCCCTCCACCAGTGTTGTCTGGCAGATTGGCGAACCTTTTTCAGCCGACACATTGAACTGCGTACCCAAAACTTTGATCTGTGCTTGTTCGGTTTTTACGATGAACGGATGGTCTTTGTTGCCGCTTACTTCAAAATAGGCTTCTCCTTCGAGCGACACTTCCCGGTTGCCATCCTTGAATTGCGGATCATATTTCAGATTGGAACCCTGACGAAGATAAACCATGGTACTGTCGGGGAGTACAATCACCGAATTAGCAGCCTGATCGGCTGAAACCTGGAAATATTGTCCAGCCGAAGCACCTGTTTCGTAATAAAAATGGGCACCCCACCATCCGACGTTCAATACAATCAGAATTATGGCTGCATATTTTGCAAGATTTTGAAGCCAAATGGTTCCGCTGTTTTTTGTATTGACCCAGTCGTTTATTTTTTGCCAGGTATCTTCAAATTCAATTTGTGGTTTACGTTCTATTAATTGATGAGTCCACAGCCATATTTTCGAGTAATCATTCAATTCTTTTTTGTTGGCCGGTGATTCACTCCAATTATTTAATTTATTAATTTCTTCAGAGCTACTTCGCTCCTGGAAGAATTCAATAATAATTTGGTCGATCGGTTTCATTCATTTTGTCTTTGATGTTGTAAAAACACAGGAGGGGGTTGGAACCCTATATGGAAAAATGATTTTTATAGATTATTTTATATTACTCAAAATAAGGAACAGAAATAGACGGAGAGAAGTATGAATCACATGACATTTTTGAGAGAGATTCCAACTCATACAAAATATGAAGAATAAACTCTGATTAAAAATTCACTTTCTTCTTGTCCTTAAGCCGGACAGGCTGATACTTTTTCCCTGCAGTTGGAAAAAGTATCCAAAAAGAACCGCTGCTGAGGATAAAAAGCTAAAAATCGTATCCGTTCACTAAAATCTTCCAAACTCCTCGCTTCACCCGTCAAACAAGGAAGATTTCTTAACGCTCACTTCTTCGATTTTCTTAACGCTTTTTTCCCTTAGGCGGAAACAGCCGCATTCACCACTATTTTGCAAAAAGAATTAAAAAAGGCACTCGTATGTGTTTCCCTGAAATTTTTAAAGGAATGAGATTAAAACGCTGAGGATTTGCTTATTGGAAACATTTTTGTCTTTTGGTGAGAGATAGGATGCCAAGTCGTGGCGAAGTTGCTTTAATGCACGGGTAATATTTGCTTCAACAGCTTTCACCGAGACATTGAGCTTCTCAGCAATTTCCTTATTACTCAATTCTTCAAAGCGACTAAACATGAAGACTTCTTTGCACTGCGGGGTCAGGTTGGAAATTGCGATCTGTATCTTTTCAAATAATTCCTGGTAAAGAAGAATATCTTCTCCTGTCTCGTTCAGTAATTTGTAATTAATGGATGCCAGCAACGCTTCGTGACTATTGGCTCCATCAAAAAATTTCCGTCTTTTACGAAGTAAATTCAAGCTGCTGTTCCGGATCAGAATAAAAAGATAATTTTTTATCTCCTGCTCGGACTTCGAATAGATGTTGTTTTCCCATAATTTGATAAAAGCCTCCTGAACCAATCCTTTGGCATCATCTACATGGTGTAAAAAATGAAATGCAACATCGAAAAAGAAACTAAAAAACCGATTGTAGATTTTTTCAAATTCCTTTCTTTTCAACTCCTCTGATCCGATAATTGTCATACACCCTTTAAATGAATGGTCAAAACTAAGAAAATATTTTTTTTAGTTTACATGTCTTCAATCATCTAAAAGGTACATAAAATAAAGCGATATTGATAAGTTTTTTACTAAAATATGATACTAATGTAAAAACACACGTTCAATACGGGTATACGTTTTTCTGTTTTTGAATTCACATTAAGCAGCTTTCTTCTGAATTGAATACAATTTGTACGATACTCCTGAAATCATTTCAGTACACTCACAGTGCTTTATCTGTGCCTTTGATAAGGCTTTGATGAGCAGATGTAGTGCTGATTGTCCATTGCTGAATTGTTAATTCTTCTGTCCGGGCAAGTTATAGTTTCAGGGTTCAAGTTTAACTGCCAGGTTTCAGGTTCCAAGTTTAACAGCCATACCCCTCTGTCCTTCGGGCATCTCCTCCCGAAATGACTTTGGGACAAACTCTTGACAGGGAATAAAACCCCTCTGTCTTTCAGACATCTCCCCTAGAAAAAAGGGGAGAAATTTGGGTATGGCGGGAATTCGATTATTAGATACCAGAGATTGGTTGAATTGCTGAATTGCTATATTGCTGAATTGTTAATTCTTCTGTCCGGGCAAGTTATAGTTTCAGGTTTCAAGTTTAACAGCCAGGTTTCGGGTTCCAAGTTTAACAGCCAGACTCCTCTGTCCGAAATGACTTTGGGACAGACTCTTGACAGGGAATAAAACCCCTCTGTCTTTCAGACATCTCCTCCCGGACTGAATCCGGGACAGGCTCTAAAAAAGGGGAGAAATTTGGGTATGGCGGGAGTTTGATTGTTGAATTGTTAATTCTTCTGTCCGGGAAAATTATAGTTTCAGGTTTCAGGCTTCAACGGGACATTGAAAATTTCCCCACCCGGATCAGAGGCGGTTGATGTGGTTGAGGAGTTGGATGATGGTACTGCGGATTTCGAGGCGGGCCGATTCCTCGATATTGTAAAAACGCATACGGAAACTTTCCGGCGAAATGTTTTCCTGCTTTTTCGACTGGGTGTAAACAGCGTAAAAAGTAATGAGTTCTTTCCGGTTCTTGTTTTTTATCACCCCGGATTCGACCAGCAAGCGGATGAAACAGGCGACCTGTGCAACCGATAATTCCGTGACAATTTTAAAGTTCTGGTCAATCAACTGCTGATCGGTATTTGGATGGGCCAGCAAAACCATTCGTTTTTCCAGAAAACAAATTTCCTCTAGTATCCAATGGCTTATATGTTCTTTTATACTTGTCTGTCGCCTATTGAAACAAACACCTGTATCGATAATTTTCTGGTTGGCTGTTTTGAAATGAAAATATAGTTTCTCAATCTGATCTTTTTGAGAATCCATATTTTGAATATCGTCATGAATCTGCTTCTTGCAATAGTTGAAAAAGTCTATCGAATTGAAGTTTATCGCATACAGATTTTCCTGCAACGTTTTTGCACGATCTTTCTGTTCAGATGATACAGAAAGATGCAGAAGAAGTATCTTCATAAGTCGAAACATGTATTGTCGTGAAGCAAAGGACAGATGGGGTTTCTTGTTCCTGACCAATCTTCGGAAAGGAGAAAGAACGATCCTTACCAGTTCATTATCTGCACGATTCTTTTGCTCCAAAAACTCAGATAGTTTTCTTCGAAAATATTTTATCGTTTTCTTTTGAGTGTAAAGAGAAACAGGGTGACGCCTATTGCAATATGCCGGATATTCCGTTAACAAATATTGCTGCAAAGATTCAAGAATATTCAGAATTTGAATGTATCCTGCCAATTTATCCCTGACCAAGGAACCTTTATCTCCCAAGAGTTGCTGCATATTCCGGTATAAACTGTCGGATAAGAAGATAAGCCGATTCAGATGCTTCTGCACTATCCGTTTGCATGCTATTTCATTGTCCCTGAGTGAAAGATTATTACTTAATTCAAATTTGAACTTTTCGGCTTCTTGCTTAATTACAGAAAAACAAGCATCCAAATTTTCCGGGGATGGAAGCCCGGAGGGGGACGGGTTCATGCAGGACAGAACCAGATCGTCCATTTCTTTCAATAAATACTTCATTTTTTGAGGTGATAATTAAACTTCATTTTTTTGCTTTCGGGCTATCCGGTGGAAAATGATGAATTATAAATTTTGAATGATGAATGATTATTGATGATCGTGCTTTTAGCCTATATGATTTATACCACCTTAGCACATCAATTCATCGTTCAAACACTTCTTCCCAACCGGATACTTCCCTGCCCAAAAACATTGCTGTTATATTTACAGAGTTTCTTCCCGGTTTAGTTATCCCTTCTTTCAACTTCGAAATATTGGATCAATGGTCTGGTTTCATAATATGAAAAGTTTAATGTTATGAGTAAGGTTTATTTTATTAAAATGTTATTTCAGGTGATGTCAGGTTACAAACCTGAGAGAGCTTGACCCCTCGTTACCGCTATGCTCAAATAAGGGGCAGTTGGAATTTGATGCGTATTTTAGACCAACATAATATAGCAAATCGAAATAGCTATAATATATCGACGAGAAGCTTTTTTCGCTTCCAGTTAATATGGAAAATTCCCATGTTCTTCTGTTATTCGAATTCTGTTGATTCATTCATTATTCAATTCTATTTCACCATTTTCAGGTTTGATTATTAAGGAATAACCATATTATTTTGATCTTTTCGTATGGTTAATTCACTGAAATCGACATCAAGCAGGTTTTCTTGTTCCAGACTAAATCCTGTAATGTTGTGTTTGGCGTCAAAATTAAATGTCAGAAAACCGTTGGGAACTCTTATATCGTACCAATCGATAAGAAAAGTATCATAATGCCAGTGTTTGAGTTTTCCGCTGAATAAAGGCGTATGAGAGAAAGAAATTTCCAAATGTTTGTCAGAAATTTCTTTTATCAATATTTTGCCATACATATCATCGGTATAGGTTCCCGTATAACTCTCTATTTTTTGTGAAGGGAAAGTGCTTTTTATCCTTTGGGTTTCAAGAGTTATTGTGTTATTTCGTTTTTGAACAATTTTATTATCTCTTTCGCTCTTTACTTTTTTGTATAGATCGAATGAACTTTCATTTAATATCTGTCCAATTATTTTATTTGTAAGAACATTTACCGGTTCAGATGTATTTATTAATACAACTACACCCAGGTTCATATCCTTAATCATCATCAAATGGGCAGTCATCCCATCGATTCCACCGCTATGCTCGATTATTTTATGACCATTCTCAGGTGTAAGCCACCAACCCAACCCATAGGATGTAAATTCATTGTAACCATGCCTCATTGGGAAATGAATTTGAGGTTTAAGAATTTCCTCCAACTCACGCTTTTCAATTATCGTATCATCATTGAATATTCCATTGTTTAATAACAATCTCATATAATTTGACATATCTTGTACCGAAGAATAAATAAATCCTCCGGCAGCCAAATTGTCGCCATTCTCCTGAATTACAGCTATCTTTTGAAAGCTCTCATTCATAATGTGGGGTTGTGCCAAATTTTTATTTGTTTCTCTGACTTTATAAATTGAAGTACTATTTTTCATGTTCAATTTGGTCAGAACCTTACTCTGAAGAAATTCATCCCAGCTTGTGCCGCTAACTTCTTTTACAATTTCTCCGGCCACCAAATACATAATATTTTGATATGCCGCTTTACTCCTGAATTCTGGAGTTGGTTTTAGATACTTAAGTTGTTTAATGATCTCCGTTCGTGTTAAATCTGAATGGTACCAGAGTATTCCCCCACTTACTCTTTTTAAGCCGCTTCTGTGTGTAAGCAAATCCCTGATTGTAAATGTTTCCGTCACATACGGATCATACAGTTCAAAATAGGGTAAATAGTCCCTAACGCGGTCGTCCCAATGAATTTTTCCCTGTTGAACCAATATTCCTACAGTTAAGGCTGTGAATGATTTGGAAACAGAACCTATGCCAAAGATTGTATTTTCGTTTACAGGCAGATCGTTATGAATTTCTCTTGTTCCGTAACCTTTTGTAAAAAGAATTGAATCATTTCGAACTATTCCAATTGCAAGTCCGGGGACCTCAAAATCAACCATAAATTTTTGAATAAATGAATTGATGGAGTCTAATTGCAACTTTTGAGCACTTGAAATTGTGCAAATAAAAAGACAGCAAAAAATAATGGATGCGGTTCTTTTGTACATTTTTCAATTTATATTTTAATGCCCATACAGGGAATGCAACTTTTTAGGTTGTTAACGTTTTCTATTTCATCAAAATCCCTATTCCCTGTATGTCCGTGAGAGAATAAACCGGTTCGTTGAAATCAGGACCCCCTTTAACTGGCTCCTGTTCCGGGCGAAGATGCGGGTCAAGATCAACAAAGCGGAAACCGCCAAGCCCGGCAGCAAAATGGACAGAACAACTCAGCGCAAGCTTGGTTTCCAGCATACAACCGATCATCAGTCCCAGGTTTGCGCTGCGGGCGATGGCAGCAATGTCCAACGCTTCAACAATACCCGATTTCATTATTTTAATATTGATCAGATCGGCACAACCGGTCCGTACTATTTCAATGGCATCGGCAGAGGTAAAAACCGATTCGTCGGCAGCAACCGGCA
>Ga0209417_1000591_pt1 | contig 82333 bp, 57 predicted proteins | sample RifGroF2_FD_184002 | JGI IMG/M metagenome (GOLD analysis project Ga0209417, IMG submission 184002) | Groundwater microbial communities from Rifle, Colorado, USA - Groundwater F2 (SPAdes) (version 2) | ecosystem: Environmental > Aquatic > Deep subsurface > Groundwater | place: Rifle, Colorado... | reverse complement strand
GCCCCCGTTTTGGGCTCACTGCGTTCGCCGACCCCATGCGCCCTGGCCTGAGCGGGTCGAAGGGCCAAGCGACAGCCACCCCCATGCCAGTAAACTGGACATGGGGGCCCATTGCGGTAGTTTGTTTTGTTTGGAGCTGGGGCGATCCGCCTGTCTTTTATACACAGATTTCATTTAAGGATGATCTGCAACAACTTCTATTCCAGGAACAGGATAGACATGGCGATGAAAGGATCGCTCCTTTCAGATATTCTTTTATCCGTGGGACGCTTTGCCATCCGTGGGGCCAATCTTTTAGGAGAAGGGCCCCACGGATGGCAAAGCGTCCCACGGATAGGAGCCTATTTCGGCAGGCTCAAGCGCACACATTTTCATTTGTAACTCATCTTCTCGCGTCAGCTCCCCGTTTTTATCTTCCTCTTAATCATAATCTTAATCGTAATCTTAATCTCTCATTGTTGTATCGATGAAGAGATTATGATTACGATTAAGATTACGATTAGGAAGCAGAGGGGGGGACCTACTGAAACAGGCTTTAAAGAATGATGACTCGTTAGAATACCGAATTCGCTTGGAGAATTTGTGTATAAAAGACAGGCGACGCCGCCCCGGGTTTTGCCCGCAATGCATACGCATAGTGGCCCGGCTTCATCCGTTCCTAGCCCCCCACGTGAACGCCGATCAGACGCCCGATCCCGAAGGTGACGGCCGCCGCCACGAGCCCGAAGAGCACCTGGCGAAAGCCTGACCAAAGAATGGATCGGCCGGTCATCAGGGTGATGGCCGCTCCGATAACGAAAAGGCCCACCGCGCTGCACAGCGCGCTGACCACGACGCTTTGAATGCCTTCCATGAAGAAATAGGGGAGTACCGGAACGATGGCTCCGACGGCGAAGAGAAGAAACGAAGCGCCGGCCGCTTCCCAAGCCGAACCGCCGAGTTCTTCCGGATCGATGCCCAGTTCTTCGCGGGCCAGCGTGTCCAGTGCGGTGGCCGGATCGGCCAGCAGCCGGTCGGCCAGGCGTTGGGCTTCCTCCGGAGCGACGCCCTTGGCCTGGTAAATCAGCGCCAGTTCCTCTTTTTCTTCCTCCGGCGCCTCGGTCAGTTCGTCCTCTTCGATCTTCATCTGGTGCGTGTACAATTCCCGCGAGCTCTGCACGGAAAGCCACTCGCCCAGCGCCATGGAAATCGCTCCGGCCAACAGGCCGGCCAGACCGGTCAGCAGGATGGCGGCGGATTGCATCTCCGCGCCCGCGACGCCCATGATCAGGCTGAAGTTGGACACGAGCCCGTCGTTGGCGCCCAGCACCCCGGCGCGCAGCGCATTGCCGCCTGTCGTCTTGTGTCGCCCCTCGAAGCGGGCTACCGCCCGTCCCTCCATGCCGCCGGAGGTGCGCGAGAGATACTGAAAAACGCGCGCGTGGGATTTCTCTTCGGAAGCCATTTGCGCGATTTCGCCGGGGCCCTGTGCATCGTATTCCGAGCCGGCATTTTGCTCGAGGGCTGTGATGGTCGGCAGAACGAGTTTCGTGCCGAAGCGGCGCGCCAGCCAACTGAGCAGGCGGGTTTTGCCGTTGGGTTTCATGTTCGGGACTTCGGCGCCGGCTTCGCGGATTTTTGCTTCCCAGAAAGCGGCATGCTTGCGCTCCACATCGGCCAGTTTCCCGTAAACCGCTGCGAGTTCGGAATTCGGCTCCGCGGTCCGGAGGTTGTCGTAGAGGACAATGGCATTTCGCTCGGCCTTCAGATTTTCAATGTATCGCTTCAATGGCTCCAACTTCATGGCGCCTCCTTTTCGGTTCGTGAATTTTGCTTTATAACAGAAAATCATTCATAGTATCCATCAACCAAATCGAGGATTATAAAGGAAGGGCGATTTATGGAGGTTTCCAAGGCTCATGTGGCGATTGTCGGAGCAGGGTTCGGTGGGTTGGAGGCGGCCCGACAGTTGGCCCACGCTTCGGTTCGCATTACCATGATCGACCGTCACAATTATCACCTCTTTCAGCCTCTTTTATATCAGGTGGCCACGGCGGGTTTGGGTCCCACGGATATTGCGCGTCCCGTCCGGGCTATTCTTCGCCGCCAGCGCAATCTCGAATTTCGCATGACCGAGGTCACGGGCATAGAGCTGGCGGCTCGCAAACTGGCGACCTCCACCGGCGAAATTTCTTACGATTATCTGATTCTGGCGGTCGGCGGCGAGACGAGTTTCTTTGGCCTGCAATCGGTGGCGGCGCACGCTTTTGGGCTCAAGGATCTGGACGATGCCGTACGGGTGCGAAATCATGTCCTCGAAATGTTCGAGTTGGCCGTGCACGAAAAGAATCCTGAAGTCCGTCGCGCCTTGCTTACGTTTGTGGTGGTGGGGGGCGGTCCAACCGGCGTCGAATGCGCGGGCGCCTTGTCGGAACTCATCCGGTTGGTTTTGATTCGCGACTATCACGGCTTGAATATTAAAGACGTTCGAGTGCTCTTGTTGGAAGCCTCCGACAAACTTTTACCCGTCTTTCCAGAGACGCTTCGCGAATCGGCTGCCAAGGCTCTTTGGGAAAAACACATTGAGGTTCGATTTGGAGCCATGGTGACGGAATTTGACGGAAAGCAGCTCGTGTTAAAAAGCGGCGAAACGATTCCGGCGCACACCATGATTTGGGCGGCGGGCGTTCGCGCGGTGCGTTGGTTGGATTCGCTGGGCTTGCCGCAGGATCGGCAGGGGCGGATCAAAATCAAACCTACGATCCAGACGGAGGCTCATCCAGAGGTGTATGTGATTGGCGATGCCGCGAGTTTGCCGGACGGCGATGGGCAGGCCCTTCCTATGGTGGCTCCCGTGGCTGTTCAGCAGGCGCGCACGGCCGCGGCGAATATTCAACACGCCTTGAGGGATGAACCGCTCGAATCGTTTGATTACCATGACCGGGGTTCCCTGGCCACCATCGGACGGAACGCCGCGGTGGCCCGGTTTGGGCGCTTTGGCTTTCATGGCTTTTTTGCCTGGCTTTTGTGGTTGGGCGTTCACATTACGTTCTTAATTGGCTTCAGAAACCGGTTGATGGTCCTGATCAACTGGGCGTGGGATTATTTGCTTTATGACCGCGCTGTCCGTTTGATCACGCCGAACGGCGCGAAACACTGAGCGGACAAAAAAAGATCGCCGCAAAGAGTTGCAGCTGCAAGAAGACTTGTGTTTTGGAGGGTCGCGCTCCGTCGCGACCGGAAGAAGAAGGTTCCGACAGAGCGGAACCCTCCAATATTTTTGAGATCTTTTTGCCAACGCTGGGAGGAGCGCCAGAATTCGGAGGGGCTGCCTGCCGAAACAGGCTCTTATTCCGCCGACTTGATCTCGTCCCAGACCTTCACGTACTTCGCGTTGTTCTCGCCCAGATCCAGGTTGACCTCGGCAACGGTCTTGATTTCTTCGGGTACGATGATGGCCGGGTTTTTTTGTGAGGCCTCGTCCAGCAGCGCGTAGCTGTCCTTGTTCGGGCAGAGGTACTGGGTGAACCCCGTATTTTCCGCCGCGACCTTTGGATCGAGCATGAAATTAATATACTTGTGGGCAAGCTCAATGCTTTTAGCGCCTTTCGGAATCACCATGCAGTCGCAGGTGGTCACGAAGCCTTCTTTCGGGAAGAATATGGCGATGTCGGGATTTTCCGCCTGGATTTGCAGCAGGTCGCCGACATAGCCGTGCACCAGCAGGAATTCGCCGGACGCCAGGCCCGGCTTGTACTGCTCGTTTTCGAATTTAGCCAGGTTCTTTTTCCAGCGGACGATCACATCGCGGGCGGCTGCCAATTCCTGTTCGTTGGTCGTGTTGGAGCTGTAGCCCAGAAAGCGCAGCCCGGCGGCAATCGTCTCGCGCATGTCGTTGAGCATCGTCATGCGTCCCTCCAGATCCTGGCGGTCGAACATCGACCACGATTTCACGACGTTCGAGACCTTGCTCTTCAGATAGGCCACGCCGGTGTAAGAAACGGTGTAGGGGACCGCGATCTTCACTTCCGGATCCAGCGAAACGTTGAGCGACGTGGGGTCCAGGTGGATAAGGTTCGGCAGCCAGTCGTGGCGGAGCATTTCCAGCATGCCCTGCTCCTTCATGATCTGGACCATGTAGCTGCTCGGGAAGGCCAGGTCGTAGCCCGTCGCGCCGGCCTTCAATTTGGCGTACATGTTTTCGTTGGAATCGAAGGTGTCGAGAATGACCTTGCAGTTGTTCTCCTGTTCGAATTGGGCGATCAACTCGGGTTTGACGTAATCGGCCCAATTATACAGATGCAGAACCTCCTGCTTTTTCCCACAACCGCTCATCAGCAGAATCGATGCGAACGACAACATAAAAACGAACTTGACGTTGATCTTGTGCATGTCCATCCCCTTGTAAGAATTGGAAACGTATTCTGGAAGAAATGACGTCGATGACAAGCGGATTCGGCAATTCTTTATCGGACCGTCCGTATCCTATAAAAGCCCTGGCTGGGCGCGCTGGGGACATTGAGGGCGTTGGTCGCCGCGGTGGGCGGCGTGTTGGTGGCGATGACAAGCCAGGCGTCCAGCAACCCGTCACACCATTCCAGATATTGCGTGACGCTCAGGCCGCCTGTCCAGCGGAGCCAGGAGTCGCCATCGAGCCATATTTGTTCCATGCGCAGGCAGGAATCCGAACTCGTCGGGCTGGTGTCGGCGGCGTATTCCTGTCCGGAGAGAATTCCATCGCCGTCGATGTCGGCTCCTGCGTCCGCTTCAAAATTGGTCAAGCCATACTCTGCCAGCCACCATTGCGGGGCGCCGGTGTTGGTGGTCAGGTTTGCCGCAAAAACCGCCGACAGCGTTCCGTCGGCCGTGACATTGGTCCAGACGAAGACATCGAATGGCCCTTGCGAAATGCCGGCCTGCACGACGTCCGCCGCATGATAGTAGGGGGCGGGCGTGAGGGCGAAGGTCTGGTCGCTGTGCGCCAGGACGCGCACGGCGCCCGTGGGATTCAGCGCGCCATGAGAGCCCGCGGTTGCCGTCAGCGTGTAAACGATGGTTTCATAAGCGCCTAGATCCACCCGATTCGTCCAGATACGAGGCTGGCCATCGAGGTCCTGCGCCGACTGCACCCAGGCGTTCTGGCCGGTGTCGATGCAGGGCGACGAAATTTGCAGCCGGTAGTTGGCGTGAACGGAATCGATGAACCGCGGATCGGCGTTGAGATTCCCGAGTCCCGCGGCCAGCGGCGCCGCACAGGAATAGCTGACGTCGCTGCTGTAGTAATTGGGGCCCGATGTGGCCGCCCGATTGCTCACGGCAATGGAGTTGATCAAGCGGCCCTCATAGGCGCCGCCGCCGAAAGTGGCGGAGTTTTCGACCAGCGTACAGTTCACATTCGTGCTCCGAAACATGCCGCCGCCGTAGAGCGCCGAGTTCGAGTAGATCAGGCAATTTTCCATGAACGTTCGGTACGCGCCGCCGCCGTATTGGTCGGCTCTATTTTGCGCAAGCAGGCTGTTGACTACCTTTCCATAGTAGACTCCGCCTCCATACATAAGCGCATAATTCCCGGTTACGATGCATTGGCTGACGAGCATGTTGGGCGAGCCGGCGTTGTAGATGCCGCCGCCGTACTGGCCCGAGGAGGCGCCGTTGGCATAGCCCCCGCACACGGTCAGGCTGTCCAACAAGGCGTTGTCGGCGCCTTGGACGACGTGGTAACAATTGTCGGCAGGGTTGCCGGCGACGCCGATGTCTCCGCTGAGAATGGTTTTGTACAAAGCCGGATTGCGTTGTTCCAAATCCGTCTCGATCCCCGAGAAACCGCCATAGACTTCCACGCCGGAAGGAAGGGTGAAGTAGGTCCAGCGATTGGAGCCCGGGGTGTACACGCCTTCCGCCGCCAGGATAGCCGTGCCAGGACCAACGCCGGTTAAGGCCTCCTGCAAATTCGTGAAGGCATTCGCCCAACTCGATCCGTCGTTCGCGCCGGCGGCGTCCGTGTCGACATAGATCATGAACCGCGCGGCGATATTTTCCGCGAACAAGTTGGAGGACACGCCGGCATACACGCGGGAACCCGAAGCCAGGCTGTACCGCTCGCGGGCGTACATTACCGTCCCGCTCCAGCTCTCGGGAACGGTGAACACGTAGTAGCCGCTCGCGTCGGTCGTGACGCAGTTCAAGCCGTCGGGGCATACCGCCACGCCAGGGACCCCGATTTGCCCGGCCCGTTCGATCTGCCCGGCCACGACGAAGCCGGTGCTGCCGACCGCCGGCAAATCCACGCCCCAGCGATTGCCGCAGTTGCCGTAGGCGACCGAGGCGCCCGCGTGCACCAACCGCTGCGGAAACCGCAATGCTCCGTTGGTGACGGTTATCGTGTAATCGGCGTTGGGCGTCAAACGGGTAAAGGCGTAGATGCCGTTGGCGCCGGAAAGCATTTCGTTGGTTGTGCCTGCGCCGGTCAGGCGCACCAGACTGTTGGTCAGGGGCAGGCCGTTCGAGGACAGCACGCGGCCGCTGACGATCTCCCCGCGGCCGTTGGTGTAGATGTTGTAGGTCACCGTGCTGAGTACGACGTAATGATAGGGTCCTGCATCGATGTCGGGCAGGGCATACCAGGCGTCATACGAGCCGCCCCAGCCCATGTTGATGTGATGATACAGGGTGGAAAGATTGTAGCCGTAACCGTCGCACAGGACCAGATGCCCTCCGCCGGGCCGCTGGACGGAGAGGGGCGTCGGCAGGCGGGCATCCATGTTGGCGTTAATCATGTTCATCAGGCCCCAGTTATCGCCATCTCCCTCCACGACGTTCCCGAACCGGAAAATGTTCGTCAGCGACGACGGCGGCATGTAGCCGCTCGAACTGCCCGCCGTGTAACTCATGTGCGCCGCCAAGCCGGCGTCGTAGCAAACCGCGCCGATGTCCTGTCGCTCGGCCGCCGTCAAGCCCGTCCACGGCATAAGCGGCATGTTGGTCCAGTTATACGGGCCGCCGCTGCCATTTCCGCCGCGCAAGGTGCGGGTGGTGGGCGTTCCATCGATGTAAATTTGATAAGAACCGACGCCGACGCCCACGGTCGGATATTGGAAGTATCTCATGACTTGGGCGTAAGCCGTGGCCACGCAGCCGCTGTAGTAATTGCTGGCGGTCCCCTCGGCGTAGGGCGGCGTGTAATAATTGTAGCAGGCTACATTCGCCGATCCGTTCCATGCCGTTTTCTGGTTCCAGCGGCTGCCGACAAACGAGGCCACCCGCAGATCGTCTACGCTGGCGATGCCCTTGGGCGCACGGGGCGACGCTTGGGCCAGCAGCCGTTCCCATTTATTTACAGAGGCGGGTTGCAGGCTGGTCGAGGCGGCCGCGGTTTTACTTGAGGTCGTCGCGCTCAATCGGGCGCGCAAGTCTTTTCCGACCAGCGAAAAGAGGGGATTGTTGTCGGTCATTTCGAAGACGTCGCCTTCGGAAAAGGCCAGGATGGGCTCCAACCGGGTGTCCGGCGAAACCAGGACGAAACCCGACGGCTCTAAATAAATCACATGAAACAAGACTTGGCCGCCGTCGTCCTGATACGATTCGGATCTCAACACGTGCGTCCCCATTTGTGCGCCTAACGGGCTTTGTCCGGTCGAAAGCCAGCCGGCGACCGCGTGCTCGGCATCGGTCGTCGAGACGGTCTCGCTCAAAACAGAAGAAGCATTCAAGAATGCGGACCCACACACGCAGAAAGCGATCCAGCTCCAACGAATATTGTTTGCAAATAGCTTCATGATGATCCATCCATCTCTTCCTAGCTGAAAATACGCCTTCAACAAACCCATGATTAGAGCAGGTTTCATGCTAATTGGTCGTTGCGAAGACGAAAATAGACGGAAGATCGCGTCCTTAGCCCGGATTTCTCGCCAGGCGGTGAGAAATCCGGGTTAGCGGCAAAGACCGTGGTCTGCACATGGGTGTGAACTCTTTTTTCCTGGATGCTTTGCGGCGTGTTTCTTGATCTAACTTGAAACGCGTCCATAGTAAGGGAGCTTTTATTTAGTGTAATGAAGGGGTGGAAGGGTATGAGGAGTTCATTCCATGAAAGCGAATGGATGGTGCGATGGGTGATTGGGCTGTACCTCCTTTTTTCTTGCGTTGTTTGCGCGCAAACGCAAACGAACGTCGCGCCTCTCCGAATCGTTACCGTGGTGATTGACGACGATTATCCCCCGTACAGCTTCCGGGATGCGGCTGGAACTTTGCAGGGCATCGTGCCCGATGCCTGGCGTACGTGGACAAAACACACGCAGATTTCGGTGAACCTGATTGGGATGGAGTGGGAGAAGGCCCTTCAATTTATGAAAGAGGGGGAAGCGGATGTCATCGACACGATCTTTTACACGGAAGATCGAAAGCAGCTCTTCGATTTCTCTCAACCCTATACGCAGATCGAGGCGCCTATTTTCGTCCAAAAAGACGTGGCAGGCATTACGAATCTTGCATCTCTTCGGAATGTCACGATCGGGGTAAAAGCGGGGGATGCGGTAATCGAGGTGTTGAAAAGCCACAGCCTTACCAATTTGATGAAATACAATAGCTACGCCAGCGTTATCCAGGCCGCTGTGAATCGGCAGCTTCAGGTTTTTTCCGTCGATATGCCTCCCGCCCGCTATTATTTCCAAAAGTTTCATCTTCAAAACGAGTTTCGATATCCCATTGTTCTCTATACCGGCGCCTTTCATCGCGCGGTCACTAAAGGCAACCTTAGTCTACTCCAAACGGTTGAAGACGGGTTTGCCCGGTCAAAAAGGGAATGCCGCGCGATCGAAAGCCATTGGCTGGGCGAGGGCCTCGTCCGTCCGACCTATGTCCGGCTGCTCAAGTTCGTGGCGTTGGGGATTGCTTTGCTTGCCCTCGTGCTGGGCGTCTTCAACGTGGTTCTGCAGCGCAAGGTCAGGACAAAGACCGCCAAGCTGAACGAATTGGTGCGGCAGCTCACGCGAAGCGAAGAAAAATACCGGACCTTGGTGGAGAACATCAGTGCGGGGGTTTATCGTGTCGCCGTTGAAGATGGGGGACGCTTCCTTCAGGTCAATCCCGCCTTGGTTAAAATGCTGGGTTACGAATCGGCCGATGAGTTGATGAACGTGCCTGCCGAACAGATTTACCTGGATCCGACGGATGGCTGGCATGCCTTGAAGAAGATTCGGGAAACGGGAGCCTATAAAAACGAGGAAGTACGGGCCCGGAAGAAGGACGGATCGTCCTTGTGGGTATCCAGAAGTACGCAGGCTATATTCAACGAACAAGACAAACTCCTCTGGCTGGATGGCATCGTCGTGGATATTACGGAGCATAAGCAGGCGGAGGAAGTTTTGCGGGCGAATGGGGATAAGCTCAAGAGCATCTTTCGTGCGGCGCCGGTGGGCATCGGCATGGCTGTCAACAATACGATCCACGAGGCCAACGAATATCTGAGCGATATGATCGGATATTCGCAGGACGAATTGCAGGGGCAACCCATATGCATTTTGTTTCCGACCGAGGAAGAATTAGATTCCGCCGACAAAGAAAAATACCGGCAGATTGAAGAGAAAGGAATCGGCGTTCTGGAGACGCATTGGCGAAAAAAAAGCGGCGAAGTGATTGCCATTCTCTTGAGCGCCGCGCCCATCGATCCCTCCAATCTGTCTCTCGGCGTTACTTTTGCCGCCCTGGATATTAGCGACCGGAAACGCGCCGAAGAAGAGCTGCGGGATTCCCATGCCTATTTGCAGGCCGTTTTCGATTCGATCGACGACGCCCTGTTTGTCAACGATGCCAACACCTTCCAAATCATCGATGTGAATCGGCGCTCATGCGAGATGTATGGTTATTCCTATGAGGAAGCGTTAAAGAAGACAATCGGCGATCTTAGCTTCGGCTCTCCGCCCTATTCGCTTAATGACGCGATGGAATGGATGAGGAAAGCCCGTGACGACGGCCCCCAGACTTTCGAGTGGCTGGCCCGGCATCATACAGGCCGCACTTTCTGGGTGGAGATGAGCATTCGTTATGCCCTGATCGGGCAGCATGAAAGATTTCTGGTCGTGATTCGCGATATTACCGAGCGCAAGCGGGAGGTGGAAGACCGGTTGAAGTACGAACGTCAGATTCAGTACGCACAAAAACTGGAGAGTCTGGGGCTGTTGGCCGGCGGCATCGCCCACGACTTCAACAATCTCCTCACCGTGATCCTGGGCAACATGAACCTGGCGCTCAGCCAACTTCCCGCCGCGGAGCCGGCTCGGGAGCATATACAGGAAGCCGAGAAAGCGATACATCGTGCGGCCGATCTGTCGATGCAAATGCTCGCCTATTCCGGCAAGGGTCGGTTTGTTGTACAGCCGCTGGACCTGCGGGAAATTGTGAAAGACATGGAGGGTATCCTTCTGTCCGTCGTTTCCAAGAAGGCGTTGCTTCAGCTCAAAAGTGAAGAACGAGTTCCCTTGATCCAGGGCGACGCCACTCAAATCCGCCAGGTCATTATGAATTTGGCGATCAATGCGTCCGAAGCCCTGGGCAATCGAAGTGGAAAGATCGTCGTCACCGTGGGAGCGAAAGAATGCCCGCCCAATTCCGGTGCGATCACCCGGAACAATAAATCCCTGCCGAAAGGTCTCTATGCGTATGTGGAGGTCTTCGACAATGGCTCCGGCATCGAAGAAAAATATCTGGTCAAGATTTTCGATCCGTTCTTTAGCACCAAATTTACCGGCCGGGGCTTGGGATTGGCGGTGGTGATGGGGGTGGCCGATGGCCATAAAGGGGGCATAGAGGTATTGAGTCATCCGGGAAAAGGAACCACCATACGGGTGCTGTTTCCTTCCATGAAACAGCCTGCCCAGAAGCTTGAAAAAATGGAATGTCCATCCTATTGGAAAGGACATGGGGTGGTCTTGCTGGTCGATGACGAAGAAAACGTTCGTTCCACGGCCAAGAAGATGCTCGAACATATGGGTTTTCAAGTGCTGACGGCTTCCGATGGGTATCAAGCCTTGGAAGTTTATCGCGTCCACTCCGACGAAATCTTGTGCATTTTATTGGATCTGACGATGCCGCGAATGGACGGCCAGGAGGCGTTGGCGGAGTTACAACACATTCAGCCTGACGTGCGGGTGGTGATTTGCAGCGGATACAGCAAGGAAGAGGTTGTAATTCGCTTCAAAGATCGAACGGTGTCGGGATTCCTGCAAAAGCCCTATTCGCTGGATAGCATGAGAGATATCCTGCGGCCTATATCCGAATCCTTCGATGCGGAGGTTCGGGATCGTAAACAAAAGATGAAATGATCGCTTTCTGTGAGTTCTAAATCCAAAGAGTCTAAAGAGTCCAAAGTCCAAAGAGTCCAAGGGGGATTTGGAAGAGTCTTTGAGTTTGCTTGGAGGGCGGGCATTCTTGTCCGCCATTTTTACTATTCGGCCTTTGGACTTGTTGCATTTTCCTCGCCATAGACGCCCATGACTCGGAACTTCTGATAGCGCTGCTCCAGCAGGACCTGGGGCGGCAGGGTCTTGAGTTCCTGCAGGTGGCGCGAGATGCAGTCGGCCAGCGTCGAGGCCATGGCTTTGGGATTGGAATGCGCGCCGCCGAGTGGTTCGGGCACGATTTCGTCGGCGAGCCCTCCCTCCAGCAAGTCGCTGGACGTCAGCTTGAGCGCCGCCGCCGCCTTGTCGGCAAAGGAGCGGTTTTTCCAAAGAATGGCCGCACAGCCTTCCGGCGAAATGACGGAGTAATACGCGTATTGCAGCACCAGCACCCGGTCGCCGACGCCGATGCCCAGCGCGCCGCCGCTGCCGCCTTCGCCGATCACGGTCACGACGATGGGCACCGGGAAGGTGAACATCTCCCTCAGGTTGACGGCGATCGCCTCGGCGATATGCCGCTTTTCCGATTCGATGCCCGGGAAGGCGCCCGGGGTGTCGATTAACGTGACGATGGGCACGTTGAACTTGGCCGCCAGTTTCATCAGGCGCAGGGCCTTGCGATATCCTTCCGGATAGGCGCAGCCGAAATTGCATTCCAGATTGCTCTTGGTGTCCCGGCCTTTTTGCGTGCCGATGACCATGACTTTCTGTCCGTTCAAATGGGCAAATCCGCCAATGATGGCCCGGTCGTCGGCATGAATCCGGTCGCCGTGCAGTTCCACGAAGTCGGTGAAGATTTCGCGGATGTAATCGTTGGTATACGGACGCAGGGGATGGCGCGCCACCAGTACTTTTTGCCAGGGCGTGAGATTCTCGAAAATCTTCAGCCGGGTCTCGGCGATTTTTTTCTCCATCCGCTCGATCTCGAGCGAAACGTCGATGTTCTGATTCTGGCTGAAGGTGCGCAGCTCCTTCATCTTGTTTTCCAGTTCGATCACCGGTTTTTCAAATGGTAAAGCATAAGAGGCCACAGACGTTCTCCCTGTTCGATTATTCTGCAATTTTAACCGGCGTGCCGATGGGGACGAGCGTAAAAAGCTCTTCCACCTGATCGTTGGCTAGACGGATGCACCCCGCGCTGGTTGCCTGGCCGACGCTCTCCGGCTCCCAGGTTCCGTGAATGCCGTACCCCGGAACGTTCAATTTCAGCCAATGCGTGCCCAGCAGGTTTTCCGGATCTCCATAAGGGATTTCCTTCCCGTCGGGGCGCCACCACGTCGGTTGGGCGATCTTGTCTTCGATGACGAAATCGCCGATGGGCGTGGTGCCGTATTTTCCCGTGCCCACCCGGTAGCGCTTGAAAAACCGGTCGTTCATTTTCAACAGCAGCGTATTGTCCGACTTGTCGACTTCGATCGAAAACGCGCCGCCGAAAACCCGCAAGCGTTGGCCGATTCGGATAATCTGGCCGGAAACATTGTTTCCTTTGCGGATGACATCCACCGTGGTCTTGAATTTCTTGGCCAGCGCGGCCATGGAATCGCCGGATTCGACGGTGTAATCCGTTTTTTCCGGCATGGCGCGGGGGCTCAGCACCAGGGCGACATCGACTTCGCCCAGCAAGGCTTCCGCTTCGGACCTGGCCGCCTGGCTGGAGGCTTGATCGAGCAAGACCAAGGCTTTTTCCCTCGCTTCGAGCAGCCGATCCTCGTTTTTCAATTGGAGGGCTTCGTCCAGCAAGCCTTTGCTGGAGCCCTGAGCAATCGGAGCGGGCGCTGCGGGCGCCGGTGGAGCCGCCTGAGGCGGTTTGGGCTGTACGGGGGCTGGGGGCGGCGGGGGTACGGGCGCCGGCGCCTTCACGGGCGTTACGGCTGTAGCGGCTGCCGGAGCGCCGGTCGTGATCGGCTCCGCAGTTTGTTTGCGAATCGGGTGGAATTTAATCCAATAGAAACCTCCGGCCAAAAGCGCGACCAGCAGCAGGATCACCGCCAGCAGGCCTTTTTTCCGGGGTTTAAGGGGTCGTAGATAAATATCGGTCATATCAGTGCTTCCAGATCGCGTATCACCAGGGCCATGTCGGGGTACCGGTCTTCCGGTTTCTTGGCCAGGCATTTCAAGACCAGCGCTTCCAATGCGGCCGGCACTTGAGGATTATATTGCTTCAGGCGGGTCGGCGGGATTCTCGGATCGACCTGCGCCAGCCGCACCTGGTCCAGCTTGTCCCCTTCGAAGGGTTTGTGATACGTCAACATTTCGTAACAGGTCACTCCAAAGCTGTAGATGTCCGAACGTTCGTCGACAATGTGTTTGGTCAACGTTTCGGGGGCGATATACGAGGGAGTGCCCGGCATTTGTTTTATTTTTTTCGTCCAGCGTTTGCTTCGAATCGCCAAGTCAAAGTCAATGATCACGACTTGGCCGTCGTTACGTACCAGTATATTTTCAGGTTTGAAATCCAGATGCAGGTACTTTTGGGCATGGACATAAGCCAGCCCATTGGCCATCTGGCGAATCAGGGAAAGAACGTTGTTGGTCAAAAGAGGGTCGCGGTACAGGATCAAATCCCGCAAGGTGCGCGATTCGACATATTCCAGCACCATATAAGGCACTTTATCCTGATATCCCAAGCGAATGAACCGCACGATATTGGGATGATGAAGCTTTTCCATGACTTCCGCGCTGTGGAAGAAGCTCTTGCGGAGCTTGCGGATGCGTACGGAATCCGCGGTCAAATGGCGGATGACCACACGGGTTTGCTGGGCATCCAACGCCACATAGAGTCGGGTCAGCCCGCCTCCCGCCAGATTCCGTGTTATCGAATAACCTGCAAATTCCTGAGTACTCATGTCCGGGTACCTTAGCATGATGGGGAGTGTGTGAAAACGAAAAAATTTCCTTTGAGCTCTAACGCAAGTCCGACCAAGCCTGACGAAAAGCCTTCTCGAGGAATGCCTGTCTTGACAAAGTCGTCCGTCTGTCTTTTCATCGCGGCGGACAAACAACCAAGGGAGCCCATGGATGATCGCCAACGATAAACAGTCGCCCCGGCTTTTTGGGGCGGTCGTGGGGCTTTTTGCCGGCGCGGTGCTGGGCGGGGCCTTGCTGGCGCCGCATCTTTACAATTTCATCCTCTATCTGGGCCGGCATTTCCAATCATTGGAAAGTTTGCGCGATACCGATTTCAGCAGCGTCGCGTCGCGCACCATGTCGATTTTGCTCGTCGTCGGGATCTATCCTGTTTTTCGCTGGAGCGGGGTTCGCAGCCTGGCGGCGATCGGGTGGGGGGTGGACCGCGACCCTTCACCCCGATGGCCCCGGATGCGCCAGTTGTTGTTGGGGTGGGGCATGGGTTGTGCATCGATACTGTGTATTTACACCCTGGGAGTGGTATCCGGCGCCTACAAGGTAACCAACCCGGGCGATTGGTCGATTCTGGGTAATGTTCTGGGGTATCTGGCGGGGGGCTTTTTGATCGGGTTCCTGGAAGAGACGATTTTTCGCGGCGCTTTGTACGGAGGGTTGCGGAGTCTTGTCGGCGTGGCCGGGGGCGCGGTGATTGCGAGTTTTCTATTTTCCGCGGTTCATTTTGCCGATCCGGAGCCGTTTGTCGGGGTGGCTTATGGGCACTGGTATTCGGGGCTGGAGCTTTATTCCCAATTGTTTAATGCGGTGAAATTCGATGTTTATTTTTTTCCTTTTTGTCTGACGCTTTTTGCGATGGGGTTGGTGTTGTGCGTTTCGTATGAGTATTTCGGCAGCCTTTTCTTTGCGATGGGACTGCACGCGGGCTGGGTCTGGGTCATGAAAATGGGCGACTACTTCATCGTGAAAAACGGCGACCGTTGGTCGTGGGCGTTCGGTCATGACGAAGCGATTGCGCGCAGTTATGCAGCTTTGGGGCTGTTGCTGGTGTTTCTGGCGGTTGGGGTATGCCTTCTGCTGCGCCGGCGGCGGCGAGAGGCTGGGGGCTGAGGTCATGGCGATTTCCTGGACCACGTTGCTCGATTTGGTGTATCCGCGGGCCTGCGAACTCTGCGGCAGCAAAATAGGACCCGAGCTGCATCACATTTGCTGGGATTGCCTGGCGGGGCTGAGTTACGTGACCGATCCCTATTGTTCGGTCTGCGGAGATCCCGTGGATGGGCGGGTCGATCATGACTTCGTCTGCTTCAACTGTTCGGAGACCCGTCCGCACTTTGAACTCGCCCGCTCGGCTGCCCGGTATCGCGGCGTGTTGAAGGATCTGTTGTGCGACTTCAAATATCGGCACGCCCTCTGGCTGCGCAAGGATTTCGTGCGATTGCTGTCCTCCTGCCTGTCGCTGGACTTCGATTTGTCGGCCGTGGATGCCGTGACCTATGTGCCTCTGTATCCCTCGAAACAGCGCTTTCGCTCCTTCAACCAAGCCCGGCTGCTGGCCGACAGCCTGGCAAAATTGATTCACAAGCCGTTGTATTCAAAAGTATTGAAGCGTATACGTCCGTCGATATCTCAAACGAATTTGACAGCGAAGGCTCGGGCCTCTAACGTTAGAGGCGCGTTTGCAGCCGGGAGGACGTTCCGATTGAAGGGGCGTGGAATTCTTCTGGTGGACGATGTGATGACCACGGGGGCCACGGTCAACGAATGTGCTCGCGCTTTAAAGGAGGGTGGGGCACAATCGGTTTTTGTGGTTACGGTGGCGCGAGGCTAGGAACGGCAATTTGAGGAAGTTCAGACTATGCCATTATTCGGAAAAAGGAACTACACAACGGTCAAGGTTCGGAAGCGGGACATTCCGAACGGCTTGTGGTTGAAATGCCCTTCCTGCACGGAAATCATCTTTAAGCAGGAATTGGATGCGGGTCTTGGCGTTTGCCCGAAATGCGCCCATCATTTTCAAATGGATCGCAAATCCCGCATCAATATGTTCATGGAAGAGGGGTCTTTTCAGGAATGGGATGCGGGCTTCTACAGCGTCGACACCCTCGGCTTTACCGGAACCGCCTCCTACCAGGAAAAGCTGGACGATAACATCAAGAAGACCGGCTACAAAGACGCCATTAGCTGTGGACGCGGCCGTTTGGGGCCTCACGATGTGGCCTTTGGCGTGATGGATTTCGAATTTCTAGGCGCGAGCATGGGCTCGGTGGTGGGCGAGAAGGTGACGCGGCTGATCGAACGGGGCACCGAATTGCGGTTGCCCGTCGTTTTGGTTTGCACCTCGGGCGGCGCGCGCATGTATGAAGGCATGCTGAGCCTGATGCAAATGGCCAAAACCAGCGCCGCTCTTTCGCGACATGCCCAGGCGGGACTGGCCTATATTCCCATCCTGACTCATCCCACCATGGCCGGCGTAATGGCCAGCTATGCTACTTTGGGGGACGTGATCGTGGCCGAACCCGGCGCCCTGATCGGTTTTGCCGGCCCCCGGGTCATCAAGGAAACAACCCAGCAGGACTTGCCGGAAGGATTCCAACGTTCGGAATTTCTTCTTAAGCACGGATTGTTGGATATGGTTGTGAACCGCAAGGAACTGAAACCGACCATCGTTCAGATCCTGGATTATATGTCCGGAGCGGAAGCCGGCCGACGTCAAGCCAGCTCCTGATGGCTACGCCAAGGCCCCATCGTTTCCGGACGTGCAACGCTGGAAAAATATAAGCCTTGAATCTTCCCGACCAACTACAACAGCTTTTTGCCCGTACAGCCCACGACGTCAAGTTGGGGCTGGAAACGGAACTAGCCTTATTGGAGCGTTTGGGCAAACCGCATGAGGCTGTGCCCTGCATCCATGTCGCGGGCACGAATGGCAAGGGTTCCGTTTGCGCGATGATCGAAGCGGTCTATCGCGCCGCCGGGTATCGTACCGGGCTCTACACGTCCCCGCATTTGGTGCGCTTCAACGAACGCATTCAAATAGGCGGCGTTCCCATTTCCGACGCCGAGCTGGCGGAGGTTTTGCAGGCGGTGGACGAGGCGGACCGGCATAATGCCGCGTTGCCGGGGGGACGCCTGGCGACGTTCTTTGAATTCACGACCGCGCTGGCCTTCGAATGCTTTCGGCGGCACGAATTGGATGTGGCGATCCTGGAGACAGGCCTGGGCGGACGGCTCGATGCCACGAACGTCGTGCAGCCGCTGGCGGCCGTCATTACGCCGATCGACATCGAGCATACCGCCTGGCTCGGCAAGACCCTCGAAAGCATCGCCGCGGAAAAAGCGGGCATCATCAAGCCGGGCTGTCCGGTTGTACTGGCCAAGATGGAGCCCCAAGCGCTTGAAACCATCGAGCGGATCGCGGCGGAACGGCATTCGCTCGTGGTGCATGCGGAAAAATATGTAAACGTGCGCCGGATTAAGCAGGACGAAAAGGGCCAGAAGATCCAAATCGAAAGCGAATCCGCGCTTTATCGTCCCTTGGTGCTTCCTTTACTGGGCGCTCACCAATTGGGCAACTGCGCCACGGCCGTGGCGGCTTTGGAATATCTGAACGAAGTTTCGCCCCTTTCCTGGGAAGAAGACTCCCTGAAGAAGGGGTTGGAAACCGTGAAGTGGCCCGGCCGCTGCCAGATCCTCGGACAGAACCCTCTCACGATTCTCGACGTGGCTCACAACCCCGCCGCCGCGCAACGGCTCGCGGCGAGCTTGAAGGAAATCGGCGCCAAACGCCCCGTGGCCCTGGTGGCCGGACTTCTGTCGGACAAAGATGCTCCCGGTTTCTTCCGCGCGCTTTCATCCGTCGTTAAAAAGGTTTGGCTGGCGCCCCTGCCGGGCGAACGCAACATGCCCATGTCGCAACTAAAGCAAGGCGCCATCGAAGCCGGACTCAAAGACGTCGTCGAAAGCACGATTCCCGTCGCTCAAAAAGAAGCGGCCGAATGGGCGATTGCCAACGAAGCCGTCGTATGCATCGCCGGATCGTTGGTGTTGGCGGGGGAGATCTTGAAAGATCGAATGTCCTAAAGTTGCATTCAGGCCGTCGAACAGCAATAAAGGAAAAGCATGACAGAACTGCCCATCGAAATCCTGGCCAGAGGGGTTTATGTTCATAACGGCCGCCTGCTGGTGTGCCACAATCGGAAAAAAGACAATTACTTCCTTCCCGGCGGGCATGTAGAGTTCGGCGAGTCGGCCGGCTACGCCCTGAAGCGCGAAATCAAAGAAGAAATGGGCCTCTCGTGCACCCTCGGAGCTTTCCTTGGCGTCGTCGAGCATGCCTTCCGTTATCGTGGAAAAAAAGTCTGCGAGATAAATTTGGTCTACGAAATGAAGTTCAAGAATCTGCTGTCCTCCGCGCCGGCGCCCTCGAAGGAAAAAAAACTCGAATTCATTTGGATGCCGCTTCGGCAAATCGCCCGCTCGAAGTTCGAGCCCGCCGTCGTGCGCAAGTCCCTGACCCAATGGCTGCGCGCCTCGGCCCCCCTAATCCTCACCGCGCCGGCGTTGAAAAAATAATGAAAGAACCGCAGCCATTCCTGGCTGCGATGGCGGACAAGAATGCCCGCCCCGCCCATGAAGAGCCTCTCGTCAACGCAGATCTTAAATCCTATCTTATTCATAATCTTAATCGTAATCTTAATCTCCGATTGAACGACGGGTTGGAATGTCCTAAACTTGACCGTCATGTTAACAGACGCAACAATACGCAGCTTTGTTCGGGAGATGGCTGAGCAATACCGCCCGGAGAAAGTCGTATTGTTTGGATCGTATGCTGCCGGGCGGGCAACCATGGATTCTGATGTAGATTTGCTTGTGATTATGCCTCTTCACGATAATCCTGTCGATAAGTCAGTGGAAATGCGCATGAAGCTGCGGCCACATTTCCCTTTGGATTTGATCGTTCGCACGCCAAAGAAAATTCGTGAGCGTCTGGCAATGGGCGATGACTTTATCAAGGATATTCTTGCCCACGGAAAGGTTCTCTATGAAGCTCGCCACAAGGGAGTGGATCCAAAAAGCCGAAGGTGATTTTGAGACCATGGAGCGCGAATCTCGGGTCCGAAAACATCCGAATTTCGATGCGGTGTGTTTCCATGCTCAGCAATGTGCTGAAAAATACTAAAAGCACGAATGTGCGAGGCCTGCGTTCATGTCGATAAAATCCATGATCTGGTCGCTCTTTTGGAGCGTATTGTTGCTCTCGAACCGGCTTGGGAAGCGTTTCGCAAACCGTTGGCCTATCTTTCGGATTTTGCCATTCAATTCCGTTATCCGGGGGAATCTGCTGACCGTGACGCAGCTAAACAAGCTCGCACGTACTGCCGTGAATTCAGGAAGATAGCCCAAGAGGCATTGCTTTAACGCCCAATGCCCTGGCGCTGATGGTTAATTATGACTCAGGCTTTGACTCATTGGGAGTTTGTTAAAGAACCGCAGCCATTCCTGGCTGCGATGGCGGGCAGGAATGCCCGCCCTCCCATGAAGAGCCTCTCGTCAACGCAGATCTTAAATCCTATCTTATTCATAATCATAATCTTAATCGTAATCTTAATCTCCTTCTGAAGAAGAATATGAAGATTATGATTATGATTAAGATTACGATTACGAGGAGGAATCAGAACGGCATCTTACCGGAATAGACGAATGAGCCGTTCGATGCGTCTTGAGTCGTAATCACAATTGCTGCCTGCCAATTCTTGAATCTTGAGACGTGGCTCTAATGGCCTTCGATTTTGGAGGGTTCCGCTCTGTCGGAACCTTCTTCTTCCGGTCGCGACGTAGCGCAACCCTCCAAAACACAAACCATCTTGTAGCATCTTGTAGCGGCAATCCTTCTTGGCCCAGCTCTACATGAAGAGATTTTTTGTATAGTCCACCTTGGCAAACTGACTCCTTCCCGCATAAAGACTCCTTCGCTCGCAAGGCTAAAAGTAAACGTGCGTTCACAAGCAGTTGACGGCAAATCCCTTTTTCTCCATGCCCTCGCCCCCGTTCCGTTTCGTCCGCTATGCTCGCCAGCGAACCGATGCTCATAAATAGTTGACGCCAAACTTTTTTGCGCCCTTGACCCGCTTCGACGCCATCCGGTAACCTCAGGGGCAAGCATGGTAAAGTGGCCGTTGCATAAAGACTCTTTAAAGTGCGGTCAATAAAGACTGTTCGAGCGGGAGACAAATGAGTACGACACAGGTCAAAGACATCATACTTGATCGCATCAATGTCGAAGTGTTTCTCGGACACAATGCGCTCGGCGTCTACATTGCACTCTCGGATCATTCATCCATACTAAACGCGCTGCCTTTCCGTCAGGCGTTGGGCACGATTCAACGCCATGCTCTGGATTCCTTCATTCTCTCGCTGTGCAAGTTGTATGAGAAACCAAATCAGAAGTATCCCAACTACAGTATTCCAACAACGCTCGCACTCCTGCAGGAAGATCGATTTAATCTGGCGGACCGAATCCAGAATCACGTTCGTCTCGAGCAGTTCATCCAGGCTAATGTTGACAATAGCTTTGTCGTTCGTTGCTCAGACGACATGACTCGGATTCCGGCCCTGCTCCTCGACCATTTCTCGGAGCAGTGTCCCCGGACGCCCCCACGAGACAGGAAAGAACTGGACTACATTCTCGACGCACTGAAGGTGCTTCGTGACAAGCGCGTCGCCCATCATGAAAATGCCGACCTCGCGTCCCTCAGCAAGGCCAATTTGGACGGCGCACTTCGGTTGCTCGCCTTTGCGCAGACCTACATCAACCTTGTAGGCTACGGCTTCTTCGGATTCTCCCAAGAAGCCGAGGTGAACTCAGATGGATTTGCCCCCAGCAAGAGCGTCGTGTGGCCAGAACTGAACCGAATGATAGGACTGCTCGAAGAAAGTGGACACGTACGCAAGTAAGCCGCGCCGCTTCGCTCTGCGGCTCACTTGCGCCGGTCACTTTCGGCGTTGTGCATATGATGAGAAGGATGGATGACATGCGTACAGGTCATGTAAAACCAATATGGCTAAAAACTGCAATATCCTTCTCTTTCATATTTACCTGTGGAATTATCGTGCTCAGCCTTGTGCGAGCCGTTATCCCATTTGACAGCATGTTCGCGGAATATCTTCATGCGATCATATTTTACGGATCGCTTCCTATTCTTTGGATTATTGAGAAGAGTCTTGCCTCCTGTGGTATCTCTGGAGACCGATCAATGCTGTATATCGTTCCGATATTCATTATCATCATATTATACTGGGCTGCACTAGGTTTTGTGATTGGAGCCATCATTGGATCTATTAAGAAACAGGATGAAATGCACAATAAAATGCTCGGTACAGTGTAAACGCCGCCCGAGATTTTCGACGTTGGCCACAGATAACATGTCACCCAGTCGCATAGTCACAGTGATAGGATTGGCGATGCTTGCAGTGCTGGCGATTGCGCACAGCAAGATACCGGGGCTTCGTCGCCTATCCTCGCACTTGCCGACGCCACGGGCCGTTCTTGGATCAGGCGCATCAGTAGGTGGCGCGGCAATGCTCGGATGCGTGGGCGTCATTATTGCTCTGGTCTGCTATGGCATGCTCTACAACGCGGGCATCCTTTTGGTAAGGCTTGCAACCTGGGGAAGAGTATCGTGCGCGCCATTCCGGCTGGATGTGCCGCGTTCGCCTCAGTTCGCACGGTCACGAAAGCGATTGGTCTCGATGAATCTGTGCATGATGCTTGGGTTGTTGTTCTGGATCGTTATCTTTGTTGCTCTAGCGTATACAATGCACTGAAAGGAGAGTTTTCACAATGGACATTCCGCGGATCTTCAACATCACCGAAAGTGCTCACCGCATCCATAACCCGATCACACCCGAAAAGCTCGCCGCTCTCGGCGCGGCGCTGCGTCTGGAAACGGGGGTCCGCGTGCTTGACCTCGGCAGCGGTTCCGGGGAGATGCTGTGCACGTGGGCACGCGATCACGGAGTCATCGGCACGGGCATTGACATGAGCCCGTTGTTCACCGAGCACGCGAGAATCCGCGCTGAAGAACTCGGCGTGGCCGATCAAGTCAAGTTTATCCACGGCGATGCCGCGGGCTACGTCTCTGACGAGAAGGTCGGCGTGGCAGCCTGTGTCGGCGCCACTTGGATTGCTGGGGGAGTCGTCGGCACGATCGAGCTTCTGGCGCAGAGCCTTCACAACGGAGGGATCATCCTCATCGGCGAGCCCTACTGGCGGCGCTTGCCGCCGACGGAAGATGTTGCCAAGGGGTGTCTTGTCGGCTCCATCTCCGACTATCTCATGCTTCCGGAACTGCTCGCGTCTTTCGGCCGCCTTGGCTGCGACGTCGTTGAGATGGTTCTGGCAGACCAAGACGGCTGGGACAGATACGAGGCGGCCAAATGGCTCACCATGCGCCGATGGCTTGAAGCTAATCCCGACGACCAGCTCGCGCAGGATGTTCGAGCCAGGCTGGCCTCGGAACCCGAGCGTTACGCCGCTTACACGCGTGAATACCTAGGCTGGGGTGTGTTCGCGCTGATGAGGCGATGAGGAGTTGGGGCCTCCCGGCGGAGCGCCGTGTTTTCCTGAGGAGACCGGACTGACTTGACGGACTTCCATAGCGGTGATATGGTTTTCCATATGAAGACAACACTCAACATAAGCGATGTGACCATGCGCGAGGTGAAGAGGGAGGCTGCGCGGCGACAGCAAACCATGTCCGAAGTGGTCGAGATGGCTCTGCGCATCATCATCGAGCCGAGGAAGGAGCCGGTAGCGTTGCCGGCTCTGCCCGAATTCAGCAGCGGGGGACTGCGCGTCGACATCGCCAATCGCGATGCGCTCTATGACGTGATGGGAGGCTAGTCATGTATGTTGTCGACACCAACATCCTGGTCTATGGCGCCGACAGGGACTCGCCCGACCATGCGAGATGTCGTGCGTTGCTGGAGCAGTGCCGTTCAGAAACGACCCCTTGGTATGTGACGTGGGGCATCGTATATGAATTTCTCCGCATCGTGACCCATCCGCGAGTCCTGATCCGTCCTTTCTCGGCTGCACAGGCATGGGCGTTTCTGGACGCCTTGTTCGCTTCCCCGAGTCTTAGGATTCTGACCGAAACAGACCGTCATCGTCACGTTGCGGCAGAAGTGTTCATCGAGACCCCAGGCATCTCAGGCAACTTGGTCTTCGATGCGCACACGGCTATTCTGATGAGGGAAAACGGGATCAAAACCATCTATACGCGAGACACGGATTTCAACCGGTTCCCTTTTGTCGACACGGTCGATCCCGTCTCAGATCACCGCCGAACAAGCGCCTCCGCTTTACGGCGCGTTCCGCGCCGAAAGTGAGGCGTGCCGTTTGGGCTTCGGAAAGAGGATAAGATGATTGAATCAAGAAAACAGATGTCAGCGATTCTGAAGGAGATGGCTCTCACCGTACTTGATAGTCCAGAGTCAGTACCTTCTTCAGAAGCGGCCAGCGCCGCCCTGTTGCTGTCGCATGTTGCATGGCAACGAGCCAACGGCGACGAGATCACGCTCGCAATGTATCGATCGGCGCTCGCAGAGATGCAGAAATCCAGGCCTGGTCTTTGGAAAGAACTCAAGTCGGCCGATCCTGAAGCGCTTATCGCTGAGTTGGTTAATTTCAAGAACCAGAACTATCCCCATGACAAACGAAGGGTCGTCGCCTGCGGGACCTACAACAACAAAGTCCGTGCGGAGTGGACCGAATGACCACGACATGAAAGTTGATTCCTCGATGCCTGACCCTGGTGGACCTCGAACCCGTTGTCGTGCGCAAGTCCCTGGCCCAATGGCTGCGCGCCTCGCCCCCCTAATTCTCGCCTTGACGGCGTTAAAAAGATAATGAGCCCAAGTCTTTGATCCTTTTAAACTTTGGCTATGGACTCATCGCACTGGCGCTGATGGATAACGATGTGATTGTCATAAAGCATCGGATGGTGTATATTTCATGCGTAAATTATGACTACAATTACATTACAGTGTCCAGATGAGCTAATGATGGCTTTAGGTCGCCGGGTGGAAGATGCGGCGAGCGAAATCGGTCGTGCGGCCGCTCTCAAGCTATTTGAATCCGGCCGCATATCGAGCGGTTTAGCGGCCCAGCTTTCCGGTATGTCTCGTGTAGAATTCCTTTATTCGTGTGGACAGAATGGCATTTCTATTTTTCAGCAGAATCCCGATGAGATAACGTCAGATTCCAAGGCTGTTCTTCATGCGCGTAATCGTTAATACTTCGCCTTTAATTGCTTTGGATCGCATTGGTCGACTCGGCTTACTTCGTCAGTTATTTGTGAATATTGTTCGACCTCAAGCTGTGTTGGATGAGTTATTGGCTGGTCGCCATCGGCATGAAGGATCAAAGGAATTATATGATGCGGAGTGGATCAGCACCGAGCCCAATCCTCATGGCATGAATTTGCGCAAGGAACTCGGCGCTGGTGAAACGGCGGTTATTATATTGGCGATGAATACGCAAGCTGATCTTGTCTTATTGGATGATTTGCAAGCGAGGATTGTTGCGGTTGGGGTTGGATTACAAGTTGCCGGAACTCTTGGTCTTGTTCAGGCTGCATGTGACGCAGCTCTTATTCCTGATGCGAAGGTCGTCTTCAATGAATTACAGCGTTGTGGATTTCGAATGCCGCATCACTTACTTTAACGTCGGCCTGTCATGCGAATCCCGCAAAGAATGAACCCATTCTTGCATTACTCTCTCCGACTGCATAAACTGCAAACTCCTTTTTGAAAAGCGAGGTTTGTTATGTCGGCAACGTATGCGCAGAGTACGGATAAAATCGATGTGCGGTATGTCGCTCATCTGGCGCGGTTGAACCTGACGGAGGAGGAAGTTGTCCTCTTTCAGTCGCAACTGGATCAGATTCTGGCCCACGTGAAGGAGTTGACGGCGCTGGATGTGGAAGGCGTGGAGCCGACGGCTCATGCCTGGCCGGTGCAGAACGTTTTTCGCGCGGACGAGCCGCGGGCTTGCGTGGATCGCGAAAAGGTCCTAAAAAATGCGCCGCTCGAACGAAACGGGCAGTTTGTCGTGCCGAAAATCATAGAATAATCGGGGTTTTATGAGCGATTTGCACAGTTTATCACTACATCAGGCTTCCAGCCTGCTGGCCGGGCGTCAATGCAGCTCGGAAGAGTTGGTTCAAGCGCTGCTGAAGCGGATTGCCGCCGTGGATGCCTCCGTTCAGGCGTATGTTTCCCTCGATGCCGAGTCGGCTCTTGCGCAGGCTCGCGAGGCGGATCGCCGTCGTGCGTCCGGCGGAAGCGTCGATCCCTTGCTCGGTCTGCCCATTGCGGTCAAGGATGTGTTGAATGTGGACGGGCAGCCCTGCACTTGCGCCTCGCGCATTCTGGAAGGTTACATTTCGCCTTATGACGCCACGTGCGTGGCGCGTTTGCGTTCTCGCGGGGCCATTTTATTGGGCCGGGTGAACATGGACGAATTTGCGATGGGGTCCAGCACGGAAAACTCGGCGTTCAAGGTTACCCGGAATCCCTGGAAGCTGGATCACGTTCCCGGCGGCTCCAGCGGCGGTTCGGCGGCGGCTGTGGCGGCCGACGAGGCGCTGGCCGCGTTGGGCACGGATACCGGCGGTTCGATCCGCCAGCCGGCCGCCTTTTGCGGCTGCGTCGGGTTGAAGCCGACCTATGGGCGGATTTCGCGTTATGGATTGACCGCCTTCGCTTCGTCGCTGGATCAGGTCGGCCCTCTGACCAAGACGGTGCAGGACGCCTCTTTGCTGTTGCGGGCCATGTCCGGCCACGACCCGATGGATTCGAGTTCCGTGGATGTTCCCGTCCCGGATTATTCCCTGGCGCTTCGGCCTGATCTGAAGGGCATGAAGCTAGGGTTGCCCAAGGAATATTTTGTCGAGGGCATGGACCCGCAGGTGGAAAGCGCGGTTCGCGCCGCGGTGGAGCAATGCCGGGCGTTGGGCGCGGAGATTGTCGAAGTGAGCCTGCCGCATACGCGCTATGCGATTGCCGCCTATTACGTCATCGCCACCGCGGAAGCCTCGGCCAACCTGGCCCGCTTCGATGGCGTGCGCTACGGCAAACGCGTCGAGGGCGAAGACCCGATCGATATGTACGGAAAGACCCGTGCGGCCGGTTTTGGGCGCGAAGTCAAACGGCGCATCATTCTTGGCACCTACGTGCTCAGCAGCGGTTACTACGATGCCTATTACCTGCGCGCCCAAAAAGTGCGCACGCTGATTCGCAACGATTTCCTGAAGGCCTTCGAAACCTGCGACGCTTTGCTGACGCCGGTCGCTCCGACAGCGGCCTATCGCATCGGCGAAAAGAAGGACGATCCGCTGCAAATGTATTTGGGCGACATTTTCACGGTCACGGCCAATCTAGCCGGCATCTGCGGGCTTTCGGCGCCCTGCGGGTTTACCGGCGGCGGCCTGCCCATCGGCCTGCAAATCCTGGGGCCGGGCTTCAAGGAAGAAAACATTTTGAGAGTGGGTCATGCCTACGAGCAGGCCACCGAATGGCGCCTGAAAAAACCGGAGTTGAAAGGATAAGCCATGTCGCCATCCAACTATCGCGCAACCGTCGGACTGGAAGTTCATGTCCAGTTGAAAACCCGGACCAAAATGTTTTGCGGCTGTCCCACGGAATTTGGGGAGCTGCCCAACACGAACGTCTGTCCGGTCTGTCTGGGGTATCCCGGCGCCATGCCGGTCATGAACGCGGAGGCGATTCGACTCTGCGTGAGGACCGGCCTGATGATCGGCTGCCGGATCAATCCCTACAGCAAGTTCGACCGGAAGAATTACTTCTATCCCGACATGCCCAAGAACTTCCAGATTTCGCAGTACGACCAACCGCTTTGCCTGGGGGGCGAGGTCGAAATCGAAGTCGACGGCCGCAAGAAAATCATCCACGTGACCCGCATCCATCAGGAAGAGGATGTCGGCAAAAACATGCACTTCGAAAGCTCCAGCGGCATCGATTTCAATCGGGCGGGCACGCCCCTGATGGAGTTAGTGACCGAGCCGGAAATCGAGTCCGCGGACGAAGCCTTTGCCTTCTTGCTGGCCCTCAAGCAAATCCTGGTCTACGGGAATATCAGCGACTGCAACCTCGAAGAGGGCAATCTGCGTTGCGACGTGAATTGCAGCGTGCGGCCCGAGGGGCAGAAAGAATTGGGCGTCAAAACCGAACTCAAGAACATGAACACCTTCAAGGGCGTTCATCGGGCGCTCTCCTATGAAATCAAGCGACAGATCGATGTGGTGAGCAAAGGCGGGACTATCCGGCAGGAAACCCGCCGCTGGGACGATGCCGCTGGCGTCACGCTGGCCATGCGCTCCAAGGAGTATGCCCACGATTATCGTTATTTTCCCGAACCCGACCTGATGCCGGTCGTTTTGCCGACCGCCCAGATCGAAGAATGGCGCCAACAGCTTCCCGAGCTGCCGGCCGCCCGACGCGCCCGATTGATTCGCGATCTGGGTTTGCCGGAATATGACGCCGAGGTGCTGGTTGCCGACAAGGCCGTCGCCGACTATTTCGAGGAAACCGCCCGGTTGTGCGGCAATGCCAAGGCCGCCTCCAATTGGATCATGACGGAGATGCTTCGCGCCCTGACCGAAAAAGGGCTGGCGATCGGCGCCGTTAAAATCCAGCCGGTTGCCCTGGCCGGTCTGATCAAGCTGGTCGAAGCCAAGACCATCAACATGCCCAGCGCCAAAGAAGTTTTTAATATCCTCTTCGAGCAGGGTGGAGACCCCGAAAGCATCGTCAAGGCCAAGGGAATGGTGCAAGTCAGCGATTCCGGCGCCCTGGAAACCTTTGCCGACCAAGCCATCGCGGCCAACGAAAAAGTCGTCGCCGATTACAAAGCCGGCAAAAAAGTCGCCCTCCAATTTCTGGTGGGCCAGGTGATGAAGCTCAGCAAAGGCAAAGCCAATCCCCAGGTCGTGATGCAGATTCTCGAGAAGAAACTGCAATAAGAATTGCCGAATGCCGAATTGAGGAAAAATTTTCCGGCTGCGTCTTTTCTTGTATTTCTTCATTTGGCAATCGGCATTTCCGCATTTCCCTAAACGTGCTCTTCCAAACCCGGTATGTTCGCTTTCGGCTTCCAGGTTCGTTGACAGCAGAGCAACCAACATGATAATTATTCTCAGGCTTCGATATAAACGTGGGTTAAGGAGTTATTCTTGACAGCGAACGACGATTATATTCTTGAGATTCTTGAAAGCGTCGGCCTTATTTCTCGCGAGCAGGTCCGGAAGGCGCGGGAATCTGCCCTTAAAGACGATAAAAGCGTCATCGATGTTCTTGTTCGAGACCATGTCGTCCTCAAGATGGACATTCTGAAAGCCCTGGCCAATCAATTTGGCATGGATACTATCAGCCTGACCGGGTTGGAACTTCCGCAGGAAGTGCTCGACTTGGTGCCGGGCGAAGTGGCCAAGCGGTACAAAATTGTCCCGGTATTCAAGAACGACAGCACCTTGACGGTGGCCTTGAACGATCCCCTGGATGTCGAAACCCTCGACGGTTTGCGCTATATCCTTAAATGCAACGTCGAAGGAGTGGTCGCGCCGCTCGAAGAAATCGAGATTGCACTATCCCACTATTATGGGCACACCGGCAGCACGGTGGAGTCGATGCTGGAGGAAATCACCGAAGGCACCGTCACCATGCCCGGTACGGCCGGCCAGGAATTGATGGCCGATGGGGAGGTATCGGAAGCCGATGCCCCGATCATCAAATTGGTCAGCTTGATCATTCTGGAAGCGTTTCGAAATCGCGCTTCGGATATTCATCTGGAGCCGCTGCCGAAGAAATTCCGCGTCCGGTACCGCATCGACGGCGTAATGCACGAGGTGGAGAGCCCGCCCAAACGCCTGCAATCGGCCATTATCAGCCGCGTAAAAATCATGGCCAACATGAGCATCGCGGAAAAGCGCCTGCCGCAGGACGGCCGCATCCAGATTAATGTCATGGGCCGCGATCTCGACTTGCGCGTATCGTCCATTCCGTCCAACCACGGCGAAAGCATCGTCATGCGTATTTTGGACAAGGAAGGCTTGTTGTTGGGCTTGCCGCAGTTGGGCTTCTTCTCGGACGATCAGCAGACCTTCGAGCGCATGATCGGTCTTTCCGACGGCATTCTGCTGGTCACGGGGCCCACGGGGTCCGGAAAAACCACCACGCTGTACGCCTGTCTAAACTACATCAACCGGCCCGACCGGAAAATCATCACGGTGGAAGACCCGGTCGAATATCAGCTCTCCGGCATCAACCAGGTCCATGTGCGCTCGGACATCGGGCTGACGTTTGCCGCCGCGTTGCGGTCCATTCTCCGCCAGGCGCCGAACATCATCATGATCGGTGAAATTCGCGATATGGAAACGGCGGAAATCGCCGTCAACGCCTCGCTGACCGGTCACTTGGTCTTCAGCACGCTGCATACCAACGATGCTCCCAGCGCCATCATCCGGTTGATCGACATCGGCGTGAAGCCCTTCCTGGTTGCCTCCTCGACGCGCGCCATCATGGCCCAGCGCCTGGTGCGCAAAATTTGCGACAAGTGCAAGGAGGAGTATAAACCCTCCGACAGCGAGCTGCGCCTGATCGGGCCCGCCGCCCAGCAATTGGCCGAGGCCCAGTTGTTCCGCGGCCGCGGCTGCAACGACTGCTCGTTCTCCGGCTACCGGAGCCGGCGCGGTATTTTCGAGATTTTCCTCGTCAACGATGAAGTCCGGCACATGATTTTCGAGCGGGTTTCCGCTTCGGAACTGCGGACCAAGGCCCGTCAACTCGGGATGCGCACCCTGCGTGAAGACGGGATTCGCAAAGTCGTGTCGGGCATGACCACTCTGCAGGAAATATTGCGCGTAACCATGGGAGATGTGGACTAATGCCAGTGATGTTGTCGGCTGATATATCCATGAGCGATCTTCTCCAATTGGTGGTGGAGGAGGGTGCGTCCGATCTTCATTTGACGGTCGGCGCCCCGCCGGTGCTTCGTATTCACGGCCAGTTGAATCCGCTGGATGCCGAACCCCTCAAGGCGGAAGACACGGAACGGTTGATGAAGAGCATCACCTCCGAGGATCATCAGCAAAAAATCCGCGAACAGGGCGGCACCGACTTCGGTTTCGGCTTCGGCCATGTCGCCCGTTTCCGTGTCAGCGTGCTGCGGCAAAAGGGTCATATTGGCCTGGTCCTGCGCCAGATTCCGTCCAATCTGATGTCGCTCGAAGAAATCGGTTTGCCGGCGCAGATCAAGGACATGCTGTTCAAGCCGCGCGGATTGATTCTTGTGACGGGGCCGACCGGCTCCGGAAAAAGTACGACGCTGGCCAGCATGGTCAACGTCATCAACATCGAGCGCGATTGCCACATCATCACCATTGAAGACCCGATCGAATATTATCACTCGCACAAGAAAAGCGTGGTAACCCAGCGCGAAATCGGGGTGGATGTGCCCTCCTTCAAGGAAGCGCTGCGCCGGGCTTTGCGCCAGGACCCGGACGTGATTCTCGTCGGCGAAATGCGCGACTTGGAAACGATGGAAGCGGCCATTACGGCGGCGGAAACCGGACATCTGGTGTTTGCCACCCTGCACACGACGGGCGCGGCGCGGACGGTCGACCGTATTGTCGACGCGTTCCCGACCAATCAGCAGGATCAGATTCGTACGCAGCTTTCTTCGAGCATCGTGGCGGTGGTCTCGCAGCTTCTGTTGGGGCGCAAGGACAAACCTGGGCGCGTGGCCGCCTTCGAGATCATGATCGCCACGGCGTCCATCCGGTCCCTGATCCGCGACAACAAGACCTTCCGGATCACGTCGGACATTCAAACCGGCGCGCGCTACGGCATGGTTACGCTGGATTCCCATTTGATGGCCCTATACGATCATGGATACATCAGTTACGAAGATTTGATCACCAAAGCGCAGGACTCCGAAGCCGTGATCCAGAAGATCCAGGCGACGAGCGAGAAAAAGAAATAGGAACCGACATGGCCGGCATCGAATATAACGATCCTTTGCTTCAGCAGTTGATGGATGAGCAGTTGCTGACCCCTCAACAGGCGGAGGAGGTTGTCGATGAGCACGAGCGTACCGGCAAGCCGGTGCGCGAAATCCTGTTGAACATGGATTTGGTGGCCGAAGAAAAGATGCTTGAGGTCGTTTCGACCCTGCTGGGCTGCGAAGTCATCAAGCTGCGCGATCTCGACATCTCCTCCGAGGTGATCAAGACGGTGCCCGCCAGCATTGCCCGCATGTATAACGTGGTGCCGGTCAAAACCGGCGTCAATTCGGTGGATATGGCCACCTTCGACTTGCTGAGTCCCGAGGTGGTCGACGAGCTGGCGTTTGTGCTGACGCGCGACATCAACTTTGTCGTGGCCCGCGAAGAAGACATCAAGAATTACATCGTTCGCTACTACGGCGACGAGAGCGAGTCCGTCAGCGAAATGCTTTCCTCGCTGGAGTCGGAGCTGCAGGACGCCGGGGATTTGATGGAGGTGTCCAAGCGCGGCGACGATATCGTCCAGGTCGAACAGGCCGCCAACTCGACCCCCGTGGTGCGCTTCGTGAATCTGGTGCTTTACCAGGCGGTTCAGGATCGCGCCTCGGACATTCACTTCGAGCCGTTCGAAAACGAATTCAAGATTCGCTACCGCGTCGATGGCGCCCTGTACGAAATGGCGCCCCCGCCGAAGCATCTGGCCTTGCCCGTCACCTCGCGCATCAAGGTCATTTCCGGGCTGAACATTGCCGAACGCCGCCTGCCGCAGGACGGACGCATCCAACTGACCGTGGCCGGCCGGCCCATCGACTTCCGCGTATCGACGCTGCCCACCCAGTTCGGCGAAAGCGTCGTGTTGCGCGTGCTCGATCGAAGCATCGTTTCGTTGGAGCTCGAAAATCTCGGGATGCCCGACGACGTCTATCAGAATTTCACCGAGGACATCGACAAGCCCAACGGCATCGTCATCGTGACCGGCCCGACCGGTTCGGGAAAAACCACTACGCTGTATTCCGCCCTGCGCAGGATCAATACCATCGAGTCCAAGCTGCTGACCGCCGAGGAACCGGTGGAATACGACATCGAAGGCATCATCCAGATTCCCATTCACGAAGCCATTGGATTGACGTTTTCGCGCGTGCTGCGCGCCTTTCTGCGCCAGGATCCCGACATCATCATGGTCGGCGAAATCCGCGATTTGGATACGGCCGAAATTTCCATTCAAGCGTCGCTGACCGGTCACTTGGTGTTCTCCACCCTGCACACGAACGATTCGTCCGGCGCGGTGACGCGGTTGATCGATATGGGGGTGGAACCGTTCCTGATCGCCTCGACGCTCGAAGCGGTGCTGGGGCAGCGTCTCGTGCGGACGATCTGCCAGAACTGCAAGACGGCTTACGAACCTACGCCCGACATCCTCCAGCAGCTGGGTTTGAACGAAGGCTCCATGCAGGGCCGGAGTTTTTACTACGGCGCCGGGTGCACCTATTGCAGCCAGACCGGTTACAAAGGCCGCCGCGGCGTCTACGAGTATTTGCGGGTGCGCGATCCGATCCGCGACTTGATCAATCTGCGCAAACCCACGCTGGTCATCCGCGACAAAGCCGTCGAATTGGGCATGAGAACCCTGCGCGAAGACGGCATCCGCTGCATTTTGGACGGCTACACCACGGTGGAGGAAGTGTTGAAGTACACATAAGGATGAGGCCTGAAACCTGAGACCTGAAAAAGAAGGTCTGGGTTGGAGTCGGCCTCGGTTTTCGGCTGTACTGAGTAGAAATTGAGGCTAGATATGGCAAAATTTAAATATACCGCGTTGGATTCGAAGGGCCAGGAATCGCAGGGGGAAATCGAGGCCGACTCCCAAACCGTGGCGCTCGGAAAAATCCGTGAAAAAGGTTTTTTCCCCACCAACGTAGTGGAGCTGAATGCCAAAACGGCTCGGAAGAAGGAACGGACCTCCGGCAGCCCGGCCGGCAGCGGGATGAAAATGGAAATCAAAATGCCCATTTTCCTGTCGCGGGTCAAACCCAAGCACCTGATGGTTTTTACCCGCCAACTGGCCACGCTGGTCAATGCCGGTCTGCCCCTGATGCGCGGCTTGCGCGTGTTGTTCAAACAGGAGAAGAATCCCGCCTTGAAACGGGCCATCGGCGAAATGGCCGAATCCATCGAATCGGGCAGCACTTTTGCCGAATCCCTGTCGCAGCATCCCCGGATTTTCAACAAGCTTTTCGTCAACATGGTCAAGGCCGGCGAAGTGGGCGGCGTGATGGATGTGGTTTTGGTTCGTCTCGCGGAATTCATGGAAAAGGCCCAGAAAATCAAGAGCAAGGTGATCAGTGCGATGGTGTATCCCATCGTGGTGCTCATCATGGCCACATGCATTCTGGCCTTCCTGATGATTTTCATCGTGCCCAAATTCAAGGAAATTTTTAATGACCTGCTGGAAGGGGAGTCTCTGCCCGGGTTGACGCAGTTTGTGATGAACATCAGCACCACCCTGACGCGCCAGCTTCCGATCGTCATCATCGTGATCGTTGCGCTGGTTGTGCTGTCCAAGGTGCTGGCCAAGACGGCATTGGGACGCTATAGCCTGGATCAAGTGAAGATTCATATGCCGGTATTCGGCACGTTGGTGCAAAAGACGGCCGTAGCCCGGTTTACCCGGACCCTGGGCACCCTGATGAGTTCCGGCGTGCCCGTTCTTCAAGCCTTGAACATCGTCAAGGAAACCGTCGGCAACGAAGTGGTCTCCCGCGCTGTCAGCGTGATTCACGATTCCGTCAAGGAAGGCGAAAATATGGCGCCGCCCATTGCCTCGTCCAAGGTATTTCCCCCGATGGTCGTCAGCATGGTGGAAGTCGGCGAGGAAACCGGCGCCTTGCCGGAAATGTTGATGAAAATCGCCGACAGCTACGACGACGACGTCGACAATACGGTCGCCGGCCTGACCTCCATCATCGAGCCGATCCTCATTATCGGCCTTGCCTTGATCGTCGGCACGATCGTCATCGCCCTGTTCATGCCCTTGATCTCCATCATCGGCAAGTTGAGCTGAAAACAGCCCAGCCGTTACCTTTGCAAATCGCGGGCCAAGTGGGCCCGCGATTCAGCTTTCTTCTCTTCTTTTCGCGTCATGCTGACGCTCGATAAGGCCCTGGCGCGTTCGCCGCTATTTGAAGTCCTGTCATTCTAGAAAGCGTTGCCTTCTCTTTTTTCATGTTATTCCGTGGGCAAAATATCATCGATTTCAGGTTCCGATTGTCTTAAGATCTTTTTCCCAAGGTAATATTAAGCGAGGTTTACATACATGACAGACAGGCGCGTGAAGGTGGGGGTGGTGGGCGTGGGGAGTCTGGGGCAGGCCCATGCCCGGATTTATTCGGAGCTGAGCGAGGCTGAGTTGGTCGGGGTGTTCGATGTGGATCGCAAGCAGGCGGAGAAGATCGCGACCCAGTACAAAACGACGCCTTACACCTCCATCGACGAACTGGCTTCCAAGGTGGAAGCGGTCAGCGTGGTGGTTCCTACGGATCTGCACCGGAAGGTGGGCGGGCAATTGATCGAAAAGGGGATTCACTTGCTGGTCGAGAAGCCGATCGCGGCGACGACGTCCGAGGCCGAGGAGTTGGTGCGCCTGGCGCAGGAAAAGAAGATCATCCTTCAGGTCGGCCATGTGGAGCGGTTCAATCCGGTGTTGAGCTTTCTGGATCGGATCAAGACGCGGCCCCGTTTTATCGAGGCGCACCGGTTGGCGCCGTATCCTCCGCCCCGGGCCGGGCTGTTGCCGCGCGGCACCGAGGTGAGCGTGGTGCTGGATTTGATGATTCACGATTTGGAAGTGATCCTTCATCTGGTCAAATCGCCGGTCAAGGACATCCGGGCTGTCGGGGTGCCGGTTTTGAGCCGTAGCGAGGACATCGCCAACGTCCGGCTGCTTTTCGAGAGCGGCTGCGTGGCCAATGTGACGGCCAGCCGGATCAGTCCGGAAAAGCTGCGCAAGATTCGTGTGTTTTTCGAGGACGCCTACGTATCGCTGGATTATCAAAATCAATCCGGAGAGATTTATCGGAAGGGCTTGTTGGGCATTTCACGCGACGAGATTCCCATCGAAAAAGGCGAGCCGCTGGCGAATGAGTTGCGGTCGTTTGTCGGGTGCGTGGCGCATCGCGACGAGCCGGTGGTATCCGGCGAACACGCGGCGGAAGCCTTGAAGCTGGCGGCGGAGATCTGCCAGCGGGTTCGCGAGGGCGCTTCATGAGGAAGTCGGTGTTGGTGATAGCCGGGGAAATCTCCGGCGACATGCATGCCGCCCGGTTGGTGCAGGCTGTGCGGGCCAAAAATCCGGACATCGATTTCTGGGGGATCGGCGGCGATCGGATGCGCGAAGCCGGCGTGGAGACGCTCTACGACGTGCGGGACATGGCGGTGCTGGGGCTTGCCGAGGTCTTGCGGCGCTATGGCTTTTTCAAAAAAGTTTTCGACTGCATGGTTGGGCTTGCGCGGGAGCGGCGTCCGGATCTGGTGCTTCTGGTCGATTATCCGGGATTCAATTTGCGCTTGGCGCAGAAGGTCCATGCGATGGGGATCAAGGTCGTTTATTACATTTGTCCTCAGGTGTGGGCCTGGCATCGGTCGCGCATTCCCAAAATGGCCCGGATGGTCGATCGGTTGCTTGTGATTTTTCCGTTTGAGGTGGACGTGTTTGCGGGGACGGGGCTGCGGACCGATTTTGTGGGGCATCCGCTGGTGGGGGAGGCCCGCCGGGTTTTGGAATCTCCGTTGAAAGCCTTGCCCTGGCCGGGCGAACCCCGGGTGGCCCTTCTGCCCGGCAGCCGCCGTCAGGAGATTGAACGAATTTTGCCGGTCATGTGGGCCGCGGCGGCGCGATTGGAAAAGGATGTTCCGGGCATAGGGTTCGTCATCGCCGCGCCTTCCGAGGAGGTTGCGGGGTTGGTCCGGGAGCGGTTGGCGTCCTTGCCGGCGGGGCCGTCCCGAGTTGAAGTGTTGGCGGGGGAAACCCGCCAGGTCTTGCGGCAGGCGAAAGCGGCCATGGTGGCCTCCGGCACGGCAACCGTCGAAACGGCTTTGATGGGCTGTCCGATGCTGGTGGTTTATAAGACCGCGCTTTTGACTTATTGGATTGGCCGGCAGTTGATCCGGGTTCCGTTTTTGGGGATGGTCAATATTGTGGCTGGCCGGGCCCTATGCCCGGAGTTTATCCAAGGGGCTGCAACCCCCGAGGCCCTGGCGGAAGCGATCAAGCCCCTGCTGAGCGATACTCCGCAGCGCATCGAGATGGTCGCCGGGCTGCGGCAGGTGGCGCAAGCGCTTGGACGCGAGCACGGGGATGAGCTGGCGGGGGATATTCTGTTGGAGGAGTTGGGAAGCAAGCCGTGAGAATTGGTAAGCGGATTTGACATTCATCGGCTGCATTTCTAACATGGCGGGGTGATCTGGAGTTTCAGGAGACATATGCCTACATACGAATACGAATGTAAGAAATGCGGTAATCAGTTTGAAAAATTTCAAAGTATGACGGAAAAGCCGCTTCAGCGGTGTCCGAAGTGCCGCGGCAAAGTGGCGCGGTTGATTGGAACGGGGGCGGGCATCATTTTCAAGGGCTCCGGCTTTTATGCGACCGATTATCGCAGCGACAGCTACAAGAGCGCCGCTCGGACGGACAGCGCAAGTTCGTCGGCCTCGTCCAGCAAGAGCGACGTCAAGAGTTCGTCGAGCAAAACGGAAACAACGACAACGTCAAAAATCTGATGCAAATAACATGCCATCAATGTGGTACGCAGAACGATTTCGGGCGGGTCTTCTGCATCAAGTGCGGCCTTAAGCTCGATTTTGAAAAGGCCGAGCGCAAGCTGCATTCGATGCGGCGGGGTCGCCATCGTAGTTCTTTGTGGCGTTGGGCGCGCGGGTTGCTTCTGATGGGTTTGGCGGGCATAGGCGGGCTTGCCTTTTGGCCTGTGCCGCCGACCGGAGCGGTCGGTGCGAAGGAGCAGGCCGAGTCGTTTCGCTCCAAGATATTCCTGCTGGAGGAAGCCTTGGTGGAAAAACGCGCGGCTTCGGCGGAGTTTTCCGAGGAAGAAGTCAACGCGCATCTGGCCCAGATGGTTCGCTATACCCAATCCCAAACGACCAATCAGTCCATGTGGAGCTTGCGGTTGGACGGCATCAACATGGCTTTTCGTTCGGAGCAATGCGTTCTTCTCGTCACGGTTTCGCGTCCGCCGGTGGTGTTGACCTACGAGCTGACTCTTGTCCCGACGGCGAAGAAGAGTCTGCTGCAGGGCGACATCCAAAATGTTCGCTGGGGGCATCTGCCCATTCCGGCGCCGACATCGAAGTGGCTGGTCGATAGAATTTCACAGGTCTTATTCAACATGAAACGCGAAAAAGCCGTGCTGGACCATTCGGAAGGCCGCCCGGCTCAAGGGAAAATCCTGCTGGAAGTACGGTCGTCCTGACAGGATCATCGAAAGGAAGCATGAGAGACAAAAACGAATTCCTTCACATCTTGAACGAAATCGACCGCCGGAATGGCTTGGAATATGAGCAGTTGACCGGGGATTTTGACTTTTCACGGTACATTCTCAAGTTTGGCCGCCCGCAGCTCAATGGGCTCCAAGCGCCCTTCATGCTGGCCGTTCTTCGGGTGCCTCAAAGCATTGCCGGATTTCCGCCGGACCTTTTCAATACGGCCATTCGTCGTACGGGATTGGAGGACTTGCTGACCCGCAAGCTGTCGCATTTCATCGAGCAGTTGGCTCATTTTGGGGAACAAGGGCTGGCCCGACGGCAACTGCATGCAGTCAAGCCCGGCCAGAAGATCCTGCCCCGATCGTCGGTTCAGGTGACGGAGGATTATGTGGAGGCGCGCGTCGGCGTTGAGCTGCCATCGAACCGCGGCCTCGTTCAGGCTGCGGCCGCCCGCGATTTATTCTTCGAGGATTTGCCCGAGGTGGTCAATCACGCCCTGGTGTTCTGCAATCTTGACGAAAAGGAAGTCAACGAATTTGTCGACAGCATGGAAGACGCCGATGCGATCCGACAGTCGTTGCCGACGCGCGGTTGGGTGGGTTTTGTGGCGGAAGGTTCGTGCCCTTCACGAAAGCCGGGCTCCGACGATCCCGATTATTATCAGTCGCTTCCCGTATCGGCATCGGGCGGCTTGTTGTCGGAGATTCAAGTGCCCCGGGCGGGTTCGGTCAAGGGAATCGGCATTCCCGCCGGAGTTACGCTGGTGTTGGGCGACGCGTTTTCGGGGCGGACGGAAGTGATGCGGGCTCTGGCTTCGGGTATTTACAATCATGTGCCTGGCGACGGGCGCGAAGCGATCGTCACCGTTCCGGATGCCGTCTACATCAAGGCCGATCCGGGGCGCAGCATTCATCGCGTGAATCTGGGCGCTTTTCTCGATGGCCGCCCGGATTTCGGGGACATCCGTCAATACTCGCATGAATCGGCCGATTCTTTTTCTTCCCAGGCGGCTTCGATAGCGGAAATGCTGGAGGCGGGCGCGAGGGTGCTGCTGTTGGACGAATCGGATTCGGTGGCGGAATTCCTTTCCGTCGATTCGCGGGTGGCGAATTTGCCCTCGGAAGCGCCTGGCGGGGTCTATCCCCTGTCTGAGCATGTCAACCAATTGGCCAATGAACTCGGGGTTTCCCTGGTCATTGCAGGAAATGCGGCGGTTGCCGGTCTGATTCCCGCTGCCGATACGATTTTAAAGATAGAACATTTCAAGATTTCCGATATTACCCAGCAAGCCAAGGCGCTGGTGCGCGAAAACGAAAAGACGCCGGCCCGGAAGGATCGTCCCCTGGAGGAGTCCAGCCGGTGGGTTGTTCCCAGCAGCCTGGACCCCATGAAAGGGACCCACAGCGTTTTTGTGAAGGCGTCGGGCACTCATCGGCTGGATTTCGGGCGCGTGACGGTCGATCTGAGCAGTCTGGTTCAGCTTGCGGAAGTCAACCAGACGGCCACGATCGGACAGATTCTCTGCTATTTGAAGGAACGCTACATGGATCAACCTCGTCCCATCCGCGAAATACTCGATCTGATCGACCGCGATTTGAGCACGGAGGGGCTGGAAGTGTTGACCCGCGATCTCCGGGGGGATTTGGCGCGGCCCCGGCGTTATGAAATCGCTATGGCGTTGAACCGGCTTCCGTCGCTTCGGATTGCTGCGGGGAGTTAGGTCGCGGCGATCGGTGTGCCGTGAGCCGTAATTGGTAAACCGTGGTGGAGTTTGTATGAAGCTGCTGGTTCAGAGAGTTCTCAAGGCCAGTGTGACGGTTGGCGGACGGACAACCGCTTCGATAGGGCCGGGGATGCTCGTTCTCGTGGGCATTGCGTGCGGCGATAACGCATTGGATGCCTCTTTCCTGGCGCGCAAAGCCGCGCAGTTGCGTATTTTCAACGATGAACAAGGGAAAATGAATCGGTCCATCGATGCGGTTCACGGGGAGTTTCTGGCCGTCAGCCAGTTTACGTTGTACGGCGATTGCGCCGGCGGAAATCGCCCCAGTTACACCGAAGCCGCCGCTCCCGACGAAGCCAAAGGCCTTTACGAGCAATTCGTGGTCTCTCTTCGCGCGATGGGGCATCGGGTGCACACGGGGGAATTCCGGGAGCACATGCTGGTGGAGTCGGTCAATGACGGTCCGGTGACGTTGATCCTGGAAAGCCGGGGGAGAATGACGTCGTGAGGTCTGATATCCGACGGTTGTTCCCGATTGGCGTCTGTCTGCTCCTGGCTTGGCCGGCGGGGGCTCAAACCTCCGCCTCCGAATCTCCGGCGGCCTCTTCTTCCGCAGCGGCCATCAGCTTATCCCGTCGTTTCGTGGCGACCGGCATGACGACGGTCGAAAACATGGAGTTGGCGGCCGCCGCCGACCAGGTGGCCCGAAAGCTGGAGCAGTCCGTTGGGAAGAACCTTCCCTTCAGCCGCGAATCGATCGTCGGCATTTCCATTCGCCGCGACGAAAAGCAGGCGCATGGCCGCGTAGTGAAGGCCCAGGGCTGGGTGGATCGCCGGTTGGAGCAAAAGCTGATTATAACGAACCTTGAACAAGTGGATCAAGAGGATGTTCTCGAGGGGCTTTGCTGGTTGCTGTTGAATCGGTATGTGATGATTCTTCAATCCTCGGATGCCCGGCGCGCCAAACCGGGCGCTGTGCCCGACTGGATTTCCGTTGGAATGGCGCAGAATCTGTTTTTGTCGTTGCGGGCGCGAAACAGCGAAGCGGTAGTGAAGTTGTGGGAGCAGCAACAGGGTTTGTCGTTTGCCGAGGTGGTCGACTTGGAGTATCTGCCCGAGGGACGGTGGAGCGAAAAAGCGTTTTCAGCCCTGGCCGTGGATTGGCTGGCCTCTCAGGCGACGACTCCGTCGTTTTGGGATCAGGTTTTCCAGCGGCGCGCGGATCGTCTGGCCCTTTCTCCGGAATGGGCGGCTTCGAACGTGTTGCGGGCGGTTTCGGTGCGCGATGTGGAAAAAGGGTGGGACTTGTGGCTCGCGCATCAAACGGAAATCAAGAGGGAGTGGGGGACCGTGACGGACGTTCAGATTGAAGCCCTGCGCAGCCTTTTTGTCGTTCGACCGAACCAATTGGGCGTTGCTCCCGGGGCTGACGCTCCTGCCTGGATGACGATGGGCGATTTACTCCTTCACCGGGGCAAGCCCTGGTTCGATCCGATGGTCGCCCGGTTGGAATTGAAGGTGCGCAGCCAAGGCCTGGCCCAAGCGGGCGAATATAAGACGGTGGTCGATCTCTATGCCGAATATTTATCTGAGCTGACGCGATATCCTTCGAAAAGCTTTTGGTATCGCGTTTTTCATCGGCGTCCCGGCGATCGGCAATTGCAGTCGCAATTGGCCGAAGCCGACAAGGCTCTGCTTCGGCTTGAAGCATCCGTACGCGAGCGGGACTTGTACATGGACGGGGCTGAAAAGACTTTTGCCGCCCATGTGGAACCTTTGGTTGCCGCCCAAATCGGTATGGACATGGAAAAGGCGATCACCCGGTCCTCTCTTCAAAAATATGTCGATGAAGTTGAGCAGCAGATGAAGTAGATCGGCCTCGGATATTGTAGCCGCCGGCCTTTTAATGCCCGAGTCGCAGCCGGGCGCCCATTTATGCTTTTCGGACACGGGTTTATGATCTACTATGCCGGCATATCTCCGGAAGAGACGATGTAAAACCCTCTGGCCGGGCTACAAGAATTGGAGGATGGGTGAATAGCATAGGCCTTGATGCGTTTCGAAAAGGTGTGGTCAAAAAGAGCCTGCCTCTGTTGTTGATTGCGGCGTCAGGCGGGTGGTGGTGCGGTTGCTCCGGGAAATCGTCGTCCGGGGCCAACGGCCAGGCAACCGGCGACGTAGAGCTGGTTGCGGCGGCCGGAACCAACGGGGAAGAGGGCGTCGTAATAACATCCAATGCCCAGCCCACCGTGGAATTCTCGGCGACGATAGACGAGTCCGTCTCCGAACCGGCCGTCGAACGGGCCATCGAACCGGCTGCTCCGCCTTCGATTTCTCCTGCCGAAGTGGAAGCCTTGAAAGCGGAGGTGGAAAGATCCCGGCAGGCCGAAGTGGATCGGCAAGCCGCACTGAAGATCTTGAACGAAAAGATCGCGGGGTTGGAATCCGATTTGGCGACGGCCCGGAGCGCAACGGAAAAAGGGGCCTCCGACCTGAAGGCGGCCCAAGCCGAGAGCGAACAGCTCAAGACAGAAAACGAGCGGCTGAAACAGCTTGATTTCGTCGAGTATGCGCGTCTGGTCGAGCTGACGAAAACTTCGCCGGACGACGCGGTAAAGGCGTGGCCGCTGTTCATCGAGAAGTTCCCTCTGAGTTCCTTGAACAAGAAAGCTCAGGAACAGTTCCAGGAAGCCCAACGGCAGGCGCGGGATGCCTGGGAGCGGAAGTTTGGCGGCAGGGCCATCTATACCGACCGGGCGCCCCTGGAAAGGCCGTAACAGCCGTTCAACAATGCATGGGAGCCGAACGATGATGAAAGGTATCATTCTGGCCGGTGGATCGGGCACCCGGCTGTATCCCCTGACGCGGGTCGTAAGCAAGCAACTGCTGCCGGTCTACGACAAGCCGATGATTTATTATCCGCTTTCCGTTCTGATGCTGGCCGGCATCCGCGACATTCTGATTATTAGCACCCCGGACGATCTGCCGCGTTTTCGAGCCTTGTTGAGCGATGGCCGGCAGTTTGGTCTTCGGATCAGCTATGCGGAGCAACCTCGCCCCGAAGGTTTGGCGCAGGCCTTTGTGATCGGCAAATCTTTCATTGGAAAAGACCCGGTGGCGCTGATTCTGGGCGATAACATCTTCTACGGGCACGGGTTGTCCGGCATTTTGAAGCGGGCGGGACAGGTGAGTGAGGGCGGCTTGATTTTCGGCTATCTGGTGAAGGATCCCGAACGGTACGGCGTGGTGGAATTCGACGAGACCGGCCAGGTGTTGAGCATCGAAGAAAAACCGGACCGCCCCAAATCGCGGTATGCCGTTCCCGGGTTGTATTTTTACGATGCCGAAGTGGTGCGGATCGCCGAAAATCTGCGGCCGTCGCCGCGGGGGGAACTGGAGATCACGGACCTCAATCTGGAATATCTCCGCCGCGGCGCTTTGCGCGTGGAATTGTTGGGCCGCGGGTTTGCCTGGTTGGACACCGGCACGCACGAATCGCTTTTGCAGGCGTCGAATTTCGTTCAAACCATCCAGGACCGGCAGGGGATGAAGATTTCCTGCGTCGAGGAAATTGCCTATCGGCTCGGGTATATCACACGCGCCCAACTGCAGACGCTGGCGGGCGACCTGAACAAGAACGATTATGGCCAGTATCTGATGAAAATGCTTGAAGGAGATTAACCGGATGGATTTGTTGTGCGAAAAGACGAGTATTCCCGATGTGCTTCTGATTACCCCGAAGGTCTATGGCGATCGGCGCGGTTTTTTCATGGAGACCTTCCACGAAAAAAAATACCGGGAACTGGGCATCGACAAGCCTTTCGTCCAGGACAATTACTCCCATTCCCACCGGGGAACGCTGCGGGGGCTTCACTACCAGCGGCCGCACAGCCAGTCCAAGCTGGTTTCGGTGCTCAACGGCAAGGTTTATGATGTGGCTGTGGATATCCGGGTGGGCTCTCCCACCTTCGGGCGTTGGGTGGGGTTGGTGTTGTCGGATGAAAATCGTTGCCAGTTGTTCATTCCGGAAGGCTTTGCGCACGGCTTCTGCGTGTTGAGCGAAGAAGTCGATTTCATGTACAAATGCACCGACTTCTATTCGCCGGCCGATGAGCACGGCATTTTGTGGTCCGATCCGGCCCTGGGCATCGAGTGGCCCAAGGTGGAGCCGATTCTTTCCGACAAGGATACCCGATATCCCGTACTCTCGGCGATGACCCCGGAACAATTGCCTGACTATGGCTGAAAAGCGCGCGACGGAGGCTGTTTTTATTGGGAAAAGCGAAAAAAAGCGGAATGATGAATGTTTTGAGTTGCCCCACGCCTTCTTTTTGCTAATGTTCGCCGGTTCTTTTGATTGGAAGACCCCATCGTCTAGAGGCCTAGGACACCAGGTTTTCATCCTGGTAACACGAGTTCGAATCTCGTTGGGGTCGCCAAAATCGTCGAGTTGCCAACCAACATGACCTTTTCGACAAGGCGGCTGATCAAAGAGGGTATTTCTTTTGCCGTGGAAGGCTCTGGACTCCTTCGGCGGTTGCATCGCGGGCATGTGCTGATGCTGCTTTATCATCGGGTCCTGCCGGATGAAGAACTCGGACGACTGAGTTTTTCCCGCTCCACCATGGTTTCCTGTTCCTCGTTTGAGCATAATCTCGAATATCTTCGGCGGGCTTATGAGCCGCTTTCGATGGCCGATTATCTGCAACGCCTGAACGACGGCTCATGGGACGAGCGCCGCAGTTATCTGGTGCTGACCTTTGACGACGGGTGGTCCGATAATTACCACCATGCTTGGCCTCTCCTGAAAAAATACGACATGCCGGCCACTATTTTTGTTTCCACGGAGCTGGTCGGAGAAGCGCAGTCTTTTTGGTGGGAGGAAATCGGCGAAATCTTTCAGGCCCTCGCCCCTGACTCAACGAAACGCGCGCAAGCGAGGAAGGTCGTAGAGTCCTTTCTGGGCGCTTTCGGAAAACCGGGCGAGGAAGCCATCGACGATTTGATCGAGCGCATCAAGAGCCTTGCTTATCCCCGGATACGGGAGCTTATCGCCAGCCTTTCGCCGTTGGTGAACCGTTCGTCGTCGCCCTCGGCGTTGACCTGGGCTCAAATCGAGGAAATGTCCGGACACGGCCTGGTCCGCTTCGGGCCGCATGGCGCCCGGCATGCCCTTTTGCCCCGTTTGTCTGCCGAAGCATCTTCCCAAGAGATTTTAGGATCGATGAAGGCCTTGGCCTCGCATGCCGAGGTTCGGTGGGATCCGGTTTTTAGTTATCCGGGAGGAGCCTATGACGCCCGAACGGTTGAGCAGGTTCGCCAGGCGGGCTGTACGGCGGCGCTGACCGTCGATCCGGGCGTGAATTCGTTCCGGCCGCCGGATACGTTCCGCTTGCGGCGAATCAATGTGGACGCTCAGTCGGCGTCGTCTCCGGCGTTATTCAAGTTTCGGCTGGTCCGGGCGACGGCGGAGGGATTGCTGTAGTCCGGTCCCGTTCTTGTGTCGCACGAGCGGCTTGGCCTGGCGGAGGATAGGTCCGTGTAGGCCGGGTCTGTACCCGGTGCGATTTTATTCGACGAGGATGGCGAAAAAAGCCGGGATACGATAGATTTCATTTATGACCAGTCAGAGGAAAAACGACAGCCTTGCCGAAAAGATTCGGGTGCTGGTGGTGGAAGACGAAGAGCCGGTCCGCCGATTGATCAGCACGGCCTTAAAGCGGGAAGGATTCGACGTTCATACCGCCACCCACGGGCGTTCCGGTCTTCAGACGCTGCTGCGGCATCATATCGATGTTGTTATCACCGATCTGGTCATGCGAGAGATGGATGGGCTGGCCTTCTTGCAGGAGGCCCGGAAAATATGGCCGTGGCTGCGGTTCATCATCTGCAGCGGTTACATTGACGAAGAGGTGAAGTCCAAAGCCCTGGATTTGGGCGTTACGCGATTCATAGCCAAGCCCATCGATTTGTACGCCATCATCGAATCCGTCCGGCAGGAAGCCCGCAACGGGAAGACCATTCGGGAAGTTTCCGACAGCGACCTGTTCAACCAGAACCAGTATCAGTTGAACCTGCTGCGGCAGATTAGCGAATCGGCCCTCAAGGCGCGCAGTTTGCAACCGGCTCTTCAGGACCTTTGCTCCGGACTGACGCAATTTCTGGCCTGCGATTTGGTAGGAGTGCTCGTGTTGGAAAAAGACGAGAACATCCTGTACATGAAGTTCGATCCGCCCCTTAAAAAGGACCAATTGGAAAGTCTTCAGCGGGAGATTGTCCATCGCTATCGGGCGTTGACCGCCATGCCGCTGGAGTTGAAATCGGTGCGAATCGAAATCGAAGGCCCCGCGAAAAGCGGCGCTCCCGCCGAGGTCGAGCTGAAGACCATGGTGACCGTGCCGGTCATTTCGGGGGGAGAAGTGCGGGGTATGCTGACCCTGGCCGCGCGGCAGTTGGATGCATTCAGTTTTACGGACGTGTCCTTTCTGTATCATGCCGCCCATCATCTTTCGACCCTATTGGCGGCCTTGGGCCAGATGCGGCAACTGGCCGTTCACGACCATCTCACCGGCTTGTTCAACCGCCGGCAACTGGAGGAGTCGCTGGAAAGAACCTGGCTGTTGTCGCGGCGATATCATCATCCCATGGCGTTGATGGAAATCGACATGGATCAGTTCAAGGTCATCAACGACACCCTGGGGCATCTGGTGGGCGATCGTGTGATTCTCGAATTTGCCCGTGTACTTCAGACCGCGACGAGGAGTTCCGACATCCTCGGGCGTTTTGGCGGCGACGAATTTTTGATCATTCTCCAGGAAGCCAATCTGTCCGAGGCCGTCGGGTTGGCGGAACGCATCAATCAAGTCATCCGGGAGCACCTGTTCCTGGCGAAGGAACACGATTTGCACCTGACGACCTCCATTGGCGTGGCGATGAGCCTGCCCGACGCCCAGACCTTGTCGTTCAAAGACGTGTTGGAGGAGGCGGACAAAGCCCTCTATCAAGCCAAACAGCAGGGCCGCGATCGTTACGTGGTGTGGCATCCGTCCCTGGCCGTTTCCGGCGAAACGGTGAGAGACGCCTCCTGGAAGGACATGAAAATCGAGGAGACGGCGGGCAAAGGGTCCATTCTGGTCGTGGACGACGATCCCGGCATTTGTCGCATCCTGGAACTTATGCTCAAGGAGGCGGGGCATCAGGTGGTTTCCTGCCAGACCGTTTCCGACGCGCTCGAACTGCTGAAAAGCCGCCGGCGCTACGATATCGTACTGGCCGATTTGAAGCTGCCCGACGAAGACGGTTTTTCGCTGCTGGGAAAAGTCAGGGAGATGGACAGCTCCATCGTGCGCATCGTCATCACCGGGCATGTCACCGCGGAACATGTCATATCGTCGATGCGGCATGGGGCCTACGATTTCATTCGCAAGCCCTTTGCCAAGGAAGATCTCCTGATCATCATGGAGCGCGCCCTGGAGTACCGCCGCCTGATGCTGGAGAACCTTCGTTACCGCCGGCATCTCGAGGAGATGGTCCGGGCCAAAAGCGGACAGATTTCGGAAGCTCTCGACCAGATCAAAGCCTCGTATCAGTTCACGCTGGAAGCCATGGTAGCCATGCTGGACGCGCGCGAGCGCGAGCTCAGCCAGCACAGCCAGCGGGTGCGCGATCTGACTGTGGCCCTGGCTCAGCACATGGGCGTGAAATCGCCGGATCTCGAGGAGATCGGGCGCGGCGCCCTGCTGCACGACATCGGCAAAATCGCCATTCCGGATGCCGTGCTGCAGAAGCCCGGGGCGCTCGATGCCGACGAATGGGATGTGATCAAAAATCACCCTCAACTGGGCTACAGTTTTCTGGCCTCCAGCTCCTACCTCAAAACCGCCGCCGAAATGGTCTTGTCGCATCACGAGCACTATGACGGGCGCGGCTATCCCCGGGGGCTCAAAGGCGAGGATATCTGCCTGGGCGCGCGTATTTTTGCGGTTATCGACGCCTACGACGCCATGCGTTCCCGGCGCGTCTACAAGACGTTCGTCAGCAAGGACGAGGCCCTCGAGGAAATCTGCAGCAAGAGCGGCTCCCAGTTCGATCCGACGGTGGTCGAGGCGTTCATGGATTGCCGTCATCGCATCGAGGAACTCGGACATTGGCAGTAAGGCGGCAAGCCGCGTTGCGAACAGGGAGAACGCGGCTCGCCTTGCCAAGTCTTTATTTTCCTGCGCCGATGCGGGCGAAGGGCGTAGTGAAGGCGTCGGTGTCGGCCCATTCGAAACTCGAATTCCAGGATTCCGTGCCCGGTTTGTCGACCGTGGTCTCGTCGTGGGGGAGCGAGTCCATCGCCGACATGGAGCCGGCGGCCACCAACACGCCGATGCCTTTGCTTTCGATATCGTTGCGCGTGATTTGCAGCGTGCTGAGCGGAATGGCAATTTCGTAGAACGAATCGCGGCTGGTGCTGTGCCCGTCCGTGATGAAGTTGCGATTGGGCGCTCCAAGACGGTTGTCGGCATCGCTGACGCCCTTGAGGCTGGAGCCGACAAAGCGCGCTCCCTTGCCGTAGGTGACGCCCGCTTGTGCGGCGGAGAAGTAGTTGACGCCGCCGTCGTCGACGGGGAATACGCCGTTGAGGGCGCGGGAGAGATAGCCCTGCCATAAGCTGCCGGCCATGTAGATTTGCACGTCGGGCCGGTCGATGCCGGTCCAGTAATTGGAGCCGTGATTCTTGTTCCACATGTCCTTGGAGGCGCCGCCGGTTTGGGTGTCGATGGCGATCCATTGCAGGATGCCGTCGTTGCCGCTGATGCGCCCGGCCAGGGCGCTGCCGGCGTTGGCGCCGTCGATGATGTCGGTGACGTCGACATACTGCCAGGCCAGATAGAGTGTGGTATCGTCCCAGGCCGCCCAGAGGTGCGTCAGATCGATGGGCGCTTCGTGTGTGGTCCAATTGTCGCCGAGCGTGCGGGGATCGTCGTTGGCCATGTCGAGGGCGATCAGTTTGGCGTCGTCCCATTCGCCGTTATTCACGCCATCGGCTGTGATGCTGCCGTTCGCCACGCTGTGACCGAGCGTCGGATTGGAGGAGTACGGATCGTTGCCGCCAAAGCTGAACGTGTTGTTCACTTTCACTTCGACGGTCGTGACGCCGGAGGTGTTGCCGGAGGCGTCACGGGCAAAGAACTTGATGGTCCGGTCGACGCCGCTGCCTTGATCGGTCACCAGAATGGGCGCGCTGTAGACCGTGCTGGCGGTCGAGGGCGCCGAGCCGTTGGTGGTGAAATAGATGACGGGCGACGGATCTTGATCGTCCAGCGCGGATAGCGTGACGGAGAGGGTTGTATTGGTCGTTATCGTGTTCTGCGGGCTATAGCCGGCCGTCGGCGGCGTATGGTCCGTCTGGTTGGGATCGAACACCTGAAATTGGAAGTCCTGGCTGTTATTGTTGTCCCAAAGGGACTGGCCTTGGTTGTCCCGGACTTCCACCGCGTATTTGATTACTGTACCGATCGGCAACATGCCCAGAGAGATGGCCCAGACGTCGTTGTCGCCGCGGGCGCCGGTTTTTTGCATGGCCACGGAACTCCAATGGGCGCCGTTGTCGAGGGTGTAGACGAGCATGGCGTTGGTGGCGCCGCCGATGGGCCAGGTTTCAATGCTGATCAAGGCTTCCTTGTCATGATACACGGCCGAGCCGGGAACCCAATCAACGCGAAGACGGTAGAAGGACAAGCCTCCGGTCGATGCGGTTTCGTTCGTGGACAGGGCAAAGAATTCGTTTAGGCCCTCGGCATTGACGGCGGCCACGTTGGTCCAGGTTACCAGATCCTGCGAGCGCATGATCGTGTAGATGGCATTGCTGGCCAGGTCGAACAGGTCGATCCGTGCGGCGCCGGACGTGCCGGCTCCGATGCCCATTTCGGGCGGCAGGACGCTGCCCTGGACGGTATTGCCGAACCAACGGATGGAGGAGGGCGACGAATTGACGATCGCGATGAAGTTGCTGCCGCCATGATTGTCCCAATGATCGACGGCGTCGCCATCCCGCACTTTCACGGCATAGCGAATGGTCGTATCGGCCGGGAACGCGCCGAGATTGACATTCCACCAGTCGTTGCTGCTGATGGTTCCGTTGCGGTTCAAAGGTTGGCTGGACCAAGTCGCTCCTCCGTTCGACGAATAGACCACTTCTCCGGTCACGCCGGCGCCCACCGGGTGGGATTCGACATTGATCCAGAGTTCGCTGCCGGGTTCGAAGGTTCCGTTTTCAGGCCAGTGGTAGGTGTTGCCGATCCAGGAAACCGTGGTGGCGGCGGCGCTCACCCGTGTGGTGTAATCCTGGCTGCTGTTGTTGTCCCAGAGCGTCGCATTCCGGCCTCTCAGGCTCACGGCGTAGCGGACGGTGGTTCCGCCCGGGAAGCTGCCGAGGTTCACGTGCCAGGCGTCGTTGTTGCCGACGGTTCCATTGGCGGAGAGGGGGGCGGTGGTCCAGGTGGTTCCTCCGTTCGAGGAGTAGACGACGGAGCCGTCGATGGCGGCGACCTGGGGATAGGACTCGATGTTGATCCACAGGGGTTCGCCGGGATCCCATTCGCCGTTTGCCGGCCAGTGAGAGGCGTTGCCGATCCAGGCAAGATCCACATTGGGTTCGCCGCAACCGGTGATGTCGATGGTCCAATTTTGGCTGCCGTTATTGTCGTACGTCGGCGGTTGGGCTTCGTCATGGAACCAGAAGCTTACGCTGTTGGTCGCGTTGGTCAGCGCGTAGCCGTACGTCCAGTTGTTTCCTGAAGGAGTCATGGCGTAATCGGCGATGCCTTGTCCGCCGTCATGGCCGATGCCGATGTGGACGGCGCCGATCGGCGCGGCCAGCACGCCGCCGTTGGGTTTATAGGCGATGGTCAGGGTGGTGGTATTGCATGACGTTTCGACCGAGGAATTGCCCAAGCCCGAGATGAAGATTTTGGAGCCCTTGCCGTCAACCGAAATGGCCAGCCGCCCGCCGCTGACGACGATCGTCTCGGAGGGATTCAGTGCGTTCACGAAGGAAGTGCCGTCGGGCTTGCCGACTTGCGGATTGCAGCTCTTGGAACCCCCGTCGGTATTGATGGCGATGAGCGCTTCTTCGTTGCCGTGGACGCGGGATATGGCAAACAGGCCCTTGCTGTTTTCGGACCAGCGTTGCGTGATGCTGCCGCGGCGGAGCGAGATATATTGATTGCGAAGTTCGTTGAGCTTCTTAATGTGGTTGTACAGCGCGCTGGTCGTAAACTTGTCGCCGTTGGCATTGCCCCATTGGAAGCCGAAGTTGAACATGTTTTCGCGCTGGAAGTCGGCCTGGCCCTGGGCCGGCGGGCCGTTGCGGCGCTCGCCCTGGTTGAACCCGTGCTCCGTTCCGTAGAACAGGCAGGGCACCGGCATGGCCGTATACAGGAATGTCAGCGCCGGGCGCAGTTTGCTTTCCCACTGGGAGCCGCATTCGAGGGCGATGCGGTCGACGTCGTGATTGTCCATGAAGGCGACCAGTTTGTCGGCGGCTTCGCCGTAGCTGCTCATGGCGTTCATGCGGTTGACGAGCTGCACCGTGCCCTGCTCGTAAGCGAAGACATTTTTCAGCGTCTGTTGCATCGGGAACCAGAGCGTGGAATTGAACGAAAAGCCAGCGTCCTTGCAATAGGACGCCTGCGTGGCGTCGTCATAGGAGAAGTATTCGCCGAACAGGATGAAGTTGCTCTTGCCGCGGTAGGCCGCGTGCTTGCGCATATCGTCGGCCCACTGCTTGATGAAATCATATTCCATGTGTTTGATGGCATCCACGCGGAACCCATCGCAATCCGTGGCGTCGAGGAGATTCTTGAAGGCGATCTTCAGCTCGTTCTGCACCGTGGGATCTTCGGTCTTCAAATCTTCCGTGCCCAGAAAAGCGCCCTTGATGTAACGCGGATAGGTGTCCCAGTCGTTGTCGCCGATGTTGCCGTTGTTGTGGAACCATTGGGGATTGTCGAACGGGGCGCCAAATCGAACGTTGCTGTCCCACCACCCGAGCCCGGCACAGTTGTTTTCGCAATAGCCGGAGTAGTTGCAGTTGCAATCGGTGTACTTCATCAGGTCCGCCATATGGTTGACCACGACGTCAATGACCACATAAATGCCGTTGCTGTGGGCGGTGTCAATCAGACTCTTGAGCTCCGCAAAAGTGCCGAACATGGGTTCGCAGCGATAGAAATTGGCGGGGTGATAGGCATGGTAGGGGGTGAAGCGCTTGTCGAAACCCTGCTCGTTCATCTGTACGCCCGAAATCCAAATACAATTGACGCCCATGCCCTTGAGGTAATCGAGTTTTTGGCGAATGCCCGCCCAGTCGCCGCCCTGGAACAAGTGGCGGTCATTTTCGGCGCTGCTGCCGCTCTGATTGTACCAGGGCGTTCCCGTGGTGGAGGAGCGGGATAAATTATTCCCCGAATTTCCATCGAAAAAACGATCCGTAAACAATTGGTACATGTTGATGTCGCGCCAATCCTGCGGGCTGGCCATGTAGGGATAGGCGGCGTTGTCGTTAAGCCGTGAGTAGATATCGTAGGCATCGGAATAGGCCTTTGTTCCGCCCGCCAAACATGTAAAGAAGGCGATCAAACAGGCGAGTAGGACGTGTGTTTGTTTAAATATCATATTCAGGGACTCCTTCGGGCTATTAATGAGTAAAGTAAACCGTTATACCATCAAAGTAAAGCGTTTTACTGTTTTGATCGTAACGGCCTCTTTTTCCAGGGAATTTGCCGGCGCTCATTCGGCGCCGGGCGGGCGTTTTCTAAGGAGAGCTTTTAATCCAAAGACGCTGGGGCGACGAATTCAGGGGTCGATAATTTCCTTTAAATCGCTTGATTTCCCGAGGCGGCTTGGAGTATGTGTATGCGGCTGACGGAATCCCAGGCTTCATGGAATGGTCGGTCGAGTCCCCATCTATTGCGAGCAACCGTAAGGCGATGTTTTCGCAAGAATTCCTGGTGTTCGGTTGAAAGCGATTCAAACCCATTGGAAGGAAAAGCGAAGATGAAGAGTTACAATATAGCAGTATTGCCCGGCGACGGCACCGGCCCGGAAGTCGTACAAGAAGGCGTCAAGGTTTTGAACGCGGCCGCCCAAAAATACGGCTTCAAGCTGAACATGACGAACTACGACTTTGGCGGCGACCGGTATTTGAAGACCGGCGAAGTGCTGCCGGCCTCGGCCACCGAAGAAATGAAGAAGTTCGATTCGATCTTCTTGGGTGCGATCGGGCATCCCGACGTCAAACCCGGCATCCTGGAAAAGGGCATTCTTCTTCGTCTGCGCTTTGAATTGGATCAATACATCAACCTGCGGCCGGTAAAATTGTTCCCGGGCGTCGAATGCCCGCTGAAGAACAAAGGCCCCGAACACATCGACTATGTGGTGGTTCGCGAAAACAGCGGCGATGCCTACACCGGCACAGGCGGCGTTACCATGAAAGGCACTCTTCATGAAGTGGCCGTTCAGAGCGCCGTCTACTCGCGGTTCCAGGTGGACCGCTGTCTGAAATACGCCTTTGAATACACCCAAAAGCGCAATAAGAAAAACACGCTGGCGCTTTGCGGGAAGACCAATGTGTTGACGTTCCTGTACGATTTGTGGGAACGAGCCTTCCATGAAATGGGCGACAAGCAATATCCCACGATCAAACGCGAATACTATCACGTCGATGCAACCTGCATGTGGATGGTGAAGAATCCGGAATGGTTCGATGTGATCGTCACCGGCAATATGTTTGGCGACATCATCACGGACTTGGGTGCGATCACGCAGGGCGGCATGGGCATCGCGGCCGGCGGCAATATCAATCCGGAAGGCGTCAGCATGTTCGAACCCATCGGCGGCTCGGCGCCGAAGTATACGGGCATGAACATCATCAACCCTCTGGCGGCCATCTGCGCCGGCGGCATGATGCTCTCGACGCTCGGCGAACAGAAGGCCGCGGATGCGATCGAAGCGGCGGTCATGGACATCACGGCCAACAAGCTGAAGAGTCTGGCGGCCGGCAAGATGGGCTACTCCACGACCCAGGTGGGCGATTTAGTGGCCGAACGCGTTTAACTAATTATGCAGTGAATTGAAGCCGTCATGAAAAAGTACAATGTTTGTGTAGTAGGTATTGGCGCTGTGGGGACCGAAATGGTGCGCTTGTTGCGGTCGCGCAGCTTTCCGGTCAACCAAATGGTGATCCTGGCGCGAAGCGAGAGGCAAGAGCTTATCGATGGGCAGCCCTATCAGGTGAAGGTGGCCGCACCCGAAGCCTTTGAAGGCATGGATTTCGCCTTTTTTGCCGGGACGGAAGGCTCCAAAGGCGCGTCGAAGACCCTGGGCTGGGAAGCGGTTCAGCGCGGATGCGTGGCGATCGACAACGGCGACGATTTCCGGATGGATCCGCGGGTGCCGCTCGTGGTGCCCGAGATCAATCCGGAGGCGTTGAAGTCGCATCAGGGTTTCATTTCGAATCCCAATTGCAGCACGGCGATTGCCTTGATGCCGTTGGCGCCCCTGCACAAGGAAGCGAAGATCCGCCGCATCGTGGCTTGCACCTATCAGGCGGTTTCCGGTACCGGCAGTGCGGCCGTCAAGGAATTGCAGGATCAGGTCAAGGCCTGGGCGGAAGGCCGCGAGCTGAAGCGGGAAGTATATCCGGTTCAGATCGCGTTCAACGTCATTGCGCAGATCGGCAGCGCCAAGGACGACGAGCCGGGTTCGACCACGGAAGAAGTCAAGCTTCGCCGGGAAACTCACAAGATTCTTGGCGATTCGTCGATTCGCGTGGCTTCCACCTGCGTTCGCGTGCCGGTAATCAACGGTCACAGCGAGGCTTTGCACGTCGAGTTCGAGAACCCGATTACCCCTGAGCGGGCTCGGGAACTTCTGGAAAAGGCGCCGGGCGTGCGGGTGGTAGACGACTTGAAGAAATCGCTCTTCCCGACTCCGATCGAGTGTTCGGGCAAGGCGGAAGTGCTCGTGGGCCGTATCCGCAAGGACTCCAGTGTGGAAAATGGATTGGCCTTGTTTGCCGCCGGCGACAACCTTTGGAAAGGCGCCGCCTTGAACGCGATTCAAATCGCAGAGAAGATGATCGAGATGGGTTTGAAATAACTTCGAGTCAGCTTTAATAGAAAATTCAACCCCTTCCTTGTTTTTCGAGGAAGGGGTTTCTCTTTGGAGCCGCTTTTGGGCAGGGGGTCCTACTGAAATAGGCTCTAACCCGCATTTCTCCAGCGCGCGGTGAGAAATCCGGGCTAAGATCATGAGCATCCCACAGGATGCGGAGTATTGGAGTGTGTGAATTATGGACTTGCGTAGACGAAATTCGAGATGCCAACAGGATCATTTTTCGAATCTTGATTCTGCTGAAAAAGCCGGAAGAACGCCGACTCACGCGGCAGAGTCGGCCTGCAACAAAAAATGCCATTGTTTTGGCCGTATTTTGTAGGCCGGTTCTGTGAACCGGCGACTTTTTCAGCAGAATCGAATCTTATAAACCGACTCAGCCACTGTTGGACCCCAATTCCATAAAAATCTAAAAATCTTCTGGAGGGTTCCGCTCTGTCGGAACCGGCTTCTTGCGGTCGCGACGGAGCGCGCCCCTCCAAAACACAAGTCTTCTTGCAGCGGCAGGGCTTATCCTGCAAGGGCCGGAGCAAAAAGGCGCCAATCCCGCGAATCCGTGGGACCGCTTTGCCATCCGTGGGGCTAAATCTTCCTCCCCGTCTTGTACTTCATCGCCACACGGCCCGTGCGGGAGAACATCCGAAAAGAAGAACCCCATCAAGAATAGGTTTTGGGTTGTGGGCGTCAGCCCGCATTAGGATTATGATTAGGAGGCAGAGGGGGGGCGGCTTTACCGCTCGTTCAACCCGGGAATCATGGGACTGCCTTCCCAGGGCTGGGGGGCATTCCACGGAATATCGGATTCGTCGTCGGCATTCGGAGGGGTCTTGCAGCCGGCAAGAAAACCGAGCAGGGCCAGCATCACCAATCCAGATAACAATACATTTACACCCCGGCGATACAGGAATCTTTTCATGAAATCCACGCGTTGTTCAACTCAAGGGCTGGGCCAGACCGAAGGGACCGCACTGTAATACATCCATTCGCCGACTTGAAGCCCTATCAAAACCAATATACATACCGTGGCAACGGCGGCAAGGATGGTCATTATTTTAGAAGAGAACATGATCGCCTTCCTTGATGGGCGCCTTTTCCCAGGCATTCACAATTTCCGCGACGGCCATGTCGTCTTGCACGCTGCTGATGCGGACTTTGCCGATCAAGTGATCGGCGCGGTGAACCAGCATTTCAGCCGTCGGTACCAAACCGGCTTTGCTGCCGATGTCGAGCACCACAAAATTCCAGTCCGGATTGACAAACAGGATCTTGCCATTGGTGCCCACGGGGACGCTGGAGGAGGCGCTCTTCAGGCCTTGCTCTGCTTCCATATCCTTGATGACTTTGTCCAGTTGGGCCACTTGGTCCTGTAAATCGCGGGTTTCTTCCTCCGCTTTGACGAGTTGATTGTTGATGTCGTCGATTTGGACTTGAAGGCTGGCCTTATCCTGTTCGAGCTGGGTGACCTTGCCGTTGGCCTGGGCCAATTCGGCGTCTTTACTTTCCACGGTTTCGGTCAATTCCACCACGTGGGTTTTGGTGCTTTCCAATTCGGTTTTGGTCGAAGTCAGTTCCGCTCGGGTCCCTTCGAGATCCTGTTGCGTCTTGGCCAAGCTTTGCTTGGTCACTTCGATTTCCTCAATCAGATTATCGCCGACCACCGCGATTTGATCCAGCGGGGTCTGCATTTTGTTGAGGTCTTTCAACTGATTCGGGTCCAACCCTTCCATTCGAACGCTCTGGGCGATTTTGACTACGCCGGCTTCGAGTTTTTGAGTTCGTCCCTTGATGTCGCCCTTTTGCGTGAAGAGCATAATACCGAGAATCAGAGAAGCGATACTGAGAACTACGAGAACAATTACGAATACCCTTAGGGCTTTGGCCATGTTTCCATCCTCCGAAGAAAATGTTGCAGCGTTTGAACTGTAGACTACGAATGGGTTATCGCGTTGTCAAATATCATTTTGAGGTGAAGCGGCAATAATTCTGCATTTGTCGGCTTGGCCAAATAGATTTGGGTTGTTTGTCGTTTTTTCTCTTGCGTCGCACGGAAGCGTCTCCTATATTGCCCGGACTTTTGAGGGAGAAGTCATGGCTATTGTATGTGAAATTTGTGGAAAAGCACCTCGTACAGGCAATCACATTGTACGGCATGGTTTGGAAAAGAAAAAAGGCGGAATTGGTTTACATACCACCGCCGTAACCCGTCGGCGTTTCCTGCCCAACGTTCAGCGGATTCGCTGTATGGTGAATGGTGGGGTAAAAAGTCGCCGTGTTTGCACTTCGTGCATCAAGGCTGGAAAAATCGTCAAGGCGTAAAGCCGGACAGTTGTGCATTGGGCGCCCCATTCCATTCGTGGAATGGGGACCGCCTTGGCGGTTGCCGCCCGAAGTGAAATCCAATTAATAAGGATGGCCGCAACATGAGCCTGAAGCCAATAGATAAACCGGCGGAGTTGACTGTGGAAGGGAAATCCTACGCGATTCCCATCCTACAGGATGCCATGGGCAACCGGGCCTTGGATATTCGGACCTTGCGCAAAGATTCCGGCCTGATCGCTTTTGATCCGGGCTTTGCGAGCACAGCGGTCTGTGAGAGCTCCATTACGTATGTGGATGGGGAGAAGGGGCTGCTCTCGCATCGTGGGTATTCGATCGAGGATCTCACGGAGAACTGCACTTTTATTGAAGTGGCTTACCTGCTGCTGCACGGTGTTTTGCCCAATCGCGTTCAACGGGAGAAGTTTTCCCAGTTGTTGAATCGGCATTCGATGATTCATGAGGATATGAGCACTTTCTTCCGGGGCTATCCGGAAGGGGCTCACCCCATGGTCGTGCTGTCGGCGATGGTGGTGTCGCTCTCGGCTTTTTATCCGGAAATCGAGCAATCCGCCGATCGGGAAGAGTTGGACATGACCGTGACGCGACTTTTGTCGAAGTTGCGGACGATCGCGGCGTTTTCCTATAAGAAGTCGGTGGGCGAGCCGTTTGTGTATCCGAGTCAGAAGCTCTCGTACTGCGAGAATTTCCTGAACATGATGTTCTCGTCGCCGGTATCGGATTACAAGATCGAGCCGTATTTGGTTAAGGCGATGAACCAGTTGCTGATCATTCATGCCGATCACGAGCAGAACGCCTCCACGGCGACCGTCCGGCAGGTGGGCAGCACGCGGGCCAATCTTTATGCAGCGATTTCGGCGGGTATATGCGCCTTGTGGGGTCCCCTGCATGGCGGCGCCAATCAGGCCGTGATCGAAATGCTCCAGATGATCCATCGGGACGGCTTGAGCGCCGAAACCGTGTTGGAAAAGGCGAAAAACAAAGCCGATCCTTTCCGTCTGATGGGCTTTGGGCATCGCATTTACAAGTCCTACGATCCCCGCGCCAAGATTGCCAAAAAGATTTGCTACACGATTCTGGATAAGATGAATGTTCAGGACCCGTTGTTGGATGTCGCTATCAAGCTGGAAGAGAAGGCCATTGCCGATCCGTATTTCCAAGACCGGCATCTTTATCCCAATGTGGACTTTTATACGGGCATCACCTATCGGGCGATGGGCTTTCCGACCGCCATGTATACGGTGCTTTTTGCCCTCGGGCGATTGCCGGGATGGATCGCTCACTGGTTGGAGCTTCGCCAGGATGCCGACCAGAAGATTTACCGACCCCGCCAGCTTTATGTGGGCGCGACGCAACAGAACTTTGTGCCTCTTGAAAAACGGCCGTGAAGAGCCCTTGGGGCTTGGATTCCGTTGGAATGAGTGGATGTTATCCCATCGATGAAAACCCGAACAAAACGCACAGCCCGCCGTCCGGAGCGAATCGAGATCGCTTTTCTGGAAGCGTTGAGAAAACGATGCCCGGACGACGATCAGATTCTTGAGGCGTTGGGCGACCTTTATACCCGGACCGGACGGTATGAAGACGGCTTGAAAGTCGATTTGGCCTTGGTCCAGCAACGTCCCCGGGAGGATCGGGTGTGGTATAATCTCGCTTGCAGCTATGCCTTGGTGGGGAAGACGGCTGAAGCCCTGAACGCCTTGGAACGGTCTGTTAGCATGGGGTATGACGATTTCGATCACATCTCGAAAGATTCCGATCTCGATGCGATCCGCCGGGATCCCCGGTTTACGGACTTGATGTCACGTATTCAAAAGAATTGCGATTGCCCGATTTAAGGGCTCTCGGCTTTCCTTCTGGTTTCGGAGCCTATTGGGGGATCGAACCCTTGAGCGCGTGGTTTTTGTCTGCTTCGATCAACGCGATTACGACGTTTACATTTCGCTCCTGAAGTCGCATAAAGGCGTTTGAATGCCTGTTGCAACGAGGACCCCATGAAACGATTTGGAATCATTTTGTCGATTCTTGTGTTGGCCGCACCCTTAACCCAAGCGGCCAAATTGATTAATCCCGGCTTTGAAACCGGCAGCTTTCAGAACTGGAACGTTGCCGGGCAGGATTGGAGAGTCAGCACCTGGCATGACGATCAGCGGCGCGGGGCTTATGGGGCTGTAACGGATGTGTTCACGAACGATGTGTCGGATGAATTTCGCGTCATTGCCCAGGAGCTCAAGGCCTCGGCCGGCAAATCATATCGGGCGGAAGTTTGGATTCGCGCGGTATGTACGGAGTCGACGGAATCCTTTTTGGAAGTTCAATTCCTCAGTAAAACCGGTGAGAACCTTCAGCAGTTTCAATCGACGCCCGTGAAGAAAGACCAGGACTTTTCGCCGGTATCCATTCCTTGCATGCTGGCGCCTGAGGGCACTGAAAAAGCCTGCATAAAAGGAGTGGTGCACATTCTCGGCATGCCGGTCACCAATACGGACTGGCACATCTTCGATAACTTCCGTTTCGATACGCTGAAGACAAGGTGAGCTTAAAGTCCAAAGTCCGAGGTCCAAGGAGTCCAAAGTCAGAGAAGTTCAAGATCTAAACTTTGGACTTTGGACTCTTCCACTCCCTCCCCCTAGCTTCCTTCGCTGTTTTGCATCTGACTCACGGCTTCTGCCGGAGGGGTGGTTGAATTGCGGACGACCAGTTGGGTGGGCAAGATGGTGGTGGTCATTTGATCCTGGCCTTTAAGCCGGCTCATGATTCTTTGAACCGCCAAGCGGCCCATCAGGATTCTGGCCACTTGAATGGTTGTCAGCGGCGGTTGAGTGGCGGTGGCCCAGGCGGTATCGTCAAATCCCATGACCGAGATATCCTTGGGGACCGAGAGATTGGAGAACGAGTGCAGCGCCTGGAGTGCGCCGGTGGCCATTTCGTCATTGAGACAAAAGATGGCGGTGGGCACATCGTTGGTCTTCAGAATCTCCGCCATGGCTTGGTAGCCGCCCTCGCGGGTGAAATCGCTTCTGAAGGTTCTGACGATGCTTCGGGACAGGCCGGCCTGGTCCACGGCATCGAATACGCCTTCCATGCGTTCTTTCGTGGTGTGTTGTTCTTCCGAACCCAGGATCACGCCGATGGAGCGGTGGCCTAACGACAACAGATGCTCGGCTGCCTGATATCCGCCCCCGCGGTTGTCCAACAGGATCGTATCGACCATCAAACTCCGGAGGGTGTAATCCACCAAAACGGCGGGTGGACCTTTGTCGATCATTTGCCGCAGGGTTTGCGGCTCAAACATGCCCAGATAAATAATGGCATCGAGCCCTGCTTGAACGATGTGGTCGTAAATCTTGATCTGCGGTTCGATATGCCGGGCCGGCAGAATGACCAAATTTGCATGGAGCTTGCTGAGTTCATCCCGGATGCCCTGGATGATGTCCATGTGATACAAGCCGGTGTTTCCGGGGACCATCAAATGGGAGATCAGGCCGACCGTCAATAGGTGATTCCGGGCCTGGGTTTTTGTAAATGAAGATCTTTCAGCCACATAAGTGCCTTGAGCGGGAACCGAGTAGATGTATCCCGCGGCATTCAATTCCGCCAGCGCTCTGCGAACAGTCACTTTGTTGACGTTGTACTGTTCTGACATGTCATCCATGGACGGCAAGCGTTGCCCAGGCTTGAATTTTCCCTCATCGATGTCTTTGCGCACAATTTCGGCGAGTTGATGATATAAAAACTCCCGATTTCGCTTGTCGCGAGAAAGTTGTGCTTCTGCAGGTTTGCTGGGTTCAGTATTTGTTTTCTTCATATCCACATGACCTTCCTGTTCCATGAACAAGATACCGTAATTCTATGCACAGTTGAGTTGTACAGGGGCGTCTGTTCTTTGTCAATAGCTATATGTATACTAGATTGCATATGGATTTGCAGTCGATTTGTCGAGCATTTGAATCTGAGGCCAGAGGTTTTTCTACATTCGATCCTATCTTTATACCGGGTGAATAATTGGCGATGGCGATTGCTTTGGAATGGTCGGCGATTTGTGGTCAGGCCTTGCTTGTGTCTGAACTCACGGCTTGTGGGGGTATGTGCCGGCTTTTTAGGCGAGCCAACCTTTTTAAACGTGCAATACGACTAGATGCGTACTAGAATTCAAGTTGTTTGGGTATGTTGACTATTCATAATGCAGTCAACGAGCCTTCTGGAGCTTTCTTCGACTCGGCCGCCAGACGAGCGGATAGAAACTCGCACAGAATGGAGGAGGACTCAATGATTCGTTTGCAGACCATCGCGAATGATCGGTATGAATTGAGCGAGAAATATCGCTCGGATTTCATCAGTGAAGAATATTTCTCGTTCGACCGGAAGGTGAAAAAGCAGGTGCTGGTCAAGGTGCTCCATCCGGACGCCGCGCATCGTTCGGTCGAATCTTTGTATCGCTACCGCAAGGTGATGGATGCGCTCAAGATCATGGGAGGGGGTCTGATTGTCAAGGTTTGGGACTGGGGGCAGTGGCAGGACCAGGACTATGTGGTGCTGGAGGGACCGGAGCGCGGAATGGAATCCCTTTCACGGTGCAACCCGAACGTAAGGATGCCGGTGGACAGGGTGGTCGCCGTGGTGCAGCGCATCGCGTGCGGGCTGGACCGCGCGCATCAGGGCGGATGCCTGCATCTGTCGTTGTCGCCGGAAAGCGTGCTGGTCCATTGGGTCGACGGCAAGCCGGAGGTTCGCATCCGGGATTTCGGCAACTATCTGCTGCTGGATCTGATGCGCGTGCCCCAGGGGCCGGCCGTGCGGCAGGTCTTCGGATATCTGGCGCCGGAACAGACGGGCATTCTGCGAAAGCCGGTGGACGCGCGGTCGGACGTGTATTCGCTGGGCATTCTTTTTTACGAGTTGCTGGCCGGACGATTGCCGTACGATTCGGAAGACGTCGATGCCCTGGTTTATCGGCACATCGCGGAGGAGCCGGTCGCGATCGCGCGGCTGCGGCCGGACGTGCCGGAGATTCTCGACCGCATGGTCTCGCACATGATCGCCAAGGACCCGGCGGATCGATACCAGAGTCTGATGGGCCTCGTGGCGGACCTGGAGACGTTCAGCGAGCTGCGACGCCAGGGAAAGGAAGACCCGGACTTCGAGCCCGGACGCGTCGAACGGCTCAGCCAGCCGGTCTTTTCGACGAAATTGGTCGGCCGGCGCCGGGAATTGAGCCTGTTGCGCGACCGGCTGCAAAGAGTGCGTTTGGGGGAAGGCGCCCTGTGCTGCATCGAAAGCGACCCCGGCGCCGGCAAGTCCCGCCTTTCCGACGAGCTGCGCGAGGACGTTCACGCCATGCGGGGGTTCTTTCTGGCCGGCAAATGCGAGCCCTACGCCTCGCAGGCGACGGGCACGATTTTTGCCGAGGCCGTGGAGACCTATATCGAGCAGACGAAACGGCTGAGCGAAGCGGAGCGCGCGGCGGCGGCGGCTAGAATCCAGACCGCGTTGGGCGAGCGCGTCAGCGAGATCGCGAAGGTGTGTCCGTCCATCGAAAAACTGCTGGGGCCGGCGCCTGCGCTCGAACGCCTTGATCCGGAGAAGGAGCGTCTTCGTTTCTTAAGCACGCTCTCGGAGTTCCTCCTGCTGCTTGGCACGCCCGCCCGGCCGGTGGTGTTGCACTTGGACGACCTGCAATGGGCCGATGAGGTGACGATCGAAGTCATCGAGCGCGTGGCGCTCCGGCTGTCGCGCGCTTCGCTGCTGCTGGTCGCGTCGTTTCGCGGGAACGAGGCGCCCGCGGAGCACCCGCTCCGGCTGCTGCTCGACCGGGTGAAGCGCGAGAAACGAGTCCGCCTGACGCACCTTCGGCTGGACCCGTTGAACGAGGCCGAGGTGCTCGAACTGGTCAGGCAGGTGTTGCGCGGGCGGGTGGACGACGCGCCGGCGTTGGCTTCGCATTTGAAGAAGCGATCCGACGGCAACCCGTTTTGCGTGCTCGAGACGCTGAGGTCGCTGACGGCCGAGGGCCTTGTCTGCGCTTTCGAAGGGCGGTACACCTTCGATCCCCAGGCGCTCGAGAAGGCCGTCCTGCCCGACCGCGTGGTCGATATGATCCTGCGCCGCGTCCAGAATCTGCCGGAAAAATCGATCGCCGCGCTGTCTTGCGCCGCCGTCATTGGAAAGATCGTGCATCCGGTCTTGTTGGCGGAATGTCTGCGCGTTTCGGTCGACGACGTGCTTTCCGTCCTGGAAGAGGCCGTGAATCGTCAGCTTCTGGTTCGGGGGACGGGGGAAGGCGGTCGTTTGCAGTTCCCGCACGACCGGGTGCGGGAAGCTTTTTTCGGACGCCTGAGCCCCGGCGAGCGCGTGCCGTTCCACCGCCGCGCCGCGGAGGTATTGGAAGCGCAGAACCAGGGGCGCCTCGAGCGGGTGGTCTACGATCTGGCCTATCACTATGCAAACGGCGGCGTGCGCGACCAGGCGCTGCTGTATTCGGTCAAGGCCGCGTATGCCGCAAAATCCACGTTTGCCAATAAGAAGGCCGCGGCGTTTTTCGAGACCGCGCTGGGCCTCATGGAGAGCGCAGGCCTGGGGCCCACGCAGCAATATATCGATTGCCTGGAAGACCTGGGCGAGACGTACTGGCTGTGGGGGCAATACGAAAAGGCGGTTGCGACGCTGGAGCGGTGCGAGCGGTTGATCGGCGACGGCGACGTGCTGCGCCGTGCCCGGGTTATTTCGAAAAAGGCGGATGCGCTGCACGAAAAGGGCGATACCCGGGCCTGCGTGGACGTCATCATGCGCGCCTTGCGCTTGTTGCGCGTGCCGATGCCGCGAAATCCCTGGCTGGTGAAACTCGGCATTCTGCGGGAGTTTGGCGCGCAACTGCTGCACATGCTGCTGCCGAGGCTGTTCATTAAGCCGGAGGAGTGTACGAATTCGCGCGATCTGGCCGTCGTTCGAATGCTGGCCCGGTTGTCCTACATTTTATACTTCATCGACATCGACCGGACCTTCTATGCCTATCTGAAGGCCGTCAACTTTGCGGAACGTCGAGGCGCATGCAAGGAGCTGGTCGAATTCTACATGGGGGGCGGAGTGGTCTGGAGCACGCTTCCGTGGATTCAAGCGGCCCGCCGAAGCATGGAGCTGGGCCTCAAGGGCGCGCGACGAATCGGGAGCCGCGTGCAAGAGGCCGGTTATCACGCCTTCTACTGCGTGATTCACGAGGTGGAAAATACGCCCCGGGAAGGCCTCCCCCATGCGGCGCGCGCCGTGGAATTGGTGCGCCAACTGGGCGGCTGGTTTTACTGCGGCCTGGCGGTCTCGACGGGAACGCATCTTCGGGTGCTGACGGGGGAGTTTCAGAAGGCGGACCGGGAGTGCGAAGAATGGCTGGAATTCTCGCGTACGATGCAGATGAAGGTGGTTCATGCCTGGCTGCTTCACGACAAACTTCACCTCGCCGCCTTTTCGGGGAAGGACTGGGACGAGCTGCTGCAACGACGGGAAGAGTATTTCGCGGCCTTCCGCGATACCCAGCAATATCTTTGCATAAGCACGGGGTTGGTCAACTATGCCCTGATGGAGTCGACGAGGGGCGATCACGAGCAAGCCATAGCGGATGTCGAAAAGGCCTTCGAACTAATCCCGCGTCACGACATATCCACATGGTCCCTGTGGTCCTATCCGATGGCGGCGCAGGTGTATCTGAACGCGCTGCGCGCGCCGGGGCGCCCGCGCGACAAACTCAAGGGGTATCGCCGAAGAGCCTTGTGGTTTTGCCGAAAGTCGCGCCAGTTGGGAGAAAAGTTCCGCTACATCGCGGGGTGGAGCTTCCAGGTTCAGGGGACGTGGCATTGGCTCGAGGGGCGGCATCGCAAGGCCCTGCGGATTTGGCAGCAAGGTCTTCGCCACTTGGAAAACCATACCTGCGATATTTATCGGATAGCGCACCTGAAATGCGAAGCGGCGTTGCTGATGCTGGAGCGCGACGGCGGCGATCGCCGCGCCTACGAGTACCTGCTGGACGCGCGCGAACTCTTTACGAAATGCGACGCCCATTTATTTAGCGATCGCGTAGATCAGCTGTTGAACCGCTTCAAGCGGCGCGAAGCCGACGCGCACAGCCGCGTCGAGCTGACGCGCAAACGATGTCTCGATTCGCTGCTGTCGGCCTCGCAGGCGATCGGCTCGATCTTGGTGCTGGAGGAACTGCTCGAACGGATGGTGCAGTATTCGCTGCGCGTGACGGGCGGCGAGCGAGGTCTCCTGCTGTTGCGCCGCGAGTCGGGCAACGAATTGGCTTTGTCGGTGGCTCGGGGCGTGGAATCGGGCGTCCTGGCGCAGCCCTTCAGTTACGAAGAGTATCGCGTGAGCCTGGCGCTGGTCGAACAGGCCCAGCAGGAGCAGACGCCGGTGATCGCCAACGCCGGCGATCATACCGCGGCCGGCAAGGAACTTTGCTTTCAGGGCGTACGCCAGGCCTTGTGCGTGCCGTTGATTTTGCGCCAGGCCGATTGGGGGGTGCTCTATCTGGATACGCGGATGAGCGCCGATGTGTTTGGCGAGGCGGAATTGGAATTGATGAAAGCGTTCGGGCTTCAGGCGGCGGTGTCCATCGAGAACGCGCATTTGGTGAAGGAACTGGTCGAGCAAGACCGGCTGAAGCAGGAAATGAAGCTCGGCCGGGAAATCCAGCGGAGGCTGCTGCCGCCGGCGGCGCCCGACATGGAAGGGCTCGACGTGCATGGGTTTATGCAGCCCGCGCAGGAAATGAGGGGGGATTACTACGACTTTCTGGAACGCGAGACCGAGAAGGGGCGGCGTCTGGCCATCGTCGTGGGCGGTGTAAACAGCAAGGGGCTGGCCGCGGGGCTGTCGATGGCCATGGTGAAGGCCGCTGTCATGACCTTCGCGCAGGAACGCTTTGAACCGCGGGAGCTCGTTTGCAAAGCGAGCGGCATCCTGCAGGCCAACCTGAGCCGCGAGGCCTTCGTCAGTTTGGTGTATCTGGAGTGGGATCCCGCCGCCCGGCTCATGCAGTATTGCCGGGTAGGCCATGAGCACATCGTGGTCTTTCGGGAAAAAACGAAAACCGTCGAGCTTGTTCCAAGCGGCAACGTCGCCGTGGGGAGTCTTTCGGACTTGGAGCCTCATGCGGCCGACGGCGCCTTTGCGCTGGAGCCAGGCGACGGCCTCTTGCTCTATTCGAACGGTGCGATCGAAGCGATAAATTCCGCCCAAGAAAAATATGGGCTCGAGCGGCTGGCGGCCGCCGTCTGTCGTCATGGGGCGCTGTCCTCCAAACCGCTTGTGGACGCGGTGCGCGGCGAGCTGTTCGATTTCATGGGGGGGAGGGCGCCGACCGACGACATCACGCTGGTGGCGATCCGCCACGTCGTGCGGTGAGGGGCCGGAAACATCCGGGTTAGGGATAGACGATGGCGGTGGAGTCTGCGCCGAAGAGGGTTTCCCACGAATACGGGGCGTCGGGATTGACGGGGAGCAACAGGACCGGTTCCTCCGTGAGGGTCAGCAGGGCGCCCTCGTCGAGGAGCTGGGCGGAGCCATCCAGGCGCACTTGCGTGAGGGCGGAGGGCAGGGGTCCCACGGTCTTCGCGTCGGTTTGCGCCGCCGTCCAGGCGCCGGCCGCCTCGCGGCCTTCGTGGGTTTTAAACAGAAAAGCCCGGAGGCGATCGGTGTGGCAGACCCCTTCGACGCGGCTGAAATTCAGATGGCGGGCAAACGTCCGGGCCGCGGCGTAATTCAGGTTCGGAATGCAGCTTGCGGCCGGCCGGTGGACGGGTTTTGCGGAGAACCCCATGCCGTGATGCTGCGCGACGCCGTAGAGAATGAAATGGTTTAAATTATATGCTTTGGCGGTCAGGAGCTTTTGCATCAGCGCGGCGGCGCGCGCGCGTTCCTCGTTCAGAATCCGGTTTTCGGAGGAGATCAGGGGCTGGTCGGGCGTGTATTCGGTCATCCAGATCGGAATGCTCGTCGGCAGGTAAACCTCGCCTTCTCCAAACGGCGCCGGATTGAGATCCGCATATTTCCGGACGATGCCTTTGAGTTTTTCGATGTAGGGGAAGTCCACGCAGGTCACATCGCTGTAGGCGTGATAGTCGATGCAGTCGACGTTCGAGAGCGCGCCTCTCTTCGCGCAGGCCTCGATCATGGCCAGCGTGCCGAAATCGAGGATTTGCGTGAAGCCGTGGACGACCAGGTTGGCGTTTTCGCTCTTCAACACGCGATAGGAGGAGCCCAGGATGTTGGTGTAGGCTTCCACCCGGTTGTTGTAGCTGGAGGGTTCGTTCAGAATCTCCCAGTGTCGAACGGAGAGCTCGTTGGTGAACAGGCGGGCCAGATTTCGGATGTACGTTTCCCACTGGGCTTGGTTCCAGCGGGCGTCGTAGTTGGCCGCGCTGCCCAGCGAGTAGCATTGGTTGGTCAGCGCGCCGACGTAGCCGTTGATGCACACCAACGGTTCCATGCCCGCGGAACGCACCCGCGCCACGGCGGCGGTGAGCCGCGCGATTTCGTTGGGGTTTTCGCCGTACAGCCAGAGGCGGACGGTCTTGGCGCCGATCTGTCGGTAGATGGGCAAATGATTTTCGAACTCGAAGTCCATGCTCTCCAGGACGGGATAGACCTGGCCGCTGTACCAGTCCTGCGCAAAGGCGGTGAGCAGGTCTTCATCCACGCCCAGGAAGCAGTTTGTGGGGTCGGCGGGAATGGCGTTGGTATACGCGCACACCGTGAACCGGTCGCGGGCGGCCACGCAGCGTGCGTCGTTCGAGAGGACCGCTTCGACGGCATAGGCGAACACGCCTTCCGGCAGACGCCCGCTGAAAGGCGCTTCCGTCACGGCCAGCGCGCCGGTGTAAGCATTCGAGACCAGCGTGACGGTTTGCGTGGCGGACCAGAGGACATTGGATTGGAAGTCGGAGATCGAGAAGGCCAGCTCCACGTCGTCGGAGGACCAGGCGATGTTGGTATTCCTTTCGACGACGAAAGGCAGCGAGAGCGAGTTGGTCGGGTCCAACAGGCGATAGCCGGGGGCAAAGGGCTGTTGTTGGGAGATTTCGTCGAAGTCGGTGCGAAGGAGGAAGGGCTCGTCCAGTTCTTCGATGGCGTTGTCGCCGGCGGGGAAGCCGGGCAGAGTGCAGGGGTCCACGCCGTGCGCGACCGCGTTGGTGATGGCGTCGGCCAGCGCGTCGTTCACGACGTCCATCTGGAAATCGTCGATGTACAGGGTGGTTGGCCAGGGGACGACCTGCGGCGTAATGGAGATCATGGCCGCGCGTTCGGTTTGGGGGCCGCCGTTGACCAGGCCGGGCAGCCCGTAGGTTTTCGTGTCGCCGTAGCGGTACATCAGGTAGGCCATGCGCTTCCAGACCGCGCTGGAGCCGGCCGCGCCTTGCAGCAGATAGCCGCCCCAGGTGTTGTCCTGTATCGTGACGGAAAGGCTGCCGATGTCGCCGATCGTCCGGATCCAAAAGGTGATCAAGTAGTTCGCGCCCGGCTCCAGTTTTTCGATCGCGCCTTGCAGGGAGGGGAGAAACCGGGCGCCCTCCGTGCCTTGCCGGACGAGCTGGATGGAGCGGCGTCCGGAGTGCGCGGCGTCTTCGGCGACGGCCCAATGGGCGCGATTCGTTTCCGTGGCCGGCGCCAGGCCGTGCAGGACCCAAAAGCAGGTGTCGCTCCAGCCGTAGAAGCCGCGCTCGAAGCCCCGGTTGGCGAGGCGCGGCGCCTTCGGGCGCGGCGGATAGATTTCCTCCAGCGTCAGGTTGTCGATATACAAGGTTCCCTCGACGCACGGCTCGAACCGCATGGTGAAAACGGGCGAGGCCGGATGGCCCCAACTGGAGAAGCGGGGATCGCGTTGAAAGTAAAAGTCGCGCTCGTAATGCTGCCATTCGCGCGAGAAGGTCACGGGTTCGTAGAAGTATAGATGCTCGGCCGTGAGCGAGCCGCTCGGGCTGGTCCGCCCGGAGTAATAGTTTCCATTATACCAATAGAAGTTGAAGAAGTGGTGGGCCTGTTCCGCGCGTCCGTCGAACGACAGCCGATAAGAACGTCCCGGCTGCGGGAGTTCCGTGCCCCAAACCTGCTGCGACACCCAGACGACCGAATAGGCGGAGGTGTTGGCCGCCAGGACGTAGCGAAGGCCCCCGGACCCGTCCTTGCCGTAACCCTTGCCGTAACCGATCGACGGCAAATTGATTTCCGTATAGACGACATACTTGGTTCCGTTGGAGGTCACCAGGCAGGCTCCGTCCTGGTAGAGGTCGTCATAAGGATGCTCGATCAGGCGCCGGGCTTGATTGGAATAGCACAGCGGATCGGTTCCTTGCGTCAGCTCCTCGACGTCGGAATAGCCGTCGTCATCGAGATCCAGGGCGTTGGTTCTGACCACGGCTTCCAAGGCGAGGAAGCTGATTGGCTGGACGTTTTGGAAGGTGGATATCTGTCGATTGGTTCCCTCGGCGACGGAGACAGGAACCCAGGTCGGTTTTTCCAGCGACGCGGACGAACGCACCACATAATAATCCGTTGGGCGAGCCGGACATTCGATCGTCAGGTTTGTTCCGGACAGGCTCAGGTCCTCGATTTCCAATGCGGACCCGCGCCCCGCGAGGAGCAGGAAGGCCAGCGCAAGCGCATTCCCCGGCATGAGGGTCCTTGCGCTCCTGACGCCCGTTCGATCCATGATGAACCTCTTCTCCTGTTGCGCGGCCTGTTTTCGTAAACCAGCGTTTCGACGTGTAAATAATATAACCTGGCGGCTTTCTTCCGTTTACTGATTATTCATTTTGTCTCTTCCTTCAAGTTCTTTGTATTTTTTTCTGGAGCCATGCGGCGGCCTTGTGGTTTAGTTCAACTAATTGGCAGGGCTCCGGCGATCTGCCGGTCTCGAAGGCCTCCATTGGGCGCAATGCAAAATGAAGAAAGAGGACTCATGAAAAATCCGCGCGCAGTCAATCGTTCCTCCGTGAAATCCTTTCAAAGAAAATGGCGTTGTTGGCTGGCGGGGACGATACTGCTGGGAAGTGCACTTGCATATAGTACAGCTCTAGGGCAGGAAACTTTTTCCTGGAAGAGCGATGCGCCTGACGGCAACTGGCAGCAAGGCGCCGCCGGCGCCCGATGGTACAAGCACAGCGACATGAGCGACTACTGGGACTGCCCGGACAACAACGCCGTGCTGTTCTTCGCCAATGACGCGCATGTGGACATGACCAACAACTGCGGCGCGGGAAAACCGCTGCACGCGATTTACTTTTCCAATGCCGTCAGCCGAACCCTCGCCGGCGACTCCCTGCGCTTTTACGATTTTGGCGGCGCCCACCCGAAGATCGAGAATGCCTCGGCGGGCGCGCACGCGTTCACGATGGCCATCGCCGGCGACGGCGATCCGTCGGACGTCCTGGAGCTGAATCCCGTGCTGGGCGATTTGTCCCTTCATGGCGCGTTGGATAACAGCGGCAGCGGCCTGGCCGTGTATGGCGATAACGGCCACGTCCTGACGCTCGGCGGCGTCGTATCCGGAAGCGGCGGCCTGGAAGTGATGCAAAACAGCGTCGTGGCGTTGTCGAACAACAACACGTTTGCCGGCGGGTTGTCGGTTTGGAAAGGAACGGCGCGCATCGCGGGGCATACGAACGCGATGGGCGAGGGCGCGGTGAACGTGGGCTCCAATGCCACGCTGGAAGTGAATGGAGCCGGAACCTGGCGGCCCAATGCCATTAACCTGTACGGCCTGGGCATTACCGAAGCGGACGGCGCCATCCGCTGCACCGCCTCCGGCACGGTCACGCTGCCCGGCGATATGACGTTGGGGCAGGAGGCCCGAATCCGGATCGATTCCGGCTCGTTCCAGACGCGGGGCAATCTCGATGCCGGCGCGCATACCCTTTACGTGACCAACGATACCTCGTTTACGATGACCGCAGGCGGCTTGAGCGGCACGAAGACGGGCGGCGACGGCGCGCTGCACAAGTCCGGCGGGAGTTTTTTGGTCTTGCGCCCGGCCGCGGGGCTCCAGGGCGACATCGTGCTGGCGCAGGGCGAAATCCGGCAGAGCTTGTCCGATTTGAATGGAACGGGAACGCTGTTTATGGCCGAAGGCACGGTTTATCGTCCGGATTCAACCAGTATGCGCAATATTCGCCGCAATGTTGCGCTGGAGGGCGACGTTACCCTCGGCTACGCGGGCGGAGGCAATCTCACTTTCTATAGCAATGTAAATCTTTCCGGAAGCACGCGCTCCATCACCGTGTCCAATTCTGTCTATTTTAACGGCAAGGTCTCGAATGGCGGCTTGGCCAAGAGAGGCGGGGCGGCCCTTTCCCTCTCGTCGGACAGTCCTTTCTCCGGCGGATTTTGGATCGATGAAGGCCCTGTCTACGTCGCCACGGCGCGTTCGTACGGCTCCAATACGGTGTACATCGGCACGAACGCTGCGTTGATTTTAGCCAATACGGCGCCCACTTTCGGTTCCGTGACCGTGGAAGTGCATGGAGCGGGTGCGAACGTGGGTTTCGGGATCTGCGCTATCAACAAAAATTCGAATACGACCAGTCTGAACTGGCCCGCCACCATCAACCTGCACACAAATTCTACGATTCTTCTGAATGCCGGCGTGTCCGGCGATCTGACGCTGACGAGCGGCGCGTTGAACTTGAATGGCCATACCCTTTACATGCAGATTGGCTGGCCGCGAACCTTGCACATAACCGATGCCGGCTATGCCATTGTGAATGGCGGCAGGACGGACGGCGTCGGCGACTTGTGCGTCAGCGGCGGCGTCCTGCGGCTGCGGTCGCAGGCGTCGCTGACGGGCACGATCTACCTCGCAACGGGAACCATCGAGCAGTTGGGCGACGAGGCCTTGCCGCGCGGCGGCGCCTTGATTTTCGGTCACGATACGCTCTATCGCTCTGGCGACGCGCAGCGCAAGACGGTCGAGAAGGATGTCCGCATCGACGGGCGCGTGACCCTTTCGCTTACCAGCGCCAACGGACCGCTCACCCTGGCCGGCGGCGTCGACCTTAACGGCGGCGTGCGGACCCTCGACACGCCGATCTGGACCAACATCATCAGCGGGTCGATCGTCAACGGCGGACTCATCAAGGATCGCTCGGATTGGGCGACGACGGTCAACAAACTGCTCCTGCTGGGCACGAACAGCTACGCCTTGGGCACCGTGGTCAGCAACGGCGCGCTGGAGGGGCATACGTACTCGCTGCAAGGCGCCATTCGCAACGAAGCCCAGTTGATCTTCAGCCAGGAGTTCGACGGCGCTTATGCGGGCGCGTTGAGCGGTACGGGTTCGGTGCATAAAGCCGGCGCCGGACTGGTGACGTTCGCCGGCGAGAAGACCTACACCGGCCCGACCTGGGTCGAGGCCGGCGGGCTGGCCTTCAACTGCACCAACGCCTCCACGGCCGTGTCGGTTGCTTCGGGCGCAACCCTGCTGGGCGCAGGCGAGATGGGGGCGCTGACCGTGGCCGGCGTCGTTTATCCTGGCGCGACCACCGGCGTCATTGGGCGGCTCGCCGCGGCTTCGCTGACGATGAACAACGGCGCGGCCCTGCGCGCGACCATCGGCGACTGCTCCGACACCAGCGACCGGAGCTGTATCCTCAACGCCGGCGCGGCGGCGATCGGCGCCACGGTCAAGGTCTATCCCGACAGCTCGCAAGCCTCTAACTGGGACAACAGTCAGAACTACAGTTGGATCGTGATCCAGGGCGGAATCGATTCCGCGGTCAATTTTGAAGTGGACGAAACGTACTGGACGCTGCCCAAAGACATCGGGTCTTTTAGCCTGTCGGCGTCGGGCAGCGACTTGGTCCTGAATTTCGTCTCGCTCAATACGCCGCGCATTACGGTGCTGGGCACGAATCTGGCGGAGATCGCCAATGGCGAGACCCAGCCGTCGCTCGAAGACGGCACGGATTTCGGCGTTGTGTTGGTGAATGAGGGCGGCGTCGTGTCGCACGTCTTTACCATTACGAACTCGGGCAACCAGGATCTTACGCTGGAAACGGCGACGCTCGGCGGAACGAATGCGTCCGAATTCGCGATTTCGGCGCAACCGTTGTTGACGGTTACGCCGGGTTCCACCACCGTTTTCCACGTCGACTTCGATCCCGCGACCACCGGCGTGGTTACAGCGGTGGTCTTTATCACCAACAATGTGTCGGGAGAGAGTCCCTATACCTTTACCCTCCAGGGAACGGGCGGGCGGGAACCCGCGCCGGTCTGGGTCGGCGGCGGCGCGACGGCGGATTGGTCGGACGCGGACAACTGGGCGGGGAATTGGGTCCCCGCCTCCGATACCAACGTGAGTTTTGCCGAGGGGTGGGCTTCCGGAACGAGCCTCAACCTGGATTCGTCGCTGGCCGTGCAGGGGCTGCGCTTCACCGACGACGCGGACGTCGGCTTGAGCATCACGAACAACACCTTGACGATAGACGCCGCCGGTCTGGCGGTCAGCGCGGGCTCGGACGGCGCGCATGCGATCGGCTCGGCGGTGGCCCTGGGCGCGGATCAGGTTTGGACCAACGAATCCTCGCAAAACCTGATGGTCACCGGCGCGGTGTCGGGAGCTCAGGCATTGCGCAAGCAGGGTTCCGGCCCGATTACGCTGGCCGGCGACAACGCCTTTAGCGGCGGGTTGTGGATCGATGACGGCGTGCTGCGCATCGAAGGGCACACCAACGCCCTCGGCGCCGGCGATGTGTACGTAGGGACCAACGCGACGCTGGAATTGAACCGCGCAACGACGTGGCGGCCGACCCCCTTGACGCTTCAGGGCCTGGGGACGAACAGCGACGCCGGAGCGATCCGGAGCCTGGCCGCCGGCACGGTAACGGCGCCCGGCGATATCGTCCTGGCGCAGGATTCGAAGATTCGCGTCGACGCCGGCTCGTTCCAAACGCGGGGCAACATCGATGCCGGCGAGCATACGCTCTATATTACCAACACCACCTCCATGACCATGTCCGCCGGCGAATTGAAGGGGCTCAAGTTTGGCGGCGACGGCGCCCTGTACAAGACCGGCGAGGGGTTCTTCGATTTCCGCCCGGCCTACGGCTTGACCGGAGACATCCGGCTGGTGCAGGGCGAACTGCGCCAGAACACCGGCAATATGATGGGCACCGGCACGATCTTTATGGCTCACGGCACGACGTATCGGGCCGACGGCTCCTTCTCACGAACGACCCGGCACTTCCTGCAAATCGACGGCGATGTGACCATCGGTCATTCGGGCGGAGGATCGGTGACGTTCTATACCAATGTGAGTCTGGGCGGCGGCGCCCGCGCGGTCACGACGCCCGAAAACGTCTACTTCGGCGGAAACCTTTCGGACGGCGGCCTGATCAAGCGAGGAGCCGGCACGCTGACCTTGCGCGGGGTCAACAGTTCGTTCGATCAGGGGGTCTGGATCGAAGAGGGCGTAGTGGCCTGCGAACGAAATGGCGCCTACGGGCCCAACCTCGTCCATATTGGAACCAATGCCGCCTTGCGCATGATGTCGGCGGTCAATGTCCCCGCGGCGGTGACGGCAGAAGTATACTCGGTCGGTGTGGGCGCTTATGGAGCCGTGCATAGCGAGATGGGCTGGGCGTCGTGGCCTGTCGCCATCAACTTGCATTCTGACGGGCGATTCTCCCTGTCGGCGGGAACCACGATCAAGACCAACGGCGCCGTCAACCTGAATGGACATACGCTCTATTTGAACATTTCGGGAACGGGTACGCTGGACTACCGGGACGATCAGGCTTCGCCTATCGTCAACGCCTATAAGCGAACTGGCGATGGCGCGATTTATAAAAACGGCACAGGCTATCTTCTGCTGAAGCCCCAGCCGACTTTGACGGGGGATATTTACTTTGCCCAGGGTGTTCTCCGGCAATACCGCGGCGAACCGTTCCCGGCCGGCGGCGCCATGCACCTGAGCAATGGCGTGGCGTATATGACGGCGGAGACCTCCGGCGGGGGCGTGACCAATCACATGGATTTGAGCATCGAAGGCCATGTGACGCTGGGTCATGCCACCTACGACCGCGACATTCTGTTCTCCGGCCCCGTTAATTTGAATGACGATAGGCGCGCCCTAAACGTCGTCGATGGAGCGATGACCTTCAGCGGCGCCGTAACCAACGGCGGCCTGACCAAGACGGGCGCCGGCAAGCTCGTGCTGCTGGGCACGAACGCCTACGCCGCCGGCGCCATCGTCAGCAACGGCGTCCTGGAGGGAACCACCGCGAGCCTGCAGGGCGAAATCGTCAACGAAAGCTCGCTGGCCTTCCGGCAGGATTTCGACGGGGCGTTTTCGGGCGTCCTGAGCGGCGCGGGCACGCTGAGCAAGAGCGGCGCGGGCGCGGTCGTCATGGCCGGAGTGCATCCTTACGCCGGGGCCATGATCGTCAGCAACGGAACGCTGGCGTGCAACGGCACGAATGCGGCGGCCCCCGTCAGCGTGAGGGCGGGCGCGATGCTGGCCGGCGCCGGCGAAGCGGGCGCGGTGACCGTGAACGGCACGGTGCAGCCCGGCGCCTCCACTAACTCTATCGGCCGTCTGGCGGTCGCTTCGCTGGCCATGAATGACGGCGCGTCGTTGCGCGTGAAGATCGGCGATTGCGACGATGTGGCCGACCGGGACCACATCGTCAATGCCGGCTCGGCGTCGTTTGCGGCAACGGTCGTTGTCCAGCCCGACAGCCGGCTGGTGTCCCATTGGGACAACACCGGCGCCTACGCGTGGACCGTGATCGAGGGCGGCGTGGCGTCCGCGGCCAATGTGGTTGTCGATGAGACGTATTGGGATGCGGACGCCTTTCCCCTGGGCGACGGCGTTTTCTCGGTGCATGAAATCGGCGGCCATCTGGTGTTGAGCTTTGCGACCCTCGTCACGTTGCCCATATGGGATGGCGGCGGCGCCAACGGCGACTGGGATGCCGCGGCGAACTGGGTGGGCGATGTCGTGCCTGACAGCGGCACAAATGTCGTTTTCTACCAGGATATCGCCTCCGGCACGAACATCAATCTCAACGGCGCCCGGACGGTGGAAGGGCTTCGCTTTAATGCCAACGCCGCCGCGGGACTCCATTTCACCAACGGCGCGCTCACGATCCATGGCGGGGGCGTTGCGATCGACGCCCTCGGAACGGGCGCGCACGTTATTGACGCGGAGGTCGTCCTCGGCGCCGATCAGGCCTGGACCAACGACTCGAGCGACGATCTGACGGTGCGCGGCGTCGTTTCGGGCGCGCACGCGCTCGCCAAGAAGGGCTCGGGAGGCCTCGTGCTGACCACCAACAACACCTTCTCCGGCGGGCTCTGGATCGAGGAAGGGGCCGTTTACGCCACCGCGCCGGAATCGTACGGCTCGAACACGGTGCATATCGGAACCAACGCCGTCCTGGTGCTGAGCAACACGGAGTCCGCCTACGGCGCGGTAACCGTGGAAGTGTACGCGGCGGGTACAGCGGTCGATCAGGGCGTGTGCGCCATTCATAAGGATTCCAGCACGGCCGATTTGAACTGGCCCGCCAGCATCAACCTGCATACCAACTCGACCTTGCTCATGAATGCGGCGGCGGTCGGAGACCTTTCGTTGACGAACGGCTCGCTGAATCTCAACGGCCATACGTTCTATCTTAACGTCGGTTTCCCTCGGACATTGGACCTTACCGATCCCGGCTACGCCATCCTGAACGCCGGCAGAACGGACGACGACGGCGCCTTGTGCGTCAGCGGCGGCGTGGTGCGGCTGCGTTCCCAGGCGTCGTTGACAGGAACCATCTGGCTGGCGTCGGGAACCATCGAACAGGCGGGCGACGCGGCCCTGCCGGTCGGGGGTACGTTGATTCTCAGTCCGGATACGCTCTACCGCTCCGCCGACACAGAGCGCAAGACGGTCGAGAAGGACGTCCGCATCGACGGGCGCGTGACCCTTTCGCTTACCAGCGCCAACGGACCGCTCACCCTGGCCGGCGGCGTTGACCTTAACGGCGGCGTGCGGACCATCGACACGCCGATCTGGACCAACATCATCAGCGGGTCGATCGTCAACGGCGGACTCATCAAGGATCGCTCGGATTGGTCGACGACGGTCAACAAACTGCTCCTGCTGGGCACGAACAGCTACGCCTTGGGCACCGTGGTCAGCAACGGCGCGCTGGAGGGGCATACGTACTCCCTGCAAGGCGCCATTCGCAACGAGGCCCAGTTGATCTTCAGCCAGGAGTTCGACGGCGCTTATGCGGGCGCGTTGAGCGGTACGGGTTCGGTGCATAAAGCCGGCGCCGGACTGGTGACGTTCTCCGGCGAGAAGACCTACACCGGCCCGACCTGGGTCGAGGCCGGCGGACTGGCCTTCAACAGCACCAACGCCGCCACGGCCGTGTCGGTCGCCTCCGGCGCGACGCTGCTGGGGAACGGCGAAGTCGGGGCGTTGACCGTCGACGGCCTGGTGCGGCCCGGCGCAAGCACCGGCGACGTGGGGCGGCTCGCCGCAACCTCGCTCGCGCTGCACAACGGCGCGGGCTTGCGCTTCAAGCTGGGCGACTGTTCCGATCCGGCCGACCGGGATTATGTCGACTGCGCCGGCGCGGTTGCCATCGATGCGACCGTCACCGTCTATCTCGACAGCGGGCGGGTCTCGAATTGGGACAATGCGCAGGCCCGAAGCTGGGTGCTGATTGCCGGCGGCGTGTCGGCCATCGATGCCCTGGCGTTGAACACCAATACCGGCTGGGACGTGGGCTCTTATTCGCTGGGCGGCGGCAACTTCAGTCTGCGCCTCAGCGAGGACGACCTCGTCCTCGACTTCACGCCCGGCTCGGTGCAGTTGACGGGCGCGGCCGGGGCGCATGGAGCCATCTCGCCGTCCGGCGTCGTCGCGGTTCCTTATGGGGCCACGACGAATTTCATCGTTACGGCCGACGCCTACTACTGGATCGATGAACTGCTCACCAACGGCTCGCCCGATTCCGACGCCGTCCACGCCCGTGTTTACACCAGTTGGTGGTACAACGTGGCCGCGAACGGCACGGTCTCGGTGGCCTTCGCCGAAGCGCTCGCAGCGCACGGCACGCCGGAACTCTGGCTCGCCCAGTATGGTTGGACCAACAACTTCGACGTCGTCGAACTCAACGACGCCGACAGCGACGGCCTGTGGACCTGGCAGGAATACATCTCCGGGACCGATCCGACCAATCCGGCGTCGTATTTCCACTGTTCGAGGATCGCCTCCACCAATCTGCCCGGCGCCATTCTGCAGTGGACCGCCGCTGTCGGACGGCTTTATGCCGTGCAGGGCTGCACGCCGTTCACAACCGCCTGGATCGATCTGGCCACCAACCTGCCGCCCAACGGCATCTGGACCGACGCCGTACATGGCGCCGAAGCCCTGATGTTCTATCGCATGGGCGTACGCAAGGAAGAATAGGGACCGAACCGTTTAACCAAACTCCCTATGAGTCAATGGCCCGCCTTTCTCGTTGTTCGACGAGAAAGGCGGCTTTTTTTGGTAAATGTTCATTTTTGGGAATATTTCGGCGTCTCTAGCGGCATATATATATACAGGTCAGGTTAATTCAAGAGATGTCCGATTTCTCCGTTAAAACGATTACGGCATGTTAGGCGGCGTTTTGACGAAGATAAGGCTTTGGCATGGCGCTTTTTGAATAAGCATACTAATGCTGTACTAGGATAAATGTCAGCCCGGCGGGCGCCGGTGGAGTTAACCCCCTGTTGGTTCAGAAATGATTTCTGGAACGATGATGCGCGGTAGGTCCGATTTCGACAGACGAAAGGTTCACGGCCGAGCGGGCGCCCGGCCGTGGTTCGACAAAAAACCCAGCGAAGTGCGGCGTTGTACGGTCTCGCTCCAACAGCAAAGCATGAAGCGACAAGGAGAAAGAGGATGCCAATGAGCAGATGGAAGAGTTGGACAATAAGCCTGTTGGGGTTGGCCCTGTGCGCCACCGTGACGTTCGCGGACCCCCCCCCGGGCATGGCGCTGGTGCCGGCGGGGTATTTCGTGATGGGCAATGACTTTGAGAGGGCAGATGCTTACGTTCATGGACCAATCCATGACGTCTATGTTGACGGGTTCTACATGGGTGAGCATGAGGTGACTTGGGCCAAATGGCGTGAAGTTCGCGATCAAGCCGGCGGGTACGATATTGTCGGAGTTGGGGACGGCAGGGCGGATGACCATCCGGTCCAATCCGTCAACTGGTACGACGTCGTGAAATGGTGTAACGCCCGAAGCGAGCAGGAGGGGCTGGGGCCATGCTACTGGGTTGTAGATCCTGGACAGGAGCCGGGCAGCGTAGTCACAAACGTTTACAAGGTTGGTGTGCGTGACTACGTCATCTGCAAATGGGAAGCCAATGGATATCGCTTGCCCACGGAAGCGGAATGGGAAAAGGCCGCGCGCGGCGGCGCGGATTGGAATCGTTTTCCCTGGGCTGATGCGCAGACCATTGATTTTTCGCGCGCTAATTACTACTGCGAGATGGGCGCGGATAACGGAGACTGTGTGTGGAATGAGGAGCTTTTCATTAGCATCTGTCCGCCCAAACATTCCTATGATCAAGGTGAGGTTGTAGCGCCGGGCTGGGGGTATCACCCGGACCATTTTGACGATACGTATGTGGAGTCCGGCACTGCGCCTGTCGGTTCGTTCGCGCCCAACGACTACGGTCTGCACGACATGGCCGGCAATGTGAGCGAGTGGTGTTGGGATTCCCCGGGTTGCTTTAACTCGCAATGGGGTTTCCCCTCTTATACAGGGGGCATTTTCGGATACTACAGCAGTTTCAATTTCTTTGAGTATGTTATGGATCTTGTTCATAACCCGCGCGGATTTGAGCCGTGTCCAGATCCGGATTATGGTTGGTATTGTCGTGCAATCCGCGGAGGGAGCTGGACCTCAATCGCGATGATGTGCCAGGTCGGCGAACGTAATTTCGGGCGAACAACGGACCGCTATAACGAGTTTGGTTTCCGCGTGGTCAGAAAAGCTTCTTCGCAGGAGTCGCATGAGGCGCCCAAGTTGAGGCCTATTGGTAACCGGTTCGGTTGCGAGGGGTACGAGATCTACATCAAGGCTTCGGCGGGGCTTCTGGACAACAGCGTCTACAGCTTCAGCGCCACACCGCTTCCGGCTGGCGCCGGCTTTGTCGATGGCGTATTCTCGTGGACCCCATTGGCTGGCCAGGCTGGTACGTATGAAATTACCTTTACCGTCTCGCATGGGACGCTTGAGAGTAGCGAGACGGTGACCGTCTCGGTCGCGGGCGCGAATGCATGGCCCTTGGGAATGGTTCGCATTCCGGCCGGTTTGTTCCTCATGGGCGACAGCCTGTATGATTCATACAAGGAACAGCGGTTGGTTGAGCTGCCGGTTCATGAAGTCATGGTCAGTGAGTTTTACATGGATCGCTACGAAGTGACCAAGGCGCTATGGGACGAAGTCGCCGCATGGGCTATTAACCATGGGTATAGCTTTGATTGGCCAGTATACGTTCAGGCATCGGATCATCCTGTTCAGGGCTCCTCCTGGTCCGATTACGTCAAGTGGTGCAACGCGCGCAGTGAGATGGAAGGACTGGAAATTTGTTACTACACCGATGCTTCGCATTCCACCGTATACCGCATCGGCAGTCTCAACAATCTCCGGCCTTCCGCCGTCGATTGGGAGGCAAACGGCTATCGTCTTCCTACCGAAGCGGAATGGGAAAAAGCTGCGCGCGGCGGGGTGAATGGCGCTCGTTTCGCGTGGAACGACGTTAACGTGATATCGTTCGAACGGGCAAACTTCGTAAGTGACCGGTTCGGACTTTGCGCGTTGATACCGAATGTCGGATACCATCCCGACTACAATATGGACCCCTACTATACGAGTCCGGTAGGCAGTTTTAAACCGAATGGGTACGGGTTGTACGATATGTGCGGCAGCGTCAGCGAGTATTGCTGGGACAAATACACCAACGATTACTACAGCATATCGCCTGCGGTCGATCCTCGTGGCCCGGATCAGGCCTCGTCGGGATATGGACATGGAAGAGTAACTCGTGGCGGCGGTGGGCAGTCTCGCTGTCGCATGTCCGCCCGCGAAACAGGCGACGCCGGCTTCCGCACGGTGCGGGTTGTTCGGAACGTGAATCAGCCGCCGGTACTCGCTTCTCTGGACGATGTCGTCGTTAATGAAGGCGAGGAAGTGAGCTTTACGGTCACGGCAAGCGATCCCGACGGCGATGCGTTGAGCTTCAGCGTCGAGGGGTTGCCCAGTGGCGCGATATTCGAAAACGGCGTCTTCACTTGGACGCCAACCGACGAGCAGGCGGGAAACTACAGCGTGACCTTCACGGTCTCCGACGGCGAACTCTCGGACAGCGATGCGATTACGATCATTGTGATCGATCGCAACATGGCTCCGGTCGTGATGGAAGCGGAAGCCATGCCCTTCAAGTCCAACGGCCTGCAAGTGGGCGACTGCTGGGCGTTGTTGGGCACGGGCCGGATCGAACAGGGCGTGGAACTTCCCTTCGACGGAATCTACGACATCCAAATCGACGCCTACGGCACGCCGGAGGGCGATGGGCCGGTCATGGTGCTGACCGTCGACGGGGTGCAAGTCTCGTCGTTTGTGGTGAACACCACTGACCTGGCGGCGTACTCGGTTCCGGTCCAGATGGCGGGCGGTAGCCATGCGCTGGCGGTGGAGTTCGTCAACGACAACGGCCCGCGCGATCTGATGATCGATAAGGTGACCGTTGCCTTGGAAGAGCCCGACGTGGTGCGGGTGATGGAAGCGGAAACCATGGCCTTCAAGTCCAACGGGGAAACCTGGTGGGGCATCTGGGGCCTCTACGGCGTGGGCTACGTCGAGGAGCCGATGCAGGTGGCCGAGGCGGGCGTCTACGAAGTGACGGTGCGCGCTTACGGACGGTACTCCGACGGCGAATGGCCGACGATGATTATGCTCGTCGACGGCGTGGAAGTCTCGCACGTCTCGGTGGACTCGGCGGACTGGCAGGAGTTTACCTTCCGCGTCGCGTTGGCGGCGGGCGAACGCGACCTCGGCGTGAAGTTCGTCAACGACAACGGCCCGCGGGATCTGTTCCTCGACAAGCTGGTGGCGGCCAGGATGCCGGCGGAGGCGGTGCATTTCGTCGAAGCCGAGAACATGGATTACAAGTCCAGCGGCGGCGCCTGGTGGGGAGTCTGGGGCCTCTGGGGCGTCGGACAGGTGCGCGAACCCGTGCAGATTGCGCAAGCGG